>JACCDR011991799.1_pt1 | contig 14244 bp, 15 predicted proteins | sample 7446431 | NCBI WGS metagenome assembly JACCDR01 (sample SAMN15323443, study PRJNA562643) | freshwater metagenome | isolation source: river surface water | place: USA:Blue River Watershed | collected 2017-08-17 | reverse complement strand
TTTTGCAAAAGTTCAAGCTGCTGATTTGATATATCCAATTGATATTATGGAAAATAAGGGTAGATGGTTGATTTTGGACGGTCTACATAGACTTGTGAAAGCGTATCTCGAAGGAAAAAAGACAATAAGCGTAAGAAAGATACCAAGAAGTCGTATACCTGAAATATTGAGAGATTAAGTTACTAATTTTGCTCAAAGAGTGCATCCTTGGTATATTGTATCCATGAGCACATCACGACTAGAAGCCTTTAGTGACGGGGTCTTGGCTATCATCATCACTATCATGGTCCTCGAGTTGCATCCGCCCACGACAGGCAGTATAGCAGATCTCGTACCACTCATACCAAAGTTTGTCGCCTATCTATTTAGCTTTTTTGTGATAGCGATCTATTGGAACAATCACCACCACCTACTCAAAGCCACTCCACGCATCTCGGCTGGAGTGATGTGGGCAAACATGCACCTCTTGTTTTGGCTTTCACTCATTCCTTTTGCCACAGCATGGCTAGGTGAAGATCACAACTATCTCAAGCAAGGCCCTGTGTTGTTGTATGCCATATTAGCCCTCTTGTGCGGGGTCTCTTATTTCATCCTCAGTCAAAAAATTATCAAAGCCAATCCAGATACAGAGCTAGTACAAACTATAGGTAAAGACAAAAAAGGACTGATCACCCTCGTCATATACATCTGTGCCATTATCTCTACCATATACTCACCAAAAATGGCTGTGGTGCTCATCCTTGGTACTGCTTTGGTCTGGTTTGTCCCCGACAAAAGACTGGAGGGACTCCTGTCTTAGATGGATTGATTTGGCCGATACCGTGTGTTAGAGTGACACCGGAAAAACTATGGCCAAGAAAAAGAAGACGTTTGCAGAGCTGCACGACTGCTATGTGAGATATGTTGAGGAAATCAAAAACAAATGGATGAGTGTACAGCGCAACAGCTTTCGGGACGTCTTTGAAGTGATGAGTCCTACAGAAAGAGAGAGATTGGATAAAACACCGATTGAATGGGCAGCTTATATTACACCACTTGCCGAAGCATGGTGGAAAAAACATGGATATGAAATCATATGGCCTGCAAAGAACACGGATCCAACACAGTTTCGTCCTATTTCTCGAAAACCGTAGACTCCCTTGTGGGAGTTTTCTTTTTTATTCTTTTTTATCAACTACATATACGGATATGTATTGTGTGCTATACTGCATATTATGGATCGTGTCACTATACTGTATATCATAAGCAGTGTCGGTATTATCGACACTCTCTACCTCATCTACCACGCTATTCGTGGTACACCAGTTGCTTGCCCTTTCTTCCCAAAAGAATGGTGTCATACTGTGCAATACTCTCCCTATAGTAAAACAGCTGGTATACCAAACGCTTATTTAGGTTTTACACTGTATGTTTCTCTCTTACTTGCCACATATTTTTTTAGCTCTGGCATGATTGATTTTTGGATAATCCAAGCGTTGGTCAGTATTGGTTTTATATTTTCTCTCTATTTTACATATATCCAAGCGTTTGTGTTGCGAGCGTTTTGTACTTGGTGTGTATTGTCGGCTCTAAACTTTCTTATTTTGATGTGTACTGTTTTTATATTTTCATAAACACATGAGTATGACACATCTCATAGCAATATCCCGTCCTCGATTTTGGCTCTATGAGCTCGGCACATACGCCCTTGGCGTGGCGGCTGGTTGGTCGGCAGGTGTTCCGGCACTGTGGCTAGTGGCCCTCTTTGGTTTCTTTTTTCTCTTTCCAGCCAATCTCTTTATCTACGGCATCAACGACATCTATGACTACGACACCGACATACTCAACCCCAAAAAACAATCATACGAGCAGACACTACCCAAAGATACTCACCGACTGATCTACTGGATATGTCTGGGAGGAGTGATCCCTTTTCTACTGGTTTCTTTTTTACTCAACATATACGCCACGATCGCTTTTTGTCTCTTTTTATTTTTTGCTTATTTTTACTCTGCTCCACCTATCCGAGCCAAGAGTAGGCCTGTGTGGGATAGTTTTTTCTCTGGGGCACATTACACCGTGACCGGCGCTTTTGGATACTACCTTGTCTCAGCCACACCAAGCCATGACACAGTGGCACTCGGACTGCTTGCTGGATTGTTATACACCCTCGCTATGCACGCCTACTCTGCCATACCAGACATTACCGCCGATACAGAAGCAGGTATTCGTACCATCGCTACTTTTCTGGGAGCACGGAAAACTATCACTCTAGCCTATATATGCTATGGTGTGGCCGGATGTATCTTTGGATACCTCGTATCGTGGATAGGGATAGTGCTTATCCTGCCATACTACATACTCTTGTATGCTTCCCGAGGTATGCAAGATGAAGCCCTTTTACCGATATACGCCTACTTCCCCTACGTCAACGCAATGACAGGTATGATTGTTTTTTGGAGTATTATTCTTTTGTAATAGATTCGTTCAGCAGAGCTGGTGTCAGTGGTTCGGGCGACGTGATGTTCATGATCCGTTTGTATACTGTCTCGGCAGACATGAGACAAATAGGCATACCGATACCTGGATTGTTGTTTGCTCCCACATAGTACAGATTGTCCACCTTGGTAGACATGTTGTTTGGTCGCCAAAAAGCAGATTGTAACAAGGTGTGAGCCATACCGAGAGCACTGCCTTTGTAGGCAAAATAATCTTTTTCAAAATCTTTGACACAATAAACGCGCTTGTACTCGATGTGTTTTTGTATGTCTGTACATCCCATTTTTTCTTCAAGCGCTTGCAGTGTGTATTCTGTCCAGCGTGTGATGTCTTCCTCTGTGTACGAGAGACCAGAAGATATGGGTACTAACACAAAGATATTTTCATGCCCAGCTGGAGCCACCGTCTCGTCTGTATATGACGGACAAGACACATACATCGATGGATTATCTGGAAACCGATCATAGTCAATAATCTGTTTAAAATTGGTAGCCCAATCCGTAGAGAAAAAGAGATTGTGATGTACCAGTGAAGGCATTTTTTTGTTGAGACCGAGATAGAGGATGAAAGCACTCGGCGCCATCGTTTTCTTTTGCCAATACTCTTCGGTTCGCTCGCTGTACACTGCGGGCAGTAATACCGTATCGGTATAATGCAGATCCGCATTCGATACGACTATGTCCGCCTGTGCCACCCCCTCTCGTGTACGCACACCCGTCGCTTTGCCCTCTGTGACGAGGATCTCTTCGACTGGTGTATTAAAATGAAACGTGACGCCATTTTTCTGAGCAATCGTATACAGTCCCTCAAACAGCTTACCGATACCTCCTTTTGGATACCAAATGCCTAAATCAAAATCGACATGATTCATCAAACGATAAATACCAGGCGCGTGGTGAGGAGCCGTCCCGAGTAAGACCATCTGATACTTCATCACTTTTCGTAGTAAATCATCGGTAAACAGCCGGTTGATGATCTGATCCATAGTTTTGAAAATCTCGAGCTTTCTACCCTCTTTCATCACTCGCAGATTAAAGAGATCGAACAAAGAGTTGTAGTTTTTATACATAAACTCTTTTTTGGCAATGGCGTACTGACGAGCAGACTCATCCAAATATTCTATCAATTTTTGACCGGCACCCGTTTCCCTCTGTTCAAAAAAGTCATGCATTTTCTGACGGTCTGCAAAAAAATCATATGGTTTGTTTTTTTCTGATTCATAAAAGACCCGATATGATGGAGATAATTTTTGCAGCTCCATATACTGATGAATATCTTCCCCGACGAGGGTAAAGAAATCTTCAAATACTTCGGGCATCATGTACCATGACGGACCCATATCAAACGTGTATCCTTGTGTATCAAATACCCTTCCTCGCCCACCGTAGCTTTCATTTTTTTCATACACTTCGACACGATACCCTGCTTTTGCCAAAAGAATAGACAGACAAAGTCCACCCATTCCTGCCCCAATAATGACCACATGGTTACCAGTTTTTGTGTGCATACGTGTATACAATATAATATATTTTTCTAAAAAAACCGACTGAAGCACGTGTTGTCACGTCGTACCCCTGTCTCTCGATCTGATCAAGCACCGCTTCGTATAAATATGAAGATAGTAACACCGCAAAACGACCGGACTGGAGTGACGCAATACCGATACGAGCCTCGGTGTACAGAGATCGAGTGCGGGCGATTTCATACACCAACAGTTCTGTTATTTTCTTTTTATGTGTTTTTTTGTGTATACCATCAGGACTGAGAGAAAATTGCTTCAAATCTTCAACTGGTATGTACACTCGATCTCTGGTGTGTGCATCATCATACATATCACGCAAAAAATTAGTCATTTGCATGGCTTCACCAAGTAGTTTGGCATACCGTAATGTATCGGTACCAGAAAAACCAAGCACATACGTAACCATGAGTCCCACCACCATAGCTGAGCCATACATGTATTCCTGCAAGTCTTTGTAGGTCTGATATTCTTTGACTGACAGATCACTCACCATTGCTTCGAGAAAAGCAAAACTATATTCTTCGGGTATCTGATAGCGTCGAAATACTTCTCGAGCACCATACAGGACTGGATGCACCACCTCTTCTCCTGCTAAAGCCAATTTCCAATTACTGATCCACTCTGCCAGCAACTGCCTACTCTCTTCTGCCGAAGAAACGGAGTCGACGTATTCATCTGGAATACGGAAAAATGCATATAACACAAAAATAGCATCTCGAGCATCTTTTGGAAAAAACAAAGTGGCCAGATAGTATTTGCTACTATATTTTTTTTGAATACGACGGCAATATTGAACACTATCTGCGTATGTCATGATGATCGATGAGAAAGATAGGACATGATTCCACGTATAAAATCAACATATGGTTTGTCGAGCCGAGTATCAGCCAAGGCTTTTTCGATGATATCTATTTCTTTTTGTATTTCATCTTGTAAAAAAGAAACTGCTCCGCTCGATTGCATGAGCTCGTATAGGGCAGGATATTGTGCTGGCTGTATATCCGTACCCACATATGAAGCAAACAGATCTCGATCATGGGTATTGGCATGATCCTGCATAAAGAGAGAAATGTGTGTCGGTTGAGCAGTACTTATATCTCTAAAATAATCCTTTGCCGTGTCTTGCGTATATGAAATATCAAGCAGATCGTCTTGTAATTGAAATAGAATACCGATGTGTAACGCAATATCTTCGACCAGAGCAAAAACTTCTTTCCGACCCCCGATCAATAAACCCATGTGTATCGGACGTACAAAAGAATAGTAGGCTGTTTTTAGTTTATTTTTTTCGTATAGCAATGCTTCGTTTACGTTGTGTCCGACCAGTGATATGTCGAGCATTTGTCCCACACACACTTCACGTACCAAGGTATGATATACTTCTGCTACGTGTTCTTGGGAGTTTGTAACGGTATAGCGATGCATAGCGGCTGCCGAAGCATTAAAAACCAGATCACCACACAAAATAGCCACCGCTTCTCGCTTGTCTGCTTCCACATCAGGATATTGTTCTTTGAGAAAAGTTTGGATGGTCGACACACCATGGCGCACATGAGCTTTGTCCATGACATCGTCATGAATCAGACAAAATAAATGCAACAACTCGAGAGATATCAACACATCAATATGCTCTGACACTGAAATATCACGACTCGATTGAGCGATACCCCACAATAAATACGGTCTGACACGCTTGCCCCCTTTGGCAATACGGCCAATATGCGCCAAGCTGTCCCGCACTACAGCAGAGGTACTGAGCTGACTGGCTTTTTGTACGAGAGTATCTATCTCACGTTCGTAGTGTACATCGAACTCTTTTTTGAATGCCTGAATATCCATATATTCTTTAATACTATATTAGTCTGTCTCTAAAGTAAAAAGGCCTGTGTGAGGCCTTTTGTACCAAAGAGAAAAAGTTCTCTATTCGTCTTTATCCAATATCTTGTAAACTTTGGCACCCAAAAATGCACCGATCAGAGGACCCATGATATAGGTAAAGTTTAACATATGAGTCACAGCATCAGTATTGGCGTTTTCCATAGTACCAACCAAGAGACTGATAGCGATAGCAGGATTGAGTAAGCCATTTGAACCGATCATAACTGACAGTGCGATACCCAAAAAGAGAGCAGTACCGACCACCACACCAGACATATCTCGTATTTTACCAAATACAACCGAAGCTACACCAAAAGCAAGGAAAAATGCACCAAGAAGCTCTGCAGAAAATACTTCTGGAGTATCACGCATCGGTACGATATCACCCATACCAGAGATAGGTGAAACGAGTAGTGGTGCGTAGATCATGAGAGCTAGCAAAGCTCCAATAATCTGAGCTGATATATATCGAGCTGTCTCACGTTTACTGATCTTACCCACGAGCGCCATGGCCAAACTGACTGCTGGATTTAGATGTGCTCCAGAAATATGACCAACGGTGTAGACAAAAAACATGAGGGTGATAGCGGCGAGGACAGGAGTGGCGGCTGGAAAACTACTGAGCATTGATAAACAAACTACCAAGGTGAGGGTGAAAGTCCCGATCCCTTCGACGATGTATTTTTTCATATACTATAATTATGAAAGATGTGTAGAAATATGCAAGAGTGTTGTACACTGTTTTGCTTTGCGGACAAAAAGAAAACCCCCTAAGGGGTGTCATCCGAAACAATATGTTGAACAATTTTGCTCAATGCCGATACTACAACATTGATTGGCGACATTTGCGTTGTGTCGATTCTGACTAAATGCACTTCTGCACCTCCTGGTGTTTCAACGAGTGCGTCTCCGAAGACTTTCAACACGGGTTGTTCATTTCTATTGTACTCATCAAGTCGATTCAGGACCACATCTGGATTCTTATCATCCTCTCTCACTTCGAGACCGTTTTCCTCTGCTTTTTTAGCGCGATTACAGATTCTTGCTATCGCCACCCTCACCGAGCACACCAAGTGAATCCCGATGACGGTATAACTATTCTCGGCGAGAAAATTCAAAAGAAGTCTCGTTTGTTCAGCAGAGCGAGCAACACCGTCCAAAACGAGTAAACTACCCAGATGAGGTTTCAATCCGGCTGTTTCTAATACCTCATGTACTATCGCATCGGGCAACAGTCCACCCTCTCTTTTTATCTTTTGCAAGTCAGGATCCGCTTCGACAACGGGTTTCAACAGATCAGACATGATGATGTGTTTCGCATTGCGTAACAATATCTCAAGATTTGCCCCGAGAGTTCCTTTTCCAATCCCAGGGGCTCCGAGCAAGACAACTGCAAGGTTTTTCATGTACAACTCCGCAGAGAAATGTACAGTAAAATCGCTGTTTAGTCAATCAAGCTTTTTCCAGTCATCGAGCTGGGTACAGGCAAACCAAAGAGAGTCAAGATCGTTGGGGTTATGTCAGCCAAGGTACCCGTGTGTAATGTACCCGTGGTGTCCGTGAGAATAGCAGGTACTTTTGAGGTGGTATGGGCAGTGTGTCGTTCCCCTGTCTCTGGGTCGATGTTGATCTCGGCATTGCCGTGATCTGCGGTAATAAAAGCAATACCTCCACGCGCATGCAATGCATCCAGGACTTTACCGAGAGCAGTATCGACGGCTTCTACCCCACGAATAATAGCTGGTACGTTTGCCGTATGTCCCACCATGTCGGCGTTGGCAAAGTTGATAAAAATAAAATCAGTACCTTTTTCGATAGCCTCGACTGCTTTGTCGGCAATAGGAGCCGCTTGCATTTCTGGCTTCATGTCATGCGTCGGCACATCTTTGTTTGAAGGGACCAGGATATGCTCCTCGCCTGGGTATGGATCTTCTACCCCACCATTTAAAAAATATGTGGCATGAGGAAACTTTTCTGTTTCGGCAATATGAGCTTGGGTCATCCCTGCTTTTGATAGCTCTTTGGCTAGCGTGGTTTCGACTTGAGTCGGAGGAAAAGCGACGAGACATGTAAACTCTGGACCATAGTCGGTCAAAGTGACGAAACAGATATCTTCCGCCTCAGACTTTTTGATCATTTCAGTAGTCAGCATTTTAGCTCGGTCTGATCGAAAGTTGAAAAAGAAGACACCATCACCTGTTGTAATAGCACACCCTTTACCGTCTGGACCCAGACAAACGATGGGTTCCAAGTGTTCATCAAGCTTATTTTCTTTGTACAGATTTTCGACAAATTCACTTGGTTTCAAAGTACAGACATTTCCCTTACACTCAAACATGGCTTGTTCAGCCTTGGATAGTCTGTCCCAGTTATTATCCCTGTCCATAGCATAAAAACGCCCAGAGATTGAAGCAATAAAACCGATACCGATCTCATCGAGTACTTTTTCTAGGTCTTTGATATAGCCAGCCGCACTCTGAGGAGGAGTGTCTCGACCGTCTGTAAAGACGTGTATGGCTACTCTCGGCACACCGTTTTCCCGCGCAGCACGCAAAAAAGCAAACAAATGCTCCATGTGACTATGCACACCTCCCGGAGAAAGTAAGCCTTGGACATGCAAGGTCGATTTTTTTTCTTTGACATGAGCAAAGAGAGCCAAAAAAGCAGGGTTTGAAGCGTACTCACCACTGTCGATGGCTTTGTTGATACGCACGAGCTCTTGGTCGAGTGGTCGACCGGCACCGATGGTCATGTGTCCCACTTCAGAGTTGCCCATCTGACCCTCTGGCAAACCAACCGCCAAGCCAGAAGCCTCGAGTAGAGTGTGTGGGTATGTTTCCCACATCTTATGAAAGACAGGGGTACGAGACTGCGCAATCGCATTATGTGTCGTGTCTTCACGATATCCCCAGCCGTCCAGTACGATAAGAGCAATTTGTTTCTTCATATGTTTTTAGACAAATGCTTTACGACCTTTGTAGGAAACCTTGGCACCCAGCTCCTTTTCCAAACGCAACAGTTGATTGTATTTTGCCGTACGTTCACTGCGACAGAGTGAACCTGTTTTGATCTGACCAGTCCCAAGACCGACCACCACATCAGCAATAGTAGTATCTTCACTCTCGCCAGAACGGTGAGAGATGATAGCAGTCATGCCAGCAGTGTGAGCCATAGTCACCGCAGAAATAGTTTCCGAGAGGGTACCTATTTGGTTGAGCTTGATCAAAATAGAGTTTGCTGCTTTTTCAGTGATACCTTTTTGTAATCGCTCGATGTTGGTAACAAAGAGATCATCTCCGACGAGTTGTAGTTTTTTACCAAGTTGTTGCGTCAGTGTCGCAAAACCAGCCCAGTCATCTTCGGCCAACCCATCTTCGATTGAAATAATAGGATAGGTAGCGACCAAATCGACATACAAGGCAATCATTTCTTCTGTCGAAAGGGTTTTGCCTTCACGAGACAATACATACATACCATCTTTATAAAACTCGCTAGCAGCCACATCGAGAGCAATGGCAATATCCTTGCCAGGCACAAAACCAGCCTGTTTGATGGCACCAACGATCAAATCGAGAGCTTCTCTGTTGCTTTTGACACTTGGAGCAAAGCCACCTTCGTCACCCACAGAAGTGACAAAACCCTGCTGAGCAAGCATTTTTTTGAGTGTATGAAAAACCTCTGCACCAAAACGAACAGCTTCGGCAAAACTCTTGGCTCCTACAGGGACAATCATAAACTCTTGAAAATCAGTCGAGAGAGTGGCGTGCTGACCACCATTGACGATGTTCATCATCGGCACGGGTAAAGATATGTCTTTGGTTTTTGAGATATCCTTGATGTGTTTCCACAAAGGTTTTTTGAGAGAGCTAGCTACCGCTTTTGCAAAAGCAACCGATACTCCCAAGATAGCATTTGCTCCCAGTTTACTTTTGTTTGGTGTGCCATCCAAAGCACACAAAGCCGTATCAAGATCTTTTTGAGTAAATCCTTTCCCTTTGACAGCTTTGAAAATAGTTTCCTCGACGTTTTTGACGGCTTTTGTTACCCCTTTACCACCATAGCGTTTTGGATTACCATCGCGCAGCTCGATCGCTTCATGACTACCCGTAGAAGCACCAGATGGTACAATAAAAGACCCTTTTGAACCGTCTTTGAGTACTACAGTCACTTCAACAGTAGGATTACCTCGTGAATCCAATACTTCTAAAGCAGATATTTTTGCAATTTTTTGTCCATCAGGTACAGCGGTTTTAGGTTGTACTACTCCTTTTTTCGATACAGTTTTTTTCGGTGTTGCTTTTGCCATGGTAAATATAATTAATTGATACAGCGATTATAACACGAGAAAATCTGAGGGCAATAAAAACAAAGACCCCGAGCAGAGTCCGCGTGGTCTGCGCAGGATCTCTGTCGAGGTCTGATCGGCCTTACGACCGACGAATGTGCAGAAGGCGCACAGAAACGATTTCGTAGTTCAGGAAACCAAAGATAGCCCCGGCGATGCCGCCCGCAAGGGCGTTGCCGAAGTAATAGCCGATGGCACTGCCGATGGCCGCATCCGCGGCGCACAGCAGACGGAGGTCGGAGTGGATGATTCGAAAAACCGTCCCGATGAAGACTCCGATCTTTTTCGCGACGAGGAATGAAATCCCCAGGATACACCATGAAAATGAAAAAATGTTGGTATCCTTTGAATGGATGAGTCTGAATATTGTTCCATCTTTTCTTCTTGACACAAACGTTGTTCCATACAAGCTCATGAGAAATATAAGCACGAGAGCAAAACGGACACTTCGGAAGGTGATAACCTTCCACCCTTCTCGGTAAAAAAACGGAAGGATCATGTACGTCAAAACAGACAGGGTCATATTCGCCGACCCGATGGCGGACAAGCCCCTTTCTTTCCATAGCTCCCAGTCCGGCTGGGGCTGCCAAGCGACCGTGTTTCGCCACACCATGGAGACGACACGGATGACCTTCTTGAAGTCGTAGGTGATGTAACCCACCGCGGCGCCAACCATGGCGCCAAAAAACCACAACCGACCCATTTGGAGGGCCACCAGGGAACCAGTAAGGGCTCCGAAGAAACATGCGATCGCGATCGTCGTGTTGGTATTCATGACAAAGTCCTTTCTGTTTTTTATTATATAAATTTTTATCGATTTGTCAAACACTCGTAATACGATTTTATAGCACGACAAAACCGAAGGGCAATAAATAAGCTTATACACTCAGACAAGCTCTGATGCTAGTTGGTTAAGCTACGACTTTCTTATTCTCCACGTTATGCTGATTGAAAATGACTCGACGGACTTCTTCGGGGTGTGAGACGGTAGCCAGGGTAAAGTCGGTGTTGTCTTCGCTGGCTGTTTGCACTTTGACATTGCCAAAGTCGAGCATAGTAGCGATAAAGCCCCGCACATCGATCGTCACATCCTGAATCTTGTCGAAACGCAGATTCGACACTTCCCTGTCGAAGATAGAGCGCTGTTCGATGGCGATAATCCTCTTTTCGGTCACGTACCACACATCGAGGTAGTACTTGGTCCAAGAAATAAAAAAGTAGCACCACAAGAGTATGAGCCAGAGCAGATACAAAAAAGTAACCAAAAAAACATTGAACCCACCGACAAAAGTTGCTACTTCGGGCGGCAAGATACCCTGATATGATCTGTATACTACAAACAATACGCAAGGAAACAGAGCTGAAAAGAGAAATTGAAAAGCTTGAGACAGAAAAATAATCCAGTGCCTGCGCACTTCAAAAATCACATGTTCATCGCTATCTAAATGTAAAATACTATAATCCATAACTATAATACTTAAGCATGAACCCTGCCCCGACAAAGAGCAAAAGACCGACAACTAAAAAAATAAGCTCGACCAAAAACATAAAGTGACTACCCATACCGTACCGTCTCCAATGATAGACCAAGACCCCTCCCACAACTACATAAAACAGAAAAAACAAAACAAGAATAGCGAGTAACATGTACAAAAGTGTGTGCCCACCCAAAAAAGATATATCAAAGGAAGGTAAAAATGATAAGGGAGTGAGATCCATATACATATATAGTATAGCAGAGGGAGCAAGTAAGTGGTATAATTATCCACATACAAACTCTAAAAAATGACTATGAATGAATTTACTGCAAAAAAACTTGGTGAAGTGATCGCTTTTTGTGAAGTCTTTTTGGACACCCTCGATAAAGGGTCGAGTGCTCTGCAACAGGTGTACACCCCGGCGTCATGGCACGAATACAAAGACATGGTCACCGTTCACCGTGATTCTCTTTTAGACATAGCAGACAAAAGTGGCATGAAAGACGTGGTGGATAAAAAAATCTCTGGCACAGGGACCAAACTGCACTCTATGCGAGACATGTATGTCGGTGATGAATGGGAAAACCCTACAGAGCTCCTGGAATGGTCCGGTTTTTTCCATGGCGCAGCCATTGTGCACTATGCCCTTCTCTCTGGAGCTGGTACAAAAATCCAAGATAACCACATTCTCGAATTAACAAGGGTTGGTCTCGAGCTTCATCACAAACTACTCTCCCAAAGCGAAGAGTTATTACATCAAACCGGTATCGATCGCGGGTAAATATACATGTACATATAATATTGAATCTTATATACTAAGACACGGAAAACGTGTGTCGCTAGTAAAAGGACCATCGAATTCCTAGGGGGCAGGGTTTTGGGTTGGGATAAGGACCGAACACCTGCCTACACGTAGCGAGGCGGACTTGATTGCGATCGAGTCCGCCATTTTTATGTATATGAAAAATAAAAATATAAGAAAATAATTATCTATCCAAAAATAACTATATTATTAGCCATATTTTTGGTTTTTCCTTTTTTTAATGCAAAAATGCTTGACAATATTTTATATATATGCTAATATATATTCAGAGTTAACTTGGTGGTCGGGTCTCGCCAGCTCAGGCGGACCCACAAAAAAGACCACGCTCCTCCCCTCTTGGGGACAGAGCAGAGCCTACGAAGCACACAATGCTTCGTAGGGGGCGGGTCCTAGACGTAGGATACCCGCCCTTTTTCATATATGCACACATTTCATCATTCGGGTAAATCTTTGTTTTGCCTTTTTTATAAAAATATGTTTTACTATTGCATGTAGACGAGCCGGCCGAAGCCGGTTTTTACTACCTTTAAATCACATGGACATCCGCAACATCGCTATTATCGCCCACGTAGACCACGGCAAGACCACGCTTACCGATGCTTTGATGAAGCAAACCGGTATGACCGACGGCTCGACCTCGATGGACTCGAACGCTCTGGAACAAGAGCGTGGCATTACTATTTATGCCAAAAACACCTCGGTGTACTACAAAGGGACCAAGATCAACATTGTCGACACCCCTGGTCACAGCGACTTTGGTAGCGAGGTAGAGCGAGTCCTCCGCTCGATCGACGCCGTACTCCTTTTGGTGGATGCTCAGGAGGGTCCGATGCCCCAAACACGTTTTGTACTAAAAAAATCTCTTGAGCTTGGTCTCCAGCCTATTGTTATTATCAACAAGATCGACAAACCCGCCGCTCGTATCGACGAAGTGCACGACATGATTCTCGAGCTCTTTATCGAACTCGGCGCTACCGACAAACAAATCGACTTTACCACCATTTACGCTATTGGTCGCGACGGTGTAGCAAAGAAAAACCTTTCTGACGAAAACAAAAACCTCGAACCCCTCCTCGACACTATTTTAGCTGAAGTACCGGTAGCCAACATCACAAACGAAGGCGCAGCTCGTATGCAAGCTTTTAACCTGGCTTATGACAACTTTTTGGGTCGTATGGCTGTGTGCCGTATGTACGAGGGTACCGCCAACCAAGGAGACACCGTATACGTCAAAACCCACGACGGAGCCGTCTTTTCTGGCAAAATCACAAAACTATTTACTTTTGAGGGTACGAAGCGTATTGAAACAAAAACAGTCGGCTCTGGAGACATTGTCATGATCGCGGGACTACCACAGGTCTATATCGGTGACACGATCAGTACAGATGCAAATGCCGAGCGACTACCTTCGATCAACATCGATGAACCAACCATTTCCCTCAACTTTTTGGTCAACGACTCCCCTTTTGCCGGACGTGAGGGCAAATACGTCACTGGCCGCCAAATCCGTGAACGCCTGGAAAAAGAGCTCGAAGTAAACGTCGGGTTGAAAGTCGACTGGAACAACAACGAGTACTACACTGTGTACGGTCGTGGTGAGCTCCATATCGCTATTCTGCTTGAAAACATGCGTCGCGAAGGGTACGAAATGCAGGTGTCTCAGCCGCAGGTAATCTTCCATGAGGAGGACGGCAAGAAGACCGAGCCATTCGAAGAGGTC
>JACCDR011572417.1_pt1 | contig 14248 bp, 13 predicted proteins | sample 7446431 | NCBI WGS metagenome assembly JACCDR01 (sample SAMN15323443, study PRJNA562643) | freshwater metagenome | isolation source: river surface water | place: USA:Blue River Watershed | collected 2017-08-17 | reverse complement strand
TCCAGGCGGGCTTGCCGCGCTTGGCGACGTAGGCCACGGGGCGGGTGAGGTGAAGCAGGCGAAGGCCGCGCCCGGTCCAGTTGGACAGGGCGACGACGATCCGGGGGTGGTTGCGGCCTGGGAAGCGAATGGGGCGCAGGACCACCGCGGTCCCCGTGGGGACTGCCACGTCCCACGGGGTAAGCGGTGTCCGCGCGGGCTTGGAACTCACCGGCCCGACGACTGCTTGGAGCCGGTGGGCCGGGGCTGGTGGTCCATGCAGAGCACCTGTCCAAAGGTTCGCATGGAGTAGTCGGTTACCTGCCTGGACACCGCTCTCCCGCATCCCCGCTCGGAGCAGACACCCTGATCGCCACCGCCACCGCCTCCACCCTGCGCCGTCGCAGGGCCCTGGCGGCCCGACTGGCGCCCGGCCTGGCGCGGCGGCTCCCGCTCCTCTTCGTGGTCGTCAAAGGGGATGTCCTCGTCCGCCCAAGAGCCCTCGTCCTCCTGGCGCGGCGGCGGTCCCCGCTGGATCGTTTGACGCTCGCCCCGACGGCGCAGCTCGGCCTCCGCGTCGGGCCCGCTGTGCTGTCCGCGGTCCACCAGGGCGGGGCGCTGGCCCTCGGTGGCGTCCAGGTCGATGATCGACCCCGCGGGGGCATAGGCCCGGCCCGGGGCGCTCGGCCCGTAGACCTGGGCGACCACCCCCAGCTCCACCGCCGCCTGCATTTGCAGCGCCTCCGCGCTGGTGGGGGTGTAGACCAGAAGCGGGAACATGAACGGGCGCCCGGCCTCCTCTCGGGTGTAGGACGCTTTGAGCCCCAGGGCGTCTCGGATCGCCGCGTTCACGGCTTTGGCCTCACTCATACGGCCCCCGTTCTCGCGGGCCTGCAGGATGCGCTTAGACGCGCCCCCCTCCTGGCCGTTCGCGTTCTTCACCCAGCTCTCCACCACGGGCGAGTTGTCCCGCAGGTCCAGATCCTTCGTGGCGGTGATCGTCCGCCAAGATCCGTCCATGGTGCGGATTTTCACCCGCGCCTGGAACTCCCAAAAGGCCCCCGATCGCCGGTCGTCCATCCTCACGGTCTCCACGGACCCACCAGCGGCGGCCAGGAGCTGGCGCAGCGGCGCTTTGAGGAGGGCAACGCCCCCACCGTCCACCGTGTACCAGGTGCCGTTGGACCTCTTGCCGTTCTGGGGTCCTTTCCATTCGCCCCCCATGGTGAAGTGGACCAGGCGGATCGCCACCTGGTAGCCCGGGGGGAGGTACTGGAGGCGCGTCACCGGCGCCAGCACGTTCAGCCCCTGGGCCACAGCATCCTCAATCACCTCCGCGACAAGCGCCACGTCGGCCACCGGCCGCTCGGGGAACCCGTACTGGCTGGGGTCGAACTCTTGGACGTTGCCCTGGCCCTGGCCTTGCCCCTGGCCTCGGCGGTTGTCCTGGCCCCGCCCCTGGCCCTGGTGGTTGTTTTGGCCCCGGCGGTCGTACTCTTGCTCTCGCATGGCGTGTCTCCTGTCGTCGGTGGTGGTTGCGCGCTGGCTGGTCAGGCCAGCGCGATCGTCTCGGCCTCTACACGGACCAGGGCTTGATCCTCCAGCCGCGCGGCGATCTCAGCCGCCCCGCGGATGGTGGCCTCGGCCTGGCCCATGGTGACCGGCCCGTCTTTGAGCAGGCCCAAGAGCTCCCGGTCACCAGGGCGGTAGACCGCCTCCTGGAGCACCGTCGCGGGCTCTCCCAGGAACGCAAGAATTGCGTCTACATCCCCCATATCCAGGGGGCGGGGCTCCTTTGTGTCCGGGCTCAGCTTGCGCAAGATCCACGTATGGCTGCGCTTCATCTTGCGTGCCAGCCCCGTGAGGCTGTAGCCCCTCGCGGCGATCAAGGCCCGAAGGCGGGCGCGGGTGATGGCCCCGAACGTCGGGGCGGTGGGTGGCGTCTGCATCGTGTTCTCAGCTCAGGGGGTTAGTGTAGCCGGTTCGGAGCTATCACGCTACGGTGCGGCTACAAAGTGACCGGACGATTATGGGCGGCGGGTGGTGATCGTGAGGCTCACGTCCAGGCCCATGGAGGCCAGAGTGGGCAGGGCGGCGGCGAAGGCGGCGAGCGCGGCCTGGGCGCTGATCACGGAGTCGGCGGGCTTCTGGGTCGAGGGCGGCGCCTGCTCCTGCTCCTGGGCCTGCTCCTGGAGGTGGCGTTCGTAGAGCTCCACCACCTGGGCGATGGCGGGATCCCCGATCCGCCCCACCAGGGCGGGGTGATGCCCTGGGACGTGCGCCCAGAGATCCTTGCTCCCGTCTGGCAAGGCGTGAACCTTGAGATCTTGGACCTGGAACGCCTTCGGGGCGGGCGCGCGGTCCAGCTTGGGCGCATGGGCCAACGGCGGCGGCTGGGTGACCTCCACCGGCTCGGGGAGCTGGGTGGGCGGGGCAGACGCGGCCTCTGTCGCGACCTCGGCCCAGCGCGCCTCCAGGTACTCGATCACCTTGCGCCGCTCGCCTCCTGGGCGCGCCTGCTCCAGGTCCTTCGCGCGCAGCACTTCCGGCCCGGTCTTGAGCATGTAGACCAGCTCCAGGGCTCGCGCCGTCGTGGCCTTCGCCACCTGGTCCGGGAGGGGCAGATCCCCGATCCGCTCGGGGAGCGCGGGCGGCGGCGCTGCATGACCCCCAGGTGGGGGGGCGTCAACCCTGGCGGCGGCGAGCCACCCCGACTCCCAGGCATCCCGATAGAACTCGTCCTGGTAGGGGCACCCGTCGATCAGCCAGCCCTTGCGGTACGCCTCGGCGCCCTCGGCCTCGGCTACGTCGCCGTTGGGGTCCGCCGCTTCGCGCGCGTTGCCGTCCAGGCGTGGGGGCTCTTGCTCGGCCTCGACCTCGGCGGCGGTGGGCGCCACCACCCCGACCTCGGCCACCTCTTGCACGTCCTCCTGGGTGACCTCGGCGCCACCCAGCGCGGTCACGCGAGCGCGTAGCTGGTCCAGGATGGCCGTCCGCCGACGGCTCACCAGCTCCAAGCGCCAGGCCAGGCGCAGGGTGGCGACGTCGTCTGTCCGCTGGAGCGCGGCGCGCCCGTCTCTCACGCTGGAGAGCACGTCGCGGATCGTCGCCACCACCTCCCCGGCCCAGGCCCTCACGCTCGTGACCTTCACCAGCTCGGCCAGGGTCGGGGCGAGGCTCTCGGGGCAGTCGTCCGGGGTCACCGTGAGGGGCACGGGCTCCAGATCCTCCGCCTCGGCCAGGCGCACGCTCGGGGTCACGTCCTGGCCCTCCCCCATGAGCAGGGCGATGGCCCGGCGGATCATGGCCATGACGCCCGGGCGGATATCCGTGGTCTTGAGCCCGGCCAGGCGCTGGAGCTCGGCCAGGTTGCGCCCGGCCTGGGCGGCCTCGACCTCTTTCAGGAGGCGCGCCTGGGCTTTCAGCTCAGGGTCCAGGCTCGGGGCCTGGTAGCCCGGCCAGGTGCGGGCCTCCTCGACCTGGGCCGCGGTGGTGAAGGTACGGATCAGCTTGATCCGATCGGCGGCGGCCTTGGGCACCTCCACCCCTGCCATGGTCGGCGTGGGCGGCGGCGTTACCACCGTCTTGCCGCAGTTGATGCACGTCTTCCCGTCCGTGTGGAGGGCGTGGCCCCCCAGGGCGCAGAGCTGGTCTGCGCTGGACAGCTCGGGGGCCTCCAGAGAGGCGGCTTCCGGTTCTGCCAAACTTTCGGCGGGGGCGGCGGCCTTCGGATCACGCGCCGACCCCTCGCAGTAGACCAGGGTGGTGGGGTTCGCGTGAACGCCAACGCGCCCCGGGGCTCCAGGCGTCATCATGGGCGCCACCGAGCTGGAGCACATGGCGCAGACCACCGTGGCGGCGGGGGCTTGCTCGATCTCGGGGCCCGGCTGGAAGTGAGGCCGGACCTCTTCGGTGGGGTGCGCCCGCTTCCCGGTCTCCAGGCGGATCAGGTCCTGGACTTCACGGCGCCCGTCCAGGTCGGCCAGGTCCTCCAGGTCCTCCACGCTCCAGCCACCGACGGCGGCGCGGATCGTGTCGAGGGGGCCGTGGGCCACGTCCTTCGGGGTGGGGCCAGCGTCGATCACCGTGAGCGGGTAGGCCCGCGGCAGGCTCGTGGCCGAGCCCGACGGCAGGATCACCTTGACCTGGCCAGGCTCGGGGGGGATCTCGGTTATGGTGACCCGAGTCCCCCGCGCGTTTTCATAGGTGGCGCCGACTTTTGCGTCGGCGGCGTTGATCTGAGGCATCCTGGGGCTCCCTTGTGGGCACGCCCTCCGATTGTCGGCGGGCTGGCGCCTATCATAGCCGCCCCGGATACACACGTCAACGCACGCGCGCAGTCTCCAACGCGCGGATCCGCGCCTCCAGGGGGCGGATCTCCGTTTGCACCCAAGCGTCGTGCTCGGTGCGCGTCCAGCGGTCGCTGAGGATCTGATCGGTCTTCTGGGTGAGGGCGGCGGTGCTCGCCCGGGTCTCCTGGACCATGGCCGCGACCTGTTCCAGCTGGCCCTGGAGCTGGAAGGCCCAGCCCGCGCAGGCCACCAGGATCCCCAGGATCCCTATGACGCCCCCGAGCACGGCGACGATCCGCTGCGCCGACTCGGCGGCGCTTGCGGGGGGTTTGGGGGCGTTTGTGATGGCGATGGCGATGGCGGCGGCCAGCGCCTGGCGCTCAGCAGGATCCATGGAAAGCGTCTCCCGATAGCTGTATGGGGGTGGAGGACCTATTATCCGCTTCTCATAGTAGGCGGACAGGTCTACGTCCCACTCGACAAAGACGCCTTTCATGGCTTGGAGGCCCCCTGAAGCCTCGCCACGGCCAGGATCTCGCCCATGGGGAAGGCGGGGCCTGGGTCGATCTTGCGGCTCGGGTCTACATCCTGGTGGCCGCAGATCCGGGGCAGCTCCCCGGGCGCTTCATCGGCCAGGGCCAGGACGGGGAAGATCTGGACCAGGTGCGCCACCAGCGCCTTCACGCGCTCGATCTGCGCCCGCGGATACGGCTCCCAGGCTTGGCCCGTCGCCGGGTCGATCCAGGGCTCACTCTTGAACGGTCGGCCCGTCCAGTCCACCCAGCCAGCGCCTCGGCGCGTGAGCGGCCCGACGTTCACGACCTCGATCCCGATGGAGCGGGCGTTGAGCGTCTTCCCCCTCCACCGGCTGGACGCCCCTCCCGCGTGCCAGGTGCGGTCCTCCAGGGGGGCAAGCTGGATCAGGTCGCCCGTGGGGCCGGTGGTGCCGTCGTGGCCGACTACCAGGTGGGCGCTCGCCCGGGCCTCGGCGTTGCACAGCCAGTCGGCGGCGCTCTTGGCCGTCCGCCCCGCGGTGTAGTGCAGGACCAGCGCCTCAATCGGCGCGACAAAGGCATGGCCCGCTGGGTAGCGGTTCGGGGTGAGGCGCTGGGTGGCGCCTGGGATCCAGGTCTCGCGCATGGGGCTGGGCCCTCTCAGTAGGGGAGCGGGGAGAGCTTCGTGGCAGCCGCTTGGCCGTAGAAGCCAGCGATCCGCACGTTGCCCACGCCGGGCTCATAGAAGCGGATCCGCCAATATCGGACCATGTTGGCCCCGACGGGCGCGGGGATGTTCGTGGGGAAGGCGGGCCCCGCCGTCGGCACCACCGTCCCCCAGGTGGAGGCCGCGGGCTTGCCCATGGTCCAGGCCGCCAGCACGTTGATCGCGCCGGTGAAGCCGTTCACAGGGCGCTCCAGGATCTCGATGGTGAAATACTCGTTGGGCCCGGCGGTTACCAGCCAGATCGACGCCGTAAGGTCGAGAATCGACACGGCCTGATCCGGCGGGAAGCGCAGGGGCACCAGGAGCTCGGCGTAGGTGCCCGACACCCCGCCCACCGTCCGCAGGTTGGCGGGTTCGGCGGCGGCGGCGGCGGTGAAGGTGCCGGACTGGTTCGCGCCACCGGCCTGGCGGAACCCGATCAGCCCCGTGGCCATTTCGTAGGCGTCGATCTGGTAGACGCCCTGCTGACCTGGCCCCGCGTTGAAGGTGAAGGAGTCGCCGTTCACGGCCCCGTGCTTGCCGGTGCTCGTGCTGTGCTCGACCGCGAACTCGCTCAGCCAGTCACCCCAGGGGATGAACGCCGTGGCGGCCGCGTTCGTAAACACTCCGGTGGTGATCGAGCCCATGAACCAGTAGGCCGACACCCCGCTGATCCCGGTGGTGGCGATGGTGACGCCGAGCACCTGGACGCGGTAATCGGCGGCGGTGAGGCTCGGGGTGGTCTGCCCCAGGTAGCCGGTGATGGTGACGCGGATCCCGCCCGCGCCGTCGTACTCGGCCACGCCGTCCACCACGGCGGTGGCCAGCACGGCGCTGGCGGGGCTCGCCTTCCACACCTTCACGGGGCGGGTCTCCGCGCCCGTCCACACGGTCTTGGCCAGGCTGGTGATCGTGAAGCGGAGCCCCGTCCCGGTGTCCACCACGGCGCTGGGCGCGCCCTGCTCACCCACACCCTCGGTGACCTGGCTGTAGGCCGGGAGACCGTCGATCGTGTTGGCGGTCACCGCAGAGGGGATCCAGTTGCGCCGGGCCCCGAGCTGGTAGGGCACCCCTCCAGAGTTGGCGAAGGGGATGGAGGTCCACCCGTCGGCCCCGGCGGTGGCGTCGATCACGTCGCCGTCGCCCGTCACGCCCCGCGCCGTGCTGGTGAGGCTCACCGTGGGCGCTGAGTAGGTGAACGCGGCCTTCGTGCCGCCGAACGTCCCGGCGCTCCCGTACACGTCGGCGCGGATCGCCCCCAGCTCGCCCAGGACTGAATCGCGGAGGCCCGTGGTCAGGTCGCTGAGCGCCAAAATGGAGGTGGGGGCCAGAAGAAGCCAGGTGTCGCCGGTGGCCATGGGGGCAGTCCTATGGGTAGAGGCCGATCCGTGTGGGCCCCGCGGCGGCCCCCGGATGGCGGTTCAGGAAGGTGGTAAGGGATGCCCTGGAGCTGGAGCCCACACTCCCCCAGGCGACGGGGCCAGAGGTGGGGCGGCCCACGGTCGAGTCGATGACCTCGATCAGTTTGGCGCCCTCCCACCACAGGCGCAGGGTGGTGGCCGTCGCCGTCGGGTTGGGCAGAACCTCCAGGGTCCAGCGGTAGGGGAACGCGGCGGCCAGGGGCTGGGCCACCGTCGCCACCAGGGTGTCCACCCCGCCGATCCGCCGGTAGAGCGAGACCGCGCCCGCGGCCTGGTCCAGGAGCCACCACCACTGGAGCGCCGCCGAGCTGGTGAAGACGCGCACCACGGCCTGGCCCGTCACCGCCAGGCGGAGGGTGGGCATGTACCCAGGCCCGACGCCCCAGGAGTCCCAGGGCTCGACCTCGTAGCCGTCCAGGTCCTGGGTGAACTCGAAGTCACCGGCGGTCGAGACCTCCCAGCGCTCGGCGTCGTAGCTCCAGGATCCCGCGCCCGCGCCAGCCCATTGCGCCGCGCCCGCGCCACCGTCGTCCAGGTGGAAGCAGCGGTAGAGGTTGATCCGCTCATTCGCTGGGCGCAGCTCGTCCAGGAAGCGCGCCAAGATTGTCAGGTCGGCGGTCCCGTCGGGGTCCTGGACCCAGAGATCGGACACGTTCTCCGGCGTGCTGTAGTAGCCGCCGCTGAGCCCCACCCCGGGGATCGTGTGGACCATGGCGCTGCTCCCGTCCACCGTGCGGAAGTAGAACCAGGTGAGGACCACGGACCTGGAGCCCACCAGAGAGGCGCTGGCGGCCCGCCAGCTCGCCACCAGGCCCTTGCGCTTCCACAGCTCGACCGCCACGGGGATCAGCTTCCTGAGCTGGTTTAGGCTGGCGGCGTTGGCTGCCCCCAGGTCTGTCCCCAGGCCGACAAGGCCCCCCAGGTGGCGGACGGTTTCGTCCGGGGCCAGCTCGGGGTCCAGGAGCTGGGACAGGCGCTCGGCGCGGGTCGAGAGCACGTCGTCCACCGCGGCGACGGGCGCCAGGAGCCCGGCCAGGGCGCGACGCTCGGTGGCGTCCTGGCGTAGGCTCAGCGGTAGAAGCTCCAGGAGTCGGGCCAGGTCCATCTCACCCCCTACAGCGAGGTCACGGTGATGTTGAGCGCCCCCGCCGTGGGGAGCTCCGTGGCTGCCAGGGTGAAGACCACGGGGAGCGTGAGGTTGATGCTCACCACCCCCTCCACCGCGGTGGCGATGGCGGCGATCAGCAGGGTGGGCGAGAACTCACCGCCCCAGGTCCACAGGTAGGTGGAGCCCTCCACCCACTCCCCGTCCGCGTTGCGCACCATGCGCTTGGCCGTCGGCGTCAGAATCGAGCCCAGCGCGGCCTCAATGCTCGCCTGGGCCCCAGTGGCGTAGTCGCTGAGGACCTGGACCGTGGCGGTCACCGCGACGGGGTGAGGGATGAACGCCTCGGCCACGGCCTCGGTGTTCCCGGGGACGACCCCGCCCACCACCTGGAGGCCCTGGGTGGTGCCGTTGAAGTATTCCTGCAGCTCGGCCAGGTCGGCGGCGCTCGGGGCCACCCCGCCAGGCCCGACGCAGATCACCCCGACGGTCTTAGGCCCGGCGTGCTCGGCGACGGCCAGGCAGCGCGCGGCCACCTGGGATCCGTCTGCGGTCCTGAACGCCTGGGCCAGGGTCTCATAGTCGGGCAAGCTCACGGCCCGCTCACCGGCGCGCAGAGAGGCCGGGATCGTCTCCCGCAGATCATCCAGGCTCGCGGCGGTGGTGCCCTCTTGCTCGACCCAGCCAGCCCCCGGGCGCGGGTTGCGGACGTTGCGCACCCGGCTGTTACCCGAGCGGTCCCGGGTCACCGATCCGGCGCCCAGGTTCCCCGAGTAATCCCCGCCGATCCGGTAGGTGGCGACGACGATGGCCGCGGCCCCCGGGATCTTGCCGGTCTGCCCGTCGCCAAAGGTTACCCACCAGGTCCCGTCGGGCTCCTCACGCACCCGGGCGTGGCGGTCCCAGGAGGCGGACGAGAGGAAGTCGTCGACCGCCACCCACTCGTCCCCGTCCACCGTGAGGCTGACCAGCTCCATGAAGGGCTCTTGTAGAAGCTGGAACGCCTGGGACGCGCTCCCGCTGTCCGTGGTGCCGATCCGCTCGACCACGCGCCGCCCCTGGCGGGTGTCCACGCGGATCGCATAGGTCGTCTTGCGGGGCTCAGTCACCGCGTCCAGGTCTGGACTGGCGGGGGTGCCACCGGCGTCCACGACGCGCGCCCGGATCCACCAGTGATCGGCGCCGTCGTCGGCGGGGTCGGCCTTCGCCCAGCGCCGTGTCGTGTCTTCGGGGAGCGTCCAGGACACCTCCCCGGTCTGCGTCAGGCCCGCGGTCCCGTCCACCAGGCCGGGCAGCTCGATCCACTCGGCGGTGACCTTGTAGTCCGCCGCGCTGCTACTCGGCGACGACTGGCCCAGGAAGCCCACCGTCTCGATGATGTTCCCGCCGAACCAGGTAACGGCCACGGTGGAGGCCACGCCGGTGAGCAGGCAGGTAACGGTCACGGGCAGCCCGGTGGCCTTCGTGGCGCCGATCAGGTTGTCCAGGTGGAAGCGGATCCCACCTCCCAAGATGTTCACGGTGTCCGGGGGCAGCTCGCGGAAGTCGTCGTGGTACTCCCAGCGGACGGTGGTGATGCTCGGCGACCCCGAGAGCGTGAGGCCCACCTTGTTGAAGAGGAGGCCTTGGGCGCGCAGGTAGAGGGCATCCTGGGCGGCGGGTGTGCCGCCCCAGGGCGCGGCGGGTAGGGAGCTGGTCAGGTCGGCGAAGGTTCCGCCGTCGTCCTCCAGGACCACCAGGCCCGCGTCGCCGGTGGGGCCGGCCTCCACGTCGGCGCCTTCATACTCAAAGAGGATCGCGGGGGTGGTGCCGTCGCCCTCGGTGGCGAAGAGGGAGCCCCCGCGGATCAGGGTGGTGACCCCAGCCAGGCGCCCGGACACGTCGCCCAGGATCTGGAGCTCGGCGGGGACCGCGGTGGCCAGCTCGTAGCCCACCAGGCGGCCCAGGGCGATCATGCTCGACCGTAGGCGCGCCGTGGCCAGGTAGAGCTCTCGCGCGGCGTGGTCGAGGCGACACGCCTGGAGGTGGCTAAGCAGCGCGAAGGCCCGGTAGATCTGGATCACGGGGTCGTGATCGTTCTCTTCCGTGTGTTCGGGCCACGTTTGCCGCTTGAGCTGGACCAGCGCGGAGAGGATTTCTGCGTAGTAGAACGCACTCCACCGAAAATCTGGGGGATTAGCCACGGGCGATCTCCATCTTCTCGCGGCCTCCCGTTTCGAGGTTTGTGTACTCGATGACCACCCCCAAGGCGCCGGGGTCGTCAGTTTGGAAGGTCAGGGATGCCAGCTTAGCGCGGCGCGTGCGCTCCAGCCCAGAGAAGACCTCACGAACCCGCTGGCTGATCTTGGCCTGGGTCGCTCCCGACTTAGGAGCGAAGGTCGGATCGTCCAAGCCGAGGCCCTGGCGTTCGTTCCAGGGGTTCGCCGATCGACCGTCCAGGAGGCTGAGCCTGATCGCCTGGCGCAACGCCTCAGAGCGATCCGGCGGGTTCGGGTCGTTGGGGTCGGCAGTCATGGCCAGGCGGCCCCCTGAGAGTTTCGGGGGCCAGGCGATCGTTCGTTTCAAGGGACCTCCAGGCGAGAGGATACCCCGCCCAGCTCAGGAGATCGATCCGCTGGCTGTGCAGGTCCCCGCGGCCCCACCCGCGGCGCAAGCGCTCACGGTGGTGCCGTTCACGGTCACGGTCCCGGCCTGGATGGCGGCCAGCGTCACCGTGGCCAGCGCCAGGAAGAGCTTGTCCTTCATCCGGTTCCGATCGGCCAGCGAGAGCGAGCCGAACCCCGTGGGGTCGAGGGTCGCCAGCTCGGTGGCCAGGTCCTGGGCGAAGAGGGCAGGGAGGGGCAGAGGCATAGCTGGGGCCTACTCCGTGAAGGTGATGGCGCTGAGGTAGGGCGCGCCAGGCCCAGCGGTCGAGGCTTGGGCGTTGGCCAGCCAGGTGCTCAGGTTTGTGGCGGGCAGACCCAAAGCTGACACCGCGGCCAGCACTTCGGTGAGCCCGGCGGCCAGGTCTCCGAGGCAGGTAGCGCCCAGGATGACCGGCTCCACCGTGGCGCCGAGCGCCGGATCCGAGGTGATCACCAGCCGCGCGCCGGGGCTCACCAGGACGTAGGCCCCCGAGTCCTCGTCCAGGGCGAAGGTCTGCGCGCCTTCGGGGCTGGTGAACCCCGAGCGCCGGGCGTAGTTGTCGACCATGAAGTCGGGCGGGGTGTTCACCGCGCCCCAGGTGCCACCCGTCCAGCGAAGCGCCCCGGCAGCGTCCACCTCGACCACCACCACCGCGTCCACCGGCGGGATGAACCACCACCCCGCGCCCGGTCCCGTGCCTGGGGTCACGCGGGCGGGTATCCACTCGGGGTGAGGCTGGTCAGCGCCTGAGATCCCAGGGATCACCAGCGAGAGGCGCCCCAGCTCGTCCGGGTCCTGGTTGTCCGCCACCACGGCGGTGAAGTAACGGCCGGCGCTCATAGACTGCCCTCGGCGGGCTCAGCGGCATCACCCAGGACGCGCGCCAGGTCCATGTCGCAGGTATACCCCGAAGCGCTGAACTTGTGAGACACGCGCAGGATCTCCCAGAGGCCCGCGTGGGTAGGGGCCACCCCGCTGATCCGGTGGATCTGCCCACACCAGAGCTCTGGGATCCCGACGGTCGAGGCCCGCGCCGTGAGGAAGGCGGCGTTGCGCAGCTTGATCCAGCGTGTGGCCCAAGCTTTGGCCTCTTCCACGGTGGTCACGCTGGGGACGGGGATCGACTCCACGCGCTCCCCTTGGGCGTCCTGGGAATCTGCCAGGGCGCGGGCCTGCATTTGGCTTCCGCTGGTGATCTTGTACCCGGCGGCGGTGGTGGCGTCGCCCACCAGGACCGTGGCGTCCTGCCCGTCGGCGCCGAGCTCCATCACCACCACGATCGGTGTCTGCGCGGCGGGGTCCCAGCCCGTGATCTCCACGCGGGTGGGGACGCCGTGCAGGTCCAGCTCGGGGGCGAAGGCCAAGAGGTTCCCCGTCCCCATGGTCCCGCCGTCCTCGCCTGGGTCGTAGACCAGGTTCAGCGCCGTAGAGCTCTCCACCACCTGGGGGCGGAAGTAGAGCACGTCGGCGTTCAGCTCGGCGTCGTAGCGGACGATCGGCGCGGCGAAGCCGTTGGCCACGGCGAGCTGGTTCAGGAAGACCAGGTCGCTGGTCCCCTTGGGCTTCACCCGGCCCGCGGTGCGCTCCTCTGTCCCCCACACGCTGTCGAGGGTGACGATCAGCCCGTGGGCCTTCGCCAGCTCCTCTACGATCGTGCTGTCAGCGATCGGCCCCTTCCACGTCCTGGGGCTGGTGTAGGAGCCGAGCGCGGCCTCGGGGGAGTAGCCCCGGATCTCCACCTCTGGCGCCCCCGAGCTGGGGTACGTCGTGGACTCGGCGTGGATGCGGAACCGCTGGAGCACCACCGGCGGATCGCCGTCGAGGTACCCGGCCTCCACGGTCACCAGGTTGCCCGGCGCCAGCACGTTCTCCCCGATGAACTTCCACCCGGCGCCAGGCCGAGCGCCCGGGTCTTTGGCGAGGGCCTGGATCACCAGCTCGTCTGCGCCGTCGGCGCTCGCCTCGACCGTCACCGACTTGATCAGGGCGTAGTGCCCGGTGGTCAGGTCAGCGGTGCCGTTGATCAGCAGGCGGAAGAACGGCGCCAGGTTCGTAGACGCCACGGATCACTTCTCCAGGACAGGGGGGACGATCACCGTCCCGTCCAACACGTCGGGCAGTCGATCCCAGGGTAGCCCGCGCTGCCTCACCCCGCGCGTGGCGGCCAGGTCCTCCACGATCGGCGCCCAGGTGTCCCCTCGGCGCTTGCGGTCGAGGAAGCAGGGGGCGGTGGGGACGACGGGGCCCCGGGCGCGGGGGTGCTCCCGCTCCAGGATCTTCACCCGGTCGCCCGCGGCCTCGCCATGGGCCAGCTCGGGATTCTCGCGCCGGATCAGCTCCCCCAGGAGGGGGTCACCGTAGTAGCGCAGCGCCAGGACCTCCAGCGACTCGCCCGCGCCCAGGGTGACGTGCTGCGTCTCGCCGGTCCCCGCGATCGACCCCGAGCCCTTGAAGTCGAGCGCAGGGGCGCCCACGACCTCCAGATCAAAGACGACGGCGCGGGGGTAGCCCGAGACGGGCCAGAACCCCGTGATCCGCTTCTTCACCGTCGCGAAGCCGGTCACCGTCTGATCGCCCCAGGTGAGGGTCACCCGCGGCGCGCGGCCCAGGGTCGGATCGCGCGCTACCAGGGCCTCCAGGGTCTCCACCTTGGCGCGTATGTCGTCCAAGAGGTGAAGGCTGTAGAACGACGATCGCAAGCTCAGGCGCTCGCTCCCGCCGTGAATCCACTGGACCACCGGCCGCTCGCTTCCCGCTGTCGCGCTCTCCCCGAGGTTGGGCGTGCTGCCAGTCTCGGCCCCGTCCTCTGGCTGGAATTGGCCCTCCAGGAAGATCGAGACCTCTGGGTCCGCGCTGACCACGGACCACACGTTGAACCGAATCGCATCGAGCACGCCCACAGCGCCTCCAGTCGTTTAGTACACCTCGGCGGGGCCGAGGACGCCAACGGTCCCGCCCCCTCGGACGACCTTCCCCCGCACCTGGGCGGGTAGATCCGTCCCCTGCTTCTGGCCCGACCTCACGGCGGCCTTGCCCGACGCCCGCGCGATCTCCGCGCTGTCCACCTTCACCGTGGTCTCAGTCTTGATCGTGCTCTCCACCGTCGCCGGGGCCACGTTGACCGTGGTGGAGTTGGCGGCGGCCTGCTCCTTCGCGCGGGAGTTGGCGGCCAGGTCCACCCCGGCGATGGCGTTGGACGTGGAGCGCTCCAGCTCCTGGCGCGTCGCGGCCAGGCTATCGGCCCAGCTCGTCCCGGTCTTCGCGGCGAAGTCGCCCATGCCGGGCAGGGTGGCGACCATGGCCACCACCTGGCGGATCATCACCTCGACCACGCCGAGGATCATCCCGTGGATGCCCACCACCAGCGCGCCGATCACCCCCAGGATGCCCCGGCCCATGGTCTTGAACGCCTCCCCGACGCCCATGGAGCCGGTCACCAGGCCGATTAGCCCGCTCATCACCGTGATGATCGCCACCTGGAGGGGGCGCACGGCGGTCACCAGCACGTCCACGACGCTGATCGCCAAGCGTAGGCCGTAGGTGATCCCGGTCACGAGGACGTTGGCGATCTCCCCGAAGATAGCCCCCAGGAGCGCCCAGGCGTCGGTGTTGACCCCGCCCCCGCT
>JACCDR012668700.1_pt1 | contig 14253 bp, 20 predicted proteins | sample 7446431 | NCBI WGS metagenome assembly JACCDR01 (sample SAMN15323443, study PRJNA562643) | freshwater metagenome | isolation source: river surface water | place: USA:Blue River Watershed | collected 2017-08-17 | reverse complement strand
GAGCTGGACACATACGTAGACAGCTCCCCAGCGGTTGACGAGGCAGCGCCGCTAGCAGAGTCGGATACGATCACTGACTGGAACTATTCGACACGTGGGCGAGGCTATGACGAGTGTTAAAGACTTCAGTAGAGCACTCCGGAAGCTGGTAAGACTTCCGAGTCAGATTGCTCCTGAAGTAGCCAAAGGCATTCGTAAGCAGATTTTCAAAGACTTTAACGCCGGTACGGACCCCTACGGTAACCCACACAAGCCGTTAGCTAAGGCGACTCTGGCTAAGGGCCGACACGAGCCGGCGCTACTCGATACGAAGAAAGGCCGTAACTCTATTGAAGTGTTCCCCCTTGCAGGGGCCGGCCTGGGGCTGACGGTTGGGACCCATTACATGTGGCGTCACCAAACCGGGAAAGGGCCGCCTATGCGTCGTTTCCTTCCCTGGAACACGCTGCCGGCAACGTATGAGCGGATTTGGCAAAAGGCTTTAGAGCGGCAAGCTAAGAGGCTCCTTAATGGCAAGTAGGTTGGACACTCTTATAGCGGTATTCTGGGAGGGTCTTAACGATCCTGCCGTGTTCCGCAAGCGTGGCCGCCGGGCCCTAGCGGAGCGTAGCCCCCTACCGCGTATCACTTTCGTAAATATGGGTGGCCCTATCGTTCCGCCCGACATGGTAGGCGAGGGGAAGCTAGTAAACCTAGAAGGCCAGGAATCCCGCGATCGTATCGTGCGAGTCCGTAGCACTCAGCTACTTATGGTTATTCACGGCCAAGATGAGGAGCAGGCGGAGCAACTCCTACATAACTGTATCGCTACGTGGGAGCGTATAGCGGACGGGGCTATAGACTTTGGTGAGGAGCAGTGGCCGGAACAAGACGAGGGGCAAGACTCGGTAGAGCGCCGTGGGTCGGTAGTCCTTCTACCGATGACGGTACAAATACCGGTGTACAAGACGCCGAAGCCTCTAATCCGCGTATCCGGCTGGTCTGAGGACGGCTCGTTTATAGACGCTAACGGGGCTGTCTACGGAGATAACAAGTATGGTGCCGGCTACCAGTACAAGGCCGGAGAGGTAGTTTGCTAATGTCTAATACAGATTCTTTGCCGCCCCTTCCGCCAATCGAAGATCCTCGCCACCCCGAGGGCCGGCTAATCGAAGTGCCGGACGAGTCGGAAGCGGCGCCGGAACCGGTCCCGGAGGAGACTTATACGCTTGCCCGGCTAGCGCAAATGGAAGGCCAAAAGGCCAAGCCGGCGCCGGATGCTGGCGAGTATTTTTGGAAGCACAACGTAGCGGCGTTTTTGCACGGTTGGAACGTGCACGAATACCACACGCAATCGCTAGTCCGTCTCTCGCTTACCGACTATCGCGAAGCCCTTAGGGCCGCGACGGAGGAAGGCAAGACCCACCCCCCGGCCGTAAGGAACTAATCCAATGACTGTCCCTTTTCAAACTATGACGATCCTGGATCCGGGCCTCGGCTTGGTCCAGGCGGATCCTAACTCTCCGCTGCTTACCGGGTGCTCTAGCCTGGGTACGGCCGGATCGCTTCTGTCATTCTCGAACCCGGCCGACGTTCGCGCTAGCCTTGGCTTCGGAGAGTTGGCGGAGGACGTTATCAGCATGCTGTCCCGTAAGGGCGGCCCGGTGCTGGCGATGCCTGTAACCGGTACCACGGCCGGTACTATTACGATTGTGACCAAGGTTAGCGGCGCTGGCCCGGCTATGACTGCCGCCGCTCCTACGCCCACTGGTCGCTACTCGGTACGGGTAGAGACCCTCAAAACCGGCGCGCTGGGTGTCGGCACGTTCCGATACACGTTGGACGCACACTCTATTACGGACGTGGCTCCTACGTATTCGGCGGAACGAACGATCCCAAGCGGCGGCACATTCGTTATTCCCAACTCTGGGATTACCCTGACTTTCCCGCCTGGCACCTACACCGGTATCAGCGGGACTCAAGACGTTTACTCGTTTAGCACGGAACCGCCTAAGTCTACTCCCTCGGATTTGGCCGTAGCCGGCGCGGCGTTGGCAGCGCTTCCGCAGCTGTCTTTCCCGCTCTGGTTCCACTGCCAAACTAACCTTACTGGCACGCTTGGCGGAGCACTGGCTACTAGCTTGGCCGGCTTTACTACCGCTCTGGCGAATCAGTATCGCTTCGTTCGCGGCTTCTGTGACTTGGGTTCTGGCGATACGACTAGCGCCCTTATCACGGCCGCCAACGCATTCGCAGATCGTAGGGTAGGGGTTAACTACGGTTACACGTTGGTCCAGTCCGCGGCCCCGTTCGAGGGTTTCAGTGTGCGTAAGACTGACTGGAATAGCGCGGTAATGCCGCGTATTGCAGGCAACCTTATCAGCACTGATACGGCCCGAACCGCTTCGGGTAACCTGCCGTGGGTCATGAAGATCTATCATGATGCGTTCCAAGATCCTACGGTGGACGCTGTTAACGTGTCCACGGGTAGGACTTGGCCCAACGCTCCGGGGTTCTGGCCTACTCAAGGCTATCTTAAGGCCCCGCCTGGTAGCGACTTTCAGAAGATCCAGTATGGTCGCATTATGGATGCGGCGTGCGGTGCCGTCTTTAGGGCCGTGTTCCCCTTTATCCTGGAGGGGTTTCGCACCCAGGCGGACGGCACGATCGATCCTCTGGACGCGGCGGATATCGAATCTGCCGGCCGTAGCGCCTTGGCGGACGTGCTACTCCGTCCTAACAACGCGCGCGGCCGGCGCGGCCACGTGAGCGCGGTTAATTTCCAAGTTGACCGGGCTATCAACCTGAACACTACCGGCCAGCTCCGGACGCGTACGGGTATCCGGCCCCTGGGTTATCCCGGCTTTATCACGAATGAGCTGGGCTTTACTCTCAACCCGTAAGGACTAAGCACCATGCCTAACGCACCCGTAGCGCTACCCCTGGTTAACGGCCGCCGTTACCAATTCAGCTCGATCGAAATGTCGGTTTTGAAGCCTAGCGGCTCTACCGAAATCTTTATCGAGTTTAACTCTATCAACTACGGAGACGCGCTGGATATCGCTTTCGTACGCGGTACCAACGCGGCTCCGATCGGTTGGACGGACGGCGAGTATGAGGCGGAAGATACCGTAGTAGCGTTTTACAAGTCCGCGCTACAGCGTTTGATCGATGCTGTAGGGCCCGGCTACTTGGGCGCCAACTTCGTTATCACGGTCAAGTATAGTGCCAACGGTGAACCGCTCACCACTGACGTTATCACTTGCCGACTATCGGGCCTCAAAGATGCACCGGCCCAGGGTAACGAGGCGCTCACGACCGAGGCCACGTTTAAGACCATGCTGATTACCCGCAACGGCAATACTCCGTTGCTGAACCAACTGGCCTAAGGGCCATAATACAGAGGCAATACAATGGCACTAACCAAAGAAAAGATTGACGAGATCAAAGCCGCTAACGGTAACACTCCGCTTATGGCGATTGGGGATATTATCGTCTTTAAGCGCCCCTCAAGGGCGGAGTATGACCGTTGGGCGGACGCCAAGGTAGCCGGCGGATCTCAGTCTACGAACGCGCGGCAGCTGGCCCAGGCCTGCTTAGTGTACCCGTCTTGGGACGAGTTTACGGCGCTCTTAAACGAGCGCCCTAGCTTGCTCCTTAACGAGTGCCTAGACGCCATGATCGAGCTAGCCGGCGTTGGCGGAGAGGAGACCAAGCTAGCAGTAAAAAAATTGTGAGCCGTGCGGAGGTAGACTCAGACACGCTAGCCAACTGTCTATGTGAGTTGTTTGGGGCTACCTCCGATAACGCTTGGGCCGGCGCTAAAGTCCTAGGCGAAACCCTCTTAATGTATCGGTCGCAATTCAAGCGTAAGTGACCCAATGGCCGTTCAAGTTGATCTAGTAGCAAAAGGTAACATCGCATCCGAGGCTAACAAGGCCGCCGATGCGATGGATCAACTTGCTAAAAAAGAGGAGAGGGTACAGCAAGTCGCTAAGTCCCTTGGCACTACCGATATCAAGCAAGTCGGTAAGGCCTTGGATATGGTGGCCAAAGCGGAAGCTAAGGCCCTGGCTAAGCAAGAGTCGGCAGAGCGTAAAGCGCACAATCGAGAAATCAAGTATGCACGCCAAGATCTTAAGGGTCTTGGCGTGTCACTTGAAATGCAAGACAAGCTTTTGCAAAAACTTGGGCCCGACACTGCCGCCGCGCTAGCGACCGGGGCGGAGCTGGCCTTAGGTGTAGGCGCCGCGCTGGCTATCGGGGCCGCAGCTGCCACGGCGTTAGGTGTGGCAATCTCCAAGGCCGCCATAGAAACCGGCGCCGCGCGGGACTCCGCAGCGGCTCTTATGGGTGTCCTCACCAACGGCCAAGGTACCAAAACCCTTAAACTAGTAGACGGACTAGCGGAGCAACTGGGCGTCAAGTTTCAAGACGCGCGGGACGACTTTATTAAGTTTCGGCAAGCCGGGCTTGATAACACCATGTCCGCCAACTTGATTAAGCTTAAGGCGGATCTAGACGCGGTAGATAAGTCGGGTAAGCTTAGCGCGGAGGCCGTGTCTAAGGTGCTGGCCCACAAGGGCGGAGCAGGCACCGCGGAAGAAATGGCGCTACTGGCCAAGCAAGCCGGGGTATTGGGCAACGGGGCACTAGCGGCCGAGAAACGGTTTAGCTCGCTCGGCGGAGCGCTGAACAGTTTGGATAACTCCAAGACTGTAGCGCTACAGCAGATCTTCGATCGTATATCTCCTAGCATCGATAAGGTAGCCGGCAAGGTTGCCATGATGGTTGACGAGTTTATCAACTCGGAAAAGGGGATTAAGCTAATAGACGGCATAGGCGCCGCTATTGAAAAGGTGGCAGACCTTGCCGGGCAGTCACTGCCCTACGTAGCAGAGGGCCTGGACCTTGTACTGACGGCAGGGCAAAAGGTTGCCGATGCAATATCGTGGGTAAGCGACGTATTCAAGAATAACGCCGCAGCCTCTGCCGCAGCCTCCGCCGCGTTTACCGGCCTCAAGGTGATAGCCGGTGCTCTAGCGGTAGCCGTGGGCGTGGTGATTGCGGCAGGTATCGCGCTAGTTGCTCCGCTGTACGCCGCGGTAGCCGCTGTTACCGTGCTAGTCGGAGCCTTTGCTACAGGGCTGAAAGCGCTATGGGACTTTGCCGGCAGTGTACCAAAGATAGGCAGTGCCATAATAGACGGCTTGATAGGCGGTATTATGTCCAAGGTGGCAAGCTTGAAAGCCACTGTAGGCAATATCGCGTCCACCGTATCCGGCGGATTTAAGTCCGCGCTAGGTATCGCATCCCCCTCCAAGCTGTTTGCCAAGTATGGTAAATATACGGGGCAGGGGTACGAACAAGGGCTAGATAAATCTATGCCCACTGGCGACGAGATCGCTAGTAACGTAGTCCCCTCCGGTGCTAGTGCTGCACCGGTCGCCTCTGCCGGCGCCGCTAGTGCCGGAGGGGGTTCCGCCGCGCCAAGCGGCCCGCTCGTTTGGATTGAAAATCTTAACGTGCCGGTCGGAGTCGAGCCGGAACCGTTCGCACGTGCCATCCGGCGCGAAGTGTCGCTTATGCTTCAAATCTTGCAGTTGGCGAAAGGTGAGCCGGCATGAGCCTACCTTATTGGCGGCCAGCAGACGTTAAGGAAGCCTCTCTATGGGATTTCGTTTGGCTTGGAGGAGGCCTAGTCCCGGGCATGTGCGCTGATTTCGATATCTCGAAAGAGCGCGCGATCGATATGGCCAAACAGAAAGGCCAAGACGGTATCACCCTAACCGATAACGGCTATGAGGGTGCGCCGTGTAAGATGACTCAAATCCTTTGGACGCAAGCCCAATGGGATGACTTTACCGAATGGTTGCCTAACTACGATCCGCAGCGTCCGGGCGGCAGCCGAACCCCGCTCGATATCGTCCACCCGGCCGCAGCGCTGCTAGCTGTCCGGTCCGTCTACTTGCGCAAGATCCACGTAAGCAACCCGGTTAAGGGGATCCTCCGAGTAGACTTTGAAATGGTCCAGTGGTTCCCAGCTACCGCAACGGCTAAGCCCAAGTCCGCAGCTAAGGGGTTTGACGGCACCAATAATAAAAACGGCGCCGTATTGGACCCCAACGCGTTCAAGGTCAACCCGCCCTCTAATGACACGGGATCTAAGTTGTGATTAGCGCGACCATAGAAGAGTTGTATAGCGGCGCCTGGGTCGCTGACACGGTGGACGTAGTGGCGCCCACTGGCTACTTTACTACGTCTAACGGGCAAGCGTGGTCCGGCACCGTCTTTAGTCAGTCTAAAGACGGAGGCCGGTACTACGCGCGAATCGTAGGCGGTAAGGGCAACCTAGCGAAGGCCCTGCCGGACCGGTTTTATAACGGCACGTCGCTAATAGACCAGATCGCGACGGACGCGCTAGCCGAGGCCGGAGAGGTGGGCACGTCAGATCTTGGCACCCGGGTTGACGCGTGGCACCGTAAGGCGGCCACGTTGGGCCAGGCCCTGTCACACATAGTCGCGATCGTGGGCGGAGTCTGGTACGTAGACAGGGCTGGTAACGTTAGGTTAGCCACCCAGCGCACGGGGCCGGTAGTGCAGCCTAACACCGTGTCTGCCGGTAAGGCTGACGTTGACGGTTCGATATTGTTCGATCCGTTCCCTACGGCTGATATCCAGCTCGGAGGCACTTGGGACGGTCGGACAATTCGCCACATTCGCTGGGTTCAGACTCCCAATTCCTTCAAGGCTTCCGTATCCTTCCAAGACTTGCAATCTCCGCCCTTGACTTGGGACTACCTCCGGACATATTCCGCTAAGGTAGACAAGCAAAACTCGGACGGTACCTTAGATCTAATCGTAGACTCTAAGTTTAGCGTAACGTCGGTTAGGTGGCTTGGCGGACTCCCTGGTAAGATCGTCATCCAAGGTGGGGATGAGGTGACGCTAGGTTGGCTAGGAGGAGACCCAAGGGCCGCCTACGCGGTTGGCCTAGGTATGACGGACGGCGGTAAAGCCGTTGCTCGGGTGGACGATACAGTAGATTGCGGCTACCTAGTTACGCCAGTACAAGGCAACGGCGTTGGTACCGTAGTAATCCCTCCTACGTTGTACTTTCCGCCCGGCCCGGAGGGAGAGGCGGCAGCTAAGACGGCGGCAGTAGCCCCGGCCTACAACCCGGCAGGCATAATCAATATCCGCGGGGTGATTACTTCCGGCCAAGTCAGGGTGTTAATCTAATGGCTAACTACGGATCAGACTTGAAAGGCATTGACGATCTAGACGCCTTTCTGACGTTCCTAGAGGACGACGATCCTACAGTCCTAGCGGAGGCCCAAGCCGTTCGGTTTGACACGCTGCGCGGCGCGCTGCACTACGATCCTACCTACGGGTTCCCTCTTTCACAACTCGTGCTAGACAACCTGCCTAAGGAAGTAGCCGAGCAATTGATCGTGTCGGAATCTCTCAAAGACGAGCGCGTAGTAAAGTGCCTAGTCAAGATTACCGAGCAGATCGATGGTAGTTGGAAGGTGCAAATCAACCCGGCTAGCGACGAGGGAGACACCTACGAACTAACCTTTTTGGCTTCCGCCGATAAGGTTTCACTCCTAACCGCGGTGCAAGTCTAATGGCTACCCTGTCCCTGAAACAGTTACTAACGCCTATCACGGTAGACCAAGCCTTGGCTTCCGTGCTGGGCACGCTTCAAAGCTTTGGCTTTCAGTCCACTAGTTGGCAGTCTGGCTCTAAGCAACTAACGCTAGTGCAGACCTTCGCAAAGGTCTACTCCGATCTGACTTACACGATCGCGGATATCACTAGGAGTGGTTTCGCCAAGCTGGCCCAAGACGCTTATCAAGACCTACTCGGGCAATACACTTTCAAGCTTACCCGGATCGCGGCTACTCCCGCTCTGGGTCAAATGGTCTTTAAGTCCAGCCCCGGCGCGCCGATCGCTAACTGGACTGACGGCAGCTTGCTTATCAGCGACAAGCCGCCGGGTAGCGACGGAGCTAACCTCTACACCGTGGTAGGCGCCGGCACGCTGAACCCCAACGCTACAGCCACCGTTAACGTTCGAGCTACCGGGCCCGGGTCCGCCGCGAACATTGCGCCTAACGTCACGCTATATCTCTGGACCCCTCTTGTGGGGGTCAGCGTCACCAACCCGCCTATTACCGGCACCAGCACGTGGATTACTACTCCGGGCACCGACTCAGAGTCAAACGAGCGTTATGGCGATCGTATGGTGTCGCGCTGGTCGGCGCTCACCTACGGCAATACGGACGGTGCTTATCGATACTGGGCGCTTACCGCGTTGCCGGCGCTTACCCGTGTTACGATCGTCCGCAATCCAGACGTGCCGGCGGCTATTACGGTAGTAGGTGCCACGGCTACAGGCGGCCTATCGGGTGGACAGATTACGACTATCGCGGACTACATTAACGGCATAACAGATAACGTTGGCCGGAGGCCGATCAACGATGTTTTAACCGTGTCCTCCGCGGTAGTTAACAACTCCCCGACGCTAAACATTACGATCACGGTTGCTAGTCAGTACGCGACTACGATAGCGGCGCAAGCTACAGCCGCGCTAATCGCCTACTTCGGCACTCTGCCGCTAGGCGGTACTCGCATACCTCCCAACACTCAAGGGTATGTGTTGGTAGCCGGCATGTATCAGACCCTTATGGGACTGACTGGCGTAATCAACGTGTCCGGCCTGCCCTCCGCTGACATTCAGCTAGGCGCGCTAGATATCTACTCCCCTACAATTAACGTAACCGTGGTGAGCGTATGAGCTACCTTGACAACTATAAGGCCTTTGCCGCCGGGTTGGTCAAAGGTCTGCGGATATTCAAAAACGGTTTTTATGGTCAGCGTATAATCGGGACGATCGGCCTATACGCGGACCTTGTGGCGGAGGGTGCACGGCAGGCTTTCATCGCGCGCCTACCAGGCCACCCGGAGCAGGCGGAGGACTCGGCTCTACAGGTAGGTTTTGATCGGGAGCTGCCGCGCTACAAATACGAACCGCTAGACTATTATAAGCTACGGTTGCAAAACGCTTGGGATGCCTACCAGCAAGGCGGCACTAACATCGGCCTAGCGAGAGAGGTTTGGTATTGCCTTAACTGCCTCTGGGCACCGCTAGGTGTGCCGGACCTGTCCTTTATCAACGTGGCCCAAGCGCGTTTTTACGAGGCAGGGTGGGCAAATCATATCGTTACGTTGTCGTCTCCCGGACAAGGCTCCGTAGGCGGATCGTGGTCTTTGACGCCTGAAAACTATGGCGCGTTCAACTGGGGCGCTCAGACGATCTACGGGGCTAGCAACGTGCCGCCGGACGACTTGGCGACGATCAAAGCCGTCATCCGTAAGTGGTTACCCAGCCGTACGAAAGGGGTTATCCACTGGGTGGTAGGTAATCCGTGGTACAGCGATAACACTCCTCCTAACCCTACCGCGTTTACGTACGGTAGCGGCATCACATATAATAACAACGTTGTGCGCCTAAGGATTCCGGTGGAATAAATGCCTACGCCAGTCACTCCGGTAGACGCTTGGACTACCCCCCTAAACATACCTGCCGACGGCGAGCCGGCTAACTCCGCCTCTATTCTGCAATACATGCAAGTAGCGGCTAATCGGTTGCAGTTTCTGCGAAACCGATTAATAGGCGCCTCGCAACAAGCCGTCCGGCTACACGTGCCGGTATTCGCTCCGGGTCAGGCCAACTGGACCGTAAGCGGTACTTTTTACCCAAATGCTTTCTGTTCGGTCAGTACGTTACAGACGTATTACATGCCTATCCAGGGCTGGGGTGCTAGCGTTGGCGGCCAATCTAGCCAGCCAGCTATTACGCAAATAGGGTGTGTGCTGCAAGGTGCCTCCGGCCACGCGGCGTTACCGGCTATCATGCCGCGCCTACAGCTGGTAAGCCACTTGTCCGCGGCGGCTATTGGCGGCAGCGGCGCAATCCCGGAGACTGTCCACGCGGACCAAGTGGACACTAGCGCTAACACGGCTGCTTATCAAGTCTGGCACAACGTCCAGCAGACCCTAGGCGTGGTAGTGCCATATAACCCCACGGCCCAGTACGGGCTTAGGCTTTCGAGCGAAGCCGGCGCTAACGCTATAGTCGGTTTGACCATTGGCCACGCCTGGATCGAAATCACTTCTACCTAAGGATATCCCATGCCCACAACCATAACCCCCACGGTAGGCCCGTGGGTCACGCCGCTGCAAATCCCCTCTGACGGAGAAAACGTCTCTAGCGCCTCCGTCGCGCAATATGTCCAAGAGATTGCCAATCGCTTGGAGCTTATCCGCGCCCGGGTCCCGGGCCTTAGTGCCTCCGGTTCGCCTATTCGCTTGTTGGCTCCTCCGGCGGAGTCATTCCGTCCTAGCGGCCCGGAATGGGGTCTTACCCAAGCAACGCCTAGCAACGCTCCGGCGGCCGTAACGCTTATGGTTTCGAGCGTACAAATATTATTCCCGTTGGATCTGGTAGCTGGCCAAGTAGTCCAGGGTTACGGGTGCATGATGCGCGGTGCAGCCGGTCACGCGGCGTTACCTGCCGTTATGCCTAGCATTTCTCTGGTCTACATTGACGTAACCGGTTCCGGCGGTTCCGATCCGGGGTTCTCTACCGCTAACGGTCCAGTGGTAGACCCGTCCGCTAATACGGCCGCTTACCAAGCTAATCACACGTTCGGTAACAGCGGTGTTAGTCACACGGTGGTAGCCAACCGTCAATACTACTTGCGGTTTACGCCAGAGTCCAGCACTAACGCTCTGGTCGGGTTGCGCGTAATAAGCGGCTATGTAGACGTGAGTGGTTAAAAATGTCTTGGTTTGACGATCTGCTGAACATTCAGATTTGGAAAGACGGGATAGCCTTGCCCCGTAGGCAGGTTGTCAACGTCACTATTCCAGACTCCGCTGACAGCGGTGGAAGCCTGGTAGACAACCCGGGGCAAGATCGGTCGGATCTGACCTTGCCCCGGTTCCGGCCCCACTGGCTATGGTTCCTTAGCCATGCCCCGGCAGTCAACGCCGTTAGGTATATTAGGCCCTACCGCGACATCTACGATACCAGTTTCGCCGTGAGCCGGGCTCTACCGGTGCCCAAGGCGTTCCAGCCGCGTTACTTTGGCTGGCACGCGGCGGGGTTCGCTTTGAGTGACGCTATCACTTTCACGATTGTAAAGAACGGGGTAGACACCGGCGTAGTTTTGAATATACCTGCCGGCGCTCCGCCGGGTATCGGTAATATCTTTACTAGCGCTCTGTCTGTCAGTTTCGCCAAGGGTGACAGCCTAGGCGTCAAGGTGCTGCAAGCCGGCACCGCGGTCCAAAACTCCTGGCACGCGCAACTAACCCTAGGTGGCTAAATGTCTTGGTTAGACGAAATCAAACTAGCGGTGTGGGGTGTCAACGACGCGGCAGCTACTAAGCGCGTGTCTGGAATCAACTTCCGAGAGTCCGGGATAGGCGTAGCAGATAACCCTAACGCGCTTACGACCATGCCCAATGGGCAAGTAGTACAGGGCCGCACGGAGCTAACCGTAAACGCTCCGGCGCCAAACATGGTTTGGTTTGCACAGGCCGCGCCGGCCGTTGCTGCGGACCGTTGGCTAAGCAACTACGGGGTATGGTCTGGCGTAGACCACTGCAAGTGTAACACGGTAGCATGGCGAGCTACGCGGCTTAGCTTTATGTGTACCGGAGGCATGCCAGCTAACGACATAGTGGTGATGCTGTATCTGAATCTAAACCCGCAAGCCGCTTGGACAATGACGCTAAATGCCGGCGCCGGCCCCACGTATAAAAACAGCGTCGCTATCCCCGGCGGGATATTGGTAGGTAACGGAGGCTTAGTAGGCATTCGTTGCACGCAAGCCGGGACAGATCCACGGCCTAACTGGAACGCTAGTTTTTCGCTAACCTAAGGTGGGCTATGGGTATCTTTGACGATCTGAAAATGTATTGGCAGAAGGACGGGATCGGCCTTCCGCAGCGGACCGGAGTCAACGTCATAGGTAACACGTTCCCTACGGACGCGGCGGACCGGCTGGACTTGCTTACGCCTGGTAATAGCCCGTTGTACGTTTGGTACGCGCTATCCCCTCCGGGTACCAATCTAGACGATTTGTGGTTATCACCCTACGGGCTGAACCAAAAGCTAGACATAGCCGGCGGCCTGGGTCCCCAAAAGCTTTGCGTGCCAGTAGGACGAAAGACTTACTTAGACTCGCTCGGCTTTCATATGATCTCTGCCGTGCTGGCGACGGACAGTGTAGAGATTACGATTACCAATGGTACTAGCGCCACGCCTCTTACGTTGACGGTCCCGCCCGGTACTACTAACTCCCAATTTATATTCGTGACACTGCCGCAACCGGTAGTGTGGGAAGCGGACGATACGATAGGCTGCCGCTTACGCCAATCCGGTAGCGTGGTGGTAGCGTCTTGGAACGCTTACATAGTGGCTTGTTGAAAGGTAAAACCAATGTTAGTCTACGTTTGCTCTGAATGTATGCCCGCTGGTCTAGACTCGTTCGACGGGCCTAGCGACCCTCGGGAATGTATCGTCTGCCGCAAGGCGGAGCTTTGCCGGGAGGTAGACCCCTCGGACGCGATCCGGACCTTGCTCGGGGCCAAGCCGGCGCCGGCTCCGTCAGCGCCTCCGGCGGCCGCTCCAAGCGTTCCGCCGGCTCTGGGCGCCTTGCCTCCGCTGCCTGGGCTGCCGGGCGCAAAGGCGGGGCAGTGAGGGCGCTTGCCCGGGCCGTTTTGGCTGGGGCTCTGGGCGCTCTGGCTCTTGGCTGCCGCGCTGACGCTTGCCCCCCGGAGACGGCGGCCGAGATCCAAGCTCGCTACTCGGCGCAAGTCCTAGCCTTGTGCGGCGGCAAGTATGCCTCTGTAGCAGAGTGCCCACATAGTCCCAAGCTGAAACAGTGGCGACGGGACGAGCAAGTGAGGCTCCAATGTCGGTAGAGTCCTTACTAATGCAGATAGGCGAAAAAGCCTTGCCTTCCGTGCTAGATCTGCTAGCGCGGATCGTATCGAGTCCCGACCAAGCGGCCAGTGCTAGGCGCGCGGCGGCAGCCCTCGAATCGGACGCCTTAGACGCTGCTACCGACGTAGCGTTAGACGAGGCGCTAAGCAAACTGAAAGGCTGACACCATGAGACAGGCAGTCCTAGACCGGGCCGCTACCAAGATCGGTAATCCAGACCCGGACGAGTTTTGGAAGGAAGTCTTAACCACGTTCAAGCCGGGCGCACAACGCGGCTTAGCGTGGTGCGGGGCGTTTGCACTTTGGGCTTTGCGTCCAGTGTGTAAACGCATGTGGAAGCTTGGTCTAGGATTCTTGTCCACACCCCCAGCTTTTAAGCAGATCCCGGTTAGTCAAGCTAAGCCGGGCGATGTTGCTTATTGGCATTCTCCCTTCCAACACCATGCGATAGTAGAGCGAGTAGAGGGCGCCTATATCTACACGATAGACGGCAATCAAGGTGCCCCGCAAACGTGCAAGCGTAAGCAGCGGTTGCTAGTCCCTACGGACTACGTGCAGCGCGCGCTTAACACGTTCAATCCCCCGGGGCCTCCGCTCAAAGATGACGGCATAGCCGGGCCCAAAACCCGCGCCGCGCTCGTTTGGTTCCAAGGTTTTGCGGGACTGCCGCAGACGGGGGAGCCGGACTACCAGACGATCAGGGCCCTAAACCTCACTCCTACTGTGGCGATTTTCTCAATCGCCAGCCTGGTAGGTGAGTAATGGGACCCGCATCCAAAGCCGCCCTAGTAGCTCGCCAACGCGCTGATTCAGATTTCCAAAGCGCGGTGTTAGAAGAGTTGCAAGGCATACGAGAAATCCTGAACAGACTGGCGGGGCGTTATGCACTCGAACAAGAAACAATCAATGAACGGATCGAAACCGCCGAAGGACGGATCGCACGGCTTGAACGGGTCACCGGATCCGCTGGATAGAGCTCGAAAGGCGATAGAGGAAGGGCGCAAGGCGACCAACCTACTTGATTACTCCGCGGACCTTGACGAGCCCACGGGTAAGCATGAAGTGACGGTCAACCTAGTCAACCCCCCTGCCCCGCCACAACCGAGTCAGCCGGAGATAACGGTATCTCAGCCGGCGCCCGGAGTAGTTGCCGTAGTTACAACCCTAACGCGGAAGGTCCCGCCCATAGGGGCTACGATCGTTCTAGTGGTGGCTATCGTCGCGTTCACTGCCTACCATATTGTCAAGATG
>JACCDR011092042.1_pt1 | contig 14256 bp, 14 predicted proteins | sample 7446431 | NCBI WGS metagenome assembly JACCDR01 (sample SAMN15323443, study PRJNA562643) | freshwater metagenome | isolation source: river surface water | place: USA:Blue River Watershed | collected 2017-08-17 | reverse complement strand
TGAAGCCCGCTGACCAGAAGTACCTGCTGGTCGATAAGCTGGGTCTGGAAGTAGTAAAGTGGACCAATCCTGACAAGGATGGTAAGCCCACCGAGAAGTCCCGCCCTAGTTTCGACAAGAATGCTATGGCTATCTATGAGAGTATTCTGGAAGATTTGGATGATCCGACAGCTACGCTCATTCTTGAGTATCGAGGGTGGCAAAAGACGGTATCCAGTAACTACCGTAAGTACCTAGAGCTGTTGTCCCCGGACGGTCGTCTCCGGCCGAACTTTAAGATGCATGGCACTGTGACGGGGCGTCTCGCCTGTGAGAAGCCTAACTTGCAGCAGATTCCTAGGTCCTCTGATAAGGAATGGAACGGACACCTTAAAGCAGCATTCATTCCGGCTGAGGGTCACATCCTCATCGAGGCAGACTACTCTCAGCTTGAGCTGCGACTCGCAACTGCGTACGCACAGGAACACTCTCTTATGCAGGTGTTCAACGAAGACCGCGATATCTTCACTGAGATGGCGGCAGCTCTGGAACTTACCCGCTCTGACTGCAAGACGTATGTCTATGCCACACAGTACGGGGCAGGGATTAAGAAGATCGCTTCATCGTTGAAGATCACTCCGACTAAGGCTCAGCAGATTCGACAGCGCTACTATGACACCTATCCTGGGTTTAAGCGGCTGTCGGACCAGGCTAAGGCGAGCGCGGCAGTACACGGGAAGTCTAAGTTCTGGTCTGGTAGGTATCGTCACTACCAGTTCAAGGAGGAAGCCCGTAAGGCCATGAACTCACTCATGCAGGGTGGTGGCGCTGATATTGTAGAGCGTATGATCTGCCGACTGTATGACGAGATTGTGGTGCCGAGTAACGGCGAGGCACAGATTATCTTGACTGTCCATGACTCTGTGGTATTTGAGCTTAAGGAAGGGACTGAGCACAAGTACATCGACAGGATCATTGCGATCATGTCTGACGTAGACGCACTGACTATTCCCGTCAGCGGAGAGTCTTTCGGAGTTAAGTTCGCCGTGGACTGCCACAAGTGGGCTACTGACATTAGCTGGGTAGACGGAACCTGGAAGGAAAAGATCAATGGAGAATGGGTCGTTGCAGCGTAGATTTAAAGCATGGTGCTGGTATTATTTATACGATCGACTGCATCCTAAGCCGTTAAAATGTCTTTTCTTAGGGCACCGGGGTCTTAAGAAGATTCCCCACAGGGAGCTGTGTGAAACACCGTGGGATGCTCACCATCTAGAAGCAGTTGGGGATGAGCTAGAAATCTTTTGCACTTACTGCGACTGGTATAAGGATTGACTATGAACGTTTTACCAGGTAAGATCATCGGGGTAGACCCCGGTAAGATGAATGGCATCGCCATCTTCAACGGCGACGGTAGCCTTGATACGTTCGGCCAGATGACTATCGATGAGATTCTCGACTGGTCCGACAGCTACGATCAAGATATCTCTGTACTGGTCGTGGAGGACTTTGTTACCTTCAAGAAGCGGGCGATGCAGCAGGCTGGTTCCCGGCAGCACGCATCCCAGGTGATTGGTATGATGAAGTCCTTCGCTAAGCGGAAGGGTGCCCGTCTAGTTTTGCAGGAGGCGTCGAAGCTCTCTACTGCTGAGAAGGTGTCGGGGATTAAAATGCCTGCCGACCACTCTGTCAGTCACCAGGTGTCAGCATATAACCATGCATACTTCTGGATGCACAACGCTGGCATCGTGGAGTCTAAGCTCGAACAGGAGCAGCACTAATGCTTGATAACTGGGACGCTATTGTTGAGCGTGGTGCCCGGCGACTAGCTGAAATGAACCTAGACGGATTACCTGACTGGCAGTCTGATCTAAGTGAAGATACTCGGGCGCACTGGCGTTTTGAATTCTCTGAGGCGTTGCGCTGTGCGTTTAATCTAGACGGAAGGAACTACTAATGCCCAGGCGTCAGAGTAAGACCACTAAGGGGCAGAATGCTCTGGCCAAGCTCGCAGCAGAAAGCGGGGTCACCTTTGACCTCTCCGGCATTCTGGGGATGGCACAGGAGCAGGAGCAGCGTGGTGCGGCCCCTGTGGACATGGAGGCTGAGGCTGTCCTACGGAGTCTGCACATCTACCACCAGTTCATGATGAAGAAGTGCAAGAACCCATCGTGTGGTGCTGAATTTATGACCAACTTCTGCGCTAATAATTACTGCTCAGACCTGTGTATTCAGGAAGCTCTCCGCGCGGTTGGAATTAAGTATGATCCTTTTACCAGGAAGCGATGGGAGCACGTAGTAAGTCCGAAGGATAACCTGCGGTACCAGTGGGAGCCCCCGCTTGAAATCTCTACGCAGACCGTAAATCAGTTGGAAAATTTCGCTCGAACATTTCTAGCAGACTTAGACCGGATTCGTAACGTGGCTCTTGAGCAGGAGCTAGCAAATCTTCAAAGCCAGCCAGAGCCTCAGCCTGAGTCAGAGGACGATGAATTTCCCCAGCCAGGTTATGATCTTCAAGCCAGCCCTGCTCTTGAGCCTGATACGACAGTTGACCCATTTGATTTTCTCGGAGCCTTTGACGCTCAGAAGGAGTAGTTCCTCCCCACACGCCAAACTCTTCGTGAACAATTGCATACTCTAGGCAGTCCTGTAATACAGGACACTCTGCACACAGTTCTTTGGCCTTGACGATAGACACACTGGGATAAAACAGTGAGGTGTCAAGGCCGCTGCACTGTCCCAGGTCCCACCACTCGCTTCGCTTTCTCCCCATGTGAGCTAGCATATAGTGTCAAGACCCTGGACACAAGAGAAGCCCGGCACCAAGGTAGGGAAGGGACCTTGGTGCCGGGCTTCATCTGTACTCTAGCAGGTCAGACGCTGTGCCGTCCAGACGGTTCGACAGCACCGGTGAGCGATGCAGTGCCGTTGTTACCGAACGGAGCAGACACTGCCGAAGTAATTACCGACAGCACTACACCGCCGAGAAATACACCGCCTGCACCGGCCCAATCAAGACTGAACGCATTAACTACTCCGGTAGCATCTAAGCCCCAAAAGAGTGCTACTGCTTGCAGACCTGTCTTAATAGCTCGCTCCGACAGGTCCTTCCAGAACGTCTTAGTATAAATCATGGCTTCTCCGTAGATTGAGGGACGGGGTGCTTAACAGAATACTGAGGCCCAGGCTGTAACTCAGAGTACCAGGGCCAGAAAGCGTGACTGCAAACAGCCGCCTGTGTGTTCGTTAAATAGTCGGTTGAGATACAGGTATTCATGAACGCGCTGTGAATCCAGATAGCGATGTACACGGCGAACCCGACGATCAGTAAATCCTTAAGTCGGGCGCGACGCCACTTCCTTCGCGTCTCCTTCTGAATCTCATCAATCACGTTAAGAGTGTGGTCTACAACCAGCTTACTCTCCTTGTCGCTCATGTAGCCGTCCTCTCAACCTTGAAAGTTCAATGGCAGTTTCGTGGTTAAGCTGAATCTGTTCCGATAGCTGGGATTTCAGTCTATCGATCAGCTCATCCTTTTCGGAGTTCTTTTGCCTAAGCTCTGCGTTCTTCTGCTCCATTTCCTTGACAGTCTCACGAAGATCGTTCTCATTCTTGATCGACTGTTCAAGCATCTTTTGCAAGAAGTTAAGGCTCTCCTTAGCAACAGCGGCTAGTGTCTCATCCCCTACTACTTTCACTTCGCCTCCTGGATCAGTTCGGACAATTGTCGGTTTGGGAGACTCCTCATTATTGGAGTCTCCCTTTTTTCGTCTGCCATATTGCCAGTAGCCAGTAATTATAACACCAATAAGAACGAGTAGCGCTGCGATTACTTGAGCTTCCGGCACTGAAATATCAGGCATCAGTCCCCCGGGAGGCTTAACCGGACGGCAAAGGTGCCGCCGGGAACACGCCGGTACCTAACTTTACCGCCTGGCTTAGGGGACTCAATCAGCCAACCGTTACCAGCATAGATAGCGACGTGCCCTCCCTTATTCCAACCGATCAAGTCACCGGGTCGGGCATTAGCTACAGAGGTCTTATGCCCCATAGTCCTCAGCTGAGCATCGGACTGTCGAGGCATCCGAATTCCGTACTGTGAGTATACCCAGGAAGTAAGGCCGGAGCAGTCAACTCCGACGACACCCTGAGTACCCTTACCAGTACCTCGTCCGGCAAATACTCCGTAGCCACCGCCACCCCACGCATAGGGAGTACCTAAGCGTGAGGCAGCGGTCTTAATAATACGACTGCGAAGATCAGTAGAGCTTGTATTACCGAGGTCAGGTGTCGGACCATCGTATCCGCCACCGCCCCCACCAGAAGTTTCCGGTTGTCCGGCCTTCTTAAGAGCGAACTGCTTTTGGAACTTGCTCTTCTTAGCTTCTACATTAGCCATAAACTGGTTAGTGTACGACTGACCCTGACTAATCTTATTACGCAGAGTATCCTGATATGCACTTACTGCTTCCTGCCCCACAGACGAAGGGCCGAGAGCGCCAGAAGTAGTTCTAGCGGCTCCCGACTTAGCTAGCGTCTGTGCGGTAGGAGCACCACCTGTGCTAGCCATAGAACGTCGTGCGAGGGGAGTAGTAAGCGATGGAGGTGTAAAACTAGCCACCGTTAGCCTCCCTTGCAGCTCGGTCTCTTGCCTCAATTTCAGCAATAGTCTGATAGGACGGCTTGCTTACATTCTGAATACCCAGACCGGACAGGAAGTTAAGAATCGCAAGACGCGAATCAAACCCCTTCTCCGGGTCCTCGGGTCCAAGCTGTCCACGACTGATACTACCGGCCGCACTCCCACCAGTCAATTGGTTGAAGTGCGACAGGCCCGGAATAGTTCTCTCAATATACTGGCCCTTGTCTTGAATCTTACTACCCGTGGCAAGATTAGTACCAGTAGCGAGCTCAATAGGAGCCTTAATAAAGGGAGTCAGCATTCCGGTCACGGCAGCCTTCGGATCACCGACAAAATCATTCATAATGTCGGTGCTCGGAAGGCCGGGATTGACCGTGTAGTAGTTGCCATCAATATCAGCAACCGGGCCAGTCTGCGCGTCGGTAATGAACGACGGGAAGAGTTGGTCCTCTGGGAACGGATCACTCATAGAAGTAATATCGATCCCATTTGCCTTAGCTGCGTTATACATAGCCTTGGGGAACACAAGTGCACGACCCGGATTCATAAGCATATTCTCGGCTACCAGAGGAATCGCCTTGCGAGTCCAGGAGTAGAACGGGAATACACGACGCATGTACTTGCTCTCAAAGTTAGAGAGGTCAGTACCGTCCGGGTGCCACTTACGTACGCGAGCAGCGGCGAACTCTAATGCCTCGTCTAGGGTCTTAAACTTGCCACTGTTCTTCTCCAAGATATGCAGGAAGTGCGAGATTCGAACAAAGTCGTCACGAGCCTCAGACACCTTACCGGCAGCCTCACGGACACGACCCTTGAAAATCTTACCCATTGCATCTTGAACCGACTTAACAGTCGGAGATACGTTGGGGGACTCTAAAAGGTCCTCACCAGTTACGAAGTCAGGGAGAGTACCACGGGAGCGCATAGCTTCCTGAATCTCAGCAGCAGAAAGCTTAGTGTCCTGTCGAGCACCCTTAAGTCGGAACCGGCTTACCGTATCAGCACCACGTGCAGCACTCTGAGCACTAATCCGCTCAGAGACAGGTAATCCCTGCAAAGCGCGCATGGCGTCCCAGTCAGTATATGCATTCCGGGTGGCCATGACCTTAATGGCATTGTGCTTATGCTTAATAGACTGAACCCCGTCGGCCATGAAGGAAAGTCCCTCATCACCGATAAGGTTACGGACGTGGTGACCTGGACGGTAAATCGTCATACCGGACTTGAACATACCAAGGGCAGGATCAAGATACCGGTTAACAAACTGACCGAACGGCGTAGTGAAGGACTGAGACTCCCTAAGTACCCGATCCATCGCGGTAATCTCATCGATAATATCCGGGTGATACCAAGCTCCCTGCGGAAGGTATCGCGCCATAATCGACTTACCCGACAGGTCAGTTACTTGCTTGAACCCCTTTCGCTGCACTTGCGAAGCAAGGTTCTTAGAAGCCGCGATTCGATATGCCTCACGCGCAATCGCAGCATCACCACTAAGAGCCTGCATCGAAGCTTGAATTCGGGCCATGAAGTCGATCGGGTCATCGATCTTCCACCCCTTCCACTGATCGGCCAACTCATCAATTACCTGAGTCCCCTTGGCCTTAGCTGCGGACTGGGCGGCATCAAGATTAAACTCGACACCGGTATCCATCTGGGCAAGCTTCCCGTTAAGGTGCTCTAAATCAAAACCGTTGCGGAAGAAAGCACCCATAGCTCCGGGTGTCCCATCTTCGCCAGTCTCAAAAAGAACCTTCACGAGATTCTGTAACTGCTCTTCGGGCGAACCTGGGGCTACCTTAGCCGTGCCGTTCTGAATCCTGGCAAATACCTCTGCCAGCTCTTCGGGGCGACCGCGGAAGGCGTCATTAACTGCGGACAGCTCTCGACGCCAGTAGTTACCCATGATTCGCGCGACGGATCGCATACTAGTTGCAGCAGGCCGCAGAGTAGCGTGACCAGCAGCAGGCATAAACTTAGTAGCAATCTTATCCGCCGTAGATGCCAGCTTTCCGGTCAGAGACTCAGGAGTCTTAGACAGGAACGGGAACATCGCACGGAGCACGTTATTATCCAGCGATGCCTCGATGTTCTCACCGATATCTACCACGCGAGAGAAAGCAGCTTCGGCAGCCTCAGCAGCATTTGCATTGTGCATCTGCTGGGCAGTGCGGACTACAGTCTTAACATCGCCCTTCTTTGCAGCAGAGACGATACGGTTAATAGACTGCATGTTCGGAATATCCTGTGCCAGCTCATCCGCCACTGCCAGGTCTACTACATCCTGAGCAATACCCTTTGCAGCCGGTACAGTCTCGCCAGCCTTAGCAGCTGCATCTACCGCTTCGTCAATCCGATTATATGCCCGGATCGCTTCACCAGTAGATGTAGTCGGCTTAAGCCAGGTGTCGAAGAACTCGGTAATGACCGGATCAGAAATCTTGGGCACATCCGCCGCCAGCCGAGCACCGTACTCAGCGGCGTTCTGGTTAGATCGGCGAACTACTTCCTTGATTACCTGAGGATCGGTAACAGCATCGATGAGCTGTCGGGTAAGACCCTGTGCTTCCTTGCCACCCAGGTTGTTAGTCTGCATGGTTCGCTGAGAAACACGGGTAGCCTTACCGTTAATGGTCTTAAACACCGTCTCCGGTTGTTCTAACCGAGTGAGACCCTTAACTACGGAGCCTCGCTTAGCTGCTGCACCCTTACCACCCGGGTCCTTAAGAAGTTGCCAGCCAATCTCTTGAAGAAGGCCACCCTCTTCCTTAGAGGCGCGGATATTGCGGATGAATTCGACAGCCTCATCCGCATTAGTGATGCCTGCGGCACGGAATGCCGTAAACAGGGTCTCGTACGCGTCAGCAAGGTTAGTTACCGCGACGTTACCCTTAAGACGGTCGAATACGTTGTTCATAAGCACAGCCCGACCCTTAGTGCTCTTCTCCAACGAGTGAAGAATGTCACCAAACGACAGTGCCATACCGGATTGTCCATTACCGAGGATCGGCTCAATACCACGAGAACGTAATACCGCTTCCGCCTCATCGATATTCGACAGCACTTCCCTAGAGAGAGTCGCGGCCCGCTGAGAACCAGTAATTCCGGTCTGCTTGAGTCGAGAAGAGGACCGTCGCATAAGACCCGAGTACAGATTGTACTGAGCACGGGTATTAAAGCCACGATCGGCAATAGCTCCGGCGGCCGTTTGAGCAAAGCCATCGGGGGTACGCCCAGTGACACCTTCGGGGCTAAACTGCTTCCGTACTGTATTCTCTAACTCAGCAATAACGTCGTCGGACGACGGGTTAAGTCGCTCAGCAGAACGCGTAGCTACAGGTGCAGGCTCACCGAGAGTCTGTCGGAGGAAGGAATCAGTAGGAGAGTCCAAAATACCGGACGACTCTACCGGAGAATGTACTCGACTAAGAATTTCACGGCGACGAGTATGGAAATCATCCGCGCCACGAGACTTAGTTAAGTAATCAACATCCTCCGGGTCAAGAATATCCCGGTACTTGGCCAGAACCTCAGCCCTCCGGGCACCTTGGACCCGTGCCAGGCGACCCCCTGTGGCGGCCTGGGCGGCAGCTCTGGCGACCTGGGAGGCCGAAGGGGTCCTCTGGGCAGCCCCAGGTACAGAGGTTTCATAAAGTTCCTTAACTAGCGCCAGATCACGCGAGTTATTGGCCCTTTGTGCCGCCCTAAGTACATCCCCGAGGGTCGCAGCGTCAGAATCCTCTACCGTACTGAACACGATCTTACCATCACCGTTACGGGTAATAGGCATGTCCTTATTGGCAGAAGCCCAGTCGGACGGAGAGACTACAGACTCAGTAGCGGACTTAGTAGACCCAGCCTTGGGCTTGGCGAATAAGGAAGGAATCCGAGAAAAATCATATACACGGCGACCATCCTCAGTACGCTTAGCATTAGCAGCCTTGCGTAATGCCTGGGTAGAATCCAGAGCAGTGGCATTAGGTGCATTGAGCTGCGGGATAGGCTCAGGGGTCTCATCTACTACCTTAGCAACATCCTGAACAATCTCAGCAGGCTTAGCAGTGTCCTTAGCCACGTTACCGGCAGCCTTTAATGCATCCCCTGCCTTAGTAACGCCCGGAACCTTAGAGGCGACAGCACGAACCGCCCCAGCACCAATGTAAGTGGTGGGGTCTAATCCGATATCCAGAGCGAGACCTGCCGCAAACTTTCCACCCTTGGCGAAAAGTCGGTTACGGTCGTCATCCGCAATATCCCAGTTACCAAGGACAGCGTCGGACGGCATGACCTTAGACTTGCCTGTAATACCCTGCACAGCAGGAGCACCCTGGGTATTCCAGGTCATACGGGCTAAGTCTCCGACAGCACCCAAATAGTCCTTGTTCTTGAGATTGTCTTGCAGCTGACTGTTCCAGCGCTCAAAAGCGTTAGGGACGTGATTCTTCTTCTCTTCCTCGTCCTCGGTCAGCTTACTAATAGCAGTGCCGACAGCACTGTCCTTAATCAGATTACCTACAGCGTAGGCAGGGCGGGATAAAACATCTAACACACGACCTACAGCCGATTGGTTACCGTCATCATTAGACGGAGTTTCGACAGGCGTAGTGGTAGGTACCTCGATACCACGAAGGTTCCCCAGGGGGTTAGCAAAACCGCCCGACTTCCGATTAGTGGAAGCCGGGCGGTTAGCGGTTAACTCCTTGAGGTTCTTGTTCGTGAGGTATCGGAGATACGACGTCTCCTTAGCCACGGACTTTCCCCTTATTGATAGTAGTTATACCAGATAGAAGCGGCGTTAGCGGCTTCAATCGGATCAGTACCGGAAGCGTACTGCTGGACCAACTTAATAAAGTCAGCTGCGTTTCGTACGTTACCTGTACTATACGCCCTCTGAGCTGCATCTGCAATGGTTCGAGCTTGAGTAGGATCGACACCACTTTGCTGCAACGCATATGCCACCTGACCACCAGGTCCCAGAGAGCTGTACTGCGTTGCAGTCATTTCGGGACCCTGAGCGGCCTTCATCTGTGCCTCATATGCGGCAGCAGCATTATTAGCGGCATCCTGCTCTACTTGGTAACGACGATCATAGTTGCCTTGCCAAGTAGACTGGTCAGCATCAAGAAGTTGCTGTGCCAGTTGAACAACATCCGCCTCAGTTACTTGAGACGATTGTTGTGCTTGCGTCCGCTCATCTTGAAGCTTACCCAGATAATCCATCAGAGAACGCTGAATACCATTCTGAGCACCCTGACCCTCAAGCTGTGCAGCAGAGCCGGAAGCCCTGTTGAAATCTTGAGTAGTGGCCTGGTTAGTTGCCAACATATTACGAGTGCCCTGCGCCCGCTGTGCTGCATCTGCAACATTTGCGGCCTGCTGGGCTTCGTTAGTGGTGCCCTTGTTTTGCAGAACGATGTTCGTATCACCAATACCAAGTTGCTTAAGCAGAGCATTTTGCTGTGCTTGAGCAGCCTGGTTGCCGGTGTTAATCAGATTGTTAGTATCCGTCGCAGCCTGAGCTACTTGATTCTGAGCAGTCTGATAGTTCTCGTCGATCTTAGGGGCATTACCATTGAAGAAACTGTTCAGGGCCTGATATCCACGGCCAATCTTAGCAGTGCTGTCAGCTGCCGGTGCCTTCATTGCAGCCTCACGCCCGGCAATACCAGACATAGTGCTGGACAAAGAACTCTGGGCAGAACTACCTAAGATATCCCGGGCTTGCTGCATGAAGTCTTGCAGAGTCTTGAGATACTGGGTGTTATCTTGAACAGGTGCCTGTTGCTTCTGCAGCATCGGACCGAGTTGCTTCATCTGAGATGAGCGCGTCGGGCCAAGCATCTTTGTCAGAGGCGACGCCGTGTCTCCTCCGTAGCTCTTAAGCTGCAATGGTGCCCTGCGAGTAGTACCTCGCTTCAAAGCGCCAGTGTCATAGAAGGACCTCTTCTTAGGAAGAATACGGTTCTGACCTGTATTATTCTTCTTAGGGAGGATACTGTCTTGACCCCCATAAGTAGCCATAATTACTCCTTACAGGCTGTACTGAGCCGCGTACCGAAGAAGTGCCTGACGCTGTGCAGCGGCTTGTGCTTGGTCACGGGAGGTCTGAGCAGAAGCCCTATCCGTAGCTTGACCCGCGTTAAAGTTCTGCAAAGCAGTGGCAAGATCATCCCGCTGCTGGTTAAATCCGCGGTTAAGGTCATTCTGTGCTTCTCCATACAGAGAAGAATCCATAAGACCACGGGACGCGAAGTCATTAAGCTGGTTCTGGTACGCATTACCGTAACCAGTCAGCCGGTCATTCATATTCCAGCTGTTATTATCCGACTGCCAGCCAAGATTACGCAAAGTGTTCTTGTTGTCCAGCTCATAGTCAGTCTTTTGCTGGGCAAGCTTAGCAAGCAGGTTCTGGTAATCCTGCTCTGCCGCCGACTTTTCATCAATAAACTGAGAGTCCTGAGCTAACCACTCATCCTGTGACGGGGGCGGGGGTGCAGTCGCCTCAGCGGCAAACATTTCTGCCCCGCCGCCACCTCCACCGCCACCTTGTGCAGCAACAGTACCGGTGGCACCTACTCCGACACCACCACCGCCACCAGTATTAATAGACTTAGTGCTGTACTTAGGGCGAGGCATTGGTACCCCGGAAGAATTCTTACCCGGAGTACCTAATTGAGGAGCGGGGTTCCTAGGCATAGGTACCCCGGTAGAGTTTCGACCCGGGGTGCCAAGCTGCGGAGGCTTCTTGGGGAGGGTAGCGCCACGCTTCTTACCCGCACCACCTTGTCCACCATCTAAACGCATAGCCATGTCATTTTCCAATCGAGAGATATTGACCGTTGGGAGCGGATTGAATCCGTCTGAGAAGTGCGTTACGTCGGGCCTTGAGTGCAGCATCCCGATCAATATAGCCAGAACGATCCACAGGCCCGATGGTCGGTGCATTGCGACCACCCCCGTAGTGCTTTATACCGGAAGCAAACGGGTTATACCCACCACCGCCCGTGGCCGTGCCGAGGTACCGCTGCTCATTATTCATACCGGCATCATACCTCCTACGATACCTTCTTGACAACAGTCTGCTTTTCTCTGACCCAGGTTACCAGATTAAAGAGTCGAGCAGGTGCATTGGCATTGGAGCCGTCGGTGAGCATGGTAACAGTAAAGCCTACCTGTCGGAACCTGAGAGACTTAGGCCCCAACTTAAGAAACTTTCGCTCTCCGGTGACACCTTGGATAGGAACCTGATCCACTAGAGTGAACGACGGTTCGGCGCCCCGGTCCCAAGTATACTGCAATGCAGTTGCCCATGTACGGAGCTTTGCTTGGTCCCAAGTAATCTGAGCCGAGTACATTACAGGGGACACAGTTCCCGTTACTGTACTTCTAGCTACCACATCAGCACCCCACATATGCAGGCGCTTAAAACTAGAAGCGGTCTGATAATCGTAGTTCTTAGTGGTCAGGGTACACGTCATTTGTTCTGTCGCAGAAGTGATAGCGTCAGTGATCGTGTACAGCCTGTTATTGACATCAGCCAGTGCGGTCGACGTGTAGGCCGTCGGGTCTACAGCTTGTTGGTTCGGGATAGACCACACCTTACCGATAGCCTGTAGCGCGGTAGAAGTCCATGTAGCCCATGTCCTAGTCTTTACAGACCAGACATACGTACTGCCATAGAAGGATACGAACAGTCGATTTGAGAAGTAACTGATACCTGCCTGTAGTGCGTAGGTTCCAGTCGTATTTGAACGAACAAAAGGTACCTTGTCGTTCAAACGTTCGTAGTTATAGTTACTCAGCTCAAACAGGTTATTGTCGTGGAGGACGAAGATGCGGTTCTCAAAGCTAGTTACGCACCCAGTGTCCAAGCACCCGACAGTATCCGACACCCTGGAGATAGTTCCTGTGGCGGGATCAAGAGTGAATGTAAAGCGATAGGTACTATCGTTCTTGAAGATAAGCAAGTCCTGGAAGTAGACCACAACTTCCAGTACGTTTTGCCCGTCACCTGTGTTGATAGAGATAAAATCTCCATTCCAAGTGTCCGGCTGGGCCGGAGGGCAGAAATAGATACGAGAACCGTTCGAAGTTACGTTCTTGCCTGGTCCGATCCACAGGCGTTCCTTCTGCACTGCAATAGTCGCGCCCTTGGGCATAGCGGCGATGGCGGTGAAGCTACTGCCGTCCCACTTTCCTCCTGGGTTAATAGAGCCCGGAGGTGCTACCAGGTAGGCCGAGTCCCTATATTGCGCCACTGCCGTAGCGGCAAAGGTATTCGTAATAAGCGTCCAGGTATTGCCGTTGAAGTAGTAGGTTCCCCCAGTGCCAGACGCGATAAGGAAGGGGGCACCACCGCTACTGACATAAAAACCGAGCGGCTTCATAGTGGCCCCACCAGGGAACGAAATGCCTGTATCACTGATCGGAGGCCGAGATACCAACGATCCGTCGATATCCAGGTCGAAGTTGTTACAGACAGTGAGTTCCGTATCTCCGATCGACGTAGGATCAGAGAACGTGTTTAGCCCTCCAACGAAAGGCCCAAGTCGAATCGGCTCAGCAGGCATTAGAAGTCCGTAACGTCCGGGATGACCGGGTAGGTCATGTCTTGAGTAGTACGTTCGTTGTCGGCAACAGAATCCAGGTTCTGAGTGAACTGTTGCGACTTATAGTTAGCTGCGTCCCAGTCCTCATCCATTTCATACGCCTGCGACAGCACGTACTGAACTAACGTATTGAAATAGGAATCGGGCAGACTGAGAGTGTCTCCCAGATTGGTTACCGCGGCTGGTACTGCCGTATATAGAATAGCAATAGTCGCATTATCACCGACAGGCTTAGGCCAGAAAGTGATCTGTCCTGCCCACATATACCAGACGACAGGGATACTGTTAGCACCGGTATAAGGAGCCGCAGTATACGTGAGGATGTAGTTCTCAGCTTCAGCGTAGGGAATACCCTTTACCGGCATACCGTCCCATTGAATGGAGCTGATAGAAGAAGCTGCCCCCGTGGGGAGGGAATAGGTGTCCTGCCCTGCTACAGAGGCAGTAGTAGCCCTGGCAGTCAGGACCTTGTTCTTCTCGTTAATCTCACGCTGACCGTCGTTGATCCAACGAATAATGTCAGGGTCGGTGAGCTGTACCCCCGCTTCATCACCGAACTGACGCTTTACAATGGAGGCAACATCCATAGCTATCCGCGTAGTTACGTTGAGGCTCATAAGTTGATCTTCCTTCCGTCCTCTAACGTGTAAGAATGCTTGGGTGAGCGGAAGATCGACTTAGCCTTATCGTGGGCCTCAGCATCCTTCTCAGCCTTAGCCTTGGCCTTAGCCTCTGCTGCGATCTGATCCATGCTCTTAAGCTTTTGCTGTACCGATGGGCCTCTCAGCGTGTCGGCTGCCCGGAGCTTATCCACCACGCTCATGTTTACTTCCTCTGCGGTCAGGTACATAACCACATAGGGCTGCTGACCATTTAAAGGAAAGTCCATAACAGCGTAGGGGAATCGCTCGTCATCGGAGCCGGGTACCTGATTCTCCGGCGGGACGAACACTAGGTACAGAGTGCGCTGGTAGTCGTTAATAGCCTGTGCCACACGCTCGTGATCTACAGACAAAAACATAG
>JACCDR010727233.1_pt1 | contig 14263 bp, 11 predicted proteins | sample 7446431 | NCBI WGS metagenome assembly JACCDR01 (sample SAMN15323443, study PRJNA562643) | freshwater metagenome | isolation source: river surface water | place: USA:Blue River Watershed | collected 2017-08-17 | reverse complement strand
GGCGGCGGTCGAATTTCTGGTCGAGATGGTTGACACACAGGCCAAGGGCATCGTTCACAACGCTGAAAGCCGCAAGATGGTGGCGCCGCTGGCGCTGTCGGTTTTCGTCTGGATTTTCCTGATGAACGCCATGGACCTGCTGCCTGTGGACCTGTTCCCCAGCATTTGTCATGTCGTGTGCCCGGCGGTAGGCATGAAGGACTACATGCGCGTGGTACCTACGGCCGACCTGTCGGTGACGATGGCGCTGTCCATCACCGTGCTGCTGATCTGCATTTACTACAACCTGAAAATCAAGGGCGCGGGCGGCTGGTTTCACGAACTGGTGTCGGCGCCCTTTGGTGCCAAGTGGTACCTGGCACCCTTCAACCTGGGCATGCAGCTCATCGAGTTCATCGCCAAGACGGTGTCGCACGGCATGCGGCTGTTCGGCAACATGTATGCCGGCGAACTGATCTTCATGCTGATCGCCTTGATGGGCGGCGCCTTCTTCACCTCGGTGGGCCTGCCCTTGGCCCTGGGGCACATCATCGCCGGCAGCGCGTGGGCCATCTTCCACATCCTGATCATCACGCTGCAGGCCTTTGTGTTCATGATGTTGACCCTGGTCTACATCGGACAAGCCCACGACGCGCACTGACGCTTGGTTGGGCCTTTGGATTTCGTTCGTTTTCCTGTTTTCCTGTTTTCCCCTTTCTCACTCACCGTCCTTTCTGGAGCAAAAAAATGGAAGTCATCAGCTTTGTCGCCCTGGCCGCTGGCCTGATCATCGGTCTGGGTGCTGTCGGCGCCTGTATCGGCATCGGCATCATGGGCAGCAAATACCTGGAAGCCGCTGCACGCCAGCCCGAGCTGATGGGCGAACTGCAAACCAAGATGTTCCTGCTGGCCGGCCTGATCGACGCGGCCTTCATCATCGGCACCGGTATCGCCCTGTGGTTTGCCACGGCCAACCCGTTCCTGGGCCAGATCGCCAACCTGCCGAAGTAATCAAGCCCACCCCCGCAGCGGCTGCGCCGCTGCCCCCTCAAGGGGGCAAAGCCAACGGCCCGGCAAAGCCGGTTCCGTGGCTTTCGCTGGGGGGTCTTTCACCTCTGAGGTAACTGCCGTGAGCATCAATGCCACCCTCATCGTCCAGATGATCGTTTTTGCGATCCTGATCTGGTTCACGATGCGATTTGTATGGCCGCCCATCACCGCGGCCCTGGACGAGCGTGCCAAGAAAATTGCCGACGGCCTGAGCGCTGCCGACAAGGCCAAGTCCGAGCTGGCTGCTGCCAACAAGCGTGTTGAAGCGCAGCTGTCGGCCGCCCGCGATGACGCCGCCAAACGCTTGGCCGACGCCGAGCGTCTGGCCCAGCAAATGGTTGAAGACGCCAAGGCCCGTGCCAGCGAAGAAGGCGCCAAGATCGTGGCCGCCGCCCGCGCTGAAGCGCAGCAAGAGTCGGTCAAGGCCCGCGAAACCCTGCGCGAGCAGGTGGCAGGCCTGGCTGTGAAAGGCGCCGAGCAAATCCTCAAGCGCGAAGTCAACGCCGGTGTTCACGCCGAGCTGTTGGGTCGCCTGAAGGCGGAGCTCTGACATGGCCGAGCTGGCGACCATTGCCCGCCCCTACGCCGAAGCCTTGTACAAGGCCGCTGGCGGCTCGGGTGGTGCGCTGAAGGACCAGATGGCCTCACTGGCCGCGCTGGCCGGCGACGCTGGCCTGCAACAGTTTGCCGACAACCCGAAGGTCACTGCATTGCAGGTGTTCGACCTGGTCGCGGGCGTCGCGTTGCAAAAAGGCCTGGCGCTGGACAGCAAGGTCGCCAACCTGCTGCGCACGGTGCTGGACAACGGCCGCCTGGCCGCGCTGCCCGAAATAGCTGCGCAGTTTCAGACCCTGGTCAACGCCAGCTCCGGTGTCTCTGATGCGCTCATTCAAAGTGCCTTCCCCATCGAAGGCGCGCAGCTGGCCGACACCGTGGCCACACTGGAAAAGCGTTTTGCGCGCAAGCTCAACGCCCGTGTTGAAGTGCTGCCCGAATTGATTGGTGGTGTGCGCGTGGTAGTCGGCGACGAGGTGCTCGACACCTCCGTCAAGGCCCGTCTTGAACAGATGAAGGCTGCGCTGACCGCTTAAGGTCAACGCAGCCAAAAGGACACTCACATGAACCTGAATCCCGCAGAAATCTCCGAACTGATCAAGAGCCGCATCGAAGGCCTTGCCGCTTCGGCCGACATCAAGAACCAGGGCACCGTCGTGTCCGTCACCGACGGTATCGTGCGCGTGCACGGCCTGTCTGACGTGATGGCCGGCGAAATGCTGGAATTTCCCGTCACCAAGAGCGGCCAGGCCACCTACGGCCTGGCGCTGAACCTCGAGCGCGACTCGGTCGGCGCCGTGATCTTGGGCGAGTACGAACACATCTCTGAAGGCGACACCGTGAAGTGCACGGGCCGCATTCTGGAAGTGCCCGTCGGCCCCGAGCTGATCGGCCGCGTGGTGAATGCACTGGGGCAACCGATCGACGGCAAGGGCCCCATCAACGCCAAGATGACCGACGTGATCGAAAAAGTCGCGCCGGGCGTGATTGCACGTAAATCGGTGGACCAGCCGGTGCAAACCGGTTTGAAGTCGATTGACTCGATGGTGCCGGTGGGCCGGGGCCAGCGCGAGCTGATCATCGGCGACCGCCAGACCGGCAAGACGGCCGTGGCCATCGACGCCATCATCAACCAGAAGGGTCAGAACATGACCTGCATCTACGTCGCCATCGGCCAGAAGGCGTCGTCGATCAAGAACGTGGTGCGCGCACTGGAAGCCAACGGCGCGATGGAATACACCATCGTGGTGGCAGCATCGGCCTCTGAATCGGCCGCCATGCAGTACGTCAGCGCCTACTCGGGCTGCACCATGGGCGAGTACTTCCGCGACCGCGGCCAAGACGCGTTGATCATTTACGACGACCTGTCCAAACAGGCCGTGGCTTACCGCCAAGTGTCGCTGTTGCTGCGCCGCCCGCCGGGCCGTGAAGCCTATCCCGGCGACGTGTTTTATCTGCACAGCCGCCTGCTCGAGCGCGCAGCCCGCGTGAACGCCGATTACGTCGAAGCCTTCACCAAGGGTGAAGTGAAGGGCAAGACCGGTTCGCTGACCGCACTGCCGATCATCGAAACACAAGCCGGTGACGTGTCGGCCTTCGTGCCCACCAACGTGATCTCCATCACCGACGGCCAGATCTTCCTGGAAACCAACCTGTTCAACGCCGGTATCCGACCCGCCATCAACGCCGGTATCTCGGTGTCGCGGGTGGGCGGTGCAGCGCAGACCAAGCTGATCAAGAGCCTGTCGGGCGGCATCCGTACCGACCTGGCGCAATACCGTGAATTGGCTGCCTTTGCGCAGTTCGCCTCTGACCTGGACGCCGCCACCCGCAAGCAGCTGGACCGGGGCGCCCGCGTAACCGAACTGCTGAAGCAGGCGCAGTACAGCCCGCAGCCCATCAGCCTGATGGCCGCCACGCTGTACGCCGTGAACAAGGGCCACCTTGACGACATCGACGTCAAGCGCGTGCTGTCGTTTGAACACGGCCTGCACCAGCACCTGAAGAGCAGCCATGCTGCGCTGCTGGCCAAGCTGGAGAAGGACAAGGCCATGGACAAGGGCGCTGAAGAAGAGCTGGCAGGCGCCATTGCCGCGTTCAAGAAGTCCTTCTGAGCCACTGACCCCTTCCAGGAGAACGGACCATGGCGGTCGGCAAAGAGATACGCGGCAAGATCAAATCGGTGGAAAACACCAAGAAGATCACCAAGGCCATGGAAATGGTCTCGGTCAGCAAGATGCGCAAGGCGCAAGAGCGCATGCGCATGGCCAGGCCCTACGCTGACAAGATCCGCAATATCACGGCGCACTTGTCCGAGGCCAACCCCGAGTACAAGAGCCCGTACATGCGGGACGTGAAAAAAACCGGCGGCGGCACCAAGGCTGTCGGCTTCATTGTCGTCACCAGCGACAAAGGCTTGTGCGGTGGCCTCAACACCAACGTGCTGCGCGCCGTCACCAACAAGATGAAAGAGGTGCAGTCTGCGGGCGGCACCATCATGACGGTGGCCATCGGCAACAAAGGCCTGGGTTTCCTGAACCGCATCGGCGCCACGGTGCTGAGCCAGGCCGTGCAGCTGGGCGACGCGCCGCAGCTGGACAAGCTGATCGGCCCGGTGAAGGTGATGCTCGACGCCTTTGTTGAAGGCAAGCTCGACGCGGTGTACCTGTGCTACACCAAGTTCATCAACACGATGAAACAAGAGCCGATGGTCGAGCCGCTGCTGCCCCTGTCGGCCGCGCGGCTGGAGCAGACGGCGGCCGAGAAGACGCAATACGGCTGGGATTACATCTACGAGCCCGACGCGCCCACCGTCATCGACGACCTGCTCACGCGTTACATCGAAGCGCTGGTGTACCAGGCTGTGGCCGAAAACATGGCCAGCGAGCACAGCGCCCGCATGGTGGCCATGAAAGCCGCCACCGACAACGCGGGCACGCTGATTGGTGAACTCAAGCTCATCTACAACAAAACCCGGCAGGCGGCGATCACCAAGGAACTTTCCGAGATCGTCAGCGGCGCTGCCGCCATCAGCGGCTGAGCGCTCACGCGCGCCGCACGCCTACCGAATTCACGCATACCGTTTGAAGGACTTCTGACATGTCGAACACGCAATCCCAGGGCAAGATCGTCCAGTGCATCGGCGCCGTGGTGGACGTTGAGTTCCCGCGCAATGCCATGCCCAACATTTATGACGCGCTGAAGCTCGAAGGCACGGCGCTGACGCTGGAAGTGCAGCAACAGCTGGGCGACGGCGTGGTGCGTACCATCGCGCTGGGCTCGTCCGACGGCATCCGCCGTGGCCTGATGGTGCACAACACCGGCGCCGGCATCACCGTGCCGGTGGGCAAAGCGACGCTGGGCCGCATCATGGACGTGCTGGGCTCGCCCATCGACGAACGTGGCCCGGTCGACCAGGCGCTGACCGCCGTCATCCACCGCAAGGCCCCGGCTTATGATGAGCTGAGCCCGTCGCAAGAGCTGCTGGAAACCGGCATCAAGGTGATTGACCTGATCTGCCCGTTTGCCAAGGGCGGCAAGGTGGGCCTGTTCGGCGGCGCCGGCGTGGGCAAGACCGTGAACATGATGGAACTGATCAACAACATCGCCAAGGCGCACAGCGGCTTGTCGGTGTTCGCCGGTGTGGGCGAGCGCACCCGCGAGGGCAACGACTTCTATCACGAGATGGCCGACTCGGGCGTTGTGAACCTGGAGAAGCTGGAAGAGAGCAAAGTGGCCATGGTCTATGGCCAAATGAACGAGCCCCCGGGCAACCGTTTGCGCGTGGCGCTGACCGGCCTGACCATCGCCGAGAGCTTCCGCGACGAAGGCCGTGACGTGCTGTTTTTCGTCGACAACATCTACCGCTACACACTGGCCGGTACCGAGGTGTCGGCACTGCTGGGCCGTATGCCTTCAGCTGTGGGCTACCAGCCTACGCTGGCCGAAGAAATGGGCCGCTTGCAAGAGCGCATCACATCCACCAAGGTGGGCTCGATCACGTCGATTCAGGCCGTGTATGTGCCGGCCGACGACCTGACCGACCCGTCGCCGGCCACCACCTTCGCGCACTTGGACGCCACTGTGGTGTTGTCTCGCGACATCGCTTCGCTGGGCATCTACCCCGCTGTGGACCCGCTGGACAGCACCAGCCGCCAAGTGGACCCGAACGTGGTGGGCCAGGAACACTACGAGACCACGCGCGCTGTGCAGCAGACGCTGCAACGCTACAAGGAACTGCGCGACATCATCGCCATTCTGGGCATGGACGAACTGAGCCCTGAAGACAAACTGGCCGTGAGCCGCGCGCGCAAGATCCAGCGTTTCCTGAGCCAGCCTTTCCACGTGGCCGAGGTGTTCACCGGCAGCCCAGGCAAGTACGTGCCCCTGAAGGAAACCATCCGCGGCTTCAAGATGATCGTGGCCGGTGAATGTGATGCGCTGCCGGAGCAAGCGTTCTACATGGTGGGCACCATCGACGAAGCGTTTGAGAAGGCCAAGAAGATTCAATAACCGTCGCACACGGGCGCCTGGCGGCGTTGCCATGCTCAGCGCACGGGAGTGCGCTTCCGCGTGGCGCCTTGCCAGACACCCGTCTGCTTGGTTCTTGAACCTTCTTCTCTCCGTAGAACGCGCTGGTTCTTGAACCTTCCTGAGTCTGAGGAATACCTATGGCCACCATACACGTCGACGTTGTCTCTGCTGAAGAAAGCATCTTCAGCGGCGAAGCCAAGTTTGTTGCACTGCCGGGCGAAAACGGCGAACTGGGCATCATGCCCAGGCACACGCCGCTGATCACGCGCATCAAGGCCGGTGCGGTGCGCATCCAGCGCGCCGACAGCGACCAGGAAGAATTTGTGTTTGTTGCCGGCGGCATACTGGAAGTGCAGCCGGGCACCGTCACCGTGCTGGCCGACACCGCCATTCGCGGCAAGGACCTGGACGAAGCCAAGGCGCTGGAAGCGAAAAAGCAGGCCGAAGAAGCGATGAAAAACGCCAAGAGCGACATCGACCTGGCCTCGGCGCAAAGTGAATTTGCCACCATGGCGGCACAGCTGGCGGCCATTCAGAAACTGCGCCGCAAATAAGCCGCGAAGCGTTGGCAGCACCCAGCCGGGTCTGCCCCGTTGCCCCGGTAAACCATCAACCCGCTGCGCGTTGTGCCCAGCGGGTTTTTAGTTTTTTGGCCTTTCTTTTAGCCGCTGAACAAGGCCCCATGCGGCCGCAACGCTCAGGGGCTAAGACCCGTACCAGAGGGCGACCATCCGGCAGGTGTGGGGTGCGGGCGTGGTTGGCCGTATGCTGCCGGCTGGCGTGCAACCCAGAAAAGGCCGTGTCCATGAAAAAGCAGCAAAACAAGCCCCCACGCGCCGGCAGCGCCAAGGGCAAAAACAGCGCACGGCTGGGCAAGGCCGAGTACTACGAGCGCCTGGCGCCGCTGGAGTTGGAACTCAACCAGATGGCCAACTGGTTGCAGCACACCGGCAAACGCCTGCTGATCATCATCGAAGGCCGTGACACGGCGGGCAAGGGCGGTGTCATCAGCGCCATCAGCGACACCCTGAACCCGCGCCAGTGCCATGTCGTGGCGCTGCCCAAGCCCACCGAGCGCGAGCGCACGCAGTGGTACTTTCAGCGTTATGTGCAGCACCTGCCTGCGGCAGGCGAGATCATGCTGTTCGACCGCAGCTGGTACAACCGCGCCGGTGTCGAGCGGGTGATGGGTTTTTGCACCGAGGACGAAACACGTCTTTTCCTGAAACAGGCCCCGGCTTTTGAGAAGCTGCTGGTTGACGACGGCATCCTGCTCTTCAAGTACTGGTTGACGGTGGACCAAGCGCGGCAGGAGGAACGTTTTGCCGAGCGGCTGCAAGACCCGCTCAAGCGCTGGAAGCTCAGCCCCATCGACCTGAAGGCGCGCGAAAAGTACGCCGACTACACGGCCGCGCGGCACACCATGCTGAAGGCCACCCACACCGAACATGCACCGTGGACGCTGGTGGACTTCAACGACCAGCGCCGCGGCCGCCTCGCCCTGATTCGGCATTTGCTCAACGCGCTGCCCGACCACACGGTGGCAAACCCGCCGCTGGAGTTTCCGCCTTTGGGCGCTGAGCCGCTGACCGAGCAGTTCAAAGGTGATCTCAAGCCCATCTGAAAGCCGTCGCACCCATGGACATGACGAGGCCTTCCCAAGCTTCCACCACTGGCGATACCCCGCCCTGCGCAGGGGCGTGTTCACGCCGCAGCGCGCTGCGGGGTTGCCTGATGGTGCTGGGCTGCCTGCAGGTGCCGGGCGGTGCCGGCAGCGCACGGGCGCAGCCCCAGGCCGCCCAAGCCGGCACGCTGCACTCGCCAACACCGACGTGGGCGCGCACGCCACAAGGCCTGCAGTTTGATGAAACCGGCGTTCGCCACCGGTTCCTGGGGCCTGAGGACGTCGAAACCACGCTGGCCTTCGTCAACCCGCAGCCACTGCCGCAAGAGGCCGATCTGCACACACAGGTGCGGGACCTGGCCACCGGGCGTGTGCTGCAAACCGGGCAATTGCGCATCAGCGCACCGGCCGCCGGGCGGGCCGAGGTGGCGCTGGCCCTGCCCGCGCGGCCCGGTGTGCAGGCGCAGTTCAGGCTGGTAAACCAGCCTACGGGGGAGGAGCAGCAATCCACGCTGGTGGTGCCCTATCTGCTGACACCGCCCGATGCGCCCACGCCCGCCATCCACGGCGCGCGGCTGCTGGGCGCGCGCCCAGGCACACCGCTGCACCACCGCGTGCCGGCCACCGGCCAGCCGCCGCTGCAATTCAGCGCACAGGGCCTGCCCGAGGGCCTGAGCCTGGACAGCAACCGCGGCCTGATCACCGGCACCGTGCCCGCTGCCGGCCGCTATGCCGTGCAGTTGACGGTCAGCAATGCCCTGGGCAGCACCAGCCGGGTATGGACGCTGGTGGCCGGCGAGCAACTGGCGCTGACCCCACCCATGGGCTGGAACAGCTGGAACGCGTATGGCCTGAACGTCAGCGCCGGCCGCGTGCGCGCCGTGGCGCAGGCCCTGGTGGACCAGGGGCTGGCCGCCAAGGGCTGGAACGGCGTGCACGTGGACGACGGCTGGCAAGCGCCGCAGCGTTACGCCGACGGCACCCTGCAAGGCAACGAACGTTTCCCCGACATGGCCGTGCTGGGGCGGCTGCTGCGCGAGCAAGGTCTGCAGTTCGGCCTGTACTCGTCGCCCGGCCCCAGCACCTGCCACGGTTTTCCGGGCAGTTGGGGCCACGAAGCCCAGGACGCCGCCACCTGGGCCGCCTGGGGTGTGGACCACCTGAAGTACGACTTTTGCAGTTATGCCGACAGGCTGCCTGCACGCGCCACCCTTGAAGACCACCAAAAGCCCTACCGGCTGATGGGCACGCTGCTACGGCAGCAGCCGCGCAGCATCGCCTACAACCTGTGCCAGTACGGCGCGCAACGGGTGTGGGACTGGGGCGCTGAAGCCGGCAGCCACAGCTGGCGCATGACGGGGGACATCCAGGACAGCTGGCAAGACCTGCTGAACACCGGCTTTGCGATGGCGCCTTTTGCCGCCGCCGTCGGCCCGGGCCGCTACAACGACCCCGATGTGCTGATGGTGGGCACCATCGGCGCCGGCCAACTGCGCCCCACGCGCCTGACGGCCGACGAGCAGTACAGCCAGGTCAGCCTGTGGGCCCTGCTGGCGGCGCCGCTGCTGCTGGGCAACCACGTGCCTGCAATGGACGAATTCACACGCAGCCTGCTCACCAACAGCGAGGTGCTGGCCATCAACCAAGACGCGCTGGCGCGCTCGGCGGTGCGGGTGCTCGACCGCAACGGCTGGCAGGTGTGGGTGAAAGAATTGGAGGGCGGTGCCAAGGCCGTGGGCGTATTCAACATGGGTGAACGCTACGGCCGCTTTGAACTCGAACCCGCGCTGTTTGGCTTGGCCGGCCAGCAATACCAGCCGCGCGACGTGTGGCGCCAGCGCGACTTGCCCGTCCGCACGGGCAGCGTGGCCTTGGCAGTACCGTCACATGGGGTGGCACTGTTTACGGTGCGCTGAACGCAGCCCATAGCGCGTCGGCGGGACTTCGGGTGATGAACCGCCAGAGCGCTGCCCCTGCCGTCTTCGTCTGCCCGGGCCTCCCAGCACCGGTGACAGCTTCAGACGGTCAAGGCAGCAGCCCTGGCCGAAACACCTGCGGCGGCACTGGGGCCGCCGCACCTTCCCTGATCACACGCTTGGCGTCCATGTCGGCGAGCGCCAGCAGCCTGGGACAAGACCCAAAGACAACAGACACAGAACCAAGACCGAGGCCGGTAGCCTCAGCGGGCCCGGACCTCTAGAACAGGGACTTCTACTGCACAAGCCCCACCACACAAGGCCCGACCCAGGACCACAGGGTCAACAGCCGGGCTGGCGTGGTGGGGACTGCTCACACTCGTAAATGACAGCGGTTCTGAATTATTGAAGGACGGCACGACTGGCCCGCCTTTTTGCTAGGTGTGATCTTCACATTCCTGCGTTTCAATAGCGTTTCAATGGTCCGGCTTGCCACGTTTCAATTGTTTCAGCCAAGCCAAAGTCGGTGGCGCAGTGCTACAAGGCGTAAGGACCTGGGTTGCGGTGCTGCTGCCACGCTATGCCGCAGCGCAACCCGTTCTTCTTCAAAAACCCCCACCCCTGCCGCTGGCAAGCGCATGACCACGCCCGACGCTACCGTCGTTGCATTACCCACCGTGCTGGTGGTCGACGACGAACCCGAAGTGCGCAGCATGGTGGCCGAGTTTCTGTCGCGTTTCGGCTTTGTGGTGCACACCGCCGCCAACGCCGCAGCGGCACGCGCGGCGGTGGCGCAAGCGGTGCCCAGGGTGGCCATACTGGACATCAACATGCCGGGCGAAAGTGGCCTGTCGCTGGCGCGCTGGCTGCGCGAGACCCATACAGACATGGCCATCATCATGCTCACTGCGGTCAGCGGTGCCAACGACCGCATCCTCGGCCTGGAACTGGGCGCCGATGACTACCTGGGCAAACCCTTTGAATTGCGCGAACTGCTGGCCCGGGTGCGTGCCGTGCTGCGCCGCTCACAGCCGGTGCAGCCCGCTGCCGAGCCCGCGCCGCGGGCCCACGCAGCACCACCCACACCCACCGACCAACGTGTGCAGTTCGGCAGCCACTGGCTGGAAGTGCAGCAGCGCCGCCTGGTCGACGGGCAGGGCCAAGAGGTGGAGATTACTGCCGCCGAATTCGACCTGCTGGCGCTGTTTGCGCGCCACCCCAACCGGCCGCTGACCCGCGACCAGATCATGGCGCAGGCCCACAACCGTGGCTGGGACGTGTTCGACCGCTCCATCGACCTGCGCGTGATGCGCTTGCGCCGCAAGATCGAGGGCAACCCCGACAAGCCCGAGGTGCTGAAAACCGTGCGCAGCGTGGGCTATGTGTTTGTGCCCGCCGGGTCGTCTTGAACTTCTGGCCACGCCGACAAACGCGGGGCGAAGGCGGTACACGGACGTCCGCGCGCCGGCTGGTGTGGCTGCTGGTGGTGCCGGTGTTCCTGTTGCTGGTGGTGCTGTCACTGGTGCAGTACCAACAGCGGCTGGTGGAGGCCAAGCGCGATCTGATGCGGCGGGCCGACGCGCGGGCGCAAGAACTGGACGCGCTGGCACGCCCGGCCATGCACCACGTGCACGACCTGGCCCGGCTGCTGGAAGTCCACTGGGACCAGCCGCCCGATGCAGGGCCTGAACTCGCCGCAGCGCTGAGCCCGCTGCGGGTGGCCGGCGAGATCGACGGCTGGAGCCTGGACAACGCCCCCACGCATGTGCGCGCCCGCCTGGGCCAGGTGTGGTGGGCGCCACCCGACCGGCGCGCGCCCGAAACGCTGTGGCTGCGCCGCGCGCAGGCCTTTGTCCAGGTGGCGCGCGTGGCTCAGGAGCGCGCGCCCGGTTTTGAAGGCGCCTGGTTTGTGGCCGGCGACCTGAATTTCAGCTTTGGCTTTCCCTGGGTGTCCAGTGCGCAGATGCTGGAATCGATGGGGCTGCCCAGCCTGCGTGCACTGGAGCCCTTGCGCCGGGCCGGTGTGCAGCGCGCCGAAAACCGGCACGCGCAAGGCCGTGTGGCACTGCCGGTCTGGGGCGAGCCTTATGTGGGACAGCTCAACGGCCAACTGGTGCAGTCCCATGCAGCGCAGCTCTGGCGCGACGGTGTTTATCTGGGCGAGGTCAGCATCGACGTGCGTCTGGATGCCATGCAAGCCCAGGCCGCCCGTTGGCGCACCGAGGGCAGCCGCGTATGGGTGGCCAGCAACGGCGGCCTGGTGATGGCCGATTCGGGCCAAGCGCTGCCCGAGCCCGCCCGCACGGGGCTGGGCGACTCGCCGGTGCACGTGTCCCTGGCCAGCCGCTTGCCTGCGGGTTTGACGCCACAAGACCTGAAAGAACTGGCGCGCCAGGCCGGCCCCGAGGGCGCTGCCGGCCTGCACGAAGCAGCGGGCTGGGCACTGGTATCGGCGCAGCGCAAGGGCTCGCCCTGGCTGTACCTGGAGGCCACGCCGGTGCACCAGTTGCGCTGGGCGGTGCTGCCCACGCTGCTGCCCAACGCCTTGCTGGCGCTGGCGCTGCTGGCGGTGTTCATAACGGGGCAGTGGCTCATCAGCCGCTGGTTTGTGGTGCCGGCGCTGGCCGTGCTGGCCTACATGCGCCAGTTGTCGGTGGACGCCCACACGCCCATACCGGCACTGGGCCCGCGCTGGCGAGGCTGGGTCGACGCCATCACCGAGACCTTCGCGAACCAGCGTGCGCTGCAGCAACGCGAGCGCGGCCATGAGGCCTTCAAGTCGGCGATGGTGGACAACGCGCCCATGGCCATCATCACGCAAGACGCTGCCGGTCGCGTGTTGGAGTTCAACCCGGCTGCAGAAAAGCTGTTCGGCTTGAGCCGTGCCCAGGCCGTGGGCCGGCCGCTGCCGCCGGCGATGCTGCCCGCCGGCCCAGCGGCCAGCACGGGCGCTGACGATGCGGTGCAGGAGACCACCGGCCAGCGCGCCGACGGCAGCCCGTTCCCGGCGCAGGTGCAGCGCTTTGCGCTGCCGCAGGAGGCGGGCAAGTACCAGATCACCTTCATCACCGACCTGACCGCCCGCGTGGCCGCTGCGCGCCAGATTGACAGCCAACGCGAGGCCTTGCGGCAGAGCGAAAAACTCAGCTTCATGGGCGGCCTGCTGGCGGGCGTGGCGCATGAACTGAACAACCCGCTGTCGGTGGTGATGGGGCGGGCCAGCATGCTGGAAGACAAGCTGAACGGCCTGGCTGCGGCCGACGATGCCATCGCAGACGCGCGCAGCGTGCACCTGGCTGCCGAGCGCTGCAGCCGCATCGTGCGCAGCTCCCTGAACATGGCCCGGCGCAAACCCGCGCAGCGGCGGCCGGTGCAACTGGCCGATGTGGTGCAAAGCGCTCTCGACTTCATGACCTACCAGCTGCGCGGCTCCAGCATCGAGATCAACCAGGGCTTGGTTGACGGACTGCCGGTGGTGCAAGCCGACCCCGACCAACTGAGCCAGGTGGTGGTGAACCTGCTGGTCAACGCGCAGCAGGCGCTGGCGGAGCAGACCGCCGAACGGCGCCGCAGTGCGCCGCCGCGTATTGAGATCACCAGCGGCCTGGAAGCGGCCCAGCCCGGCCGGCAGGCCCGTGTCTGGTTGCGTGTGGCCGATAACGGGCCGGGCGTGGCCGCTTCGGTGCGCGAGCATCTGTTCCAGCCCTTTATCACCACCAAGGCTGAAGACCAGGGCACAGGGCTGGGCCTGAGCATCTCGGCCAACATCCTGCGCGAGCACGGCGGCAGCCTGGTGCTGGAAGACAGCACCCAGGGCGCTTGCTTCAGGCTGAGCCTGCCCCTGTCGGGCGCCCTGGATGAGAGCCCGCGCGTGCCCGCTGCTGCGCGCTCCGCCGAGCCTGCAGCCAGCGGCCGTGTGCTGGTGGTGGACGACGAGCCCGACGTCGCCGACCTGATGCGCGCCATTTTGGAAGGCGCGGGCCTGGAGGTGGCCACGGCCGAGTCGGGCGCGGTGGCGCTGGAGATGCTGCGCGAAGCCCGCTTTGACGCCGTCATCAGCGACCTGCGCATGCCCGACATGGACGGCCCCACGCTGTGGCAAGCAATGACCGACCACGACCCGGCGCTGGCGCGGCGCACGTTGTTTGTCAGCGGCGACATGCTCTCGGGCGCATCGCAGCGGTGGCTGCACACCCAGGGCCTGCCCAGCCTGGACAAACCCTTTGCCAAGGAAGAGCTGTTGGCCGCGGTGCGCCGCTTGATCGCTTAGACCTACGCTGACGCCTACGCCTACGCCGACAGAAACCCCAGGTTGCGCGCACCGGCGTCGAAGTTCGCCAGGTTCGGAAAGATGTCGGCGACTTGGCCCGCGTTCAGGCCGAACCAGGCGCCCAGCGTGGCGCCCAGCTGGTCCACCGCCGTGCCTGGCAGCAGCGCGCCGTTGGCCAGCTGGTCGGGGCTGCCGTCGAAATTGTTGTTGTTGCTGTTTTTCACCGCCAGCGTGGGCAGCCGGCCGTACAGGTCACCGCCGCGCACCGCACCGCCCATCACCAAGTGGTGCGCGCCCCAGCCGTGGTCGGTGCCGTCGCCGTTGCTGGTGAAGGTG
>JACCDR010717087.1_pt1 | contig 14263 bp, 10 predicted proteins | sample 7446431 | NCBI WGS metagenome assembly JACCDR01 (sample SAMN15323443, study PRJNA562643) | freshwater metagenome | isolation source: river surface water | place: USA:Blue River Watershed | collected 2017-08-17 | reverse complement strand
ACTCCCACGACCACGCCCACCACCTCTTCCGCGCGCATGCGCGTAATGAGCGCGTCGCGGTCAGGATCGTATTGGTCGAACTGCACATGACAATGCGCGTCGATATACTGAGGGGTCATTTTTCTAGTCGAGGGAACAGGTTCTCGGGCTTTTTGTTTGCCCGCACGGCCTCAATGATCTTGGCGCTGGTCTCGGGCATAAATGGTTCTAGGAGTTTCCCTATCGTCCACACCTCGGCCGCAAGCGCTCGGAGCATCTCCTCACCCTGCGCTCTGTCAGTTTTGACCACCTTATACGGCTCCTCGCGGGTGATGCGCTCGTCGGCAGCGGCAACGAGCGCGAAGATCACATCCATTGCGGCGTTGAATGAAAAATGCTCCACTGCCTGGAATACCTCATCGGCGTCCCGTGTGTGAGGGGGCTCGGGTATTGGCGCGGGCAGATTATCCTCACACAGCTTCATGACACGCGCCACAAGATTACCGATGCCATTCGTAAGGTGTGCGGTATATGCTTCTTCAAAGCGCTCACGAGTGAAGTCACTGTCCTCAAACGGGTGGCAGTGCCTGAGCAAGAAGTAGCGAAGGGCGTCAGTGCCATAGCGCTCGACATATTCAAAAGGGTCGATCACATTACCGAGCGATTTACTCATCTTCTGTCCTCCTGAGTTAAGGAAGCCGTGGATAAAAATTTGTTTCGACGCCGGCAACCCTGCCGACATCAACATCGCCTGCCACATAGCAGCCTGCTGGCGTACTTGGTCCTTACCGGCAAATTGAGTGACCGGCCAATACGTGGAGAATTCTTGTTCGTTATCTGGCCAGCCAATAGTAGAGATATAGCTCACCAACGCATCAAACCATACGTACATGACCTGTGTGTCATCGCCTGGTACCGGCACACCCCAGGGCATCTTTTCCGCGAGACGCGAAATACTAAAATCTTGGAGTCCTTCGCGCTCTACCAACGACGTGAACTCGTTAATACGAAATGCCGGCACCATGAAGCTGGGGTGGGCCGCATAGAGCGCCGTGAGTTTCTCGGCATAGTTTGAAAAGCGGAAAAAGTAATTTTCTTCGTCCAGACGCTGAATCTCAAGATTTGGGTGAATGGCACAGCGCCCTTCTACTAGCTCTGAATCGGTCTTCTCGAGCTCGCAGCCGACACAGTACGCAATCTGATACGCCTTTTTGTAGATATCGCCCGCTGCCGCACAACGCTTCCAGAACGTTTGCGCCGCGTGGATGTGCTTAGGGTCGGTGGTGCGGATAAACCGGTCGTACGAGAGGTTCAGCGCGGCTCGCAAGTTCTCAAACTTTTTTGCATACCGATCAACATAAGCCTGGGGCTCCTCCCCTGCCTCACGAGCCTTTTCATAGATCTTAACGCCATGCTCGTCTGAGCCCGTATTAAATACCACCTCATTGCCCTTTAGCCGCTCCACCCGAGCGAACGCATCTGCCTGAATAATCTCAAGCGCAAATCCGACATGCGGATCCGCGTTCACATACGGCAATGTGGTGGTGATATACCGCGCGCTCATGAGTGCTAGCGTGTCTGTGCTACGCGGCGCTTATGGGTGTCGAGGTCGTTCAAAAGCTCAAGAAGCACGGCGGCCACTGGCACCGCAAGCAAGAGCCCGATAAAACCAACAAGCGTGTGGCCCGCGATAAGCGCCACGATCACCAAGAGGGGCGGGATACCCACCACCTTCTTAACAATCAGCGGATAGATAAGATTGGACTCAAACTGATTGATCACCACATAGAGCCCGATCACAATAAGCGCAAGTGCCACTCCGCCATGCGAGTATGCAATGGTCGCTGCCAACAGACCCGCAACAAGCCCGCCAAAGATGGGAATGATCTCCGCAGCGCCTGCAAGTATCGCGAGCAAGAGTGCGTATGGTACGCCGATAATCGCAAGCCCAAGATACGTAAGAATACCCACAATAACCGAGAGGAGGAGCTGTCCCTGCATCCAGAGACCGATCTTCTTCTGGGCACGCTTCCAGAGGTTCACCGCATACTCCTCATGTCGTACCGGGAGCACCAAGCGCAAGAAGTCATCGACTCCTGTCTCTTGCAGTGCAAAGTAAAATGAGAGCACCACGACCAACATGAGAGAGAGAAATCCCCCGAAGAAGGTGACTACCAAGTGCCCGATAGCACTTGGGCTCGCCTGAAACACTGACTGGAGTGAGAAGAGGTTTTGTATGAGTAGCTGGAGTTCTTCTTGATCTCCGAGCACATCGGCACTGTTGGTGAGGGTGGTGATCTGGCTTTGAATATCGAGATTGGTCACGTACTGCGGGAACGCAGCGATGAAGTCTGCGGTATCTGCGATAATCGGTGGCAAGAAGAAGTAGAGCAGCAGGAAGATCGACCCGAAGACGGCAAGATAAAGAAAAAACACTGCGAGGAATCGCGGCAGTCGAGCACGCATAAAGACGGCCACTCCTGGCTCAAGCGCCGACGCAATAACAATAGCCGTAATCACGAGGAGCGCTAAGTCACGAAGCAGCCACAGTACGTAGGATCCAAGCACCACTAACACTGCCCTAAAAAGCGTCCCCGAGGTGATCGAAATCGTTGTGCCAGGGTTCATATCGAGCATCCTAGCACATCACCCAGCTTTACTCGAGCGCAGCGCGGAGCCGCACGCCCACCTCTGCCACCGTGAGTCGTTCCTGCTTACCCGTATCACGGTTGCGTAGAGTGACCGTGTCCTTAAGCTCTGCTTTCTCGCCGAGCGTGTCGAAGTCGATCGTGACGCAGAACGGGGTACCGATCTCGTCCTGCCGACGATAGCGCTTGCCAATGTTGCCATTATCGTCCCAGGCAATAGCGGAGTGCACTTTCTGGAGCTCCTTGCGCACCGCCCTCGCCTTCTCGACGAGCTCTGGCTTGTTCTTAAGTAGTGGCGAGACCATGGCCTTAACGGGCGCCACCTTGGGCGCGAGCGCTAAATACACTCGTGTTTCCCCTCCCATATCGTCTTCGCGGTAGGCGCTGGTAAGCACCGCAAGCACCGTGCGCTCTACGCCGAATGACGGCTCAATAACATGCGGGACGTAGCGCTCTTTGGTCTCTTCATCCAAGTATGAGAGATCAACGCCCGATGCCTCTGCATGGCGCGAGAGGTCGAAGTCGGTGCGGTACGCGAGTCCCCACAGCTCCTTGCGCCCCTGCGGAAAGTCGAATTCGAAATCGATGGTGCGCTTCGAGTAGTGCGCGAGGTCCTCGGGAGCGATCTCGAGCTCGTGCACACTCGACTCGGGCAAACCGATCTCGCGTGCGTAGTCATGCATTAAGAGGCGCCACTCCTCAAACGCACGCTCCCAGTCGCTGGGTGCCACGAAGTACTCAATCTCCATCTGCTTGAGCTCGCGGAGACGGAAAATAAAGTCACGAGGCGCGATCTCATTACGGAACGCCTTCCCTATCTGCGCGAGACCAAAAGGCATCTTCGGGTGGAGCGAGTCGACCACGTTCTTATAGTTCACAAACATGCCACCTGCGGTCTCTGGGCGCAGGTACACTACTGAGGACTCGTCCTCCATCGCGCCCGCGTGTGTCTTAAACATCATATTGAATGCGCGTGGCTCACCAAGCGCACCCCCACATTCTGGACAGGTCGTTTGATCCTCAAGATGATCTGCACGGAAGCGGCGCTTACACTTCTCACACGCAACCAGCGGATCAGCAAAGCCCGAGACGTGACCTGACGCCTCCCACGCCTTCGGGTTCATGAGGATTGCAGCATCGACCTGGTACATGTCGTCACGTCGATTGACCAAGAGGTCAAACCAAAGCTGTTTGAGGTTCTCTTGCAGGAGCACGCCGTACGGCCCGTAATCGTAGGTGCCCGCAAGTCCACCATAGATCTCAGATCCTGGGTAGATAAATCCGCGGCGCTTACAGAGCGAGACGATCTTTTCCATCAACGTGAGTTCAGTCATACGAGTCGGTATTATTGCACAACTCCCTTACTATCGGTATAGCCCGGGTCACTCTCTGTGGCGATATTAACGATACCTGAACTCGCCTGCACACCCACTCCGGCAAACCGATCGTAGCCTGAGAATTGCGACGGATTGACCAGCACCGGGTTCTTCCCGCTCTGCGAGGTCGAGGGCGTAAGCGCCACCTGGAACGCTCCTTGGGCTGTTGTGCCTTGTGCAATATTGCCCACACTCCACGTAACCGTGCGTGATGCAGGCTCATAGCTAAAGACGCCCGAACCCGTGGTCTTATTTGTATACTCGACATAATCTGGCAGCGTTGCGCGCACCACGCCGTCCGCAATAGCATTCCCCTGATTACGCACGTCCCACTTGATCGTGTAGGTAGTAGCTTCGTCAGGCTTAGGCGGGATAGGTCCCGTGTTTACTATCGGGCCTGAAGAGTGCAACGCCGTAGTGGTGAGCGTGGTCGCCGAGAGGATCTTGAGTGTCTTGGTGAGCGAGGCAGTAACCTGCTCGGGCACACTCGACTGCCCCACGCGGGTGCCCGATACCGATACCGAGAAGTTGATTGACGGCGAGGCGCCTAGCGTATCGGCAGGAAGCGTGTCGAACCGGAAGCTCCCCAGACCCGACGCACCGGGCGCCAAACTCGCAAGAGATGGATCGGTGTCGCCACTGAACACAATCGTACGATCGCTTGAGCGATAGAATCCTCGATTAGCTCTAACCGAATCGTAATCAACCGCATTCCCCGAGATGGTCACTGATACGATCACATTATTTACGTTGGTCGGGAGCGTGTTGGTGTAGGCGACCGTGACGTTCTGCTGATCATCGGCTGCAACCACATTGGTTGAGGCACTACCGTTTACCGAAAGCACCGTGCTAATAAAGGGTGCGTTTATATTTACCGTCGCATTCTGGCTCATGTAGGTCACCCCCAGAGATCGATCGGTCGCAGACTTTGCGGTACCCACCGAGAATCGGAACACCCGCTCTTCACTGTTCTGTCCACTCAGCACACCCGTGAGCGTCATAGTGCGACTCGCACCAGGCGCAAGCGTACCCAACGAGAAGGTCGAGTTTTGGAATGGTAACGATGAGGTTGCGACCTGAAAACCGAAGGGTAACGTCCCCACCACTACTACGTTCTCGAGAGGAACATTAGCATTCGAACGCACCGTAAGAGTCAGGGTGAGCGGCTTGCCTGACACTGCCTCAGCGAGCGTGTCGACGGTCACTTCGAGCGGTGTGGTTGAGATAGAAAGGTCGTAATTAAGCTTCTTGGTAAACGTGGAGTTCGAACCTACTGTGCCATACGAGAGCACTACCGGCACCGTAAGCACCTGCCCCGCCCCGCCAAATAGCACTGCGTTCACTGAACGTGTCACCACCCCTCCGCTCGGGATCTCACCAAGATTCTCGATATAGCGCGGATATGCCTCAAAGGTATTGTTTGCGCTTCGGGTACCCTCAGGGAACGTAACCTCGATAACCGCGTCGCGCATGGAAACAGGGTTACGATTCGTCAGTGTGAGCGTCAGCGGGAGCGTGTCGCCACTCGCAAGCGCTGAGGGGCCCTGCATGTCCAGATTAACCTTGGCACTCGATACCGTATTCCCACCAAAATAGAGGAAATACCCCGCCACTCCGAGTGAAAGCACAAAAAATATACTGGCCACAATGAAAAATCCGCCCGCTAGGTGCAGTGGCTTCTTAGGTCGAGGGGCCCCTGGCGCCCCTGGCGTCGGCTCCTGCCAGGTATGCGGGAGCACCCGATCGCCCGCAACCGAGAGCGGCGTACGTGCCTCGGGCAATTTCTCCCCGGGCTTATAGAGCTTTGTACGCGCGCTCTCGAGCGCGCCAACGTCCGTCTCAGGAGCATCCATGGCACCAGTATACCGCGGACTAGAGCCCCGAGGCACTAATACCCTGGTTAATGCGGCTGATATACCCTGCCCGATCAGCATCGACGAGCCGCAGCACTTCTTGCGTATACCGATCAGTCTGGTTGAGCGTGGTACTGGGCGCGAAGCCCAAGAGCGTAAGCGCGTGGTTAACCACCAAGAGTTCTGCAGCCTCGTGGAGCTCAGCGGGTGTATCGGCAAGTGCCTCAAAGAAACCTTGCACGGTGAGAAAAAGGTCCGCGTCACGCACCTCGCCCGCCAAGAGTCGCGAGAGAAGTCCGCACACCCGCACCGCGCGCGCACGAGCCGTGGTGTCTTCGAGGCGCTTCGCCCACTGCTCCACGAGAACTGCTCCGGCAATACGCCACCCCTCCTTACCGCGTACCAGTACTAGCTCGCTCTCGGCAAAGGTGGTGAGCGCAACCGCAAGCTTAGCCCCCGAGTTACGCACGCCCTGGGCGCGCGCACGTATGAGCCCGAGCTGTGGCGTGAGTATCGTCACGAGTGCGTTTGCCTCACCGAGCGGCTGGCGCGCAAACACAATCCCCCGAGATTCGTATTTATGGCGCATTGCGCGTAAGGTCAAACTGCAGCTCCCCTGTCGAGAGTTGTGCCTTGTACGGACCTCGACCACGAATGACTTCTACTTTGTCGCTCGGGCTATACTGCGCCGCCTTGCGCGCCTCAGCAACCGCACGTGCTAGTTCCCGCTCGTCACCCTCCTTGATCAGCTCTTGGGTCAGTGCGGCGTCGAGCTTGAGCTCGCTCCCTACGAGCACCTGCTTTACGTTTACCTCTTCGGCGATGATGCTGCGTAATGCCTCTGGAAGCGACTCCGTAATAGTGAGTGTCGAGAGCGGCTGGCGCACCTTGATCCCCGCCTTCTGGCGTAGCTCCAGCGCCTTCGACACCACACTGCGCACCTCGACCATCTGGGCGATACGCACCGCGTCGCGCGTACCGAAGAGCGCCCGGAGGCCCCGACGCTTCGCCTGTGGCCAAGCAGCAAGATGCACGCTCTGTGGGTCGGTAGCCAAACGCACCTTACGATAGAGATCCTCTGCGATAAACGGCGCGAAGGGCGCAAGCAGGAGCGCGCTCGTGTGCAAGGTCGCCCGCAGTGTCGCAAGTGCCGCAGTGTCGCCTTCGCGCGCGCGCTCGCGGATCCGGCGCACGTACCACTGCGAGAGGTCCTCCCCCAAGCGAGCAATCGTGCGTGTCGCTTCGAAGAGATCGTATTGCTCAAGAGCGGCAGTTACCGCTACTACCGTTTCGTCAGTTCGTGCGCGCATCCAGTGATCAAGCTCCGTAGCGCGCGTCGCCTTGGGTGGCACCTCTTTGAAGAGTTCGTAGAACTTGGCGCAGTTATCAAACCATGAGAGCACCTTGGCAGCCTCCTTGACCGTCTTCTCATCATAATTCTTCGAGTCACCCGGCTGCGTAACGCTATACATCCAGAGGCGCAGCGCATCGACTCCCCATCGCTCGATCTCGACGAGCGGATCGACCACATTCCCTTTCGACTTACTCATTTTCTGCCCTTTAGCATCGAGCAAGTGCCCGAGACAGATCACATTGCGGTATGGTGCCCCACGCCCCATGAGCGCCCCCACCGCAACGAGCGTGTAGAACCAGCCCCGCGTCTGGTCGATCGCCTCAGAAATAAAGTCTGCAGGATATTGCACACCCGAAAGGAATGCGCCGAGCGACTCAGTGCCGCGCTCTTTAGCAGACTGCGCAAAGGGCATAGCACCTGAGTCAAACCACACATCCATCACCTCCTTCACCCGACGGAGCTCAGTCCCCTTCTCGCTTACGAGCACCACCTCGTCGATATACGGGCGATGCAGATCGAGCTCGTAGTTGTCGTTGTGCGGTAACGGCACAAACGCAAACTCCTTCACCTCCGCATTCTTTGCTCCGGCGATGACTCGGTTAAGTATCTCGTTGGCCGCTGTGGTATCCGCACCCTGTACCAACACCTCAAATGATTCGAAGGCCACCCCATGCGCAACGATAAGCACCCGCTCACCGTGTACCGTGCGTTCAAGCTCATACACAAACGAGCCGAGGCGGTTCTTAGCCTCAAGATAGCTCTCCCCGCCCGGAACCGCATCGGTGTACCCATGCGCCTTCTTCCATTCCCAGAATTTCTCTTGAGCGCCCTTCTTCTCCTTGCCGCCAAACTCTCCAAACTTAAATTCGGCCAAGCGTGCGTCGTATACGATCGACGCTTTAGGCATACCTAAGCCCTCGGCCACCAACTCTGCAGTTTGTGTAGTACGCAAGAGCGGTGAGGCGTATATCTTGGTGATGTTCTTAGTACGCAGCTCGTCGAGACTCTGCGCAACCTGCGCTCTACCCTTCTCGGTCAATGCGTTTGACGTTTCTCCATCAGAGTCGAGATACTTCTGCGCATTACCCTCCGACTCTCCGTGACGCATGACAAAGTATCGGTTCCCTGACTTCTTGGTGTAGGTCTTAAGCTCGTCGACCGAGCCTACCACTACCTGCTCCTTACCATCAGCGCTCTGCCACACGGGTAGCGGCGTACCCCAGTACCGCTCGCGACTGATCGCCCACTCTTTAGCGTTCGTAAGCCACTCTCCCATGCGCCCGTCGCGGATGTGCGCCGGCTCCCAATGCACGTTCTTGTTCTCAGCCACCAGCCGCTCGCGCAGATCATGCATGCGGATATACCACGAGTCGCGCGCGTAGTAGATGAGCCGTGTCTTACAGCGCCAGCAGAAAGGGTACGTATGCGTGTATGATTCTTTTTTAAAGAGAACGCCCTTGGTCTGCAGGTCCTTCAAAATCTCTACCGCCGTACGCTCCTCAGCTACAGCGAGGCCGCTCAAGAATCCCATACCTTCTACATACTTCCCCTCAGCACTCACCACATGCTCCTTAGGCAGGCCGTGATCCGCACCAAGATCGAAGTCGTCTTGGCCGTACATGGGCGCAATATGCACGATACCCGTACCCTCCTCGGTGGTCACAAAGTCGGCAGGATACACCTGAAAGGCTGCATCAAATTTCTTCTTCTCGGTATCAGCGGCGTTGATCTGAGCGTACTCGTAGACTGGCTTATAGCGCTTACCGATGAGCGCGCCGAGCGGCACGTCCTCGACACGCGTCCAGCCCGCATCGAGTACCGTCGTCGCGCGTGCATCGGCCAAGATCACGTGTACACCCGCCTTCTCATACTTGCCGTAGGCAATACTGGGGCCCACCGCAAGCGCGACGTTGCCCGGGAGCGTCCACGGCGTGGTGGTCCAGGCGAGCAGATAAGTGCCCGGCTCCCCCATAACCTCAAACTGCACTGTGACAGTGATGTCCTTAACCTCCTCATACCCCTGGGCGAGCTCATGCGAGGAGAGCGAGGTACCACAACGCGAGCACCAGGGCACGATACGATAATCCTTGTACAAACGATTGTCCTTGGCGATCTTGGCGATCAGGTGCCACACCACCTCCATAAACGAGCTGTCGAAGGTGAAGTAGGCCTTCGCACCATCGACCCAATACGCCATACGGCGCGTAAGCTTAGCCCAATGGTCAATGTATACAAAGGCTGTCTCGCGGCACTTCTTGTTAAATGCGGCAATACCGTACTTCTCAATATCGGGCTTACCCGAGAAACCGAGCTCCTTCTCTACCTGAAGCTCAACAGGAAGCCCGTGTGTGTCCCACCCTGCGCGGCGTGCCACCCGATACCCACGCATGGTCTTGTACCGAGGGACAGCATCTTTAAACGCCCGTGTTTCAAAATGGCCCATGTGCGGCTTCCCGTTAGCGCCCGGTGGACCCTCATAGAACACAAAGTCTCCCTTCGGAGCTTTCTTCTCAAGCGACTGCTCAAACACCCGCTCACGCTCCCAGAACGCGAGTATTGCCTCCTCGCGCTTAGCCGCTTCAGACTTCTCCGGCATCTCTGCCATAATCTCTCTATCCTAACGTTTGTGCGGTCAAAATGGAAATTACATCCGATCAGGAGTCGGGATCCCAAGCATAGTCAGACCGTTCGTCATCGTGTTGGCAAAAGCTTGGGCCACCCGTTGCTTGTACGCCTCTTCAGGACTGCCGAGCACTTGTTCGTTTGCATAAAAAGCGTTCCAGGTGGAAGCAAGCTCAGTAAGGTACGTGAGCAAATAGTTGGGCGCGAGCTCGCGCGCTGCGCGCGCGGCCACCTCGGGGTAGTGCAGGAGCGCGCGTTCAATCGCGTATGGCTCGACCGGCTCCTCGTCTCCCTTCTCACCGTTGGTCGCGTAGGTGAGGATCTTCTTCGCGCGCACAAGCGCGTACTGCAAGTACGGCCCCGAGTCCCCCTCGAGCGAAAGAGACTTCTCTGGATCAAAAATAATGTCCGAGCCCGGCGACTGTCGCAGCACCATGTACTTGATCGCGCCGATCGCGACCTGCTCCGCGATGAGCGGGTCCTCATTCTTCTCACTCGCCTTCTTTACAATATCTTCGATAAACCCAGCGGCGGTGATCACGTTCCCCTCGCGCGAGGACATCTTTCCTTCCACCAAGCGCAGGTGCCCGTGTGCCACGTGGGTCGTCTTCGCTGCGATCAAAGGCGCCAAGTCTTCGAGCGCGGCGAGCACCACCTTGAAGTGCCCTATCTGCTCAGCAGCCGTGACGATAACCGAGCGGTCAAACTGCGCTCGCTCCTCCTTTGCAAACGCGAGCGCGACATCCTTGGCCTCATAGGTCGGCGTGCCGCGGCTCGTGATAAACACAAGCGTGTGCAGACCCTTCTTCTCTCCCTTGTACACCACGGCACCCTCGCTCTCTTCAAAAATGCCTTTAGCAACACCATCGCGCACGATACGTACCCCGGCTTCTGCCGTCTCGCTCTCGTAGAAATAGTAATCAAAATGCGTACCGAGCACGGCGTACAACTTCTCAAACGCCTCGAGCGAGACCTCGCGCCCCTTTCGCCACCGCTCCATAAGCGCCGTGTCAGTGCCGGCGTAGATCGCCTGATTAAGCGCATCGATCTCTGCCTTTGCCTCCAGCGACTCCTCGTACGCGCGCGACCCTTCGGCATATGCGTCGCCGATCTCTTTGGCCGTTTCTGGCTCAGTGACACCCGCCTTCTCGAGCCCCCAGAGAGCCTTCGCCACGTGCGGCCCCACGTCACCTTGGAAGTTTGCGCGGATCACCTTCGCGCCCTCGTTCTCGATCAGGCGCGTGAGCGACTCACCGACGACGTTACTCATTAAGTGGCCGATGTGCATCTCTTTAAATGGGTTCGGGTCGGTATACTCCACCATCACCCGCTTACCCTCTTCGCTCTTGCCCTTACCCCAGTCGCTCCCCTGTGCCACGGCCTCAGCCACTGCAAAGGCCACCTGCTCACGCGCGAGCGTAATATTGATAAATCCTGGGCCAGCCACATCGACTTTTGAGACTTTGTCTCCCAGATTTTTCTGTATTGCCTCTGCCAGCTCCTCGGCGAGCTCCCGAGGATTTTTGCCAAGCTGCTTGGCGACAGCCATGGCGGCATTTGTCGCATAGTCGCCGAAATCAGCGCTCGTCGGCTGCTCAATAGCGAACGTCGCCTCCGGCGCGCCCACCCCCGCAAGCGCCTCTGCCACCGCCTTTCTTACTTGCTCTTCCATTAAGCCGAGTGTACCAGACTTTGCGGCCTATTTTATGTAGTAGATATAGAGCGAAATAGCCGCACCAATGGCTAAGGTAGTTCTCCTTCTTTTTTTGAGAATCTCCTCAATTAGTCCGGACAATAGTGCGATCCAGTAGATAAACCTTAAATTTTTCCATTTCTCAAAAATTTCCTTAACGTCTTTATCCATATTTTATCGATTCCCTTTGGCTCGATTGTGAGTCTTGCAGAGCATCTGGCAATTTCCCGCGCTAGTCTTACCGCCCTTGCTCCACGCCGCAACATGGTCGGCGTCCATTTCTTCCAGTTTCCAAATCTTCTCTTTGTTCGCGTCGTGTCCAACGGCGCAGAGCGGGCAGTTTGAGGTGCATTTCTTTTCCGCCACCGCTGTTTGCGTTGCATATGTTGCTTTCTTCGTCGCATCATCAAACACACGCACCTCTAGCAACTTGGTGTCAGTTGAGCCGCCGAGAATATACTCAAAAATACCTCTGCGATTTTTGATGTACGGATCGGCGTAGAGTTTGTGTACTTCGGCGGACACTTTTGCCGGATTGTATGCTTTTTTGTGATACTCCTCGTATAGCCGCCCCCATTCAAGCCCTTGCATCTCGCTTTCCACATCCGTAAAGACGCTGGAAACCCAGTCAATCACGCTGTTGAAATAAGTCTTGAGTTCGGTGATGTTTTTGTCGGAGCGATGGCGGCTCATGTAGTCGCCAATGTTGCCTTTGCTCACCCAGTCAAGCGCGCGTTCAAAATACGCCTGTCGATCTACGCTTCCCTTGATGTATGCCGCCCATTTTTGCGTGTTTGCGTTCTGGCTGTTGCTAAACTCCTCCTTTCCAAGCGTCACGAACGGACCCGAATATACCGCATTCAAAAGTTCCTGCGGCACAAGCGGTACGCCCACAATGTTGATGGTCTTGAACCACTCTTTGATTTCGGTTTCCGTGCCTTCGCACTCGTAGATAAGTAGTTTCGTTTCCTCAATCTTCTTTTTCTGGTCGGCGGGCATCTCGCTAAAGTATTGCGGGGTGTCGGTATGCGCGTTGATGGCAAACTTGTCCGTCACGAAACGCCCAATACTGGTGATGCGTTGTTGTCCGTCCAGCACCTCAAACTTTTCGGCGGAAACGGTATTGAAATAAATCAAGCCGAGCGGGTAGCCCCTCAGGATTGATTCAATGACGGCGACATCTTTTTTGCCGTCCGCGTAAATGTAGTTGCGCTGATACTCCGGCTGGATAGTGAGTTTGCCCGACAAGCCGAAAAGTCCTTTGCCCTCAAGTTCGTTGTACACAAACCCTTCGCAGATTTCCTTGATCGTAATATTTGTTTTGAGTGTCGTTTTCATATTATTTTTTTGTGTTTGATAAAGATACGCTTGTATTGTTTCTGTCCGTTTACATACGGCTCGTTATGTTTCTTGAAGTGGGGTAGTTTGTATTTATCATCAACCGCGCCGTTGTCGCTTGCACCCAAAATACCGAACTGTTCAGGTGAGTATTTGTCAAGAAAACTTACGGGAACGCCCATTGCGCCCTTGTGGTCGCTCGGGATGTTCTTCACAAGCGATACTTCAATAGCATCGTAGTTCTCGTATTTATCAAACGGTTTGTTGGTCACGAACTTGATAATGTCCGCTTCTTTCATAAGCGGTAAGGGTTGGTGGCGGCGTCCGTGGTCAAGGTTGGTAAACCAACGCACGCCCTGTACGCGAGTGATAAACACTTTCTTGCCCGCTTCGTTGGTGCGGACTTCGCGTACCTGCTCCATATTGGCGATGTCTTCGGGGATTTCATAGAACATCGCGCCGCCGTTCACTTTGTGGTTATTTCCCAACCACGCTTTGTTATCTTTGAGTAGCGGGAATGTTTCTTTGTAGGTAATAGCGTTGATGTTACCGATTATCAAAAATTGCTTTTTGGATTCAACGATCCATTCCCAGAACTCGCGGAAGAGCGAGAACGGCGGATTGGTGATGATGATGTCGGCTTCGTCGCGCAGTTTCTTTATCTCGTCGCTCCTGAAATCACCGTCGCCTTTGAGGTAATCCCACTCCAAATCTGCGACATCAATTTTCCCGTTTTTATTCTTGTCGCGCGTGAGGGTAAAGATTTTGCCGTGTTTGGTTGTCTTCTTTTTATCAAACTTCGGGTCGTTCTTTTCAAGCAGTGTGGGCTGGTAGTCTGACTTATAGGTTTTGCTGTCGGCGGCATAACTCGTGCTGATAAGTTTTTTCAAGCCGAACCGCTCAAAGTTTTGCGCGAAGAACTTGGTGAAATTGCTCCATTCAGGGTCGTCGCACGGCAGGAGGATAGTTTTGCCACGAAAGACATCGGGGTTGTATTCAAGGTACGCGGCGACTTCTTTTTCAATATCGAGATATTGTGTGTAGAATTCATCGTTTTTCGCCCTTTTGGCATTCGTGAGATTGCTATTGGCCATACCTAATAGCCAAATAATCCCACAAAATCTTCATTTTGAGAACGGAGTCAAAAAGAGGCCCGCTACAGGAGACAGCGGGCCCAAGGTGCTACGTTACGGTAAACAAATACAGATACTCACCGTACCCTTCCTTCTCCATATCTGCTCTAGGGACGAACTTGAGCGAGGCTGAGTTGGTGCAGAATCGCCTCCCTCCCTGCTCTGCCGGGCCATCATCAAACACGTGCCCGACGTGTCCCCCGTCACTCCGTATCTCGGTGCGTGTAGTCGAGAGCGAGATATCCTCGTGCATGGTTACCGAGTCGT
>JACCDR011930379.1_pt1 | contig 14264 bp, 12 predicted proteins | sample 7446431 | NCBI WGS metagenome assembly JACCDR01 (sample SAMN15323443, study PRJNA562643) | freshwater metagenome | isolation source: river surface water | place: USA:Blue River Watershed | collected 2017-08-17 | reverse complement strand
GTTGAGCTGCGCCACGATGTCGGCGGGCTTGAAGCTGAAGACCTGCTGGACAGCGGCCGTGATCTGCTCGTCAGAGATGCCAAGCTTGGCAGTGCCAAAGGTCTCAACGCGCACGGATACCGGCTGCGGGTGGCCGATGGCGTAGGCGAACTGAATCTCAGCGTGCGTGGCGAGGCCGGCGGCCACGATGTTCTTGGCGACCCAACGGCCCATGTAGGCGGCCGAGCGGTCAACCTTGGAAGGATCTTTGCCCGAGAAAGCGCCGCCGCCGTGGCGTCCCCAGCCGCCGTAGGTGTCCACGATGATCTTGCGGCCGGTCAGGCCGGTGTCGCCCTGCGGCCAGCCGATGACGAAGCGGCCGGTCGGGTTGATGAGGTATTCCGTGTTCTTGTTCAGCATGCGGGCCGGAATCACCTTCTTGATCACGTTCTCGATGAGATACGACTCGATCTCGGCATGTTCAACGTCGGCGGCATGCTGGGTCGAGATGACGACGTTGACGACCTCCACCGGCGTATCGTTCTCGTAGCGGATCGAAACCTGGGACTTTGCGTCGGGACGGAGCCACTTCACCTTGCCGCTCTTGCGGATCTCGGTGAGCTTACGGCCGAGACGGTGCGCGAACATGATCGGGGTCGGCATCAGTTCGGGCGTCTCGTTGCAGGCGTAACCGAACATGATGCCCTGGTCGCCGGCGCCTTGCTCGGCGGTCTTCTTGCCCTTGGCCTTCTTGGCATCCACGCCCTGGGCGATGTCGGGCGACTGGCCGGTAAGGTAGTTGTTGATGAAAATCTTGTCGGCGTGGAAGACGTCGTCGTCGTTGACATAGCCGATCTCGCGCACGGCGTCGCGGATGATCGACTCGAAATCGACCTTCGCCTTGGTGGTAATCTCGCCGGCCACAACGGCGACATTGGATTTCACCAACGTCTCGCAGGCGACGCGGCTGTATTTGTCCTGCGCGAGGCAGGCGTCGAGCACGCTGTCGGAAATGAGGTCGGCAACTTTGTCCGGGTGGCCTTCGCCCACGGACTCGGAGGAGAAAACAAAAGAATTAGCCATGACGCAAAGAACGGCACATCCGGCTGGCGGGCAAGTAAAATATCATCGCATCAGGATTTCATGATATATCTTTGAATACCGCCAAATTCCCCTAAGGCGGACTCCCGAGCGTGCCGTATAACTGGCTGCGCATTACGACAATGAATCCATCATCCGAGACGCCCAAGCCAGACCTGGCTGGTCGCCGAGTCCTCATCGTAGATGATGACCGGCTGAATGTGCGTATTTTGACAGGTATCCTCAAGACAGAGGGTTATGAACTCCGATCGGTGCACTCCGGCGAGGAGGCGTTGGTCGCATACGATGATTTCAAACCCGATCTCGTGCTCCTCGATGTGATGATGCCCGGGATCAACGGCTTTGAAACCTGCCGCGCCCTCAAAACCAAACACGGCGAGCTGCTTGCACCGGTGATCTTTATTACCGCCAAGTCTGAATCCGACGACGTCGTCGAGGGCTTGGCGGCTGGCGGCGTGGACTACCTGCCCAAACCCTTCAAGGCCCGCGAAGCCCTCGCGCGTCTGCGCACGCACCTGCAAAACCGTCTGCTCAATGAGCAGCAGCGCCAGCTGGTGGCCCAGCTCAGTGCCGCCAATGCCTCCAAGAACAAGCTGCTTGGCATCGTCGCGCATGATCTGCGCAACCCGCTCGCTTCCATCCGCGGACTCGCCGACTTCCTCGCCGATGGCACCGTTGGCGACATCAGTGCGGAGCAACTGGACCTGGTGAAGACCATCCAGGAGACCAGCCAGTCGATGCTTACCATGGTCAACGAGCTGCTCGACATCTCCGTGATCGAGTCGGGCGAGCTGAAGATCCATCCGGAAATCCGTCCCATCGCCGAGCTGCTCAACAAATCCGTTTACCTGAACAACATCAACGCCGCCAAGAAAGGTTCGCGCATCGAACTGGAAGGCATCGACGCCGAGACCGAACTCCACATCGATGGCGACAAGATCAAGCAGGTCATCGACAACCTGCTCAGCAACGCGATCAAGTTCTCGCCGCCCAACTCGGTCATCCACGTGAACGTCGAGCACGGCGAGAACGGCTGCTCGGTCCTCGTTCGCGACCAGGGTCCCGGCATCCCGGAGAGCGAGCGCCACAAATTGTTCAAGGATTTCAGCCAGACCTCCGTGAAGCCGACCGCCGGCGAGAAGAGCACCGGCCTGGGCCTCGCGATCTGCAAGCGCATCATGGAGTCCCACGGCGGCAGCATCTCGGCCGAAAACGCTCCAGCCGGCGGCAGCATCTTCCGCATCACGTTCCCCCGTCCGCTCCTCGCCGCATGAGCTACCCGCAAAGCATTCTACTCACCGACGACGAGGCGCATATCCGGAAGTTCATCAGCCTGGTGCTGCGCAAATACGACAACCCGCGCATCCTTGAAGCCAGCGACGGCGCCCAGGCGGTGGCGCTCTACCAGGAACATCGTCCCGACATGGTGCTCATGGATGTCAACATGCCCAACATGGACGGCCTGCAGGCGCTGGGCCAAATCCGGCTGCACGATCCCGACGCCATCGTGGTGATGCTCACCTCCCTGACCAATCGCCAGACCGTCGAGGAATGCGTGCGCCTCGGAGCCACGGACTATATCCGCAAGGACACTCCCCGCGAGGAGCTGAGCACTCGGTTTGAGGAAATCATCGCCGACTGCTTCGGCTCCGGCAACCCCGAGAATCCCGCCCCATGAGCGAGCCGAGCCAGGCCGATGCGTTCCATCTGAACGGTGTGCGCTATTCCCTCCCGCAATTGCTGCGTGAGGTGAAGCTCGAGCGCGAAGCCCCGGCCTTTGCCATGGAAAAACTGGATCAGGTCGAGATCGGCAAGCTGTTCTCCAAAAAACGTCCCCGCCGTGCTCTCAAGGCCGAAAAATAACACCTTCCTCGATCTGGTCGGCCGCCTGCCTTACCTCGGCATGGGCGAAAAAATGCTGCTGGACGTGCTCGGACAGCAGCACGGGCACGGCACACTTGATCACCTGCAGGCGATGATCGAACAAAAGCTGCTGCCCAAGGATGAGGCCTGCCGCCTGTGGTCCAACTCGATCAAGATCGCCTATGTGGACGTCCTCGCGTCCACGATCACCGAGGAAGCCGTGGAAAAAATCCCCGTCGAGATCGCCAAGAAAGTCACCGCCATCGGCCTCTACGTGATCGACGGCGTGCTGACCGTGGCGATGACCGCGCCGGAGGATGCCAACCTCGTCAACCGCCTCCAGCAGATCGCCCAGGTGCCGGTCAGCCCGGTGTTCTGCCTGCCCAACGAGATCCAGGATGCCATCTCGATCCAATACAGCACCGAGAAAACCCTCGTGGACAGCCTGGGGGAACTGGAGCGCTCCAACCTGTTCCGCCAGGCCGAAAAGAACCCGGAGACCACCAGCCTGGACACCATCGCCGAGTCTGAATCACTCGTGAAGGTGCTGGACGAACTGATTTACTTCGCCCTGCGCGAACGGGCCACCGACGTGCACATCGAGCCGCTGGAATTTCAGTCCCGCATCCGGTTCCGCGTGGACGGAAAACTCCGCGAGGTCATCTCCTTCACCCGGAAGCTGCACCAGGCCCTCGTCACCCGCCTGAAGATCCTCTGCAACCTGAACATCGCCGAATCACGCTTTCCACAGGACGGACGGTTCTCGCTCGCGATCGGCACCAGCAAGGCCAATTTCCGCTTCTCCAGCACACCTTCCGCCTTCGGGGAGAAGGTCGTGGTGCGGGTGCTCAGCGCCACCGGCAAGAAATCGATGATGTCGCTGGACAACATGCTGATCTCGCAGCCCATTCTCAATCCGCTCAAGCGACTGGCACAAAACCCGAATGGCATCCTGTTCGTGACGGGACCGACCGGCAGCGGCAAAACCACGACGCTCTACGCCACGCTCAGCGAGATCAACGATCCTTCCGTCAACATCGCCACGATCGAGGATCCGATCGAGATTCAGCTTGAGGGCATCACCCAGAGTCAGGTGAACAGCCACATCGACCTGAAATTTTCGACCCTGCTGCGCTCCTTCCTGCGTCAGGATCCGGACGTCATCCTCATCGGCGAAATCCGCGACCTTGAGACCGCGAAGATCGCCACGGAGGCGGCGCTTACCGGCCATCTCGTGCTCGCCACTCTGCACACCAGCACCGCCCCGCAGGCAATCACCCGCCTGATGGAAATTGGGGTCGAGCCCTACATGGTGGCTCCCTCGGTCATCGGCGTGCTGGCCCAGCGCCTGGCCGCCCGAATTTGTGATCGTTGCAAGGAGGCCTACTATCCTTCCCGCGATGTGCTGCTCCGCTACTTTGAGGAGGAAGGCCTCACCGAAGTGCCCTTTTACCGCGGCAAGGGCTGCGCGCACTGCCGCGGCACCGGCTACAAGGGCCGGATCGCCTTCCACGAACTGGTGCTGGTATCCGAGGAGGTCCGTCAACTCATCGCGGAAGGCAAAAGCACCCAGGAAATCACCCGGGCCGCCGCCCGCGTCGGTTACAAGCCGCTTCGTTACGACGGATTGCGCAAGGTGCTGCTCGGGCTTACCACGATCGACGAGATCGAGCAAAATACCTCTTTCGAATGGGCCTCCTGATCTCCAACCCGCCATGAATGCCACCCTTGATCCCGAAGCCATTGCCGCCCTCCGCGACCTCAACCCCGAGGATCCCGCGTTTCTCCGCGAGCTGATTGACGTTTTCCTCGAGGATGTGCCGCAGCGCTTCGCCGAACTGGACAAGGCGCTCGCCGCCCAGGACGCCCCCCTGCTCACGCGCGCCGCGCATACGATCAAGGGCAGCTGCAGCAATTTCGGCGCGACGGGCCTGGCCCAGGTTGCTTTGGAAATGGAAAAACAGGGCAAGGCGGCCGCCTTTGCCGAGGCCGCAGCCACCTACCCCTCGCTGAAGGCCGAGTTCACCCAGGTGGCTGAGGCACTCAAACAGCTCCGTTGAACCCGGGGTAAGCGATTGCTGCAGTGGCCCGCTGCAGGAGCAGCGGGATTCATTGATGCGCGCGCATGGCATGCTAAGGTCCCTGCCCTCCCGGGCAGGGCTACGAAATAGTCGCTCAATTTCGGAATCCGTGGTGAACAAATTGCCCCGGAACAAGCGCCGGGTAAATGGCGCCAGGAAAGCAGCAGCCCAAGCCTGACGTTGCGCATTTCCCGTGGTTGCAGCCGACGGGGAACGGCGTTTGCATCTGACCCAGCCATGAAGTCGCTCGCAGCCGCCATCCTTCTCCTGTCCGTCGCCGTCCCAGTCGTTGCTCTCGAGTGGAAAACCCAGCACCTGTCGCTGAGTCCTGCTCCGCTGCAAAAGAACGCCGAGGCCTATTTCGAGTTCACCAACAGCTCCGTGAAACCGGTCACGATCCTCCGGGTGGATTCGAGCTGCGACTGCCTGGAGGCCACGCCCAGCGCCAAGGTCATTGCCCCCGGAGCGAGCGGCCGGATCAATGCCCGGTTCTCCCTCGCCGATCGCTACGGTCAACTGAGGCGCACCATCCTGATCACCACCGATGAGTCCGCCTCGCCCGTCGCGCTGACGGTGCAGCTCGACGTCCCGGAGGCAGTCGCGCTCACCCCCCGCAGCTTGGAATGGAAACTCGCTGGCGAAAACACAGAACAAGCCGTGGAGATTACGGTCGCCCCGGAAGTGAGCCTTATCATCACGGAGGTGAAAGGCACCAGCGATGCATTTGTGACCAGGCTGGAAACGGTCAGTCCCGGAAAACATTACCGGCTGCACGTTTCACCCCGGTCAACCCAGAGCGCCGCCAGCGCTGCCTTCCGCCTCTACGCGAAGTCGGCGGACGGTCAGGCCGTCGTGTTCAGCGCCTACGGCAACGTGCGGTGAGGCCGGTTCAGCGGCGACGAGGTTTCTCGTCGAGATCGAGTCGCTCCGCCCCGCGTTCAGCCGCCTTGCCCGCGACCGCGGGCTTCTCGTGCGAGTAATACGAGTAGTTGTTGGTATAGTAGCCGTAGTCCTCGCCCGACCCGGTGGGCACCTGGTTGAGCACCACGCCGATCACCGGCACCTTTACCTGCTGGTCGATGATCTGCTTGGCCCTTTGCACCATGCTCTCGGGGTTCCTCCGGTGCTGGATAAGCAGCACGATGCCGTCGGCCAGGCTGCCCAGCACCGACGCGTCGCTCACGCCGATGATCGGCGGGGAGTCGAAGAGCACCTTGTCGTAACGGGTGCGGCACTGGGCCACGAGCTCGCGCAGCTTGTTCGCGTAGAGCAGACCCAGCGTGATGTTGTTCCCGAGCGCGCCGGCGGGAATGAAGTCGATCAGGCCGGATTTGTCGCGCTGCACGGCAGCTTCCCACCCCACCTTGTTGAGCACAATATCGGTCAGGCCGGGCTCGCGGGGCAGGGTCGCAAGCTTGTGCTGGGTGGGGCGCCGGACGTCGGAATCGATGAGCAGCACCTTTTCGCCCGCGGCCGCCATGCAGAGCGCGAGCTGGCGCAGCGTGGTGGACTTGCCTTCGCCCGGGCCGGATGAAAGCACCACCAGCACCGAGGACTGCCGCGCCGGCAGCGCCAGGTTGAGATTGGTCTGCAGCACGCGGTAAGGCTCGCCCTCCGGGGCCGTCGCATCGTGCATCGCCGGCGGCTCCGGCAGATGCGGGATGACTCCGAGCACCGGCAGACCGAGCTTGCCCTCGACGTCGGCGACATTGCGGAAGCTGGTGTCAAAATACTCGAGCAGCACGGCCGCACCCACCCCGAGGATGGAACCGAAAACAAACGCGAAGAGAATGTTCAGGGGCCAGTTGGGCTTGCTGGCGTAGCTGGCGGGCTCGGCCGTGTTGAGGATCTCGATGGTCTTCTTCGGCACCTGGAAGTCGATCTCCCGCTGCCGCAGCGTGAGCTTGAGCGTGGTAAGCAGGCGCTGCTCGTCCTCGAGCTTGGTCGTCGCCTCCTCGAACGGGCGCATGCGTTCGCGGGCCGAGAGTATCTGATCCACCTTGGCCTGCGCGAGCTGGCGCTCGAGCTCGGTGACCCGCGCCTCCGATTCCTTGTAGGCCATCTCGAGCGAGCTTTCGTAACCGCGCAGCTGGTTGTCGAGTTGCTGCTGGATCTTGGCGCTGTTCTCGATGGCGGCTATGAGGTCGGGATGCGCGGAGCCGAGGCGCCCCATCAGGCGGGTGACATTCTGCTCGGCGACGAGATAAGCCTGAAGGAGGTTCTGGATGTTGCTGTCCTGGATCAGCTCGGAGTTGACCAGATTGCGGCGGTCCGCGGTCGGGATGGTCCGGAAACGCTCCCAGCGGGTCTTGCGGCCGATGGCATCCACGCGCAGGGCGATGAGCGAGTTCTGCATCTGGCGCAGCGTCTCGATGTCCATGTCGGTGTAGCGCTGGCTGAGATCCACGCCGGCGATGTCGAGCTCCTTGCGGAGCTTCTCGACGTGATCACGCTGGGCCACGACCGCCTGCTCCTGCTTCTCCAGTTCCTTGCGGAGCTGGGCCAGACCCTCGCGCTGATCGGCGGTGGCAAGGGCGATTCGGTCCTCGGCATAAACCCGGGCGATGGCGTTGGCGATCTCGGCGGCGAGGCGGTTGTCGCGGGCAAAGACATTGATCTCAATGATGGACGAGGCGCGCGGGGCGTCAGGCACCACCATCTTGTCGAGCATGTATTTGTAGGTGATGGCCGAGGGCAGCGGCGCGCCGTTGTTCAGCTGCTTGCCGAGAATTCCGTTCAGACCCAGCGCGTCGATGACCGGATAGATGATCTTCTCCGACTGGATGATCTTGAACTGATCCTGGATGAAATAGGGATCGTAGTAGCTGTTGTTCTGGGCCTGGAAGAGCTTCACCTCGCTCTCGGGTTTCTGGACGCTGATCTTGGTGGTGGAGAGATACCACTTGGGCAGCAGGGCCGTGACCCCGAGTGTGGTCAACACCACGAGGGCGAGCACCAGAAAAACGAGGCCCTTGCGCAAGCGCAGCGGGCCGACGAAATCACCGAGCGTCGCGCTGTCCTTGCTGACCGGAGAAAAAGCCATGAGTGCCTGTGGTCAGGCCGGATCAGAAGGTGAAGCGGGCGGAAACACCGAGACGGTCGCGATTCTGGCCGCGGTTCACATCGTCGGAATTCACGTCATCGTAATCGTAGCTGCCGATCACGGTCCAGTTCTTGGTGGGACGCCAAGACAGGGCGAGACCGAAGCGGGTGGTCTTTTCCTCCACGTCCACGTTGATGCCCGGACGCCCCTGGAGTTCGGAAGGTTCATACGTGATCGATCCGGAAAGGGTGAAGGCCCCGCTCAGCTGATGCTGGAGGTTGACGAAGAGACGGTTGACCTGAGTGTCGGTGAAACGATCGACATCGGAGGGCTCCTCGATGGTGTGGACGTAGCCGGCGGCGAAGAACGAGCCTTCGGCGTAGGCGTAACGCGAGCTGAGTTCGATATAGGGTGCAGTCGTGTCGGAACCGTTGTCGCGGTCACGTTTCTCAAAACCGGCTCGGCCCGAGAACATGATGTCCTTGCCCGGGTTGTAGTCGCCGCCGACCATGAAATAGTTGGAGGTCTTGTCCTTCAGCGCGTTGGCGGTGTCGTAGCCAATCGTCTGGTGCCGGTATTCGGCAACGAGCTTGGTCTCGGGCAGGTAGGCGTAGCTCAGTTCGAGGCCGGCGAGATTCTCGTCGCGGTCAAGGTCGGTGGCCAGAGCCGCGGTGTCGTAGGAATAATTGATGTAACGGTATTTCACCACGACCCCGGTCTTCGCGCCGGCGGCCGTCGTGTAGCGACCGTCGAACTGACCGCGCTTGAAGGACTGGTCGGTGTTCAGGGGCACGCCAGCCAGCAGCGACTGCGGATTCTTGGCGATGTTGTAGGCGGCGCTGAGATCGATGTTGGTGTCCTGGGCGAAGGAGTGCGCGATGCGTCCGCTCAGGCTGTGGCTGGTGAGGTTCTGCTTCCCGGGGCGGTCGGCTACATGATCGTTGCTGATCTCGTAAGAGCCGGAGGCGAACGTCTGGTCGCTGACAGAACCGTTGTAGGAGATCGCCGCGTTTACGTTGTAGACCATGCTGTCGATCTCGTTGGTCGCTCCGCCAAAAATATTGCTGTCGTGGTAGGTCGAAGCACCGAGGCGGTAACTGAGGGCTTTGCCCTGTTCCTGTTCGGGGATGGGAGCGTAAACTGCCAGTGCGATCGTGGGGAGCGCGGCAGCGGCCAGGAACGGGCGTAGAGTCGTTTTCATAGGTTGGGCCAAGGCGTTAGGCGTTGCAGACTTAAGGCCGATAATTCTGGCCCATGCAATTCAATTTGCCTAGCGAACCACCGTGTGGGGATTGACCAGCAGGACCATGTTTTCGGTGAGCTTTTGCGGCGGCATGTTCAGCGGAAAGCTGGCCGGCATGCGCCGGGTGACCAAACCGGCATAGACCCCGCCCCAACCACCGGAATCCGTGAGGCTGATCGTGTCGTCCTTGCGCGCGGCCAATTCGGTGAAAAACGGGCGGTCCAGGGTCACGGGCGTGAGCAGCATGGCACCAATGTTCTGCTCCACGATGATCTGGGAAAAATCCCGCAGTCGTTCCGGTTTGGCCCAGACTCTGAGCTGGCCATACCAGGCCGTGCCGGCCGGGACATCGGTCGAAACCCCGGTCCCGGGCAGAAACCGTCGCTGCATGTCGCTGCGCAACTCCATGAACAGGTTCGGAAAATAAGGCGGGTAATGAAAATGGATCCGCCGCGGCTCAAGGCAGTCCCGGCTCAACGGCAGGCCTTGCAGGAGCAGCAGCCCCGCGGCCGCCCATTTCCAGTGCTGGCTGAGTCCGGCCTGGCTGTCCACGAGCACGAGGAAAAAGCCGACCCCGAAAACAATCACCAAAGGCGCCAGATAATGCGCCGGCAGCCGCGGGCTTTCGCCGGAATTGAAAAATGCCTGCCCCGCCAGCAGCACCAGCAGCACCGCCGCGAAGCACCAGCGCACCCGGTTCACCGGGCCGTGCCGGAAGCGGTAGGCCAGCCCGGCGACAAAGAACGCCGTGAGCACCAGTCCCCCACCCGACCACAGGCGTTCCGTCAGGTTCAGTTCGAGCCCCGTGAGGCCTTTGTTGCCTAGTTTGTTCAGGTCGAGACCGGGCGCCTCGGTCGTGGCGAGGTTGCGTTGCGCCGCCGGCTCCGCCGTGGGGTCGCCGGCCTTGAGCGCGAGATTCTGCCAGGCCAGGCCGAGCGGATGGCCGGCCACAAGCGTATTGCGCACCAGCCAAGGCGTGATGAGCAACAGCAGGGCCGCGGCAAAGAGACCCAGCAAAGGCCAGCGCACGGCAGCCGGTGCCCGCAGCGCAAGATAACCGGCGATCACCAAGGCCACGAGACCGGCCGAGTATTCGGTCAGGAAAAGCAGCGCCCCCAGCGTCCCCAATAACGCCGCGCGCAATCCCAGCCGCCAGCTCCAGGTCGGTGACTCCGTGAGCCGCTCCTCGAGTCCGGCCAGCACGTTGAACAACGCCGCGATCAGCACCAAGAAAACGGGAAGGCCCGTGACGGTGACGGTCTGTTCCCATAGCGGCACAGACCACGCCGTGGCCAACATTGAGAGCCAGGCTGCCCGCGGGTCAAAGAGCCGGCGCGCCAGCCGCCACACCAACCAGACGGCCAGCCAGAACAACAGCACGTTCACCACCAGCACCACGTAGTCGGGCCCCCAGCCGTCGGGCGGCGAAGGTTGTTTCTGCCAGAGGGAATCTGGGAACAGGTTGAATGCCCCGGCCAGGACCAGCGCGTAGAGCGGCGCGTGGTGCAGCTCGGGATAGGCCCGCTTTTCCTCGAACGCCGTGCCACGCGCATCGAGCACGGCGTAGGTCTGCGGATAATTCACCAAGGTCGTGAAGCCCTCACCCCGCGCGATCTGGCGTCCCAGCACCGCCTGCTGCATGACAAACTCGGTCGGAATGCCGTGAAACTGCTTCCACGAGTAGATCGTCGAAAGGAGCAGCGCCTGGACGACCACCACCGCCAGCAGCATCCAGCGCGCTCCGCGCCCATGCTCCATCCAGTGGATGAGTTGTTGCGGTGAACTCATCGCGCGCTCAGCCGCGATCCACCACGTCCAGCTCCGGCCACTGCGCGATCTTGCGGTGCAGGGTGCGCCGGCTGATGCCCAGCAACGTCGCGGCGCGCGTGCGGTTGCCCCGGGCCTTCATGAGGGCCTCGCGCAGGAGGCGCTTCTCGTTCTCCTCCACCGAAAGCGGATTCGCCGGCGTGGGCGTGACCATCGAGGGCGGTGGCGCGGTCTCGCCGCGGAACTTCGGCTCCAGGTCAAACTCCGTCATCTTTCCGCCACGGCGGAGCACGACGGCGTTCTCGGCGAAATTGCGCAGTTCGCGGATGTTGCCCGGCCAGGGATAGGCCTGCAAGTGGCGCATGGCGCCGGGCTCGACCTGCACGGGCTCATAGGCGTTTTCCTTGGCGTAAACCCTGATGAAGTGCTCGAGCAGCACCGGAATGTCCTCCGCCCGCTCGCGCAGCGCCGGCGTGGTGATGCGGACGACGTTCAGGCGGAAAAAGAGATCCTCCCGGAATTTGCCCTCCTTGACCATCAGCTCGAGATTGCGGTTGGTCGCGGCCACGAGGCGCACGTCCACGTTGAGTGTCTTGGTTCCGCCGACCCGCTCGAAGCTCTTCGTCTCGAGAAAACGCAGCAGTTTGACCTGAATCTCCGGACCGATCTCGCCGATCTCATCCAGAAAAATCGTGCCGCCGTCCGCGAGTTCGAAGCGCCCCTCCCGCCGCTCGGTTGCGCCGGTAAACGCGCCGCGTTCGTGTCCGAACAGCTCGCTCTCCAGCAGCGTAGCCGGCAGCGCCGCGCAGTGCACCGGCACGAAGGCCGCGCGGGCACGCGGACTGGCTTGATGGACTGCCTGCGCAATAAGCTCCTTGCCGGTGCCAGTCTCTCCCTCGATCAGGATGGTTGCCTTCGAAGGCGCCACGAGCTTCACGCGCTCGATAACCTCCGCGAGCCGGGGCGAGTGACCGACGATGGCGCCAACGTTAAACTTCTCGTCGAGCCTTTCGTGCAGTTGTTTTACCTCGACCTCGAGGGTCTTGGTCTTGAGCGCCCGCTGGATAAGGATCTCCAGCCGCTCGATTTGCACCGGCTTGGTGAGGAAATCCACGGCGCCGCGCTTCATGGCCTCGACAGCGGAATCGATGCTGCCGTAGGCCGTCATCATGATCACCGCGGGGCGGTTGGGCAGTGCGAGCGCCTTGTCGATCACCTTGAGCCCACTTTTGCCCGGCATGCGCAGATCGGTCAAAATTACCTCGAACTCCTGGGCATCCATGAGGTTGAAGGCCTCGTCAGCATTAGCAGCCACGGTCACATCGTAGTTCTCCTGCAATGCCTGTTGCAGGCCCTCCCGGGTGTGCTTTTCGTCATCAACGATCAGAACGCTGGGCACCATGCCGCGATGAAGCCCGCGCTTTTACGATCGGTCAACGGGTAAATGAGACGAGATGACGCAGGACCAACTTCACTATTGAAGCCGGCCGGGAAGGAGACTCCCTTCACGCACAAAACCACCTATACCCCGACCATGAAGCGTTTTCTGCTCACCTTGCTTGCCCTCTGCCTCTTTGCACCGATCAGCCGCGCTGCTGACAAGCTCAAGGATGTCGTCGTGAAACCCGGGGAGACGGTTTATATCCGTTTTGACGTCCAGTCCAAGAAACTGCGCCTCGCTGCCATCAGCCGCGAGGTGGATCCTGCCGCGCAGGTCATCTTCACCCTGGCCAAGGACGAAACAAAACCCCTGCTCAAGCTGAGGATCGAAAACAAGCTGTCCGCCGACCTGAAATTTCGAGCCGAAATCCGCTCCAAAACCCTCCGGCTGCGCACACCGCTGCAAATCGTGCCGGTGGTGGCTGGCAAAGTCGGCTATGAGACCATGCCTTCCGCGGTGGAAGAATTGGCAGCTTTTGATTTCGCTTACGCCCGCTATACGCCAGCGCCCGAGACGCCCAAAGGCTGAGGCCGCTAGACGGCCCGATGCTATCAAAGATGAAAACCATCCGCTCGCTCCTCATCAGCCTCGGCTTGGCCGGCACGCTCATGGCCGCGGATTCAGAGCCCGTGACAGCCGTGCCCGCCCCCACCAACGTCGTGGTGCAAACCACCGTGAGCGAACTGGCCTCCGGTTATGCGGCCGCCGTATCGCAGATGTCGTTGAAAAGTCTGGTCATCTACTTTCAGGGCGACGGCAAAATCGTGTCTGTTAAGGGCATCCGCTCCGCCAAGGCCTTGGGGGGCGTGCTGCTCGTCACCTTTTCCACGGGCGACATGCTCGCGCTCAATGCGGAGCGAATCGTGCTCATCACGGACGGATCGCGCTCGCCCCAAGGCTAAAAAAAGACCGCCTCCCCGGGAAGGAGAAGCGGTTGAAAGTGGTGGCAAGTCTCGGAATCGAACCGAGGACACAAGGATTTTCAGTCCTCTGCTCTACCAACTGAGCTAACTTGCCCCAAGCGAAAGAGCGCGAGATAAAAGGACGGCTTTCGGACGCGTCAACGGGTAATTTGAAAATTTCCCGGACCCGTCCGAAATCCGGCTCAGACCTTGCGGAAGACCAGCGCGGCGTTCTGCCCGCCAAAGCCGAGGTTGTTGGTCAGCACCGTGTTCACCGTGGCGCTGCGCTTCACGTTCGGCACGTAGTCGAGGTCGCAATCCGGGTCGGCTGTCTCGTAATTGATGGTCGGCGGGACCTCGCCGCTTTGGATGGTCTTCACGCTGATGACCGCCTCAATGCCGCCGGCGGCGCCGAGGAGGTGGCCGGTCATGGACTTGGTCGAGCTGATCATCACCTTCCGCGCCGCTTCGCCGAAGACCTTCTTGATCGCGAGGGTCTCGAACTTGTCGTTGTAGGGCGTGGAAGTGCCGTGAGCGTTGATGTAGTCGATCTGCTCCCGTGCGATCTTCGCATCCTTGAGCGCGCGCGCCATGGCCTGGGAGAGACCCTTGCCCTCAGGATCAGGCTGCGTGATGTGGAACGCGTCGCAGGTCGCCGCATAGCCGGCGAGTTCGCAGTAGATGTGGGCGCCGCGCGCCTGCGCGTGCTCCAGGCTCTCGATCACGAGCACGCCGGAACCCTCGCCCATGATGAAACCGTCGCGGTTCAGGTCGAACGGGCGGCTGGCCTTCTGGGGATTCTCGTTGTTCGTGCTCATGGCCTTCATCGAGCAGAAGCCCGCAT
>JACCDR010274158.1_pt1 | contig 14265 bp, 22 predicted proteins | sample 7446431 | NCBI WGS metagenome assembly JACCDR01 (sample SAMN15323443, study PRJNA562643) | freshwater metagenome | isolation source: river surface water | place: USA:Blue River Watershed | collected 2017-08-17 | reverse complement strand
GGCGGAAGCTGTTGGGCAGGCGGGGCACCAGGGATCGGCGGCGCGCCTTGCTGGACAGGAGGGGCAGCACCACCAGCGAATTGCTGCGGTGCGTCCGTGATGAACGGCATCACGAACTGTTGGTTCGTTGGAATCTGTGTCACGGTGTTACCTTTCGTAAGAGTGACGTGGTTATGCTAAGGCTAGACGTTAGCCTTTGAAGCCGAGCAATGCGGCATCAGCAATGCTGGTGCCAGTGTCGTACACCTTGTCGAAGTTTCCTTCAAACGTGTACGGGACATAGCCGCCGTCAGCGGCAGCCGGGATCGTGATGGTGAAGTCATCACCGCTGCCGGCCTCGCGTACCTTGACGCTACCGACTGCGAAGATTTCCAGCGCGCGAAGCGGTGGATTGATTACAGTCGTATCCGACTGCGTGATAGCATGACGAGTTGTTTGACGAGAGAATCGCGTTGGCATGATGTACCTTTCAGGGTTTGACCGGGGATTGAGAAAGCAAGTACCAAATTATACTACCGATGCTGGTCGGAGTCACGATGGCACCGACGACTACCCACACGAACTTACGCAGGTTCGCCGCCGATTGTTCAATGCGGTCGATACGGATGATAAGTCCCTTCGACGGATCGGCAGGATCACCGCAGACGATTTTCTTCAAGTCGCCTACGTCACTCTGCGTGTTCTCGCAGATAGCCAGAATCTTGGACAGTGTGTCCTGTGGCATCTTAGTGTTCCTTGTCCGATTCAGGTTTCGGTTCGAGGAACAAGATAGCCACGGTCAGCACGAGTTTGAGAATCTCAAACCAGTGGGCATCGATCCATTCGATGATATCGTCCCAATTGAATGAGAAGCCGTTGGCCTTGTACGCATCGCCGCCCTTGCAGTCGGCCAACACTTTGTCAACGACATGATCTTGTTCGGTGCGCGCCATGAAGTCGGCGTACTCACCAGTGGACAGATTGCCGTCACGGTTGCGACGGTACGCTTCGCTTTGAAGTAGCGCGCGGAAGCGCTCGCGCTCGCCGTCTTTCCCTTCGGGCTGTCGTAGTTTCAATCGGAGTGACATTTTAATTCCGCAACTTGGTTTTAAGCGTAGCCTCATCTTCAAACCCATACTCACGGGCTACCTCTTTGTCATCCAGAAAGAACACCAACATAGGCATTGACTTCTGGTCGGGGAGCGGCAACTCGTGCGATACATTATACCCCTGTTTCTTTAACGAATCCAAGATCGGCACAAGGCGCGCGCACGGCATACAGACTGATGGATCAGAGTAGACTATCAGCTTATTCGCGGGATTCCGGAAGTCACATGCCTCTTTCGTGGGGGCGTCCAGCTTGGCGGACACCTTGGCGATGTACTGCCGGAAACCGGCACCGCTGGTCCCGTGTACACCATCTTCGTAGCAACCCCATATCACTCCGTACAATCCGCCATCATTGAAGATGCCACCACCACTGTCACCAGAGCGGCACGTTGTATTGATGAGCAGCGTTGACTTCACTGCGCCCTTGTTGTCCGGAGCGCGCCAGTCTTTGAACGTACCGCGAGCCACGCGGAACTCTTGCTCGCGCGAGCCGTAGCCGTGGACTTCAAATCTGCCTTTGAGATTCTTACTCTTCGAGACAGTAGCCGGTGCGTAATCGACAGGCTTGATCTTGACCGTTGCTAGATCGTACACCTTGTCCACGTCAACAAGCTTGCCCTCGACAACAGTACCATCGGGGAATGTAACAGTGATTGGGCCGGTCGCATCGCGGAAGGTATGATAGCAGGTCACGACTGCATCAGGACGGAACAGAGTACCACTGCCACCATCGTTGTACTTCCCTTCCTTCGCCCATATCCGCACGTCGTATGATGCAGCTTTCGGATACTCAACCGATGGCTTGAGCAAAGACTTCTCTGGCTTCGGTTGTGTCGGTGGTGCAACGTCGAAGATCACCTGCTCTGGTGTAGGTATGAGGACCGAGTATTCCGGTTTCTTTACCTCGACGACAGGCGCGGGATCAGGCAATACTTGTGTCGGACCTACATGCACGTCAGTCTCGACGTGAACCTTTGTGGGTACGTGAGTGTAGACCTTAACATCTGTTTTCGCTTCGCACCCCGTCAGCAAGATAAGGATGCAGGCGACAGTGAGGAAGTCACGGATTCGCTTCAACGTATCGACGATACGCTTCGGCGTGATTGGATTCTGTTTGTTCACGACAGACCACATGCGTTTGAGATCGAGCAACAGACTGGCAATTTTGAAAGCGTCGTTTAGCTTACCCATGTTAGTACCCGTAGTGCGCGGCGGAATGAAGCTTGAACAACTCGTTCTCGGTCAACCCGCGCAGGTTGGAAGCCTTGAAGTTGTGATGGTTGGTCAAGTGATACATGAACGTCATGCCCTCGACGTATGCCGGTGGGGCCTTGAATGTTTTCAAGAACACGCGCAACTCACTGGCATTGAGTGAGCGTATCCATTTGTAGTTGCTAGTCTGCGTTTCTTTACTAACCTTTTTGGCTGGTAAAGATTTCTTGACTAGCGCGCCTTCTGGCTTGTGACAGTGTGGCACTTCGTTCGGTGGCAGCAGGTAGTAGTCCAGCGTTGACGCTGCGACCATTGGCAGGTTCGTCAGCAGATAGCCGACGAGGCCGACACCGAACATGAACTTACGTCGAGTAATCATATCAGCTTGTAGTCGAGGCTGACAGGTGCGACGTTGAAGCCGTTGAATCCGCAGAGCGCGACAGCTTCGCCATCGCTGCACATATCGTCAACCACTTCCGCCGCAATCCAGAACCCGCCATCGGGTTCGTCGTGTCGCTTCGGGCCATCCGGAGTATCCGGCCCCCAACTGTTTTGGTTGTGAACACCAGGACGTTTGAACGAATCATCGAAGCCGTCCCACAACATACAATGATTCCATGTACCGCGAGGACGCATGAAGCCGTCAGCATCGCGGACGCCGCCCTTAAATCCGTAACTGGAACCAATAATCACAGGCATCCCGTTAGCCAGGGCCGCGATTACTTCGAGGTAGTTACGGCAGGGCACGTAGCTCTTAATGAGCGCGAGCGCGGCAGTAGGCTCAAGGTTGTCAGGCAGACCGTCTCGACCCCACTTGCGGTACAGTGTATCGTCGAACTCAGTAAGGTCGTAGTCGCCATACGATTGCATTGCAAGGCAGCCAAAGTCACGAACAGCCTCAGCCGCGAATCGGGCATACGTGCCGTCACCACCAGGGCGTCGTCCGTGTTTCCCTCGACCAACTTCATTTCGAGCAAGGGCGTAGATGCTATTCGCGTCAGCAGCTTTGAACGTGAGAGACTTGCCGAACGCAACTGACGCAATTCCTTGCAGTCGATCAACGGCACCCGCAGTGCTTTGAGCCACGCAGGTAGGGCTTGATCCTTGATCGCGCGGCTCGACACGTTTGCCTTGCAGCGCTTCAAGATATTTCCAGAGCAGCACGATCTGACCGCGCCCTGTGTTCGACGACAGGTCCGCGATATCGCACAAGCCCTGCTTGGATTTACGTCCATAGTCAGGCCCAGGTAAGAATCCGTAGTTGCGTCCGAATAGTCCCATGATTAGTCATGCACAATTTTGGCGACGGTGCTGAACACGACGAGTGTAGTCAGCGGGCCGATGACGCCAGGGAAGATGCTGTTAGCTACGTGGTACAGGACGGCGGCAACGACGCCCCATACGCAAGATTGAATCAGCTTCACTTCGAGGCTTCCTCAAGTTGGGTGGCTACTGCGCGCCACTTAGTAACATGATCCGGAAGAGAGACTAGCTTGGCCGCTTGCAGTTCAGCAGCAAGTTTAGTGAACCACGCTTCCCACTTCGATGCCGAGGCACCGAGGGCTTTCTGATTTGCTTCGCGTGTTTCCTTTTGAATCTGATCCGGCGTAACAAGGATACCCGCTTTCAATCGCGCCTCGACTGAATCAGCGACTAGACGGAATGAAGCTGCAAGCAACTTCGCTTCGGCTTTATCCGGCACGTCGATCTTCGGGACGACGGCGACGGGGGACTTCACTGCGATTGGGTATCGTTCGACCGCAGTGGCGGCATCATTAGTGATGACCGCTGCATAGACATAATACTGACCGGGTTGTTTGAATGACGTGACGAGGTTCTCAGTGTCCGCGCCATACGCCACATAAGGAACTTCGGGTTCGACTACCCACGTAACGGCGTGGCCTTCTGCATGAAGTGTTACCAAGTCACCGACTTCGACCGAGGACACCGGCTTCGATTCTGCCGAGGCAAGGGCCGCGCCCAAAGACTTGTGCTTCACAACAGCTTCGACGCCATAGCCGCCGCCCACCAGGAGCGCGACTGTCACCGCAACGATGCCGACCACTCGATTCGCATTCATGCTAACACCTTACAAAGTAGAGGATCAGGGAAAAAATAATCGCCGCAGCGGCTACGGCGATTAGGTTCTCAATCACCGCGCGCCGCATTACTTGTCGGACAGGGGCAGTGTCGTCGCATAACGCAGGACCAGCGTTATGGCACCGAGGACTGCACCAATTCCAGCAACGACTTTCGGATACGCTGCAATCACTTCGCTGCCTTGCCACAGTGTCAGTGTGGACGCAACGAGTGTGAGCCATCCGACGATGAGGGTCTTGCTCTTGAACGCCTTCGTCAAGACAGTACCCACAAAATCGAAAACGCTGTTCATGGCATTCTCCAAAGGGGGAAAGGGGGAAAGAAACGCTTACTATATTATACGCAGAACTGCCCGCCGAGTTCAGATAATGTCAATCTCGCCGCACTTTTCGCAGTACCGCAGCGCGCCATCCTCATCGGAGAGCCAGTCGGACCAGTAGTGCTGGCACCCTTCTGGACACCCCATAAAAAAGTAGTAGACGCCTAGTCCAGATCGACGAGGTATCTGCAACAGAGTCTTAACAATTCCACCAGCCCAAGCACGGACAGTGCGTAAGCGGGAATTACGAATGCTGCGAACAAGAGGAATCGGCTTGTATCGTCCCACGGTTGTCTCATATTTTTGTTGGGGGTGTGACTCGATATTCGTAGACGCGATCCTTAGTGTGCCGCTTCTCTACAGTGAACCCACCATTCTTCATCTTCCGCAGGTCGCGGAGCGACGTTTCGATATCGGAGTTCACCGCATTGATTTGGTACACCGAGAGCAGCAGTAGGCGTATCCGTGCTAAGGTACGCCACTGCTGATCGCGTGTGATCTCTTTCACTGCGTCAAGTTGTGAAACTTGTGCCATTACAGTTCCGGGGTCCAGCCAGCTTCGGCTTCGAGTTCCTCTTGCAACAGAGCGAGAGCGCGCCAAGCCATCTTGGCAGAGTGACGCATCCCGTCCGTGTCAATAGTACCCCGCTCGATCAGATGCCGCAAGACACAATCCGCATGGTCGGTGGACTTGCCCCGTGCCCAATGCAAAGGTTGCCCTGGATTATGTTGGTCATTGCCGGCCTTGCTGATTCTTGCCACGGCAGCAATCGCCAGTGGAAAGTAATCCACAACGCCGGTCATAACCGGGTGCAGCTTCCGATCATCGGCCTTCGCCGGCAAAGTCCGCAGCACGTTCTGAATCTGCTTCTGCTTGCCGGGCAAGTACGTGAAGTTCTTGTCATGCACTTCCGTATTCCGATTGGGGATCAGGTTCTCGATTTGTGACACCGGGTCTTGCACGATGCCGATGCCGGGGAAGTACGATTCCTCATACGACTGCGGCACCTTAACAGGATCGTGGATGTCTGAATTGTTCTTGTCAAATTGTTCGAGGTAGCCTTGCAGTTCGTCGTGTTCACGGCGCAGTCGTTGATACTGCACACCTTTCGTGATCCCGCGACCGCGAAGATGCTCAAGCTCGTGGCTCACTGCACTGAGGGAGCGTTCGAGGTTCGCACGTTCTTGGCCGGCACTTTGCACTGTCATATCTTCGTCCTCAAGTTTCAAAGGGATATAGAATCGTGGATCGAACAGCGCGCTGATACGCGCATGTTCGGACAAAGGGAGATAGATCATACTGTCGGAGTTGTGTAGTGCGCGGGGAAAGCCTCACGCAGTTCTGGAATCTCATACGCATAGGCGACAGGTACTCCGATCTGCCGAGCGTATGCAGTTTCCTTGTCGCCGCCCGCGCTTTCGCCGGGCAAGCGGATCACGAGATCAGCGACCTCGATCCATGCAAGGTCCGTGTCGAGCCACCGCTCCCACGATATGTTCGGCTCGTCCGGGTGCATCATCGTGAGCATTGGATTCAGAACGGCATACTTGCCGCTCTCCATCAGGATCGTCTGCGCCTTCGCAGCCTGATGGAAGTTTGTGGCCCGACTTCCTTTCGTGATCGGACCACTGACGTAGACGCGAGTGAGTTTGCTTCCGTTCTGGATTGCATCCCGCAGTTGCGTGATCCGTGCAAGGAACTTGTCTGAGGGGCGGGAACCTGTTCGATAGCAAGCGAGTAGCCGATCTTGGCATTCACTGAGTTCTTTGTAGCTGCTAATCATTTGAGGTTCAAAGCTTTCATCAAAGGTTCGAGGAACGATACCCCGTTCACAATCGGAATGGGGACAGCCAAGAACCCGTGATCCGGGTCCACGAGTTCTACGACGTAGCCATGCGTCCAGTTCACGCACTTCGTTGCCTGCCACAGCGGACGCTTGAGGCACAGACAGCCCGTGTTGACACCAACAATCGAACCGTCGAGGGCCTCGCCGTAGTGGGCAATCAGCTTGTGGGTGTGTCCGAAGAACACCGTCTTGCCGAGGGCCGCAAGCAATTTCTTCACAGCGTCCTCACCGCTGTATTGCTCGCCGTGTTGAGCCAGCGCGTATGGCTCAAGTTTGATGGTGCCGGTAATCGACAGGCCATCATAGAACTTCTGCCGCTCGATGTAGCGAATCCCTCGTTGCTTGAGGTTCAGAACTTTCTCTGGACCTAAAGCTTCCTTGAAGGATTGTACATCCGTTTTCTTCTGCAAGGCCCACTTCACAAGTTCCTTCTCGATGCGCGCATCGTGGTTGCCCTCGATGAGCGTATGAGATTGCACGTCCGGAACTGCATTGTGAATCTTGTCGAAGAGATTGTTTGCCTGCATGTAGTCGTCAGTATAAGTATAGTCGCACTGAGCGACCACACCCAATACGTGATGCGGTGCAAGGAAGCTTGTTGCTTCGAGAGCATCGCCCACATGGACTAGCTCTGCCGGGTTCAACAATTTCAAATCACCGATGAAGGCACGGACTGCTTCGGGGTCTTGATACGCCCCATGAGTGTCGCCGTAGATCACTCTCAAGAACGCTTTGTTACCGCGTCCTCGTTTCTTTCGGCCACCGATAGGGAGTACGATACGCGGTCTGCGTAGCTCCGCAATGATCTTCGCTTGCTGGTTCACAATCTCTTGCAAACCTTTAGCTCGCGTCTCCGGATCGGCGTCGTTGATTAGATCATCAATGTCAGGTTTTCTTTTTGCCACTGGACTTTGTTGCCTTCTGTTTGAGAACGAGTTCATCGTGCAGCTTTTGAATGCGGGCTGCAATCGCACTGCGTCCGAAGCGGACGCCCTTCGACGCAAAGAGAAAATCACTCAGCGTCCGTTGCGACGGAATCGGTCGGCCCTCCAACTTCGCTTGGGCCACCTTCCGCAAGTCCGGGTCCGCCACCTTCCAATTCAGTTTCACCTTCGGCTCCGCTGCTGTTTGAAGTAGTTGCTGAATTGTTACTTTGCTGCGCGTCTTGGCCATACTCTGCCTCCAACACTTTGAGTTCGGCGATGATGCTTTCGAGGCGTCCGCGACAAGCGGACACCAGCTTCGCCTTTGCTGGTTTCTGACCGTATCTCCGTACCTTGCCGAGCGTTCTGCTCGCCTCGTCTAGCTCCTTATGCAGACGGATCACCAACTTGTTTACTGCTTCATTTCCTAACATCGGACACTCCTTCTGAGTGGGGTTAAAGGGCGGGTTAAGTTCGCGGCTTTGCGAACCCAATGCGAACTAATTCAAAACGTCGAAAAGCCCTGCAAACGCAGCCTATAGCTATTAAAAAAATATATTTTTTATCAAGTTAGCGTAGTGTTGGGTTCGCGGGGTCGAGGGCCGCAAGGCACGTCGTTCGGCGAATTTGCAAATTAAATGTTAAGTTGTTACGTGGCATAGGTTTGCGTCGGCAAATTAAATGCGGGCTAATTCACAGTGTAAATCGTTTTCGGTCGCCCACGTCCGCCACCGGGCTGCCGTAGGAGTTTGGCTTTGAGGCGCAATCGCTTCGTTGCGTAGTCGATGATCGCATCCAGATCACGCGAGGACTTGTGACCACGGAATACCTTCTGACTGATATCAGTCTTTGTCACGTTCTTAGTATCGAGTACGAACTCGATCACTCGTTGTGCATCGTCTCTGATCTCCGCGTCTGGCCCCCAATCTCCAAGCAAGTAGTGCCGACACTCAGTCACGTACTTCTGGATTAAGAGAGCCTGTGTCAAGTCTCTCCCACTTATGACCAAACGTCCATCGAGTATTGCCAATCGACTAGCGTTCTTCATTACGTGGATATGATCGCGCTCAGCAAGACCATCCCCCATGTAGTATTCACCTAGCTGTTCGCGCGCATCAGCATCGAAGGATATCGCACCTTTCGGTTTGTTCTTGAATAGAGTATCGAGAATCCCCTGATACCGTGACAAGGCAGATACTTCCATTGGCGCAGCGTTCAGGTTCTTCCGTACTCGTTCTACGTATATGAACTGAATGCGGTTCATCAATCCAGAGTGGAGCATCTGGAAGTCCAAGTGATGCTTCAATACTTCTGGTTGAATGTGTCCGACCAGACTGACATACGGTTTCTTCACCACGAGTCTGTCTTTGCTTTTGGCAATCGACATGGCTGAGCAGTCCCATCCTTTGATGAGGTTCTGCGACAGGGTACTGTTCTCGATCTTCATCTTCGCTAGTAACCCTGCTGCCTCCGAATCTTGGATGAGCAACGACGCAGTATCACCCCCGAACTCTTGAGCCGAACGCGCGTCGAGTTCCTTGATGAGTCCTTCACCGGAATCCACTCGCCCGTAAATGATATCACTATAGCGTTGCTCTTGCTCGAAGAGACGCTTAGCGTGTTTCCATGCGGTGCCCTTGCGGCCTTCACCAGACGTGCCCACCACCATGAGATAGTCGTTGAGATAAATATGTCCTTCCTCCGTGATGAAGAACGCATCACGGTCTAGCATGTTCCCAAAGATTTCCATTGCCTGAAAGAGTACCGCGACTGGATCAGTCTCGGCCTCCCATCGGTCGATCAACTCAAGCGAGTATTCACCGAAGAGGTTGTCGTAGCACCGCTCATCTAGGACCGGCCTACCTGCGACCTCTTTGGTTTCGCTTTGGGCGTCCGTGCCCTCGTCCTCGAAAGGGACAGCGGGCACCCCCGGCCCGAACTCACTGCCGTCGAACTCCTGGTTAAGTATCTCGATGGCGGCACCAGCGGCAGCCTTCACGTCGCCCTCATGGTTGAGCATAGCCCACGCCATGAACTTATCATAGCTGACGCCTTGAGAGAATGGCGGCGCATTGTCGGTAAAGACATGCAGCTTTGGCTCACCTGTTAGCTCGTCATAGTAGTGGCCAAGAGTTGCACTGTGTCCATCCGTCTTGCCCGGTCGTCGCCAGAGTTCTTTGCCACCGGCTGTGCCCGGTACACGGGTCCAGCCATGCGGCTCAAGAATCTCTGCCCACGTTAGCTTCATCGCAAGTTCGTCACCTGGGCGTAGGGGGCCGTCATACTGCTCGAATTGATCCACGGGTTTGCCAGTGGCAGCAACCAGTTCGGTGCAACGGTCGGGCAGATTGCAGATGATAATTTGATTTGGCTCGGTAATCCACTGGCGTACACCTGTCGGTGGTAGAACGCAGAATACCGGGGCCAGCAATCCAAGATGGAGTTCCAGGTTGCCGATCTTCGCGCGGTTAGCAACGCTTGCCGCAAGGAAAACTTGACGCTGTTCTTCATCGAGTGTGAATAGCCGGTGTACACCACGGCTCGACTTCCATGATACGGTCATGGGTTTGCAGCCGAGGAACTCTTCAACTTCTTTCTCGGTGCTGGCATCTTCGGTGTCGTACTCAACATCGATGATCGTGCCAGTGAGACGGACGCCGATGCCGTCGTCAGGAAACTTCTCGTAGTATTCGGCGATTGATTCCTTTGTCCACTTGTGAGTCTGCCAGTCTTTGCAATGCTCGCCGGGGTTCTTTGATTCTGCCCCGCACGGGATCACGTCAAGGCCGGCTTCGCTGTATTCGATCCAGCGATCCAACATGAAAATGTCCTTGGGTTAGAGAAAGCTGCCGGCCCGCCGCAACACCAAAGGAAAGACGCCTCTGCGTGCGGGCACGGCAGCGAGGCTACAGGCATTATGATTGCGGCGGCGGGCGTGTCAAGCGGCCACAACAAAATTTGTGTCAACACAAAAATTTTTATATGTCGCAAAACGCCCGGTTCAGCGACATATTCGGACTGATCTGTACCCGCGCGCGCGGTATTAGTAGTCGCGCCGCCGCGCAAAAAATAAAAATTTTCGCAGGTGCTTGACAAGCGGCGAACGGCAATCATAATGCAAGCGTAGTAGGTAGCGAAGGCCGGCGTCGGCCCGCCCCTGTCACTCACACCCGGAGCCTAGTATGGCAAGGCGAGTAACCATCTTAATCAATGACGACGGAACGTCTCAGATAGAGTCAGACGTTGCAGTGGATGCGACAGCCAGTCCGACTCCCACACCGACAGCCCCTCCGGTTGAGATACCACCGAAGCCGCCAGTCGAGGTCTTGATGGAAGAGTTCCTCAAGGCTATCAAAAGAAACCGTAAAGGTGCGTTCGAGGCATTGGGCTTTGAGCGCTGTTCCAGTGTCCCTGCGGAGTTGATCGAAGAGAAGATCGTCGCACTCCGCGCAGTAGAGAAAGTGTCGAAGTAGTATGAGCGTGTCTATTGTGGATCGAGTGAAGGCCAGCCCCGGCAGCACTGCAAGTGAGTTGCAGACTGAGGGCGAGTTCAAGAACACAACCCGTTGGGCTTTGTTCAATGCTCGCAAGGCAGGCCAGATTGTCCAAGGATCAACGAAGCGGTGCCGAGTTACGGGCCGACGCGCTGCGACTTGGTTTCCATCCAGTTCCTTTGTCCAAGACTAACCTTGTCCATTCATCACGAACGCGGTCCATCCAGTGCCTCCCGTTGGCTCAACTGCGGGGGTAGCTTAACCTATCCCAATACAGGTGAAGCAGGACCGGAGGCACTGGAAGGGACTAGGTTACATGCGGTAGCAAGCGAACACCTAGAACGTGTCTATCACGGCAACGTCCCATCGATTGTCATCGACGATCAGACGTTGAAAGACTTGGAGATACTTCAACCGTACTACGACTTTGTGGATGAGGCGATAGCAAACCTCAACAACCCACAGATTCATATCGAACTCTACTGTCCGCCAACGGACATTAAAGATTTCGGTGGTACGATTGACGTGCTGCTGATCGATGACGACTTAGGTTGGGTGATCGACCTCAAGACCGGGTACAAGTTTGTGTCGGCAGAGGACAACGAACAGTTGCTTTGCTACACCCTGCTCGGAAAGAAACGATTCCCCCAACTGAAACAATTCCGCCAGTCAATCGTGCAGCCCAAGGTGAACTACTCGGCCACGCACCAATGCTCCCTCGAAGAACTCATTGAGTTCGAGCAGCGTATTAGAGGTAGCAGCAAAGCCGACTTCACCCCTGGTGCCCACTGTGAATTTTGTCCCGGCCTCGGAGACTGCCCCGTAGCCGACCGCAACCTTGTGCAGATCATGTCCTATGCTAAGCCTTGAGCAAGCAGTTCAAATCCTGAACTTCCAGAAGCCTTACGAGAAGCTGGTCAAGCAAGCCGAGAACGTGGTGCAGTGCGAGATCGAGGCCGGCAACGAAGTCCCCGGTTGGAAGCTATCGGAGAAATCCGGCAAGCGTCAATGGGTGGACGAGGACGAGATCGAATGCGCACTGGCCAATGCAGGCTTCACCGAAGATCAATACTTCGACCGGAAGTTAAAGTCACCCTATCAAATTGAAGAGACATTGAAGTTCAACACGGAAGAGTTCACGACGAAGCATACCGAAACGGTCGTCGTACCCGCCAAGGCTCGTGGCCGGAAGGCGGCGGAAAGTGCTGAGGCAGACTTCGCATGACACCAGAAACCCTAGCTGAATCCATTCGCGCAAAGACAACGGGTGATGACGCAATCGAAATGTCGGCCATGTCCGATAAGGACGTGATCGATGAGTATCTCCGCTGCTCGTGCTGCGGCCAACGCTGCATCGAGACGGACACCGATCTTGAGTTCATCATCCTTCAATCCAACAACCAGGAGGACTTCGACCGCAACGTATTCATTCACATCCACGGCGGGCCACTGAGTAAGGAAGAACAAGAGATAACCGGCGCGGTGATCGATCAGGTCACTAAGCAGTTGCTCTTGCGATTCGGAACCACCCGTCAGCTTGGCCTCATTCGTGATGAGGCACTGGCCAAGGAAGTGTACTACAACCTTTGCCAGTACATCAGTCACTTCATCAGTGACCGCGTAAACCAGGGCTTCAAGCAGTTCGCTGCTGCCCACCCGAAACCGTAACGCAGTAGTTCAGTTCTATTCATTGCCACTAACCTAGAAAGGGTATAACATGGCAGCCAAGACAGAACGCAAATTGATTCTCCCCCCAGGTCGTCTCTCGTATCCTCGTCTCTTCGAGAAGGATCACAAGTCCGGTAAGTTCCAGGCCACGATCATCTGGCCGGAAGGCACCGACCTGTCCGAACTCGAAGCGGCGATTGAGGACGCCGCCAACGAACAGTGGCCGAAGAAGAAGCCCGCCAATCTGCGCATCCCGTTGAAGAACAACGAGGACAAGATCAATGCAGAGACGGGTGAGCCAGTCGCAGGCTACGAAAACCCAGGGCGTCACATGATGTTCTGGACCCGCACCCGTCCGAAGGTTGTGGGTACGGTTGTCGATCCAGACACCGGCAAGCTGGTGCATCTGACCGAGGACGAAGTGTACGCCGGATGTTGGGGCAAAGTCAGTGCCCGTATCTATGCGTTCCACAACAAAGAGCATAAGACCAACGACGTGATCGGCGGTCTGTGCAACTTCCAATTCGTCAAAGACGATACGTCATTCGGCGGCACTGTGTCCGATCCGGATGATGACTTCGGCACCGGCGAAGATGAAGAGTAAGCTGGCGGTTCAAGCATAAGACCGCAAGGCGGGGGTGGAGGCCAGCAGAAGCCCTTCACGCGACAGAGCAGCCACACCCCTGTCTTTTTCTTTTACATCACGAGGACACCATGTCTCAACGCGCACGAGTAGGTCACAGCACGAACAATCCGATTCTGTTCAACACCAACGACGGGTACTACGCAGCATACAAGCTGACCCGCGATCCTTTCTTCGGCCCCCCTCCGCCTTGGATTCAACGGGCCGTCGAGTTCCTGTTCTCGCAAATCTTCGGTGCCTCGGCGGTACTGGCGACAAGTGCTGCGGTCTGGTATCTGCTGGCCGGCAATGGTCCTGCATGTGTTGCCAGTGCAGTCCTGTCGAGTGTTTGCTCATCGTACTTTTGGCAGCGAATCAGGTAGCTTTTTCAACTGGACACCTAGCATGACTGACCAGGAATACCACCAGAAATGGATCGAGGCGCGGCGCGTTTTGCGACAAATGCAGGCCAATGCGAAGTGCAAAAAGTATGCAGCCCCCGCCCTCACCGTTGAGCAGATGATGATCTGGTTGGAATCACGCGGTCAGTTGTGTCCGATCTGCCAGTGCCGTACTGCCTGTAATTTAGATCACGATCATCGAACTGGTAAGGTGCGAGGATGGCTGTGCAGTCAGTGCAACACTGGCTTAGGTCACTTTGCGGAAACACCAGCGCGCTTTGACCGTGCGAAGGAATGGATCAATGCCATCGATTGACTACGAAGCCCGATCAACTGTAGACATTCAGAAGCAGGGAGCGTACATCTACGCCACGCATCCATCGACGAGCGTGACGTGCATGGCGTACCGGGCTGGCGACACCATCCGATTGTGGAAACCGCCGACTCAGTTCCCTGATCTGCCGGGTCCGATCATCGCATTCAACGCTGCCTTCGAGCGATTGATGACGAAGTTCGCAATGAAGATCGACCGACCTATCAGTGACTATAGGTGTACGGCTGCACAGGCACGGGCTGCTGGCTGTCCCGGC
>JACCDR010299674.1_pt1 | contig 14271 bp, 23 predicted proteins | sample 7446431 | NCBI WGS metagenome assembly JACCDR01 (sample SAMN15323443, study PRJNA562643) | freshwater metagenome | isolation source: river surface water | place: USA:Blue River Watershed | collected 2017-08-17 | reverse complement strand
GTACGGGGCAGACTACGCCACGATCAGGCTTCGGGGATCGGCTGCGGCTTGCGCTTCTGGCCGGTCACCGCCCGGTCGTCGGCCTCCAGCTCGGCCAGGGTGGGCAGGGTGGCGGACAGGCCGGCGTACACCTTGGCGTAGGCGGCGGCGTACTCCCCCGGCGTCATGCCGGCCCGCTCGGCCAGCCGGTGTACTTTCTGGATCTGCTCCCACATCGCCTGTTCGGCCTCGGTGATGTCGGCCCGAAGCGCGTCCTCGATCACGCGTGCCCGGCTGACGCTGCCCGCCACGCGCAGGACTTCGTATCGGTCCGCGAGGTCGGGATCGATCAGCGCTACGATCTGACGCTTCCTGCCCACTGTGCTGCCCTCCACTGACCGGGCGGTACCTCCGCAGCTCGGCTTATGTCAAGGTACGGCAAGGATCAACAGCTAGGCAATGACTACGGCGGATCCTGTTGACATCCTGCTGACGATGGCTAGGATGGAGGCATGGACATCGTCACTCTCATCCTCATGATGGTCGGCGCGCTGCTCGGCGCCAGCAGCCTCGGTCTGTACCTGGTGGTCAGCTCGGAGCGCACCATCCGTCGTCTCAACGTCCGCTCTTCGATGCGGCTGAAGGATGTGCTGTCATGACCACCGACCCGGGCGACATCGATGACGGCTTCGCCGCCGTCCTGAAGCAGCTGAACATGTGGGCGTACAACGCCCTGAAGCGCGAGGGCTGGTGCTCGCTGAACGCGATGACGCAGCGCACCGACGCCTACGAGCTGCTCGACATCCGCAACTTCGGCGCTTCCTCCCTCGCCGCGGTGGTGGTGGCGCTGGAGACGGTGTGCGGCGTCTCCATCCCGCGGTGGGTTGTGCTGATCAAGCTGGCGAGCGGCCACGCGGAGTGGTTCGCTGAGCCCTACGCGAAGGCGCAAGCGAAGCTGCGTGACCTGGACAACCGGCCGCGCATCATCGCCGCGGAGAAGGCGGTCGTTGAGGCGGCGAAGGCTTACCACCTCGGACAGGACATCACCGGCCAGCAGCTCGCGCAGGCAGTCAAGGCGCTAATCGAGACGGAGGCCGGGCGGTGAGCCTGCGCAGCCGGCTGCACACCGCGCAGCACCGCACCGAAGGCCGGGCGCCGCAACGCATCCGCCTCTGGAGCACGGTGGCGATCGCGGTCGGCCTGGTGATGGTGTTCTTCTCGATGGAGCTGGCCACAGACGATGCGGTGCAGTGGTGGCTGACCGCGCCGGGTGCCCTGCTGAACCTTCTCGGCGTCGGCGGGCACCTCGCGGCGATCGAGATGGAGCAGATCGCCGAGGATGGCGATCATGTGGGAGGTGAGGACTGGTGATGAGCGGAACCTACGCCGATCGCCTGCTCGATCTTGTGCACACCGCAGAGGAGGAGATCAACGCTGACGATGGCGCACGAGATCGGCAGCTGATCCTGGAGGGCCTGATCGCCGACGTGATCGAGCTGGCGAAGGAAATGGGCGCGAAGATCTGGGCGGCGGCGGTGATTGCCGAGGTTCGGCCAGGGGACCGGATCAGGATCGCCGGCAACAGCGACTCGGCCGCGGTGGTCGAAGGTGTCTCGCCGCTGCTGCGCTGGCACGTGCACCCGGCCGCCAACCCCTACCACCCCGAGGAGTCCCGGGCGGAGTGGTCGGAGCTGAAGGTCCGTTTCGAGGGGCGGAAGGAGCTGGTCAGCTTCACGAAGCCGGACTTCCCGATCGAGATCGAGACGACACAGATCGAGGCCGACGCGGTGCAGCTGCTCGGCGGATGGGGAGCGAGGGTGATCGCATGAAGCCACGCGCGGTGGTGTTCTTTTCTGGCCAGGGCGGAGCGTGCAAGGGTCTGGAGGACGCCGGCTGGGACGTGGTGCGCGCGGTGGACATCGTGCCTCAGCCGCACTACTACAAACCAGACGTGTTCCTGGTGGCGGACGCCATCGAGCATTTCTGGACCGTCATGGCCGGGGTCTGGCAGCCGCACCTGATCTGGGGTTCCCCGGTCTGCAAGGCGTATAGCAAGACAGCCCGCATCCACGATGCCGGGCACGTCCGGCAGATCAGCGCGTGGCGCACGCTCGCGCAACGGTGGACCGATCTGACCGGTGGCGCCTACGTGATCGAGAACGTGGAGGATGCGCGGCCGGAGCTCATCGATCCGATCATGCTGTGCGGCACCATGTTCCCGGGCCTGAACACCCGGCGCCACCGGCTCTTCGAGAGCAACGTTCCGCTCACGGCGCCGGCTGAGCACCTTCCGATGTCTGAGCATCCAGAGCAGGTCAAGATGGGGCGGCCGATCGAGCCCGGAGACTGGTATCACGCGGTTGGCAACTTCTCTGGCGTGCAGTACGTCCGGGAGAACCTCGGCGTGCCATGGATGACGCGCGGGGGGATCAATCAGTGCGTGCCGCCGGTCTACGCCGAGCACGTCGGACGGCAGATCCTGGAGGTCATTGCATGACCGCCATCCGCTTGAGGCCCTACCAGGTCGAGGCCATCGCGCACCTGAAGGCAGAGTGGACGGCTGGCCGGACGCGCGTGCCGCTGGTGATGGCTACCGGCGCCGGCAAGACGACCGTCTTCACGCACCCGACCCTGCTGGATGAGTTTCTGGACGCCGGCAAGCGGGTGCTGATCATTGCGCACACCGATGAGCTGATCGAGCAGGCGGCGAAGCGCGCTCGCCTTCAGAACCCCAGTCGTCGGGTCGGCGTCGTGAAGGCGCAGCAGAATCAGCCGACCGCGCACATCGTCGTCAGCTCCCGCCAGACCTTGCTCGGCCAGAAGCGCAGGGATCAGATCCGCAACGTCGGATTGATCATCGTGGACGAAGCCCACCACGCCATCCGCACCAACACGTATGGCAAGATCCTGGAGCACTTCGGGGCGTTTGATGGGTACGACACTGAAGGGCGGGACAGGTTCAACGTGCTTCGCCTCTCTGGCGAACCTCGCGCGAAGGTCAAGGTCGCCGGCTTCACGGCCACCCTGGCGCGCGGCGATCGCGAGAAGCTCAGCTCGGTGTGGGAGAGCGGCCCGGACGGCAAGATCTTCAGCCGGGACATCCTCTACTTCATCCGGCGCGGCTTCCTGCTGGATGTGCGTGGCGAGATGATCACCATCCCGGACTTCACCTTCGCCGGCATGCGCATGTCCGGCGGCGACTTCAAGGACAGCGACCTCGCCGAGGAGCTGGAGCGGACCGTCGCTCCGGAGATTGTGGCCCGGGAGTACAAGGCGCGCGCCGTGTCGGCCAGGACGGGTGAGCTCCGCAAGGGCATCGCCTTCTGGCCCCTGGTCGCCACCGCCGAGCGCGGAGCCGAGGCCTTCAACGCGCTGGGCATCCGCTCCGAGGTGATCCACGGGGACGTGTCGCGACTGTCGAAGGGGCAGCGCCGTGCCATGCTTCAGAGGCTTCATACTGGAGAGACGCAGGTGGTACATGGCGTTGGTGTTCTCACCGAAGGTTTCGATGAGCCCACGGTGGACGTGGTGGTCATGGCAAGGCCAACACGGAGCGCGCCTCTCTACCAGCAGTGTGTCGGTCGCGTTCTCCGTCCGAACCTCGAAATACCTGCGGATCAGCGAGAGAAGGCGCTGATCCTGGATGTGAGCGGAGCGGGAGCACGCAACGATCTCCGCTCCCTGATCGACCTCGCTCCGGAGCGTCGGCTGAATGAGGTCGAGTCCGATGGCTCGCTTCTGGAGCTGGATGACGAGTGGCTGGAGCAGCTTCGGGAGCAGGAAGAGCTGCTGGCCGAAAGCGGCCAGGGTGGAGCAGACTTCGCCGAGGACTACGTGGGCGACACGGCGGTGGTGGAGTTTGACCCCCTCGGCCGCTCCAACGTGTGGCAGCGGACGGTGGGTGGAGCGTGGTTCATCCCGGCAGGAACGGTGGGGTACGTCTTCCTGGTGCCCTCCTTGGCCGGCGAGCCCTCGCACTACGACATCGTGAAGTGCTCGAAGTACGGGTGGACGAAGGACGGCATCGTGCCGTGGATGATGAGCGCTGGCGATGAGTACGTGGATCTCCCGATGGACATGGCGCTCGGCTGGGCCGAAGAGCTGGCCGTGGAGGTCGGCGGCCATGGCTCGAAGTCGCTGGTGTCGAAGAAGTCGAAGTGGCGCAAGGAGGAGCCTTCGGTGGCGCAGAAGGGCTGGGCGTTCCGGCGCGGCATCGACATCGCCGGGATGACGAAGGGCGAGGTGCACGATCTGCGCAACTCTATCGACGCCTCCGACCGCATTGACAAGCTAGTGGCCGCCGTCCAGGCCGCCGTTACGAAAGCTGAGGTGTCGGCGTGATCAGCGATCCGGAAGACCTGGTTGACCACCTGGGCGGCGTTCGCGTCCCTCGGATGGTCAAGACCAAGCATGAGTGCCGTCTGCCAGCAGCCTCCGGCAGCTGCCGAGATCTGCTGGCGTACCGAGCGGCGTGCGGGCACTGGTGGCGTCCGAAGCGCCTGATCGAAGACTGGGATGACCACTGGGAGTGGCGCAAGGTGGGCCCGCTCCGCCGCTGGTGGTGGCGAAGCCGAGGACTACGTCTTCCTGGCTGACTGAGCAAATCCTGTTGACATCCTGTTGCGATGCGGTAGGCTGAGGGTATGGCGACGCCGCAGACCACGCGGATCACGGAAGGAAATGACCTGATGAAGCAGAACATCGGACCACTGGTTGACCTGACCCGAGACGAGCTGCGCAAGATCGCCAAAGACCTGGAGATTGCCGGGCGCGGCCAGATGCGCAAGCCGGATCTGATCGCCGCGATCGAGGAGGCGCGTCGGCTGGACGCTTTCGCCGAGGAGGTCTTCAGCGGCATCCAGCCGGAGACGCCCGCAGAGGCGATGGAGCGGATCATCGCTAGCGCCCCGAAGGTCGATCCGCTGATCGAGTTGCACCGGATGGCGACCAGCGTTCCGCGCATCACTCGCAAGCAACGTCAGCGTCTCGCGGCGAAGCCGGAGCGCCACCTCCTCGCCGGCGGCAAGGTCATGCCGATGCACCACCGAGGCCGGGCCATTGGCGCGAAGCACCTCAACCTCCGCGTGGCGGCCGGCCGGAGCAACGAGGAGTTCCTCGCCCTGACCGTTCCGGCTGGCCCTCAGACCATGTCCGAGTCGGACCGCGTGAAGAGCGTCCAGGAGCAGTTCGGCGGCGCGGCGTGAAGGTCACTCCGGCGATGATCGAGGCCTTCGCGGAGAAGATCAGCTTCGCCGACCACGAGCTTGACGACGAACTGATCACGCCTGCCCTTCAGGCGGTGCTGGACCTGATCACGGAGGACCCTGGCCACCAGGTCTACTACCGGAGTGTCCAGCCGGGCGGGAGGGTGTGGGCCGAGACGAGCAGCAGTCATGCTTTCCCACACCCTCCCGCGGTCGAGATACAACACGGTCCGTTCACCTACCAGAAGCTCGAAATCGACACTATGACCTCCGGCTGGCAGGAGTGGAACCCCGGTGAGTGACGAATCGCAGCTCTTCGCTCCGGCCGGACGCAGCAACGGCATGGCGGCGCAGCCGATGGGGACGCGCGGACCGAACGGCCGATACAAGATGCCGCTGCTGCCCGGCGAGCAGGGCACGAAGACCGGCGGCGACTGGCTCCCGGGTGGACTGCAGTCGATGACCAACCTCGCCGGCTCGATTTCCGACACGCGGGCGCTCGGCATCTGGGAGATCGAGCAGATCCTCATCGGCCTGGCGTCCACCTCCGGGCCTCGCTCGGACTCCGGTGAAGCGTGGCAGATCTTCGATGATCTAAAGTGGGCGATCATCGAGGCTCAGAACCTCGGTACGGACTTCCGGGAGCTGAAGAACTACCCGGAGCTGAAGGCCTTCCTGGCTGACATCGCCGAGCGCGCGAAGGATGCCAGCGGCGCAAACGATGCCCGCAACAAGGGCATCCTGATGCATGACCGGTGGCAGGAGTTCAGCGAGACGCAGATCTTCGCAGGCGATGAAGAGGATCAGCGCCTCACGCGCATGGTGGCTGAGCTGGTCGATGCCGCCGGCTTCGAGGTGGTGCCCGACCTGGCGGAGCGCACGGTGCGCAACGTGGCGCTGAAGGCCGCTGGCCGCTTCGACAACATCCTCTGCTATCGCAAGACTGGCGAGCTCTACATAGCAGACCTGAAGTCGAAGGCGAAGCCATTCTGGAGCTTCCTGGAGATCGACGCTCAGTTAGCCGGGTACGCAACGGCGGAGTGGATGCTGCGCTCCTGCATGACGGAGTACCTCCCCGGCCCACTGAAGTACGTCAACCAGGAGCGGGGCGTGGTGCTTCACATGCCGTCCCGGCCCGACCCCGTGACGGGCTCACAGGAGCCGCGCCTGCGCAAGGCTGACCTGGTGACCGGCGCTCGGAACATGCACCTCGCCCGCCAAGTGTGCGATGCGCGCTCCTACGGCCGGAGCGCCGCCAGGATGGCGGACAGCTGGTGGCCGGTATGACCGGGGATGGAGCAGTGCATTTCACTCCGTCTCGGCGTGATCGCTGGGTGCCGGTCGGCGGCTACGAGATCATGATCCGGAGTAGTGATGACTTCGGCTTGATTCATTGGAGGCAACGCGTCCAGGGCTTCGGTGGGTCATTCGTATTCGATCGTGATCGACTGCTTCAGAATCTCGGCAAGTGGATCATGACGCCTGGTCCGGTGGGCGTGAAGGCCGAGGCGTCCGACGATGCCGGAGTCCTTTGGATCAAGCCGGTCTAGCCGTTCCTGTTGACACCGAATCATCGAGCGACTAGCGTCAGATCCGTTGCGGGACAGGCCAATCAGCCGTACCGAGCCGGAGTGCCGGGGTCCTGGTTAACGCACAACTGAATAGCTCGGCGGCTCCACGGGTCGCCGGGCATCAAGTCCCTGAAGCTCAAGGTGAGCGCTCCGCGTGGCTATGAACGCCGGACCGGAATGGGTCAGGTTCGAATCCTGACAGGGGCACGACTCGTCGCTTGAGGCGAGATCTTTAACAGCAACGAAGCGAGGTAGCAATGAGCGAGAAAGACCCGTGGGCCGCGGCGCAGGCCAGCATGAACAGCGGCCAGCAGGCGGCCACCGAGTCCCAGGCCGTCCCGGAGGTCGAGCAGGAGAGCCAGCTCTTCTCCGGCGGCGCGGTCGCGCCGAGCCTGGCGAACAAGACTCACCGGATCGGTTCCGAGCGTACGGGCATCATCACGAAGGCCCCGTACGACAAGCAGAAGGTGGACTTCAACACGAAGAAGCCGCTCTTCTGGAGCGACTCGGAGAACAAGCCGAAGCCGATCGACGACGGCGGCAACCCGCAGCGTAAGGTCATGGACACCTTCATCGAGGTGATGACCGATTACGTGATGGACGCCGCTGAGGCCAGCGAGACGGGCCGCGAGGCTCCATATGAGGGCGGCGAGCGCGTCTTCGTGGCCGGCGGCCAGACGCTCAAGGTGCTGCGCAAGGCCATCGAGACGGCCAACGCCAGCGGCGTGAGGATCGCCAAGGGCTCCGACCTGGTCGGCAAGCGGCTGACCTACCGGCGCACCGGCCAGAAGCCGAACCCGGGTGGCTCGCCGTCCTGGATCGAGGAGATCACCATCACCAACGCGTAGTGCCGGAACGCCAACGGCGGCGCGCGTTGACGGAAGGCCCGGACATCTGAAGCAGTGGGGGGCGGATGTCCGGGCCTATTCGTATCCAGATCCATTGAGGAGTAAAGGCATGAGTGGACCATCCACGCCGAGCAGCTTTTTCGGCGGACGAAAGATCTTCAGCCCGGGTGACGTGGTGCGTACGCGAGGCTCGGCAATCAACCTGAATGTCTTCGCCGTGCGCAGCACGCATGGCGACCGTCAGGAGTTCACCACCGTCGGTAGTCACGTGTGGCACCGTTCGGATGACTACGACCTGGTGACCCCCGGCCATCGCGGCATGATCGAGCCTGACGACCTGGTTGACCACCCGCAGCACTACAAGTCGGCCAGCGGGATCGAGTGCATCGACGTCGCCGAGACGATGAACTTCAATCGCGGCAACGCCCTGAAGTACATCTGGCGGGCCGGCGAGAAGGGCGGCCAGGAGAAGGAGGTCGAGGATCTCCGCAAGGCCGCGTGGTACATCCAGCGCGAGATCGAGCGACTGACCATCGAGCGCGCGAAGGGGGCAGACCGGTGACTGCGGCGGAAATCCTGAAGTACGACATCCCACCAGACAAGCCGAACGCGGACTGTGCGGCGTGCGGCGCGCCGATGATGGGTGGCGGTGTCCGCCGGCCCGTCCCGGTGTCGCCGAACGGCCGGTCAGTGCTGCTTTCGCTGTGCACCAACGCGTCGGCGTGCGCGTCCCGCTATCGCAAGGGCTTGACGGCCGAGGAGTTCGCGGAGCGCCTGCGCACCGAGTCGTTCTTCTGGGGCCTGGCACGCGATGGGGGGAGCGCGGCATGAAGCACATCGCAATCCTGCGCTCCGGTGGCCAGGTGGAGATCACCCTCCCGCTGAAGCCGATCAGCTCGCCGATGCTCCCTCCGCACGAGTGGCGGGAGGATCAGAACGGGATCCTGATCAACCTAGCCGAGGTCGCCGCGATCGTCGGGGTTAGCGATTCCGCGCCCAATCCGTCAGAAGTGGATCACTGATGCTGAGCGAAACTCCGATCAGGCAGCCGTTTCCGTACCACGGAGGGAAGGGTCGCCTCGCGTCCTGGATCGTGGCGCTGATGCCCGCGCACCGCGTGTACGTAGAGCCGTACGCGGGAAGTGCCGCAGTCTTGTTCGCCAAGAGTGCGTCAACCATCGAGATCCTGAACGACCTGGACGGCAACGTCGTCAATTTCTACCGGGTGATGCGGGAACGGCAAGAGGATCTTGTCCGCGCATTGACCTACACGCCGTACTCCCGACAGGAGTACAGCGGCGCCGACCTTGACGACGACAGTCTGGACGATGTCGAGCGCGCCCGCCGATTCGTGATTCGATGCTCTCAGGGGCGTAACGGCGCCGGATCGGGATCGAAAGTCGGGTGGTCCAACGCGATCCGGCGCAACCAGTCCCGCCCTGGCACCTTCGTGAACGCAGTGGACCGCTTGCCGTTGGTGGCCGATCGGCTTCGGCGGGTGGCCATCGAGCATAGGGACGCCGTTGACTGCATCGACGCTTACGACTCCCCCGAAACTCTGCTCTACGTCGATCCGCCGTACCTGGCCAGCACCAGAGTCAGCAACCTTGATTACCGGCTTGACGTCGCGGGCGAGGTAGAGCATCGGCGACTTGCCGCGTGCCTGCGTGCTTTCGGCGGACGGGTGTTGCTGTCTGGCTACCCCTCACCGCTGTACGACGAGTTATTCGGCGACTGGCAGCGGGTCGAAAAATCCGTATCGCGGCCGTCTGCTAACCAGCGCGGGAAGGCGTCAGCTACAGCGGTTGAGGTCGTCTGGATGAATACCGGTTCTTAGATCTTCGCCGATCCTGTTGACATAGATGGGTGGCCGGAGTAGCGTTCAGGATGTCAACAGGACATCGCATCTCGGAGGGCAGAGGCATGACGTTCGTTCTGGTCGAGCGGAGCACCGGCAAGCAGGTTGACCGCGCCAGCACCATCTCGGAACTGGAAGCCGCGAAGCACTCGCTCTCGGCCAGGACCGAGCGCCCCCTGGACTCCTGGACGGTCCTCCCGCTCGCCGACTTCAACGCCTTCAAGGCCGAGGAGCCGACCGACGCCGAGCTGCTTCAGGGGGAGCTGTCCGCCTACCTCGGTGGCCTTCAGGTCACGCCGGAGCAGGCCCTCCGCGCCGCCGCCCAGTTCGCCCGCGAGCACCTCGCTGAGGTCGCCGCTCTGATCACCGACTAATCCACTCCGAGACGCCGCCGCCCTGGCGGAGACTCCACAGAGACACCGGGGCGGCGTGCTTACCCAGTACCCGATGATCGAGACAGGCAATCAGGCATGGAATCGACCTCGGCTCCGCTGGTGCGGCGGACGCTCTTCTTCACGCTCGGGCTGTCGGTCCTGGCGAACGTCGGGCACACTCTGCTGGCCGACTCTACGGTCCCGGTGTGGCTCCGGATGATCGGCGCGATCGCCTGGCCGGTCCTGGTGTTTCTCGGCGTGGACATCACCGTCAAGACGGCGTGGGACGCAATCAGCGGCAAGCGTGGCGGCATCTGGCTGGCCCGCCTGCTGATCCTGGTGCCGGGCGTCCCGGCCGGCATCACCAGCTACGAGCACATGCACGCCGTGCTCCTGGCGATGGGCGAGCGGCCGTTCATCGCGGCCATCGGACCGGGCGCGGTGGACCTGATGATGATCGGCTGCACAATCACGCTGGTGCTCCTCCAGCGCGCCGCTCCGGCTACCGAGCCCGTTGTGATCGAGCGAGATTTCGAGATTACTCAGCGCGTCCCTGGCGTTGTTGGTGAGCATCATCTGATCACGGAGTCACTGGAGCGGAAGGTGCGGCAGTCGAGTCGCCCGCCGCGCATCCCCGGCCAGCAGGAGAAGGCCATCGAGATGATGATGGCCGGCCGGGGCGCTGAGGCAGTCGAGCAGGGCCTGATGGGTGCGAGCACCATGCGCCGCTATCAGCGCGCCGAGCGCATCCTGCGCACCAACCCCGGTGCCTACTCCAGTGCCGAGGACATCGCGGCCGAGAAGGTGCGGCCGGAGCTGATCGGCCAGATCCGAGGCTCGATCGCCGCCGAGCAGGTGACGGCGTGACGGCGCGGCGCGGCACCACGAACCGAAACGATCGTGGCTCCAGCGAGGATCGCCGCCGCCGCCGGGAGTGGCTGATCGCCACCTTCCGCGCCAACTACGATTTGGCGCGGATTCCGGGGCTAGGCGTCATCATGACGCCAGTCGGAGAGGGGCAGCCCTCCTGCCGGTGCTACCGATGCGGGACGCTGCTCACGGTGGACACGGTGACCGTGGACCGCATCATCCCCGGCTGTCAGGGCGGCACGTACCGGCGCAACAACATCCGCCCGGCGTGCGGCTCCTGCAACTCCGAGACCGGCGGCGCACAACGGAGGAAGTCATGAGCGACTACGCGATGACCCTGGTGATCGCCCCCGGTCAGCGGCTCGATGGGCAGTGGATCACGGCCGATCGCAAGGCGTACGTCATTCAGTACTACGACCCATCGGGCAAGCCGGGGTTCGATTCGTTCTCGATCCGCACCCTTCGCTGGATGCGTGTCATGGTGCCGGGCTGGAAGATCGGACTGATGTTCCTGGTCGATCAGGACGTGAGCAGCCTCGCCGACCTCCCGCCCGGCTACGTCCTCCCGGGCTTCGTCCAGCTGGACAGCGTCTACTACAGGGCGTGGCCGCTCGACTGGGCTCCGCGGCGATGAACTGCCTGGCGGGGTGCGAGGCAGCGGCCGGCGCGTTCGGGCTGTGCGATCGGTGTGAGCACCTGCTGGCCGGGACTTGTCTCGGGAAGAAGCGGCACTGGCGACTCCGCAACGCCCAGCTCGCCGCTGCTGCCGGCCAGCTGGGAGAGCAGGCGTATCGGTGCGAGGTGTGCGGTCGGTACCACGTCGGCCGGACCAGCGGCCACAGCGCGGAGCTTCAGGCCGAGAGGCGGGACGTGATCCGACGCCTTCGCCGGGCTGGGCACGGAGCGGTGCTGACGAAGCTGGCGGACAGGTGGGAACACCTGAGTCGTGCGCGATGGAAGATGACGGGAAGGGGTCGAAGTGAAGAAGGCGCGTGAGGGGATCGAACAGCAGGAGCTCTACCCGGAGCCCTGGTTCATCACTCGGAGTCCCCGGCTCCGCTTCCTGTATCGCTTCTATCTCGGCCGGCCGATGGACGGCAAGCGGTGGACGGACAGCACGTTCTGGAGAAGCGCCACGAAGGGCGAGGATCACTGGTGGCTCCGGCTGGCCGGGTGGCAGCGCGCCGCGATCCGCGTCCTGACCGAGAAGGCGCTGATCGTCACGGTGATCTCGCTGATCACCTGGCAGCTTCTCGGCCCGGAGTGGACGCTCCGCTTCATCGCGCTCCAGGCCGCTCCGGTGCTCACCATCGCCGCCGTGGTGGCTGGCTACAAGCTGCTCCGCTCCCGAGGCCTGACGATCCCCTGGCCGGAGATGGTGGTGAACGCTGAGACAGCGGAGCGCTCCTGGCGCTGGAGTCGGCGAGAGCTGGTGCACGCTCGGCGATCCTGGCTGGAGCAGAAGATCCGGCCGGTGGCGCGCACTGTGGCGGCGAAGCTGAACCGCCGCTATCACCCGGCCGAGGCCGCCCAGTGGGTGCACGTGCCTCGCGACTACCGGGAGCAGGGTGGCAGAGCGGTCGAGATCCTGCTCCCGCAGAGCTTCGCGCTCACCGAGGCCGGCCGCCGCTCCCTGGCCGCTGCGGCGGCGGAGAGACTGGGGATCAGAGACGCGAGCGTGAGCTGGGAGCTGGAGGGCAATGCTCCTCGGCTGCTGCTCACCGCTCCGGTGCTCCCGCCCGACTTCGTGAGCTTCGCGGACATGCTCCAGCCACTGGAGCAGGCGAAGGAGTACACCTTCCTGCTGGGCATGCTGGGCAGCGAGGCGCTCAGCATCTCGCTCAAGGAGGACAGCCCGCATCTGGCCGTGAGCGCCGGGAGCGGAGCGGGCAAGTCGGAGCTGATCAAGACGCTGGTTGCTCAGGCCATGCACTGGGGCTGGAGCGTGCTCCTGCTGGACTGGAAGGGTGAGAGTCAGGAGTGGTGCGAGGGTCTGCCGGGCGTGCGCTACTACCGCGACATCGAGGCGCTGCACGACGTGATGGTGCAAATCGGCGAGGAGATCGAGTGGCGGCGCACCAACCGCGGCCGGGATCACGCGCGCGTCCTGGTGGTCAGCGAGGAGTGGGGGATCACCGCGCCGCTGCTCGCCAGCTACTGGCAAAGCTACCGAGGCATGCTGGAGCCGGAGGAGCGCCGCACGACTCCGCTGAAGTCGCCAGCGATCGAGGCCGGCATGAAGCTCAACTTCACCGGTCGGAGCCTCGGCTTCACGCAGCTCCTGGTCGCACAGCGCTTCTCGGCCAGGGTCACCAACGGCAACGCAGATCTGCGTGAGTCATTCACCACCATCATCATGAGTAGGTGGAAGGCGCAGACGTTCAAAATGCTCGCCCCGGACATCCGCCCCATTCCCAAGAAACTGACGAAGCCAGGCCAGTGGCTGGCCGTTACTGGTGATGAAATCGCACGCTTCCAGGGTGGCCTGTGGTCGGACGATGAGGCCACGGAGTGGGCCACCAGTGGGGTCCAGCCACCCGCCTCGCCGTGGTCGGAGCACTACCGACCGGCAGGTAGCCTGCAAGCTACTGACCTTAGCCAAATGGTTGCCGGCCCGTCAGCCGGCGGCAACGCGCTGGCGATCGAGGCGGAGATCGTGCCGGACGTCCAGCTCCGGAAGCTACGGGCCTTAGCCGACTCGCTATCACACCTCGGATTTACGGAAAGAAGCCTCCGTGACTGCCGGGACAATGATCCTGATTTTCCTGTCGCCGAAGGGGGTACGCAATTCGCCGGCTACCTCTACGATCAGGCGAAGGTAATCGAATGGGCGCGCCGCTACCGCGCCGCCCAGGCCGCAGAGAAAGGGAAGTAGTCATGACGCAGGAGCAAAAGATCAAGGCATGGGCCGCGAAGATGGAGCTGTGTCGCCTACTCGCCGGCTTCTACGGCGTGAAGATCCGGGTGACCGCGCACCGCTGGGATCTGGCGGACGGAGCTGTGCGGTTCGAATACGTCGCGCAGCGGACCGGCCAGAAGCTCTGGACGCGAGGTGCGAAGTGAGGGATCGCATCGTCCGAAGGGATCTTTTCATCCAGGCCCGGCACCTGATCGATGCCAAGTTGACCGGGCCTCGTCGTGCCGAGGCCATCGGATTCATTCACAACCGCATCAGCCCCCGCATGCTTCAGGGCCTGATCGACAGGCTCACGCCGCTCCCCGATCTCGCTGAGAACAGGAATTCCCGCTTCTCTCCGGAGCAGGCCGACCTGATCCGCCAGCGCCACGCCGATGGTGCAACCTTCTCTCAGCTGACCAAAGAGTTCCGGTGCGGCCACGGGACCATCGACGACGTGATCTACCGGAAGGGCGCGTACGCGCCAAAGGGGGAGTCATGAAGGTGCGCAGCGTGGACCAATACCTCCGCCTCGGCGAGGCTGGCGACACCGCGTTCTCGTGGAGGTTTGAGGCGGACGCTCGCCGCGATCGACTGAGCCGCGAGGTGTTCGCTCCGATGCCCTACCGGGCCGGGATGCGGCATCGGCACGCGCAGGCTTTCCGCGAGGC
>JACCDR012161553.1_pt1 | contig 14272 bp, 20 predicted proteins | sample 7446431 | NCBI WGS metagenome assembly JACCDR01 (sample SAMN15323443, study PRJNA562643) | freshwater metagenome | isolation source: river surface water | place: USA:Blue River Watershed | collected 2017-08-17 | reverse complement strand
GTCCACAGATCCTTGTACTTCTCCATGGCAACGGGGGGAGCATCCGCAGCACCTGCAGGAACTACGCCATTCGGAGCAGTTCCTTGCGTGTTTGCAGTTTGCCCGCTGGGAGCATTCTGCGCAGGGTTGTTCGTAACTGGCGGCTGATTAGGTTGCACCGGGCTGCCAGGTTGAACTTGCGAAGTCGGCTTGAAGGCGCCGAAAACCTTTTCCATGATACTCACGAGAGGCCTTCCTGAGGGGCGGTTGAGGGGTTACGGATGGCTTCATCCGCAGCATCACTAAGATCAAGAAGATGGCGCAAGGCTTCAATCTGTCCTTGGTTCTTAGCATCTGCTTGAACTGTCTCTAGTGGGGCAGATACAGAGATTTCCCGCGAGAGGCGTTCAGCAGCGTAGGATGCAATCATATTCTGGATGCATTGCTTTTGGAGTAGGGATAGCTGTGATCCTTGGATGATCTCCTGGGGTGTGAGGGAATAACTAATGAACGGGTTATTCAGGTTGACTGTGCTCATTGCTTGCTTTCTTGGAAGTTGCAACGTGTTGATAGGTACCACCAGCAATGTAGGATGCAACAGTGGCTGTCAGTGCGAGAGCGAATGCATCTCCATCCAGGGTACCGTATGCATTCAGGAATGTGATGGATACAAGGGAAGCACAGGAGAGGAGGAATCTACGCCCTCCCGTGCTCACCATGATCTTGCTGTAGTTAGTTGGAATCATAATCGCTCCGGTCCTACGCTATCCCGCCTGACCGGCGGCCGGTATCGTACGGAGTTGCTCGGTAGATCAAGGGCACGAAATTCGCTTTGGCGAATTTCTCTTCGGCCCTTGACAACCTGCGCCTACTCCTACCGCTACGCGGCGTCCGGCAGGCTGGCGCTTCGGCCCTTCGCTCGCCTGAGCAATCCGCCATGGTTACGCCGCCCGACATGTTATTGCGTCCCGGCAGTTTGACCAGCAGCTTGTCCAGATGCAGCGGCAACAGCAGGATCTGTCATCGCCGGATCATAGCCGAATTGTTCGGGGGTAGGCATGGCAGTTTTAATTTCCACGCCCTTCTGTGCAGCGGCCATTGCAACCTGATTCCATGCGCCGAGTGCCTGTTCATATGCTTGCTGCTGCGGACTCTTCTGGAATGGCGTGAAGTCTACATTCTCAGTCTTCATGAGATACGAGAACATCGGACCAACATTGTAGGCTGCACCAATTTGCGGGGAGGATCCAATGATCTGCATGCCAACCTTCATTGCATCGCCACTGATTACCTTATCCTTCGGAAGGAGGCCATCAGTTACCTTGAAGTTCAGAACAGCTTTGCGAAGGGTGAGCGGATCAATGGAAACTTCCTTACGCTGGGAAGGGGAATAAATGGATCCGGGTTGTTGGAACTGCAGATAGTTCAGCTTCATCACTTCCTTCAGGGGAGTGAACACATCTGCTTCCATAATCAGTGCAGTGCGTTGATCCTTTCCGGTGGCCGCACTCATGGAATCTGACCACTGGTCATTCGTCTTATTGCCCTTGACGAACTGCCCTTGGCGCACAGGGTTCTGACCGTTCAGCACATTCCCGAATTGCACAATCTGCTGAATCTCTTGCATTGCAATTCCGGATTGGTCATCACGGAAGGGAATCTGATACACTGCATCTTGCACAGCCTTTCCATATGCAGATGGCCGCACGGGAATCTTAGCTGCCGGGTTGGGATTGTTGATGTGCGCTTCCAAAATGCGCGACGGATCGTAGATCATGCGGTCAGTAACAGCACGACGGCGCGCAGCCAAGACACTATTCATCAGCGCGCTAGTGGTCTGCTGGAAGGGAATGGCATCCTCAGCAAGGCTCTTAGATTGATAGGCGAGACCTTCATCACCAGGTTGCGCAAAGAACACAGGAATCTTTTCGTGCGCATTCGTCTGGCGCTCAGCGTAAATCAGGACACTGTGATTCACCCAGATCAGTTTCCACACTTGCGGCGTGTTGGGTGCAGGAACCTTCAGCCCGAAATCTGAGGGGATGATGCGCACATATTCCGTGGAGAGCTCATACAGGCCAGTGCCCGTACGATAGCCATTCTTGGAAAGATGTTGAAGGCCAGCCCAACCCATCCATTCGCTGGTATCAATGTCGGATGCGTCAACGAGGGAGGAAAGATTCAGTTGCGGAATGTAGTAGGAGCAGCCGTAAGGAACATTAGCGCCGAGAGTAAGAATGGATGGCGCCTCAAATGCACGAGGAATGTTCTCAATAATCTTCACATCCAACTTATTAATAAATTCTTTTAGTGCAGTGCGCGTGAGGAGTTCCGTGTGCCCTGCAAAGTCTCCGCGTGTGGGAATGTCCCGGAAGGCGACACGATTATCGAAATACGTATTGTAGGGGTCCCAGCGAGTAAGGCGATTGCCCTGCCAAATGATTTCCTTGGGGCGGCCCTCTGCTCCTCCTTTGTAGGAGATGTCAGTTTCGATGGCTGCGGTAACTACGCGATCCCAGGTGCATTCAATGGCGCCCCAATATTTGAAGCAATCGAAAAAGAACTGCGTGAGCTGAGAGGTCCAGCCAGTGCGAACACTGTTCTCCTCAATCAGTGCTTGTAGTTGCAGTGCTTGGTCAATGTATGCAGGAGAGGAGACGACACCGAAGATTGGGTAATCAGTGAGGAATACGGAAACCTGGTAATCTACAGCTGCATTAACTTGAGGCTTCACGACGGGAATGGTGACATTCTGAATCTTATCACTGTTGCCCGCAATATTCGCATACTTGGCACGCCACTGCTCAACAGTTAGATCCTCCTCACGCAGATATGCAAGGTCAATGCGGCGCATCTGTTCGCGCAGATTCCACTGCCGTTCAGAGGTTGTGCCACAGTACTTGTGATAGTCCAGGAATGCATCTTGGACAGGGCGGGAGGGGATGAATGGTTGGTTGGCTGCCACTTTTAGTTCCTAGTGAGGGAGGGAAAGGAGGAGGTTAGAATGCGCAGTTTTCAGCTGCGGAGAGGACGGGAATGCCGTCAAATTCCTGTGCTTCCAGGATGAGGGAGGATGCAATGAAATCTCCATACAGTTCAATTGCTTTGTTTGCGTATGTATGAAGATCCAGAACGCCATCCACATTGTTTGTTTTTAGTGGGTTGAAGGATGTAATCTGCGAGAAGGTTGCTGGGCGCGCTGCATTAGATAGCCAGATTTCACCCTTCAGGAGGGACTTGAACATATCCAGAATGCGAGAATTCTTGGAGCGCTGACCGCTGTATAGATCCAAGCAGTGGAAACCAGCATTGGTTAGGCCGAACTGCGCAATAATGAAATTAAACCAGTAGAGCAGAGAATACTGATATGCGTTTGATTCCACGCAGATTACGCGGCAATTTCGTCGTAGGGCAAGTTTAAGGGTTTCCCGGATCGTATCTCCTGGGGATAGACGACCTTCAATGATTTCCTGGCAGGCAGGTTTGCCCTCGAAGATTTCGTAATAGCCAATGGATACTGCATCACTATTGGCTTTATCATTTGAGGGGTCAATGATGATGAAGTTCCCTTGGTGGGTAGTTTCGCCTTCGTAGGGGAATGCAGGAATCTTGCCAATATCAATGTGGTTATTGATGGAGGCGTTCTCATCATTTAGGACTTCCGCATGGAAAACTTCTGGCTTTCCCATTGCCAGATCATTTTCGTATTCACGCAGGAGCTGGGAAATTGGTTGCAGATCCTCCCAGAGGGATGTGCCATCAGCGAGAATGCCCCCAGCAATGAATTTCACCCAGGTAGGATTATGCTTGAGTTTCCGGAGAAGAGAATGCTTGGTGGGATACATGTTAGCAATGAAGATGAAAAGACACCCTTCAGGGCTCTTTGCTTTCATTGCAGTGCCGACCATCCAGGTTTCAAGATTCGAGGAGATGACGTCGCTATCTGCATCCTCACGAGTTTGGATGTCATCAAAGATCATGATGTCCGGGCGCACATTCTCCAGTGTGATACCACGAATATCTGATTGCGCACCTGCACCCATTAGGATGATGTTGCGGCCACGGAATCCGAATTTCTTGAGATCCTGCCTATCTGTTTCGGCGCCAAGCTTCCAATCTCCGAACACTTTCTTTACATTGGACTCATTGAGCATTCCAATGATGTCCGCAATGATGTTGTTCGCTTTAGTTTGCGTGCCGCAGATGATTAGAATGAACTGCTTGCGCGTGAAGAGGATTACATACAAGATAAAGATCTTGATAAGCATGGTCTTTCCGAAACCGCGCGGAAGGCCGATAGCGAGTTGGGAAAAATCACGAGTTTTATGGACGAACGACAGCATCCAAGCCCAAATTGCTTGGAAGACGGGAGGAAAGAAGTACTTGAATACGGCAGGAAGTGCGAGTGCAGCGAGGAAATCTAGGGAATCCCGTGCATTATCAATTACTTCCTGCGTATTGAATGCATTTTCCTGGTATTGTGGCTCCTCTGGGAGTGGTGCGGGGGAAGGAGCCGTAGGAATATCGGAAAATCCAAGGGATGTTGCAGAGAATTTCATCGTGCAACAGGCTTCTGCGCAAGCATGGATTGAATGATGCGCAATTGCACCAGCGCAGCCTGCTTATTCAGCGCAAGAAGGCGCTGTTTCTGCTCAAGCTGCTGCATTTGCGCTCGCTGCTGGGGAGTCATGGGGGCGTTCATGGGTCAGAGCTGCCTTTCGTGATGCAAGAAGTGCGGGTAGTGAGGCTGATTGTACAGTTACAAGGTCTTGCTGTCCAGCGGTAATGACTTGATTGTTTGCATTTAGCGTGTAGCGATTAATGATTTGCGTAGGCATAACAAGTTGCACAACAGTTTGCTGATTGGTGATACTTTCCGGAGCAGAAGAGCCACGGCGTTTGGCGGCATTGATGATCTGAATTGCCTTCAGAACTTCCATTGGCCGTACCATGAACGGAAGGAGATCCGTGAGCTTCTCCAGGAGCGTATCTTCCATGCGATCATACGCATTGTCACGCTCATTGTGCTTGGATAGATTCTTGTAACGCAGATCAGCGACTTGCGCGGAGAATTCAGGTGCGGAAAGGAGTTGCGAAATGCGGGAAACGGTTACGCCGACGGCAGATGCAACAACCTCAGGACCTAGACCTTGGCCGAGGAGAGCAAGTGCACGCTCTTCTGTGGAAGTGGGAGATGCGTATGTCATTTCATTACTCGCTTTGCTGCTTCAAGAATCTGGTCAAGAACGGAAGGCACAGAAGGAGCAGGAGTTTGAGTTACAGAGGGCTGCGCTGTCATTGGAGGAAGATCTTTAGAATCCATGCGCTCCTGCCGATAGCCTGTGGTGGCTTTATACACGGAAATCAGTGCTTCATCATTTCCAAAGAACTCTTTGCGAACAACAGGATCTTTAGTGAGGTCTTTGCCGGAGTATCGCTCAAGGGAAGAAAGTTCTGCAAACTGTTCTGGAAGGGAGTACTGTCCTCTAGGAAGCCCGCCAAGATATGCAGCAGGAGTAGAACCTGCGATAGCTTGCAATCGTTCGCGTAATGGGGCGGAGGATGCACTGCGCTTAAGATTAGTCTTTAGTGCTTCCGTTGTTCCCCCCAATCTCATGTATTCAGCCACTACTTCTGAATCCCAAGTTGTTTTTTGTCGTGCTGCTACTCGGTTTTGAAGAATGTGTTCAAACTCATGTGGGACAGTGTGCTGTATTCCCGTGCGCGTAGTAATAGCAGGCAAATCCTCGTTTAGTACCATCAAACGAGTAATGCCTTCTCCAACATATCCAAGAGTATTGTGCTCAATGGGAGCGATTCCGATGCGCAATCCTGGAGCGGCAGCAGTCATTGCAACTGCCTGCGCAACGGAAAGAACAGATTCCGGAATGCTTGGGTGTACTTGATTGTTAGGTTTCTTGGGGGGAGTAGTGGCCATAACAGTGAATCCCGTAGGGAGAATGATGAGATGATAACGAGGGAGGAGGTAGGCAGGAGGCAGGGATTGTAATGAAGGCAGGAAACTACTGGGGACAGGGCAGATTTGAAAATGTTTAGGAAATTGTTTGGGAGTGTATTAGGATAGGCCAGCCCAGCAGCCCAAAAAAGCCCAGCCCCCCCCCCTGCTGCGCAGGATGCGACTGAGAATGAGAATGATTCGCATTCGCGTTTCGGTTCGTGCTAGGGGTAGGGGTGCAGAATAGTGCATGTGCAGGAAGATGTAACAGAGTGTAACAGCAGGGAACTATCAGGATGGTCTGAACTCAAACTAGAATCAGGGAAAGAAAACGACAAGCTAGAAACTGTTACACTTTCGGACGGAACTACTAGCAGGGCAAGCGCTCTAACAATCATCAGGCAACGCAACCACCACCACTAGGAAACGATCATGCACACTGTCACATGGATCAGCAGTAACGGAATCGAAAGCATTTCCAGCCCGAAACTTTCCAGCATCTATCGGGTCTACAGGGCGCTGCTGCTGCAAGGCAGGCGGGTCCGCATGTGGCATAATGGTATGCTGGTTCTGTGATGGCATGATTGCCCTACCTGCGCATTGTCATCAGTGCGCATGTGGATGCAATCCCGCATCATCATCCCCTACACCTCGGGGCAACCACCGGAGCTAGATACTGTGTCAAAGACTCAAGCAAACAACGTGCAAAATGCGCTGATCTCACTTGCCGAGGCAGTGGAGTCGGAAACGGAAACGCAAGTGGAAAGGGCTGTCGGCACCTACAATAGCGGCGCCGCACTGACGCGAGCATTGCGTGAGGTGTTTCAGCAGGAATCATTCATGCTGACGCGTGTCAATCGCCTGATGAATGCGGCAGATGGCATGTATCGGCAGCCCAAATAACGCGTAATGTAGCGGATAGCGCCTTGCTTGCAGGGTGCTATACGATGCAATCCCGCATCACTGTTTCCCCATCATTCCACCATTCCATCCCTTACATAGTAGGAACTATCATGTCCAATGTTTCCAATCGCCACGCCATCGTCCCGTTCATCGCTGGCACCAGTGCAGCATGGCCGAATCAGCGGGAATCCCGTGTCATTTGCAAGCAAACCGACAAGATGACCCGTTCCGGTGTGAAGGCGCTGCCGTCGGTATTCGCATCGGTTCCCATGATCGCATCGGCAGATATTGAGGCTGCCATTCCGCGCATGCTGGATCACATTCGTGCAATGCTGGAATCCGCGCAAGATGGCATCGTGCGCTCCCTGTATGAATCCAGCCAGGGTGCGCGCACGGAAGTGACTGATGATGAGATTAGTGTGGATGCATGCATCGCATTCATGGATGCAAAGAATGCTGGCAATCGCCTCTCGGGCGAGAGTGTCGAAACGTGGTTCAATGCAACGGCACGCGATTACGTGATCGCATTCATCGCAGATAAGCTCCGGTTTACGGAACTAACGCCCGAATGCCTGAAAGTGTGCGAAACGCATGCGAATGGATACCGGGAACTCCTCAAGGTGCTGGCAACCGGAAAGACCATTCTTCCTGCAAACCAGCTGCGCACACTGCGCATGGTTCTCTCCACACTCGGCGAGGATGATGCAATGGCATCCCGTTTGCTGGAGCGAATCACTGCGATGGAAAAGCCGAAGGCGCCGAAGATTGCGGAATTCCTGGATCTTTCTGCACTCGAAGATTCTCCGATGTAATCTCCCTTGTCCCTGCAATGCAGGGGCATTCTCGCTAGGTTTTGCTTTCACAGAATCTAGCGAGAATGACGTTAAAAGACTGTTAGACTCCTAGACTCCTAGGGGTGCCCTTGCCCCTACCCGACCCCCTACCCCAGAATCTAAGCACCCCTAGTGCTAGATATGTATACCCCCATTAGATTTTTCAATAATTCATTAATTAAAAATTTGATACCCCCATTTTATAGGCTAAGCACTATGCATATCTGCCATTTAGGTACATATGCATACACGGGTATCGGTAGATTCATGGGACATGCTCCCTCTTGCCACCCCTTGACCCCCAAGGAGTCTAGGAGTCCTACAGTCTTTTACCCTTGTTTCTGCTTAGATTCTTGTCCCATAATCTATTTAACGCAATCATTAGATTGCCCCATACACCTATTGACACCCACAATCAATCAATGGCATGATGCATTACAGTCTAACCAGACTGTGCCCTTAAACTGCCCTAAATCATCATGCCTGATTCAAGTCCTTCTAGTTTGCTTCGTAGTTTGGTATTTCCGCAACAACATTTGCTGCGATGGTATCATATTCTGTTCCCTGCAGCCTCAATTCTTGAATTACAACAAATGATTCAAGAAGATGTTGCAGCATCGTACAATAAAGCTGCAGGTACTGGAGTAACCATTGCAGTTTTGCAATCCCGTATTCTTTCAACCTCTGATAAGTATAAAGCATAAACAATCTATCATCCAATAACGCAACGGGGGGGGCTTGACACGCTCCCCCGCATGCGTTACCCTGTTTCATTCTCCCTTCTCCTCTTTGCATAACTATACCCATTACAAATAGCAGTCCCCACATATCTATCCATTCTTGCGCACACTGCGCAATGCAATCCTGCAATTCGTGGATAGATAATTGGAGATTCTATATCATGGCAAAATATATCGGCCCGAATGCACGCATTTCTGGCAACGCACGCATTTCTGACAACGCAATCATTTCTGGCAACGCACGCATTTCTGGTGATGCACGCATTTCTAGTGATGCAATCATTTCTGACAACGCAATCATTTCTGGTGATGCAATCATTTCTGACAACGCACTCATTTATGGCAACGCAATCATTTCTGGTGATGCAATCATTTATGGTGATGCACGCATTTATGGCAATGCAATCATTTATGGTGATGCACGCATTTATGGTGATGCACGCATTTCTGGCAATGCACGCATCTCTGGTGATGCACGCATTTCTGACAATGCACGCATTTCTGGCAATGCAATCATTTCTGGTGATGCAATCATCAAGCAATCTCATGATTGTATCACAGTCGGGCCTGCAATTTCATCCAATCGCTACACCACTGCACACTGTGATTCAGTCGTCGGAATTCGTGTAAATACCGGTTGCTTCAGTGGCTCCGTCCAGGAATTCATTGACGCAATCAATTCCACCCATGCAAACAATCCTGCTGCACATGCACAATACATGGCATTTGTTGCACTAATCAATGCACATTTCGCTGCATGTGATTCTCTTCTTGCCACTGCTACCTCCAACAATCAATCGGAGTAATCATCATGATCGAACCTACCCGTAATCAATTCCCCACCACTGCAATGTCCATTGCAGCTGCAAATGCACGTCATGCTCTGGAAAGTGAGCCACTCCCTGCATTTGCAGTCACTTTCACATCCATTATTCCCCATGGCATTCCTAACAGTGGCACATGCAAATGGCAGTGCGAATGGACAATGGCGAATGGCTCCACTGTTCGCTTTCCTGCAATCATTCGGGAGTAATCATCATGCATCGCAACAATCAACCCCGTAGCTTTGCATTCTGGTTCTGGCTTTGCTACATCGTCACAATCATTGCAATCATTGCAACCGTGATTGTCTGGTAACTCCATCATCCATCCCATCTACAACCTACGTAATCATCATGGCATACGCACACATCATCATTGACCCCATTGACTACACTGAAGTAGCAGAAAACCTGCGTGCTCATGCAGCAAATGTCATGTTATCAACAGATATTAGTTATTACAATAAGTTTGAGTTCCCCCAAAATAAAGACACGGTAGGAAAATCTCGTGGTGAGTTGTTGCTAGGGAAATTCTGGCGCCTCAATTCATGCCCGATCAATAATTTTTTGCAGACTGAAATTATTTTTGGCTTATATGATTGCATATTCCGTGAACAAGAATGCCTATATGCACTCTTTCTTGCAGAATATTTGGAATCAGATTTCCCTGCATATCTTGAATCACTTCAACCAGCCAATGCATCATGATCCATTCCCTGCCCCCTAATCATCCATCCATGCAATCAGGAGAATATTCCCTGGCACTCTCCTGGTACAATTCCCTATCCTTCCAGCAACAGGAATTCCTATCCACATACTATCAGGTTCCTGTATCATCCTCTGATTATGCAATTCTCTGTGCATTTCGAGATAGGAATGCAACGCATAATCACCCTGATTGGCCGGCATCAGTCATGCGATCAATCTAGCTCTCCTCTCTCCATGCAAACTAAGCGAAGTGGCGCTCTATGCACCCTTCGCTTTCTTTCGTTTTTCCCTCCATCCAATCATCTCTCCCCTACGTATCGGAACAATCAATCATGTCCCACTTCCTTTTCCAAGCCACAATCGGCATCATCCTAACCAGTGCATCCGCCCTGTTCTACCCTGCACTGCCCTTCCTATCTGGCATGTCCTTTGGAATGGCAATCTGGCTGTATCTCAATATGATCTTTGATGCTCTCACTCCGAAAGAATAATCATGAATCCATCCCACAAATTCCGCCCTTATTTCTCCCCACATGAACTACAGGAAATCATCCGCTGTATGAAAGCAGCACCAACAAATTCCATTCCTCTCCTTCGCTACCTTGAATCATTCTCCCTGAAGATAACGCATGGCATCATGCAACCGCAACTTACCCTTTCTCCCACAATGGAAGATAAGCTAGGCCTATCCACCCCTACAGTCCCTGCACAATCACCGCAGGAACTATTTGCACTCTGGTGCACCAATCCTGAAAGAATCACGCCACCACAAATGGAAATCATCAATCAATATCGCTATGAGAATAGCATGATGGATCCAGTTCAGGAATCGGAATACGAAACCTGGCTGCTCTCATCTCGTTCTTAACCCATCATCATCACATCGTACACAATCATGACTGATTCTACCCAATCCAATTCTGCAAACGTCCCTGCAAAGAAAACCACAGAAGAGAAAATTCGCATTGCCATCGCATTTCTTCAGCGGCAGGGCTATCAGGTAATTTCCCGTCATTCAGCGGCAAGAAAAGCCACGGCATCCAGTGATGTTCAACGTCGAATGAATGAGGAACGAAAGAAGCAAATCAGTGCAATCCAAACTGCTGCAACACTCAACAGCAAGGAGGTTGCAGCAATCATGGGTGTATGTGTTGCAACAATTGAGAATTGGACAAGATCCGGTGCATTTCCTGCACCTTTGCCACTTCCTGGGCGTAAACGCTGGAATGCAGAAACAATCACTGCATACATGCGCAATCGCGGCATGACTGTTCCTCCCTCTCTTGATTCTTCCCCCCGCTAATACACTCACCAAGAGTAAATATCATGAAGATCCTATGCGCAATGTCTTCCATTGAATTCTCCTGCGATCACATCCCAGGATCATTCACATCCCGTGAGATAGCTCATCCTATCTTTTCCCTGCCCCAGAAACGCCTTCTCGCAATGACAGGCAAATGGGCAGAAGGTGGTCTAACTCCCACGGATTCCTATCTTCTTTTCCTTGCACTCCTCAACTCCACCGATCTAATCGAATGGCGCATTCCTGTAATGCGCTCCGAACAGACGGATTCCATTGTTGCAAACAACATGGAACATCTTCTCCGTACTGTCATCAAACTTCCCACCGTACCCAATTACGAGGAAGTATTCCCGCACTACGCAATCTCCCCAGATACCCGCTATCTTGCAAATGTCAAATACTGGATCCAGAATTGGCATGATCGCTATGATGAATTCAAATCTGGTTACCGATCTGCACACGAATCTGCAATCATCATTCGTCGTGAGAATGCACTTGCTCGCCTAATCAAATCACCTCATCGCAAGCCATCAGAATACGCACATGCACTTGCAGAATGGGCTGCATCAGCAGGATCTTTCCCTACTTTCCCTGTCTCATCGCCCTTTGGTAATTCCCTGCATACGCAAATCACATGTGCAGAATTCTGGAAAGAAATCATCATTCGTTGCACAAAAGATGATTACATCTTCAGTATTCCTGATGCAGACCTGCAAGAACTGCGGGATCATTGCTTCGATAACATTGATGCAGGATCAATCTTCTCTCATGCCCTATTCAGCATCCTGAAAGGTGCATCTGAACGCAAGAAGACATTCCTTGATCTGGGTGATCCTGACATTCATTCCACCTATCGCATCCTGTCCTCACAGCAGACTGCGGAATCCGCAAATCTCACTGCACTCATTGATAGTGCGCCATCAGCCAAGCCTACCCGTGAACAGTATCCATCGCAATTCGCATTCATTCGTGCAATGATGCGATGGAACATTGCACAGAAATATGGCTCCTCAGATAATCCTGATGGTCCTGCTCCTGCCAGTGATGATTCCCCCGTGTAAATGAGCGCAATCATGCACAACCCGCACACTCCCACCAGTATTTATCACCACATCACGCAATCCTGGGTGATTCCAAAACCTCTCCAGCACAAGCTATCCAATCATTACCTTCTCCATTGGAATCCAGAATACCTATTCAGCACATGGGGAGAAAAGGCGCCAATCGTTCGAGAGGGCATCACATATCTTCGCATCTATCACAACACATCGCACAGTGAACTGACTCGATGCAAGGTTGTCCTTCTTTCCTTTCGTAAACTGCCTGACATTCCCTACGGATATGTCCTCCTAACACCTGCACGTACTCTTGCACATCAGCATATTGATGCACGCTCCGAACGTTCCATGCTTTCCCGTGAGGCCTCATGAATATCTTCTACCTACATGATTCCCCTGCAATTGCAGCATCCATGCATTGCGATCAGCATATTCACAAGATGATTCTTGAATCTGCACAACTCCTATCCACTGCAATGCATCATTGCTACGCTAACCAACCAGCACCCCCATATCTTCGCACAATCTTATACAAACCAGCCTACCAAAAGCATCCATGCACACTCTGGACAATTGAAAGTCCATCCAATCGCATGTGGCTGTGCGAACTTGCATTTGCCCTACAGAATGAGCGTGAATCTGTTGCAAATTGCGGAGAGCATGCATCAATTCCAGTGATTCGTGCAATCTACGAATACCAACAAGAAATAAACGTATATGCAAAGTCAACCAGTCACACTCCGCATATCTTTTGTGGTCCTGCAACCATTTCTCATCGCTTGCACATGTCCACAATTCAGCGATATCAGGAATTCTACCGCAGAAAAGCAACCCGATGGCCACTTGACAGCGGCATTCACATGAGTTATAAAGGGCGTCCTGTCCCATCCTTTCTTTCTGATCTTATTCCCTCCAATTGCAGGTAACCCGTAATCATGGCAACAATAGATTCTTCCCGCTTAGCTTCCCTTCTTCAGCAACTGCGAGAAAAGCGCGGCGAAGCGGCATCAATACCCGTAGTTCCCACCGTTACTCCCACTCCCACTCATGCAGCAGTAACCGTAACAACCAGGGAAACCACCATTCAGGAAGATCGCATTACTGAAGCATCACAAATCTATGATCGCTACGGTAATCTAATCACCCTGAATTCCAAGCAACTTGAATTCGTAACTCTTGCCGCATCCGGTAAGGACTGTGTACTAATTGGTGCAGCAGGTACAGGTAAAACTACCTGCCAAAAAGCAGTCACACAAGCACTCATTTCCTCCGGGCATGCAGGAACTCTTGCATCCGCAGGACACAAACATCTTGCATCGGGAACTCCTGGAATCGTTATTTGTGCATACACCCGTCGTGCAGTATCCAACATTCGACGCAACGTATCCACGGAACTGCAAGGTAATTGCATCACCATCCATAAACTCCTAGAATACCAACCCGTCTATTACGAAGTAACTGATCCAGAAACTGGAAAGGATCGCACAACCATGCGTTTCGAGGCTACTCGTAATGCAGCCAATCCCCTTCCTCCCTCAATTAAGACAATCATCTTTGAGGAAGCATCCATGATTGGCACTGACCTACATGCACAAGTTCTAGAAGCATGTCCCCATAATCCACAGATCATCTACCTTGGAGACATTCAGCAGCTTCCTCCCGTATTTGGACCTGCAATTCTTGGCTTTAAACTTACATCCCTTCCCGTAATCGAACTCACGGAGGTGTATCGTCAGGCTCTTGAATCTCCCATCATTGCCCTTGCACACCGTATCCTCTCAGGAACTCCTATTCCAGCTTCCCAATACCCTGATTGGAAGCACGCAGGAAAACTAACCATTCACCCCTGGAAGAAACGCATTAGCGATCTTGATGCACTAATGACGCTAGGTTCCTTCTTTGCAGCAGCGTGTGATAAGGGTGCATACTCTCCGGAAGAAGACATCATTCTAATTCCATACAACAAAGCAT
>JACCDR010968577.1_pt1 | contig 14273 bp, 17 predicted proteins | sample 7446431 | NCBI WGS metagenome assembly JACCDR01 (sample SAMN15323443, study PRJNA562643) | freshwater metagenome | isolation source: river surface water | place: USA:Blue River Watershed | collected 2017-08-17 | reverse complement strand
GAAGTTGATACTACAACCATCAAGTAACATATTGTTTCATATTATAACCAATGAATTCATATGCTTAGTATATACTACAGTGTGCAAATATTTCCGATGTAATTACAACTATAGGCGGCGGCGATCCCCACACAGGGTGATTCGCACATAGAAAAACCCTGGCCTATCGCTAGACCAGGGCTAGTCAGATCGCAGCTAGAGAGGCTAGGCTTACTTGCGCTTACCCTTACCCTTGGCCTTACCCTTGCGCTTGCGCTTAGGCTTGACGACAGGGACAGGCAAGGCAATGTCCTGGCCAGTGTCCCTAGTCATGTACTCCACTAGGTCCAACTGTATCGCACCATTGAATGCGTCAACCATAGCCTGCAATGTAGCACGCTCAGCGGCACGACAATCAACGTAGGTGATAGGAGGAAGCGTGCCAATGCATGAGCCATACTTGATGCGCTTGGCCGATGCTATCAATGGCTCGCCTTCGCTATACGTCCACCTTGTCCGTCCGTTGACTGCCGATCTGTACTCGCGCCGCTCAAACTGCATGCCTAGTTCAAGGGTATGAATGCACCACGTCCGGTCGCCTGCACCGTAATCATCGAAGGCAACCGAACCGTTGTCTATGCGCAGTACACGCTTGCTCACTTGGATTGCATCAGGATAGAGACGCCTAGCCGTAGGCGTATCGCGTATCTCTACCCATTGCCTACCCTTGGGACGCTCAAAGCTAGGCGTGGTCGCACGCTTAGTGCGCCTTGCCTTCCTTACCTCGGGTGTTAGTTCCTCACGTGGCATGAACAGATCGGACACCTGCAAGGTATCGTCATTCAATAAGGGGACAGACATATCGTGTCCCCTCACTTGTGGCGTGCGATAGATACGCGAACCTACAATGGCATTGCCTTTACTGTTTACCTCAAAGCCTAGAGGCGCACGATAGTTCGATGGCCTCGCCTTGGGTGGGCGAGAAAGACCAAACTTGTTGGCGCCACGCTTAGCATCAGCGTCTAGCCTAGCCTTGCGCTGAGCGTCATACTTCTCACGTGCTAGTTTACCCATGCTCATGCCCCCATGATGCGAGCGAACATGACGACATCGGAACAAAAGGACAGATAGACGTCCGTCTGATGATAGGTGCGCGGCTTGCGCTTGGCCACTGAGAAAGAGAAACAAAGGCGACCGATGCGCAACCAATGCAAGCGACCATTGCGGGTATAACGGATCATTGCTTCATTCCCTGTTCTGATGATAGGTGAATTAACACTATCAGTGTTCTGATTACTTAGGCTGGAACTGCATTACCGTGGATCATAAACCGTGCAGTCATGATTGCATCTTCATGGCAGTCAGTGTGATAGTCGGCACGTTTCTGGCGCTTGCCATGATTGAAGAACTGCACGACATACTCGCACCATTCATGGCAGTAGAACACTTTAGCATGCTTGCCATCAACAGTGGCAGTCTTGTGAATGAGGCGCATAGGTGTATCTCCCGGTTAGGTATGTGATTGGGTATCTGATGAGGTACGCGGTGCACTAGTTGATTGGGTATGTGATGCGTTACCCGGTGTCAACCTGTTGATACAACTAACGCATAGGGAATTCTCATTGATTCCAATCACTTATTGTTACAGATTGTTGCAAGTATGTGTCACACTGTCACACCCCCATTGACATAGGTAAGATATACAACCCAGGGCGGCCGATCGGTTGTGGGTACAAGGGGGGTCGGGGGGTCGCCCCTACGGGGGAATGACCTCTTGAAGTTTCTTAGCAGAAATTCAGGAATCCATAGTTATACTACCGAAATATTGAGTTATACTACCGAAAGTTCTTGACAAGTGATTCGGAATATGTTATAATACCTTTATTAAGAGAAGAGAGAAGATAAGATAGAATAGTACATATGTATATACTTAGTATCAAAGTAGATCTGTCTTAAAGAGATACCTTTGATACCTAGGTATACATAAGGATACCTAAGTATACTACGTAGTAGTACATAGTATACTAATCCTATAGGCCTAAAGATCTATAGGTCCGTTTAGGGGCTCGGACAACCCTGACAGACTCACTTTGATATGGAAAACATGACAGAAGAACTACCAAAGAAGAACTTCAGACGGAATGGTGCCCTGGTAACCAGGGGTCTCTTCCTGGAGAACTATACTGCTGACAGAGAATCTGTCATGTACTCTCTCTCCCGTGAAGACAAGAATGGAATCCCTAGCCTGTATAAACTCTACCTGGCTATGGAAGACCTCACGGAGTACGAATTTGCACTCACCTACTTCGAATCCTGGGAACACTGGCAATCAATTGCCGAAGCTTCCTGGATGAAACCTCACCTGGACAAATGGCGTACAGAACTCATGATCAAACTCAAGTCCATGGCCGTTAAGGAAATGATTAAGGAAGCCACCCTTGGTGGCAAGAATGCCTTTCAGGCTCTTAAATGGATCATTGATAAAGGCTGGATTGAGAAAGCTCAGGGTCCTGGACGCGGTAGGCCCAGTAAGGAAGAAATCAGGAGAGCAGCTGTAGAGGCTGCCTTCTCGGATACACAAGTCCTCGACGATGTTAAGCGTCTGGGAATCAACTAAGGAATACTCACTCTCATGCTCGCTAACTACGTTGCGAGACAGAAATTTAAGGATTAAATTTATGCTTCGCTCAGACTTTGGTCGACCCCTCAATATCACTACCGCCACCACTACTGTCGTCAAGACAGGTCCTGGCGTGCTCGTAAGCATTGTCTTGAATGAGACTAATGCTGGAGCTATTACCATCTACGATAATACTGCCGCTTCTGGTACAACGATCGCTACGATCGCTACCGGTGCTAGTGCTGGAGTAACGTTTGGCTATCTTGCCCAGTTTACCAACGGACTTACTGTTGTGACGGCAGGAGCCGATGACATTACTGTGGTATATGGTTAAAAGATAATGATTGTTAAATCATTCAGGAGCACAGCGACGTGAAGAAACCATTTTATCTTGTCTTTCTCGGCGCGGGAGTCGTAGGAGGCGGACCTGAAGTCCCGGTTAATGCGTTAAGGGATAGGGACGGTAATCCTCTGCTGACTCGTGATGGTCAATATATACTAACACGGTAATAACACATGGCAGACATCTTTAATTTTACAGATACTTGGAACAATGCCGGTACGCAGTTCTTCGGCATCAAACTCAATGTCACTACTACTGCTCACGCTTCTAACTCATTGCTCATGGACCTCCAAGATGGAGGTACTTCTCGTTTTGCAGTAGGACACGGTGGCGGTGTTTATCTAGGTTCTAATGGTTTTGTTCATTTTGGCATTACAGCAGGTAGTGGTGGACAAGAAGCTGGTGGCAATAACAATGGTGTTGGTGGTGTAAACGGCGCTATCTATATCACTGCTAACGGCGCTAACGTCTTTAAGATTGTTGGTGGTGGACTCGGACTTAAATCCAATTCATTTCTAGGATGGACAGATAGCATTGCAGGAGCAGACGCAGGTAATCTAGAGACAGGCTGGTTCAGAGACGCTGCTGATCAGATTTCGCAGAGACGCAGTACTAATGCTCAAACCTACCGGATATACAATACCTATACTGATGGTTCGAACTACGAGCGCGTCGACTTGCGATGGGATACCAACATTTTTGCTATTCTATCGTCAGCAGCTGGCACCGGAACCACCCGGTCAATACGCTTCGGCTTCGGGGGTGGAACCTGGGAGATTAACAATGGCAACGGCGACTGGCTTGCTCTGTCCGATAACACCCAAGACATCGGCGCCAGCGGCGCTAACCGGCCGCGCAACATCTATGCAGGTGGCTCCATCGTCAGCGGCGCATTCGTTGAGGCTGCGACGAGTGGCGCGTTCGTGTTCAACAGCCGCAGCTTCATCTACAGTCCGGCAAACGGCAACATCCTGCTGCAGAACAACGCCAACAATGACTTCGGCCTTCTCCAGTTAGGCGGCACGACCTCCAGCTTTCCGGCGCTGAAGAGGAACAGTGCCATCTTGGAAGCTCGGCTTGCTGATGATTCAACCTATGCCTCATTTCGTGGAGGCACAATTGCAGCAATGTCTGATGTCTATGAATTTGGCTCATCTGGTATATCAATTAGAACCGGTACTGGATCACCGGAGGGTGTTGTAACGGCACCAACTGGCTCTTTGTATCTCAACCTTTCTGGTGGCACGGACACTACGCTCTACACAAAGAACTCCGGCTCGGGTAACACTGGCTGGATAGCAGTGGATAACGTATAATGAATGATAAAGCACTACAGGAATACGCACAACTTCTGACACAGCGTTGTGCTAATCTAGAATTTGAATTAATTAAACTTCAACTTGAACTGAATGAGATAAAAGCCAAGACAAATGGCAGCAGTGAAGAAACTCAAGGATAAAGACCTCGATAAAGTTCGAGAGTGGGCCCTCGGCTCGCTAGAGAACTTCATTCGATTGGTTCATCCTCAACGTGAACTAGGTCAGTGTCATCTCGATCTAATTCAGTGGTGGAATAGAGAAGACAGTAAGAGTCATCAGCTAGTTCTTCTTCCTCGTGACCATGGTAAGAGTGCACTAGCAGCCTATCGCGTAGCTTGGGAGATAACCAAGAACCCAGCTATTAGAATTCTATACATCTCTAGTACCTCTAAACTTGCTGAGAAGCAGCTGAAGTTTATCAAGGACATTCTTGAACTTCCAATCTACCGGTACTACTGGCCTGATATGACGCATATCGACGAAGCCAAGAGAGAGAAGTGGACAGAAAGAGAGATTTCAGTTGACCATCCTGAACGCAAGCGCCAAATTATTCGAGACCCTACAGTCTTTACCGCAGGACTTACAACTAATATTGTTGGGCTTCACTGCGATATCGCTGTTCTCGACGACGTTGTTGTTGATACTAATGCTTACACGGATGAAGGCCGCGATAAGTGCGCATCTCAAGCCTCCTACCTTACGTCTATCCTTGGTACAAGTGGCAGACTTTGGGCGGTGGGGACCCGCTATCACCCACTCGACCTCTACGACACATTTAAAAAGCAAACTGTTATCATCAGAGACGAAGATGGCGAAATTAAAAAAAGCTATGCGCTCTATGAGATTTGGGAAAAAGTAGTAGAGACTCGTGGTGATGGTACAGGAGAGTATCTCTGGCCAAAGCTCGATGGTAAGAAGTTCGGATTTAATCAACAGATCCTAGCAGAGAAGAAAGCTGGTTATACCAATGCTGTCAAGTTCAGAGCTCAGTACTACAATGACCCTAACGACATGTCCACCTCTAGTATTACTCCTGACATGTTTCAGTATTATAATCGCTCTCTACTTAGTCAGAAAAATGGTCGCTGGCTATTCAAAGATAAAAGACTCAACGTCTTCGCAGCAATTGACTTTGCCTATAGTCTTTCCAAAGAAGCGGACTATACGGCGATTGTGGTGGTAGGCGTAGATGGAAACAATAATTATTACGTTCTTGACATTGATCGCTTTCGCAGCAACCGTGTCTCCGAGTATTTTGATCATATACTACGGCTCTATCATAAGTGGGGCTTTAGAAAGATCATTGCAGAAGTCGTCGCAGCTCAAGAAGTCATTGTAAAGGATCTACGTGAAAACTATATCAGAGAACATGGTCTTGCCCTTACCGTCACGGACACGAGACCCTCTAGGCTCCAAGGAGCCAAAGAGCAACGTATCGAATCAGTCCTCCAGCCCAAGTATGCCAACAGACAGATCTGGCACTACTCAGGAGGAAATTGCAGTATTCTTGAAGAAGAACTCTTGATGCAGAATCCTGCACATGATGACGTAAAAGACTCTCTCGCTAACGCTATCGATGCCTGCGTCCCTCCGACTTCACATATGCAGGTACTTAGAGAGCACACTCAAACACAGTACTATAACAAAAGATTCGGAGGAATCGGTTAGTGTCTAAAGTTCTAACAATTGAAGAGTTTCTAGTACCCGATCTCCTCGGTACAAGAATTAGTAACTACTATCTCCAGTGGGAATCGTTCCGCGGCCAAAAGATCGCAATGTGGGATGAGATTCAGCGCTATATTTTCGCTACTAGCACGAAAGATACTTCCAATTCCAAGCTCCCCTGGTCTAACACTACGACCATCCCGAAGCTGTGTCAGATTCGCGACAATCTTTACGCTAACTACATGGCTACTATGTTCCCACGTAGAAAGAATGTAGTTTGGACTGGTTATTCTGAAGCTGATGAAGAGAAGGAACTGAAGAAGACCATTGAGAACTACATGTGCTTCGTTATGGAGCAGCCTGAGTTCATCAATGAGATTGGTAAGTGCGTTCTCGACTACATCGACTACGGTAATGCGTTTGTTATTACAGATTGGGTAGATTATAGGATTACTGATGAAGACAAAAAGACCTCAGTCGGATATGTTGGGCCGCGCCCTAGACGAATTTCTCCTCTCGACATCGTTTTTGACCCCACCGCCCCTACATTTGTGGAGGCGCCTAAGATCATACGTTCTCTCATCACGATTGGCGAAGTTAAGGAACTCCTCGAAAGAGATTCCCTCACAGCCGAGCAACGAGAAGCAAGTAAAGAACTCTGGGACTACATAAAGGATCGTCGTGCGTCAATCAGACAACATACAGGGTCGCTATCCAGCAAAGACACCATCTATCAAGTTGCAGGCTTCGATTCTTTCCAAGCTTATATGTCTTCTGATACGGTTGAAGTCCTAACTTTCTACGGCGATATCTATGACCAAGATAACTCCGAGTTTATGCGTAACCAGATTATTCAAGTTGTGGACAGACACAAGATCATTTCGAAGATCACTAACCCTAGTTTTATGGGTTATGCTCCTATCCACCATGTTGGCTGGAGGATCCGTCCTGATAACCTTTGGGCTATGGGTCCGTTGGACAACCTGGTAGGGATGCAGTATAGAATCGATCATCTTGAGAATATCAAGGCTGACGTATTCGATTTGACTGCTTATCCTGTGGTTAAGATCAGAGGCTACGCTGATGACTTTAACTGGGGACCTATGGAACGTATCACTGTCTATGATGATGGTGACGTAGAACTACTCTCTCCGGATACAGGCATTCTCCAGACTGAGAATGAGATTGCTATCCTTGAGCAGAAGATGGAAGAAATGGCCGGCTCTCCTAAGGAGGCCATGGGTTTCAGAACCCCTGGTGAGAAGACAAAGTACGAAGTACAACGTCTTGAGAACGCTGCCTCTCGTATCTTCCAGAATAAGACCGCACAGTTTGAAAGAGACTTCGTTGAGCCTCAGCTCAATGATTCACTAGAAATGAGCAGGAGAAACCTTGATGAAGTTACTATTCGTTCTCTCGACCCTGACTACAATTTTGCTGTTTTCAGCAACATCACTCCACTAGACATCAGTGGACACGGACGTATCAGACCAGTTGCTGCCAGACACTTTGCTGAGCAGGCTCAGTTGGTGCAGGATATGAATGCATTCTTTGCATCTCCGGCAGGACAGGATCCATCAGTCCTAATGCACTTCAGTGGTCAGAAGCTGGCCGAGACCTGGAACAAGCTTCTCGATATCGAAGACTTCAATATTTATTCACCCTACATTCGTATTACAGAGAATGCCAATGCGGCTAAGCTGGCGAACGTAGCTAACGAAAGGCAAATGAATGACAGTTCAACGCCGTCAGGCATCGGAACAGATGCAGACCCCGACGCCGCCGAGGATACCGCTGGTATGGCTGAGGCACCTGCCGACGCAGGAGCGCAGGGAGGAGTTTACTAAAGCAGTTCTTTCCTTCACAGAATCTCCAGTAGCAGCTAGATTGCATACTATCCTGGTAGAGCTGGAAGCAGAACTAGAAAGGCCAAAGGAGTCAGACTACGACAATCCTAATTGGGCCTATAAACAAGCAGACTACAATGGAGCTAGACGAATGCTCCAAAAACTAAAAGGACTAATTAAAGAATGACCCTCTTTGATAATAAGACGCCAGACCAGGTGGATTATAAGGCGAAGGTTGCAGAACGCTTCACCAAGGATGATGGTTCTATTGATGTTGACGCTCTAAGCAAGTCTTGGGCTCACTCGCAGGAACATATTACTAAGGTTGAGTCAGATGCTGCAGAACTTCGCGCAGATAATATTAAACGTTTATCGTATGAAGATTTGCTCTCGAAACTAGAGCAGCGCCGGGATAGTAACGCCGATAATGGCGCAGAAGACCACGGAAATCGTAATAACGAAGACGTTGATCTCGATGCGCTCGTTGATAAAAGACTCAACGATCGTTTTAATCAATTTCAACAGTCAACCATCCAAAGCGACAATCGAGCCTTCGTTAGAAGTGAACTTGAAAAAGCTTGGGGTTCTGACTTCGTTGAGAAGCTGAAGACTGTTACCAAGGAATTGGGCAAGACAGAAGAGCAGATGAATAAACTGGCAGGAGAAGATCCGCAGTTTCTCATTAGAGCTGTTCTCGGTGGAAACACCCAGCCTAAGCCCATTGTTAACACGTCAGCTCCTCGTTCCTCGATCTCTGCGCGTACGTTGCCTAAGGGCAAGTCTAAGTACGAAGAGTTCAAGGAAGTAATGAAAACAGATCCTAAGAAATATCAGAACGTCCACTTCCAGAATGAAATGCTGAGAGTAGCTAAAGAGATGGGAGACGATTTCTATAGGAAAGGCTAATTAACCTATGCCAGGTTTTAGTTCATATAATATCGACAATCTGACCAGAACACAGCTTTGGAGCAATCAGCTCAAAGACGTTCTGGAAGACGATTTGTTCGGTCTGCGGTGGGTAGACATGGTAACTGACTTCCCGGATGGTGATCTCATCAACATTCCGTCGGTTGGTCAGATGGAAGCCATGGACTACGAAGAGGGTCAGGCAGTTCGCTACTCGGCACTCGACACCGGTAACTTCCAGTTCACTATTAGCAAGTACAAGCAGGCAGCCACTTTCGTCAATCGGAAGTTCATGCAGGATTCGTTCTACATGGCCCGCGTACAGGCAATGTTCGTTCCCAAGATGCGTCGCGCTATCGCGAAGGTCATGGAGACGGATATGCTCGCTACGGGTCCGAATACCCAGACGTCCGCTAACTCCAACACGATTAACGGTGCCAAGCATCGCTTCGTCGGTTCGGGCGCTAACGAGACGATCTCGGTTGACGACTTCGCTAACGTCATCTATGCTCTCAAGAAGGCTAACGTTCCCACGACGCAGCTGGTTGGTATCGTAGATCCGACGGTAGAGAATCTGTTCAATAAGCAGACCAATCTGGTGAACTTCTCTAACCCGAATCCGCACTGGTCCTCGATTCTCGAGACTGGTATTGCTTCGGACATGCGCTTCTCGCGCAACATTATGGGCATTGACATCTATGTCTCCCAGAACCTGAAGCAGAACACTACGACTGAGACGATCGACGGCGTCACTGCCGCCGCTGGTGTGAATAACATCTTCTTCTCGGCCGCTAGCGATCTGATTCCGCTGATCGGTCTGGTTCGCCAGCCGGTTCAGGTGGACTATGAGTTCAACAAGGACAAGCAGAGAGATGAGTGGGTTACGACCTGCCGTTATGACTTCGCTCTGTACCGCCCCGAGAACTTTGTCACTGTCATCACTGACACTGACCAGGTCTACGTATAATAGGAGTATAGATACATGGCTATTACAAACACTTCCAGTACGCCGGTCAAGCTGCCGTACAGTAACGCAGACGGTCTCCGTGTGTGGTACGGTCGCGACGAAGCTACGCATGGCAAGGGTGGTACGTTCCGTGAGGGCATTGGACATCAGAAGATCTCTGAGTTCTATGTGACCTTCACCGACGTTGCTCTTGGCACTTCGGACACCGCTGTGTACGTTCTCGACTTCAATCAGGTGTTCCCGGAATCCGCGGTCATCGATAAGGTTGAGTTCATTACTGGCGCCGCTTGGACTGGTTCCGGCGACGTTCTTCTGAACTTCGGTTTCGTGAAGTCTAACGAAGCTGTTCCTGGCACCTACACCATCATTGATGCTGACGGTCTTGTGAACTCGCTCGCTGACGATCAGATCGATACCGCTGGTCAGGTCACTGTGATTGATGGTCCTACCGCTACGTACGCTGGCGCTCTGGTGGGCGTGCAGGCTGGCATTGGTTTCGATGCTCTCCTGTGTTGCTACCTGGAGACTAGCTCGCCTACGACTGGCAATGGCTATCTGCGCATTTACTGGCGTGACAATAACTTCACGTCCTAATCAGTGAGATGAGTGGGTGTCCGGAGGGGATGCCCACTCTTCACATAAGGAGGAAATCTCACTATGGCTAATAGACGCGAAAAGACGATGGATCTGGGTGGTCTGGATGTTATCGTTCGCTCTCTTACGGTTGGTCCTGTAAAGGCCAGCCCTTATAATATTTCTGGCGTTCCGACTGCTGGTACTATCAATACTGTCGGTTCTACAGGCACTGTCTCCTACGGCACCGTTCCCGGTTCTACTGTAGTGGCTAGTGAAACTACGATTGGTGACACGCACGTCACTAAGCTTACTCTGACCAGCTTTGCGGTTGGTACAGGTGGCGACGCTGCTGACCTTGCTCTCGGCGCTCTGGTGTATACGTTCCCGAGTGGAACGATTATGGTAGAGAACTCAAGCATTGTCGGTACGTTTGATCAGGCTTCGCATGGCACCATTACTGATGGTGAATGTGGTCTGGGTACGGTGGTTGGTTCTACTGCTGTTGATACTCTGGGTGAAGTCGGAGCTACCTCTGAGAACATCCTGAATGGCGACACCGGTGTGCTCTCGACCTACGTGCTGGGCACCACTCTGGTGCAGGCTAGCGGCGTGGGTGTTGGCGGTCTTCCGCTGACGATCCTGAGCGCTGGCGTACATACTGTATTCTTGAACATTGCTGCTACGTGGCCCAACATTGCGGCTGCTGAAGCTGTGACGTTCACTGGTACGATCACTATTCGTTGGCGTAAAATTTCTTAATACTAATCCAAAGGAATAATTCTATGGATGAGACAACTAAGGAGACTGATTGTATGAACTCTCATACGATGCCTGTTCTACCCCTGGTCGCCAATGGCCACGGTCACTCAGACCACGGCCTTGAAGGCAAGGACGCTGTTCTAATTCATAGTAATCAAACCTCGCTCAATGCCAATCTTCTGCAGGATTCCTTTAATAGGAATTCTAAAGAGAATGTAATTGAGACTCTTAATGCTAAGTTTGACAACGAGCGAAGTGCTCGTGACATGGAAATGAGATTGTCTGTCCTGATTAAGGACGAGGCTGTCCAGACCCGTACTGAACTCTTCCGTGATGAAGTTCGTCGCCTTGAGCGCGAGCGGAATGACGCTAGGTTCGACGCTCTGGCGCGGATGATCGAAACTAAATGTCCGACCCCGACGCCGTAATTAAGTAGATAGGTAGGCTATGGCTGATAAACTAACACTTGCTGATTTGGCTTCACTGGCGAATGAAACGTCAGCCATAGCCACCATTAATGCAAACAATGCACTAATTGAAACTGCTATAGATAATACTCTATCTAGAGATGGCACATCTCCTAATGAGATGGAAGCTCCTCTGGATATGAATTCTAATCGTATTCTTAATCTTCCTGAACCTATCTCTGCTAATGAACCAGTTCGTTTGCAAGATATGGCAGGTACGATTGAAGTAATCAATGGTTTGACACCTTTCGGTATCGAACTTATGACTACTGATGATGCTGCTGATGCTGCTGAGACTCTTGGTCTAGGTATTACAGATGCTCCGCTCTTTGATAGTCTATCTCTATCTGGTGCTGGTGGAACTTTCTTATCTGTAATAGATAGTACCAGTACAGCAGGCATAACTGTTAGACCCCCTACTAGTCAATTCGGCATTATCTCTTTCCAGACAGGATCTACGGATCGTTGGATTATGGGAAAGAACGCGACAGCAGAAAGTGGAACGAACGCTGGTAGCAATTTCTTTATCAATAGATACGATGATGCTGGTGTCTTCGTAGATGCTCCGCTTACAATCACTAGATCTACCGGTGCAGTTACAGTTCTTCAAGGTCTAACTGCATCAAGTACTCTTGCTGTCACAGGACTTACTACTCTCACAGGTAAAGCTGTTCTTGGAGCTGGCTCAACTTCTGTAGCTCCTCTGACATTTACTAGCGGCACTAACCTAACTACTGCTGCTGCTGGTTCTAAAGAGTATGATGGAACTACGTTCTACAATACAGCAGTTGCCTCTACTAGAGGTGTCGATGTAACAGAGCATTTCATCAGTTTGACTGCAAACCAGACTGGTACTGATGTTAATACTGCTCAACCCTGGTTTCCAGGCGGTGGCGGTACAGGTATGACAGTGGCTGCGGGTACTACTTACTTCTTCGAAGGAGTTCTATCCGCCTCAAAGACAGCAGGCACCACTTCTCGTACTATCGGTATGAACTTTGGTGGTACTGCTACTATAACTAGCATCTCTTATTGGGCTCATCTTACACAGTCAGACACAGCTACTTGGAGTGCTAACGGATCTGGAGCTGGCACTTATCAAGAAGTCGCTACAAACGTAACTCTTAACTTTACGGCTTCAACCAGTGCTAACCAAGTCTTTGTGATTCGTGTATCTGGTATTGTACGTATTAATGCTGGTGGTACTTTTATTCCTAACTTCCAGTACTCAGCTGCTCCTGGTGGTGCTCCGACGATCAGAGCTAACTCATGGTTCAAGTTGAGGCCTGTTGGAAGTGGTTCTGTACTCAATGTAGGAAACTGGAGCTAATGGCTAGTGGTGGTACAAATGTTAAGGAGCATGTGGAGGTTTCTTCCTCTGCGCCTCCGTACTTGGCTCTTGCTAAGAATGACCTTGGCAAGAACGAGAGAACTAATCGGAAAGAACTGAATGCCCGTATTAAAGATAAACTGGGCTACGAGTTCGATGTAAAGAGTACGCCCTGGTGTGCGGTCTGGGTAGCAGAGAGGCTGGAGACAGCTGGCTATGCTTCTCCTAAGAAGGCTAATGCCAGGTCCTTCCTGAACTGGGGCTACGAGGTCACAGAGTGGAAGGAAGGAGATATCGTTGTATTCTGGCGAGGAACGAGGAACGATGGTGTCACAGGACACGTTGGCTTCCTACTCAAATGGGATGGTAACTATGTAACGGTACTCGGAGGTAATCAGGGTGACGAGGTTTCTATTCAAAGATTCCCCAAGAGTAAGATACTTGGTGTAAGGCGCTATCGTAGTCCATGGGGGTCTCGTACTGTGAAGGCCGCCGCTACGAAGGTTGCTGTGGGCGTAGAGGAAGTCGTACGTCACTCGATGCCGACTGTAGAGACTGCCACTGAGTCTAAGGGACTCTTAGAGCAGGCTATGGGATACTTCCCCAATATGGGGCAGTGTATCGGTATTGTAATTATTGCACTCGGTGCATATATCATCTATCGTAAGATAAAGGATATGAAGAATGTTTGATGTTCTCGGATGGGTGATGGGATTTGGCGGTGTTACTACTGCTGCTATCCTAGCTGTGTGCGCCTATGTATTTGGTGCTAAGGCTGTCGTAGAAGCACTCTCCCCTATCATTAAGAAGGGTGCTGAGATTACTGCTGATGTTATGTCTAGCCTATGGGATGGAACGAAGAAGCTGTTTGAGACTGTCTCAGATATATTCATGGTGGTGTTGATTATCGGTGCCACATGGTTCTTCACTGCTGGCCACTACAGCAATGTGCTACGGGATCAGAAGATGATCTGTCAGCAGCAGCTAGACAAGAAGAATAAGAAACCGTCAGGTCAACAGGAGCAGAGGGAATGGAATCCTTTTGATATCTTCAAATGACAGACGAAGTACAATGGACACTAGGTAGACTAGACGCCAAACTAGAATTTATTACAAAGCTTCTAGAGAAGAACCAAGAAGAGTTCAAGTCTCTAGAGCAAAGAGTAGCAGCCCTTGAGAATAAGTTGTGGTGGGCTGCTGGTATCGCAAGTGCTGTGGTTGCTGTATGGGTGTTCCTCAGTGATCTAGTGCTAACTAAGCTAGGCATAAAATGAAGCGCACACTTCTAGAAGCAACACAAGAAATCTTGTCCTCGATGGAGTCGGACGAAGTTAACTCCATTAATGACACAGTAGAATCGTATTCTGTAGCTCTTCTCTTGAAGGGCGTGTACTACGATATTGCTACAGAACTTAATCTCGATGAACACAAATCACTGTTCGAGTTGAACGCTAGCGGAGATATCGCTCAGCCTACTCTAATGACAGTGCCGAGT
>JACCDR012663524.1_pt1 | contig 14280 bp, 13 predicted proteins | sample 7446431 | NCBI WGS metagenome assembly JACCDR01 (sample SAMN15323443, study PRJNA562643) | freshwater metagenome | isolation source: river surface water | place: USA:Blue River Watershed | collected 2017-08-17 | reverse complement strand
TTCATTGGTGCAATAAAAAAGCCAAGCAATCTGCTTGGCTTTTTTTATGACCGCTTGGCCAGCGGCAAATTGAGCAACAGGTTTTGCGGCTTGAGCTTCAAGCGTTGGTTGGCGTCCACGGCCATGGCTAAGTACGCGGGCTTGCCACGCACCTCGGCCAGCATGTCGTTGGGCTCGACAAACTCCAGCTTGAACAAGCACAACAAACGCTCCATGCGATCGGCATCGACCTCTTTGCCTTGGTAGAGTTCATTCAATACACCGCTGGCTTGGGCGTCTAAGCCTACATGCCACACCCAGTGGTCGTCGTTGATTTCGCGCTCGGTTTGAATGCGCACCTGCACACCCAAAAAGTGTTGCACCCACTTGGCCATCACCTCGCACAGCGCGTTCAACGCAGGCTGACCACGGTTGAGGCTCACCACCCAGTCAAAGCTCTCGCTACGGGGCCAATACGCGTCTTGGTTGTCGTCGTTGAGCACATCCAAGTCCACGCTGCGCAGTTTGATGCCGCCTTGCTTGAGCAATTCGCCAATCGAGCCAAAGCTGCTTTGCGTGGCGTGGCGCTCAACCGTCTCGTCATCAGCCGCCATCACAGCGCCATCTTCAAGCACGGTGATTTTTTGCGTGTGCATCAGCATCTCAGCCGCACGCGCTTGCATGGCCGTTGGCGCATCGCCCAAGACATGACGTAACAAGATGTGCGTGATGTGTTGCACCAACAGCGGAGGCACATCCACGCCCTCGCCTTTGAATAAAGCCATGTAGCTGGCCTCTAACGTGGGCAGCGTGGTGATGCGCTGGCGAAAGCGCAGCCATACGGCGTAGTTGTCGGCAGCGTCTTTGTCTGCCAGTGCAGCCAGCTCTTGGGGGCTCACATCACGGCGTGGCTGCTCAACCAAGCTGTGGTGCAGCGCCACTTCGGCTTCACATGAACTAGCAATGGGTGCCAGCTCAGGACGCTCTAAAAGAAAACGCAAAAAGTCGTCGGTTACCACCAAGTGGCCTGCCTCGTTGGTGGTGAGCAGCGAGTAGCCGCAGGTGGGCCAGAGTGGTTGTGTCATGGTGGATGGCCAGAGTTGGACGGCGATCAGTAGCCGGGCTTCGCGCCTGCGCGACGCTTAGAGAACAAGCCTGCACGACTGGTGCCTTGTTTTTGGAAACGCTCACGCCGCGCCACCTTGGGATCAACGGTGAGTGGGCGGCAAATTTCAATGCGGTCTAAATCGCGCAGCACATGGTTGGGGCTGGTCTTTTTGCCCCAAATGCACACAGCAAAGGCTTCGGGCTGGCTCAGGTCAATTTCTGGGCATTCAGAGAGCAAGCCACTTTGCTGCAAGGCTTGCATCACCGTCACGCCGGCGCTAAAGGCCAACACACGCTCGTGCACCACGCGGGGGGCCGGCGAATACATCAGCGTGATTTGCAAAGTGCTCACGCGGTGTACACCTGCTCGGCACGCTTGACAAACGCATCCACCAAAGTGGCGGCGATTTTGTCGAACACGGGGCCAACCAAACTGCCAAACATGCTTTCAAACGCGTAGTTCAGGGTCAGCTCAATGCGGCAGGCGCGCTGCGGTTCTTGGGTGTTGGGGTCAAGCAGTGGATGGAAATCCCATGTGCCATCCAAATGTTTGAATGGGCCGTCGACCAGCTTTAGCTTGACCTGTCGGCCCTCGATGTGCACGTTGCGCGTGGTGAAGCTTTTGTGAAAGCCGCCAAAGGTCATACCCACTTGCGCGGTCGCGCCATCGGGGTGAGTTTCGAGCACGCCTGCGCGGTCACACCAAGGCAAGAACTCGGGGTAGCGGGCCACATCGGTCACCAGCGCAAACATTTCTTCAGCGCTGAACCAGATCAAAACGGACTTGTGTACGGTTTTCATAGAATGGTCGCCATTGTAAGAAGCTCTACGATCCCCATATCTCCCTAATGGCTACCAAAAAACCTGCAACTCCCTCGCGCATCGCCGACAACAAAAAGGCGGCGTTCAACTATTTCTTCGAAGAAAAGTTCGAGGCAGGCATGGTGCTGGAAGGCTGGGAGGTCAAGGCCGCCCGCGAAGGCAAAGTGCAGCTCACCGACGGCTATGTGGTCATCCGCGATGGCGAGCTGTTTTTGATTGGCTGCCAAATCAACCCGCTGCACACGGCGTCGAGCCACGTCACGCCCGACAAAGTGCGCACCAAAAAACTGCTGATGAAGAAAGACGAAATCAAACGTCTCATCGGCAAAGTCGAACAAAAAGGCCACACGCTCGTGCCCGTGAACCTGCATTGGAAAAACGGCAAGATCAAATGCGAAATCGCGCTGGCCAAAGGCAAGGCCGAGCACGACAAGCGCGACACCATCAAAGACCGCGAAGGCAAACGCGAGGTCGAGCGTGCCATGAAGTCACGCCACCGCTGATTACTTCTTTTTGCGTGGTGGCAAGCCCGTGTGTTGCGTGAGCACACGCCCCCTCACCACTTTGCCTGCACCTACCGCTTTGGGCACACTTGTGCTGTTTTTGCGACGCGCACTGGTGTAGGCCCCATCGGTCTGAGGCTGATAGGTGGGGATCAAATGCTGTTTGCCATTGCCAATCAAGTCAGCACGGCCCATGGCTTTTAAAGCCTCACGCAACAAGGGCCAGTTGTTGGCATCGTGGTAGCGCAAAAAGGCTTTGTGCAAACGGCGGCGACGCTCGCCGCGCACGATGTCGACGCTCTCGCTGCTGCGCGTGATGCGCCCGAGCGGGTTGCGCCCCGAGTGGTACATGGCCGTGGCCGTGGCCATGGGGCTGGGATAAAAAGTTTGCACTTGATCAGCCCTGAAACCATTGCGCTTGAGCCACAAGGCCAAGTTCATCATGTCTTCGTCGCTGGTGCCGGGGTGCGCGGCGATGAAGTACGGCACGAGAAATTGCTTCTTGCCCACTTCTTCGCTGAACTTGTCGAACATGGTTTTGAAGCGGTCGTAAGTGCCGATGCCAGGCTTCATCATCTTCGACAACGGGCCACCTTCGGTGTGCTCAGGCGCAATCTTGAGGTAGCCACCCACATGGTGCTGCACCAGTTCTTTCACGTACTCGGGCGACTTGACGGCCAAGTCGTAACGCAGGCCTGAGCCGATCAAAATTTTCTTGATGCCTTTCAAGGCGCGCGCACGACGATAGATGTTGATGAGCGGCGTGTGGTTGGTGCCCAAATTTTGGCAAATCCCGGGATACACACAACTGGGTTTGCGGCAAGCGGCCTCAATCTCGGGGCTCTTACAGCCTAAGCGGTACATATTGGCGGTGGGGCCACCGAGGTCTGAAATGACGCCTGTGAAGCCCGACACTTTGTCTCGGATGTCCTCAATCTCGCGAATGACCGACTCTTCGCTGCGGCTTTGGATGATGCGGCCTTCGTGTTCGGTGATCGAGCAAAACGTGCACCCGCCAAAGCAGCCGCGCATGATGTTGACGCTGAAGCGAATCATCTCCCACGCGGGAATTTTGGTCGCACCGTCATGGCTGCCGTTTTCATCGGCGTATGCAGGGTGAGGACTACGCGCATAGGGCAAGTCAAACACATGATCCATCTCCGCGGTGGTGAGCGGAATGGGCGGCGGGTTGACCCACACATCGCGTGCGGTATGGCCTTCGCCGTGGGCTTGCACTAGGGCGCGTGCGTTGCCAGGGTTGGTTTCTAAATGCAGCACGCGGTTGGCGTGGGCATACAACACGGGGTCAGACTTGACTTGCTCGTAAGACGGCAAACGAATCACGCTGCGGTCACGCGGCGGTACTTTAAGTGCACCTTTGCCTTGAAACGCAGGGTTTGGCACAAAGTTCAAAGGCGAAACGGTAAAGCCTGCATCTGCCTTCGCACCGGCTTTGGCGTTAGCCGCATCCGCCACCGCATTGGCCTCGTCTTCGCGCGCACAGGTTTCGCCTTGGGCTTTGGCTTGTTCGCTCACCATCAAATAGGGGTTGACGTGCGCCTCTACCCTGCCTGGTGTGTCAATGCTGGTGGAGTCAATCTCAAACCAACCCTCAGGCGTTTCACGACGCACAAAGGCGGTGCCGCGAACATCAGTGATGTGATGCACCGGCTCTTTGGCGGCCAATCGGTGTGCAATTTCCACAATCGCGCGCTCAGCGTTGCCGTACAAGAGCAAATCGCATTTGCTGTCCACCACGATCGAGCGGCGCACTTTGTCTGACCAATAGTCGTAATGCGCAATGCGGCGCAACGAGCCCTCAATGCCGCCCAACACAATTGGCACATCGTTGAAGGCTTCTTTGCATCGCTGGCTGTACACCAACGCGGCGCGGTCGGGGCGCTTGCCGCCCACATCACCTGGGGTGTAGGCATCGTCACTGCGAATTTTTCGATCAGCCGTGTAGCGGTTGATCATCGAATCCATGTTGCCAGCAGTCACGCCAAAAAACAGATTCGGTTTGCCAAGCGCCTTGAACGGCTCGGCACTTTGCCAATCGGGCTGGGCAATGATGCCCACGCGGAAACCTTGGTTCTCCAGCATGCGGCCAATCACCGACATGCCAAAGCTCGGGTGGTCCACATACGCATCGCCCGTGACGATGATGATGTCGCAGCTGTCCCAGCCGAGTTGCGTCATTTCCTCGCGCGACATCGGCAAAAACGCAGCCGTGCCAAAACGAGCCGCCCAGTACTTGCGATAACTGGTCAGCGGCTTGGCATTGCGGGGAAAAAGGGAGACGTCGACGTAGGCATTCATGAAGGCCTCAAGTGTACGGGCTAGGCCCATTCCTTCAGGTTTCAGGGGCTATCACCCTGTCGTTTTAAAGGCGCGTTTTCAGCTCACGCTTCAAGGCAGCGCTTGCACCGTGAGTGGCTCGCCCCACAGGTGCGACATGACGGCTTGCGCCTGCGCCACATCACCCGAGGTGAAAAAGCGCACCGAGCCTGACGTGCTTGCGCTCAACAAACCGCCGCTTTCATCCAAACGCCGCACCAACTCACGGGCCACGGCCTCAGCTGGGTCGATCAGCGTTACACCTGCACCCACGATGCGTTCAATCGTGTCGCGCAAAAACGGGTAATGCGTACAGCCCAGCACCAAAGTGTCTGCGCCCTGCTCTAGCAACGGTGTGATGAACTGGCGCAGCAAGTGCTCTGTCTCTGTGCTGTGCAAGTCTGCGCGTTCCACTTGTTCCACCAGCCCTGGGCAGGCTTGCAGCACGATGCGTTTGTCTGCGGCGTACAAATCAACAAGCCTTGCCACCGCCGCACTTTGCACCGTTTGCCGCGTGGCCAGCACACCCACCACACCGCTGCGCGTGAGCGCCACCGCAGGCTTGATGGCGGGCTCAATCGCCACCACTGGCAAATGCGTTTGCTCGCGCAGGGTTTTGGCAGCCACCACCGTCGCGGTGTTGCAAGCAATGGTGATGCCCTTCACGCCTTGCTCGGCCAGCCAATGCCCCACAGTGAGCGTGCGTTGTGTGATGTGCGCTTCAGATTGATCCCCGTACGGCGCATGCCCCGAATCAGCCACGTACACCAAATGCTCGTGCGGTAAGGCAGCACGAATGGCACGTAAAACGGACAAGCCGCCGACGCCAGAGTCGAAGACGCCTATCGCACTTAAAAGCGGTCTAACGGATGGGGATGAAACAATAGGCTCAGACATGATCAAGGTGTGCATTCTCGCCGACAGCAGTGACTTTCAAAGCACAAGTAACTCGATCATTTAGAGCATGAAACTAAGTTACATTTTCACTCATGCTTGAACGTATCAAATCTAGCCTATCCAACTTGGCCCCCGCCGAACAACGCGTGGGTAAATTGTTGTTGACTGACCCCCGAACGTTTTCAACTCTGCCTGTGACAGAGCTGGCAGAACGCGCCCAGGTGAGCAAGCCAACCGTGGTTCGTTTTTGTCGCAGCATGGGCTACGAGGGTTTGAGTGATTTCAAGCTCAAGCTCGCAGGCAGTTTGAGCGAAGGCGTGCCATTCATCCATCGCAACGTTGGGGCACAAGACAGCAGCAACGAAGTCCTAGTCAAAGTGATTGACAACACGGTGACTGCATTTTTGAAGTACCGCAATGACGCATCGTCTGCCGCCATAGACAAAGCGGCAGAAGCGATTGCCCTCACCCACAAAAAAGGGAAACGACTTGAATTTTTCGGTGTGGGCAACTCAGGGATCGTCGCCCAAGATGCCCAACATAAGTTCTTCCGCTTGGGCTTCAATACCATTTCGCACAGTGATGGTCACATGCAAATCATGAGTGCATCCCTGCTAGGACCTGGGGACTGTTTGGTGGTGTTTTCTAATTCAGGACGGACACGCGACTTGCTGGATTCATGCGAAATTGCCAAGAAAAATGGAGCCACCACCATTGTTGTGACAGCCTCTGGCTCGCCCTTATCGACGACGGGAAAAATTCATCTTTCCGCCGATCACCCCGAAAGTTACGAGAGGTTTAGCCCCATGGTGTCACGTCTACTGCACCTGATGATTGTGGATGTGCTGGCCACAGCCGTTGCTTTGCGCATTGGTAGCACTCAGCTTGAGCCCATGTTGCGAAGCATGAAACAAAACCTCTTCAACAAGCGCTATTCATGAAGTCGTTTTGAAAAAGTTTCATTCGCTTCACTTCGGTAAACCCAATAAATTTGACGAAAATCCACCCATGACTTCATTCGTCCCCCCTCAAGAGCGCAACTCATGGAAAGCCCTGCAGGCGTTGGCCCAAGGCCCACAACCGCATTTGCGTGATTTGCTCAAAGACCACACACGCAACGCCGCACTGCACGCCCATGGCGCAGGCATCAGCATTGACTACGAGCGTCAGCGCGTCACGCCCGAAGTCATGACGCAGCTGTTGGCTTTGGCCGACGAATCACAAGTCATGGCGCAAGCGCAAGCGATGTTCAAGGGTGAGCCCATCAACGCCACTGAACACCGCGCCGTGCTGCACGTAGCCCTGCGCGGCAGCCATGTACCCAACCCACCTTGGGGACATGCCATTTCTAAACAAGTGAGCGAAGAGTTGCATCGCGTGTGTACTTTTGCTGAGAAAGTCCGCGAGGGCCACATGAAAGGCTTTGGCGGCGAATCTATCACCGATGTGGTCAACCTCGGCATTGGCGGCTCAGACCTCGGTCCCCGCATGACCACCGAAGCACTGAGCCACTTGACGCGCGACAGCTTCAAAAACAAAGTTCGTGTGCACTATGTGTCCAACGTAGACGCATGGAGCCTCTACACCACACTGGCTTACCTCAACCCCGCGCGCACTGCATTTGTGGTGCAAAGCAAAACCTTCACCACACAAGAAACCATGACCTTGGCTGCATCGGCCAAGCGTTGGTTGAGCGATGGCGGCTGCCCTGTTGAGCAGCTCGGCAAGCACCTCATCGCCGTCACAGCCAACCCCCACATTTCTGCTGCACAAGGCTTCACCCCCGAACACACCTTTGGCTTTTGGGATTGGGTCGGTGGACGCTACTCGGTGTGGTCAGCCATCGGTTTACCTTTGGCCATCTCCATCGGTGCGTTCGCCTTCCAAGACATGCTCTTGGGTGCACGTGCGATGGACGAACATTTCCTCACTGCACCAGCCGATCAAAATCTGCCCTTGCTCATGGCCTTATTTGGTGTGTGGAACCGCAACTTCTTAGGCGCGACCACCCACAACATCGCGCCCTATGCCTCGCCCTTGGGCAAGTTCGCCTCGTTCTTGCAACAGATGGACATGGAGTCCAACGGCAAAAGCACACATGTGGACGGCAGCCCTGTGCAAGTGCCCACCGCACCCGTGCTGTGGGGCGGTTTGGGCATTGACGGGCAACACGCTTACTTTCAGCTCATTCACCAAGGCCAGCATTTGGTGCCGATGGATTTCATTGGCTTGCGCACCGAGCGCAGCCCCTTGCCCTTTGCCGCCGAGCACCACCGCGTGGTCTTGCTCAATATGCAAGCGCAAGCACAAGCCTTGGCCGTGGGTCGCAGCGCCGAGGAAACCGCTCGCGAACTGCGCGAGGCGGGCATGGACGAAGCCGATGTGCAACGCCTCACCCCACACCGCACCTACCCAGGCAATGTGCCCAGCACCACAATTTGGATTGACGCGCTCACCCCGCGTAGCATGGGCGCGCTCATGGCACTGTATGAGCACAAGGTGTTTTGCCAGGCCGCGATTTGGGGCATTCACGCCTACGACCAGTGGGGCGTAGAACTCGGCAAGAAGATGGCCAAAGACATTGAGAACGCAAAATGACCGACAAAACTGCCAAGCCCAAACTGTCTGCCGCCTCCCGTGCCACGCAGCAAGCCAAAGAAAACGAACGCCCGTTGGTCGAAGACATTCGGCTCTTGGGCCGCATCTTGGGCGATGTGATTCGCGAACAAGAAGGCAAAGAAGCCTATGAATTGGTCGAGCAAGTGCGCAAGCTCTCCGTCGCGTTTCGCCGCGATGCCGATGCCAACGCGGACAAGGCGCTGAAAAAACTCTTGGCCTCGCTCAGTGCCGAGTCCACCGTGAGCGTGATTCGCGCCTTCACCTACTTCAGCCACTTGGCCAACCTCGCAGAAGACCGCCACCACATCCGCCGCCGCGCCATTCACGAGCGTGCAGGCCATACGCAAGAGGGCAGTTTGCAGATGGCCTTGAGCCGCTTGAAAAATGCAGGCACTGCACCGCGCAGCATTGTGCAAACCTTGGCGCACAGCCATGTATCGCCCGTGCTCACCGCCCACCCCACCGAAGTGCAACGCAAAAGCATCTTGGATGCCGAGCGTGGCATTGCCCAGCTCTTGGCGTTGCGCGATGACATCAAATCGCGCTCGGCTCTGCACGCCTCCAGCAAAACACCCGATGCTTTGGCTGCACGCGAACTCGCAGCCAACGACATGCAAATTCGCGCACGCGTGTTGCAGCTGTGGCAAACCCGTTTGCTGCGCTTCACCAAGCTCACGGTGTCCGATGAAATTGAAAACGCGCTGAGCTACTACGAGTCCACGTTCTTGAGCGAAATCCCCAAGCTCTATGCCGACCTCGAAGCCGAGTTAGGCCACGCCCACGTGCACAGCTTTTTGCGCATGGGCCAATGGATTGGTGGCGACCGCGATGGCAACCCCAACGTCAACGCCGACACGCTGCGTTTTGCCTTGCGTCGTCAATGCGATGTGGCCTTGCGCCACTACCTGACCGAGCTGCATTTCCTCGGCAGCGAGTTGTCGATGTCGGCCATGTTGGTCGATGTCACGCCTGAGATGCACGCGCTTGCCGAGCGCTCGCCCGATACCAACGCCCACCGCCAAGACGAGCCGTATCGCCGCGCCCTTACTGGCATGTACGCACGCTTGGCCGCCACGCTCAAAACCCTCACCGGCGGTGAAGCTGCACGTCATGCCATTGCGCCACAAAACCCTTATCTGTCAGCCCAAGAGTTGCTGGCCGATTTGCGCGTGATTGCCAGCTCGTTAGAACATCAACACGGCAGCGCATTGATGGCCCAGCGCCTCACGCCCCTCATGCGTGCAGTCGAGGTGTTTGGTTTTCACCTCGCCACCGTGGACTTACGCCAAAGCTCTGACCAACACGAGTTGGTGGTGGCCGAGTTGCTCGCTACGGCGGGTGTGGAAAAGCACTACGCCAAACTCAACGAGCAGCAACGCATTGACGTGCTGACCCAACTGCTGCACGATGCCCGCCCCTTGCGTGTGATGGGCGCTCAGTATTCAGAGTTGTCGCTGAAAGAGTTGGCCATTTTTGAAACCGCCCACGAGATGCTGGCGACCTTTGGCAAAGACGCCATTCGCCACTACATCATCAGCCACACCGAAACCGTGAGCGACTTGCTGGAAGTGTTGTTGCTGCAAAAAGAAACCGGCCTCATGCGCGGTACCTTGGGCAGCAAAACATCGACCTGCGATTTGATCGTGGTGCCCCTGTTTGAAACCATCGACGACCTGCGCCGTGCCGCCGACATCATGGGTGGCTTCTACGCCATCGACGGTGTAGCGCATTTGGTTAAACGCAGCGGCGCAGAGCAAGACATCATGCTCGGCTACTCGGATAGCAACAAAGACGGCGGCATCTTCACCAGCAACTGGGAGCTGTACCGCGCCGAAATTGCTTTGGTCACCTTGTTTGATGGCTTGTTCAAACAACACGACATCACACTGCGCATGTTCCACGGCCGTGGCGGCACCGTGGGGCGTGGCGGTGGCCCGAGCTACCAAGCGATTTTGGCGCAGCCCCCAGGCACTGTGCGCGGGCAGATTCGCCTCACCGAACAAGGCGAAGTCATTGGCTCGAAATACGCCAACCCCGAAATTGGTCGTCGCAATTTGGAAACATTGGTGGCCGCCACACTCGAAGCCACGATGCTGCAAACCACCAAGCCTGCACCGCAAGCATTTTTGGATGCTGCGCAATGGCTGTCGAACGCGAGCATGGCTGCTTACCGTGGTTTGGTGTACGAAACACCGGGCTTCACCGACTACTTCTTTGCGTCCACACCTTTGCGTGAAATTGCCGAGCTCAACATTGGCTCTCGCCCTGCCGCACGCCCTAAAAATGGCAACGCGCAACCACGCATCGAAGACTTGCGTGCGATTCCTTGGGGTTTCAGCTGGGGCCAATGCCGCTTGACCTTGCCCGGTTGGTTGGGCTTTGGTGCGGCGGTGGATCAGTTCATTCACCAACACCCCACACTCAAACCCAAAGATGCGCTAGCCTTGCTGCAAAAAATGCAGCGCCAATGGCCGTTCTTCCGCTCACTCTTGTCTAACCTCGACATGGTGTTGTCCAAGAGCGATTTGGGCCTGGCCTCGCGCTACGCCGAGTTGGTGAGCGACGCCAAGTTGCGCAAAAAGATTTTTGGTTTGATCGAAGCCGAATGGCACCGCACGTCAGATGCTTTGAAGCGCATCACCGGCGACAAACAACGCTTGGTCAATAACGCCGCGCTGGAGCGCTCGATGCGTCACCGCTTCCCCTACATCGACCCGCTGCACCATCTGCAAGTGGAGTTGATTCGCCGCTACCGCGAAGGCAAGCGTCCGCAAGACCGTGATGAGAAAGCCCAACGCGGCATTCACATCTCGATCAATGGCATTGCGGCGGGTTTACGCAATACAGGCTAAATATCGAAGCTGTGATTGTTGCACTCATCACACGCTTCGCAGCTCTGCTGCAGGGCCATGCGCGGGAGACGATTTCTGGCACAGCATGAGGAGCCGGCGCATGGCCCTGTGGCTGAGCGGGTTCAGCAATGGGCTGAGCACGCACTGGATTGGCATAGGGCCGCTTGCTCATGCTGTACCAGAAATCGTCAGCAGCCCTATGCCAATTCCAGCGCTGCGAAGTAATTAAACTCAGGGGATGCAACACACATCCCCCACTCCCTCACATCGTCTGGCTGGCAAGGTCAGCCTCATCACCGGCGCCGCACAAGGCATTGGCTTAGCCACAGCAATTAAATTTGCCAAAGAAGGTGCCATCGTCATCGTGTGTGACGTCAAGCAAACGGCGGTCGATGACGCTGTGAAAAAGTGCCAAACCATCGGCGCACAGGCCGTGGGCTTTGTGGTGGACGTCACGCAGCGTGAGATGGTGGATGCCACTGTCAAAGCGGTGCTTGACCAGTTTGGCCGCATTGACGTGCTAGTGAACAACGCGGGCATTACCCAAGACGCACGCTTGCAAAAAATGACGCTGGAGCAGTTTGACCGCGTGATCGATGTCAACCTGCGCGGCGTGTTCCATTGCGCACAGGCTGTGACGGATGCGATGGTGGCGCAAGGCAGTGGCGTCATCTTGAACGCTTCATCAGTGGTGGGCATTTACGGCAACTTTGGCCAAACCAACTATGCAGCCACCAAGTTTGGCGTGATTGGCTTTACCAAAACATGGAGCCGTGAACTCGGGCCCAAAGGTATTCGCGTGAATGCCGTGGCACCTGGTTTCATTACCACGCCCATCCTTAACACCATCCCCGAAAAAGTCATTCACGAGATGCAAGACCGCGTGCCCTTGAAACGCTTGGGCCAGCCCGAAGACATTGCCAATGTGTATGCCTTCTTGGCCAGCGACGAGGCGGCTTACATCAACGGGGCGGTCATTGAAGTGGCGGGTGGCTTAACGGTATGAGCACGCCTAGCGCAGCACCCAACGCACCACACAGCAAGGCCGATCTGTTTTGGTCGTTCACCGTCCTTGCACTGCAAGGTTTTGGTGGCGTGCTGGCTGTGGTGCAACGCGAATTGGTGGATAAAAAACAATGGCTCACTTTGGATGAGTTCGTGGAAGATTGGGCGGTTGCACAAATCTTGCCGGGGCCCAACGTGGTCAACCTTTCGCTCATGATTGGGGGGCGCTACTTCGGGTTGGCTGGGGCCTTGGCGGCACTCAGTGGTTTGTTGCTGGCCCCTACCCTGTTGGTCTTGTTGGTGGCCTTTGCAGTAGCAGGCGTGGCAGACACGGCTGTCGCGCAAGGCGTCTTACGTGGCATGGGCGCTGTGTCTGCTGGTTTGATTGCAGCCTTGGGCCTCAAGCTCATGGGTGCACTCAAAAATAACCCCATGGGTTTGGCCACCTGCGCTGCTCTTGGGGCATTGACCTTTGCGTGCATTGCTTGGCTGCGCTTGCCTTTGGCATGGGTGCTGTTGAGCCTAGGGCCTTTGAGCTGTGTGTGGGCTGCACATTGCATTCGAGTGCGAGGCCACGCATGACCCTTGCGCTCACATGGGCTGACTGGGCCTCATTGTTTGGCCACTTCATCTCACTCTCGCTGCTGGCCGTGGGGGGTGCCATCACCACGGCACCAGACATTCACCGCTATTTGGTCGAAGACACACAATGGCTGACTGAACAACAGTTCACCTCCTCCATCGCCTTGGCGCAAGGTGCGCCAGGCCCCAACGTGATGTACATCGCCCTCATTGGCTGGTATGTCGGCCTCAACGCGGCGGGTGGTCTAGGCGCAGGCTGGCCCGCGGTGGCCATGGCTTTGTGGGGCGTGCTCATCACCATGGTGGGCATCATGATTCCCTCATGCACCCTCACCTTTGTGGCCACCCAATGGGCACATCGCAACCGCGAACAACTGGCGGTCAAAGCCTTCAAAGCAGGCATGGCCCCACTTGTGATTGCACTGCTCATTGCCACGGGCTGGTTGCTCACTGGCGATCACGACAACCCTGCGCAAGATTGGCCTCTGTGGGCCGTGACCGCTGCCACCACATTGATCGTTTGGAAAACCAAAACTCACATGCTGGTGTTGCTAGGTTTGGGCGCCCTGCTGGGCGCCCTTGGCTGGATCTAAAAATCAGCCAGCAGTCCGCTGACGGCGTGCCTCATACAAGCACACGCCACTGGCCACCGATACGTTCAAGCTCTCCACACCGCCACACATCGGAATACTGATGAGCTCGTCACACGTCTTGCGCGTGAGCTGACGCATGCCATCGCCCTCGGCGCCCAACACCAATGCGGTGGGGCCTTTGAGATCGACTTGGTACAAGGTCTTTGGCGCATCGTCGCTGGTACCGATGATCCAAATATTGCGTTCTTTCAGCTCATTCAAGGTGCGGGCCAAATTGGTCACCATGAAATACGGCACGGTTTCAGCCGCGCCACTGGCCACTTTGGCCACTGTGGCGTTGATGCCCACCGCGTGATCTTTGGGCGCAATTACCGCATGCGCACCTGCGCCATCGGCGCAACGCAAACACGCGCCCAGGTTGTGCGGGTCGGTCACGCCATCGAGCACCAAAATCAATGGAGCTTCAACTTTTTCAATGCCTTCGAGCAGCTCATCCAGCGAATGCACTTGTTTGATTTCATTCACACGCGCTGCCACACCTTGGTGGCCGTGGCCGCCTGAGAGCTTGGCCAAGCGTGGGCCATCGGCCTCGATCAAACGCACACCAGCTTCGGTGGCGCGCTCGATGAATTGACGCATGCGCGCATCGCGACGCGTGGGGTCAAAGTAAATTTCAATGATGGATTGCGGCGCTGTTTTGACGCGCACGCCAACGGCATGAAAACCGAAGAGGACTTTGGGGGCTGAAGACATAGGGCTTGATTATCCCTTGCCTACCGTTTGATCGGACCCGCCTCAATCGTGATGGCCTGATCGCACTTCGCCGCGAGTTTCAAATCATGCGTCACCAGTACGAGCGTGGTGCCAAGTTCTTTGTTTAACTCAAACATCAAATCCATGATGCGCTCGCCGCTGGCATGGTCCAAGCTGCCTGTGGGCTCGTCGGCCAGCAGCAGCGCGGGTTTGACCACAAAGGCGCGGGCC
>JACCDR012041094.1_pt1 | contig 14280 bp, 20 predicted proteins | sample 7446431 | NCBI WGS metagenome assembly JACCDR01 (sample SAMN15323443, study PRJNA562643) | freshwater metagenome | isolation source: river surface water | place: USA:Blue River Watershed | collected 2017-08-17 | reverse complement strand
GTGATGTATTTATTTGCCTCGATATAAATCCCCCTTCCTGTGGTCGCCAAGTAATTCTTTATAGATGCATTAATCTGACTGGCTTGCCTTTGATTTGTAGATGTCCAAGATAAAGACCCCCTAAAGGTGATAGATAAATAAACAGGAAGTATTCCCGCAGAGTATAATTGATCTATAGATGATCGAACATCTGATATGACCTGACTTACCTGGCTGACATTATTCGATCCTGATTGAAGGATGCAGACATCTGGCCGCTTCGCAATAACGGACGGTATCCTCGCTAGGATTGCATCAGAGAATTGTCCAGAAACACCAAAGTTTGCACCTCTAAACCCCCTAGATAAAGGATCTGACGCATCAAGGAACGTATCAATATTCAGGGAGTTACCAGAGAATAAATTCCACCACTCCGCCCATGATCTAGATTGGCTTGTTATTTGAGTACCGCTGGACTGTGTCACTTGTTGCTGAGTATAACTTGATCCTATTTGGGCGACTTTTATTTTTGTCTTTCGAGATGCGATGGAAATAGAATTAAGGACGTTACCCGCCCCGCCTGCACTACTTATTCCTGCTATAGCCCTTAAAACCATTTTTATCTCTTAATTCGAGAACGGAGTGATATCGAGAGATCCGTCTACTGTCTCCCCGATAACTGATATAATAGTCCCTACATTTGCGTCAGACCCAACATCTAATGGGAACTCTTCAATAGCGCCAGCCTTTAAAAGCATAGACTTAGAAATTGTGCAACCAGCGCCCGCTCCCGCTGAGCCTGTTTTATCAGCTGTTGACTCATTTGTTCCGCCCCATTCAACCCTGCAATCCTGCGTTGATTGTAATTTTACGCTTGTCGCATACACAGGAAGTGGATCAGATGCACGTGCAGAAGCGGCTAGAAATGCAATTGTCTGAGTAGCTTGTGGTATGGGCTTCTTAAGAAACATTGAGTTTGAGTTAGCCATTTAAATACCTCAATAAGTGAAAGAGGGCGGGGTTTATCCCCGCCACTCAATTATACAGTAGCTGAGAAAGGAGTCGCAGGAGTTCCGGTATTTGCCAAGTGAGCTAGCACACGGAAGAAGCCAGCCGCGTAATCCTCGATCTCTATGTACTCACCAACAACAACACTTCCTGTCGTAGTGCGATTTAAAGTGATTGTGTCATCACTCGCGCCCGTACCAAATCCGACTGCGTTATCAGATGTATCATCACGAAGGAAAGCAAGGCCTTTCATAACATCTGTTGAGTTCGCAACTTTAACGATATGGCTGTTAGAGGTGGCCAGAACCGAAACAAGGAACCTGTATCGAGCCCCATTTCCTGTCGATGCAGGAAGCGTGACAACAGATCCTGTCGTTGTATTTAAAAGGATCATTCTTCCATTGTGCGCCGTCTCAGTCAGTGTCAGTGTTGATCCAGCGGCTAAAGCAGGGCCTGAAGAAGGTAATGCCACTTCTGAGCCAGAAGCACCCACCAAGAATGCAGGCGCTTTGACTCCAACAGGGAACGTATCGAATCCGCCAGCATCAACGCCGCGGTTCGCGTAAGGTGTAGATACAATAGGAGTAGACATGTTTTAATTCCTTTCAATTTTGTTTAAGGTGCAGTTGTCGAGACGGTCAATGTCGTCCCGGTGTCAACATAGAGATAAACAGACGTACCATCCGATCTGCGAAGTCTAAGATAAGTCCTGTCCGTATCAACGCTACCGCGACCGATAGCGGCGTCGATAATACCTCCAGCATCCGTTCGATCAAATTCGACTTTAAGCTCAGAGGTTTCTGACCCACCTCCAGTCGCAAGCGCCGTCGTCGTCCCGTCGTCATTTTGTTGCAAAACCCACATTAGAGTTTCCTTTCATATTTTAAATTAAGAGATATTTAGGGGCCGATGATACGGGGAGATTGTTATCACCGACCCCATCTCTATTAGCTCGTCAAGTCAGCAATAACGCCATGCGCGTCAGGGTTATTTACGCGTAATGTATACTCCGCGCCGACCAATCTCTTGTCGCTATCTCCAGTCTTAGCAAGCGGGAATTGATAGGTCTTACGCAAGAAGTCCACAGATATCATCTCACTATCAAGAACATGCACTGTGCGAGCGCGGCTAAAGCGATCAGGTATGATCTTCATAACTCGACCGAAATCTGATGCGTAAACGTCGACGTATGCTGATAATTTACCATCTGTTGCTGGAATTGTTCGATTGGCATTACCCGCGAATCCAGAGATGCGTTGCTTGTTAACGGCGCCGCAGACAATAGCGTCTGAGTTTCCGCCAGCCGTCCAAACTTTCTGGATCACATCCTTAAGCATACTCTCGCGGATAGAGCGAAGATCCGGAGCCGCCGCATCTGTCGCCGCAGCAACAGAAGATCCAGCAACACCGCCTGTTCCACGGTTAGAGTTTCCCGCTGGATACCAAGCCTCAAGAGAACGGAGTTTGCGTGCGGTTGCAGAATCACCAGCAACGGACGCCTGGTTTCCTGTGATGATGGCTTCCATATCCCGCTTAAGAGCTAAAGCTTTGCGGGCAATCTGACGAGAAAGTTCAGCTGTGTAATCAACACCGTCAACATACTGCTGCGTTCCTGTCATGACGATGGTTTTATCTGAGATCTGCGTGTAGTTCTGAAGGCGAGTTGGAACAGCAATAGCTACTGCATCCTTATCAGATCCTTCAACTCGAGCGTTTGCGCTATCAACTGCGTCAAGAACGTCAGTCAACCACTCATGCAGTGAGTTTGTTGCTGATCCTTGATTTGCCATCGAAAGGACTGGGGTTTCAGTTGGGGAAATATCGAAGATTACTTGGTGTAAATCTTCATTAGTTGCGTTCGCTGAGTCGTAAGAATCGAACGTGTTAATTGGCTGAGCCATTTTAAAAGTCTCCATAACAGTTGTTTAAACAAACTGCTATACGGAGATTATTAGCCTTTTTTATTAATCAGGCTGTTAATCGCCATAGCAGCAGAATTAAGTGACTTCACCTTGCGATGAGCGTCCATAGTTCCTCTGTGCTGGCGTTCCTGAAGAGACTTCTTACCTTGAACTGCTTTGTCTTGAGTGGCGACTTTTGGTAAAGGTTTTTGAGACTTGATTTCAACTTTAGCTTTCTGCAACTCATCCCATTTACGGGCCTTCCATGCCCATTGGAAAAGGACATGATTAGGCTCCATTTTAATCTGCTCATCGGTGAAGCCATGAGCGAGTGCATATTCTCTTAGCTGTTGACGCTTTGCTGGATCTTTCATTTCAGGCTCAGCTTCAAAAAGGCGCACACGACCTTCTTTAACTTTCCCTTGTAGATCTTCCAAAGCCTTATTGCTAAGCGTTGTCAATTCTCTCTGTATGCCGCCAACCAAATGCAAAGCTTCTTGATGCATCTCCTTTTGATGAATATAGGAGGCTGGATCAGTCTTAGCTAACTCTGCGCTAGGAGGGTGAGGCATAAACCTTTCAAGTGCCCTTAAAACAAGGTGTGAGTTCTTAGTGAATCTTTCAGTGCTCTCTTGGTTCGCTTTAAGCACGTTCGGAAGGTCTTTAACTTGTTCCCTTTGGGCTTCCAAGTCTCTCCTGTCCTTTGCAAGGGCCTTCATATTGCGGGTGTAGTCAGATTGCCTCTGATATCCGTCAATCAGCTCCTTGAGAGGAACTTGATGCTTTTCTCCGCTTATTTTCACGGTATACAGCTTCTCGTCCTCTTGATCTCCTTCGGTAGGCTCTTCTTGATCAAGGCCGCCATCTTCCGAAACGTGTTGATCGGCATTCTCTTCGTTGAGCGCCTCTCCTTGCACATCAGAAAACAGGTCTTGATCTTCCGTACCTTCTTGAAGATCTTCTGCGGCGACAACCTCTAAGGGTTGTTCTTCTTGAGAATCCCTTTCATGAGGTTTTGCTTTAGTTTCTTTTTTTTGATTATAATCTTGTTTCTTTTTGCCATTATCCGCTTGGCTATTTTTATCTTTTTGTTGACCTGGCGAGAGGATATTTGCGATTTTCTTTGCAGCGCCATCTGAAGAAATGCCAACAGGTTTGGCCTGCTGTGTCGCCTGCGATGCCTGTGTCCCCGTCTGCACTGTCATATTTTCGCTTTCTTTTGCTTCTCTACCATCAATAAATCAAGCGTGCCTTCCTCGATCATGGCTGTCAAATAATTTTTAATATCTTCAAGGGCGTGTACGCATCTATATAGATGTTCTCTCTTCTCTATGTCTTTCATTTCAGATGAAACCATAGCGTCGATATAGATTGATTTAAGGTCTTTAAACGCAGACTGAAACATCTGGTTGTCTAGAATTAATTTTGCTTGTCTAGCTCTCTCCTGTAAATCCATTAATCTTTTTCCTCTTCTTTTTCTTCGTGAATGTTTTTTAATAACATAAACCTATTCATAGAGAAATCATGGGCGGAGTGGTGCCTATCATTTGCGTCCTTTCCGTACTTGTAAATCAACTCTTGCTCTTTGAGCCGCTCATTAACTTCAATTTTCTTCATCTCAAGTCGCTCGTCTTGGGTTAATTCCGCCATTTTTATCTCATGGCTCATCTTGCTGTTTTCAGCATCTATCCTCATCTTAGCTTCCGTTATCTTCTGATCATTATTCATCTTGTCGATGCTGGCCTTCAACTGAACTTCAGCAAGCGATGGCTGAGGTTGTGGAGGTTGATAAGTAGTTGGATCAGTGAAGTAATTTGCCGCATCCTTAACCCCCATTCTTTGGCACAACCTATTGATTGTATTAAATATTCCCTTTGCATTTGTAAGTGGCCCTTCAATACCTCCTTGGGCTTGAATAAGGGACGTTTGTAGTCCAATCAACTTATCCAAAATAGACAATTCCTCCATTTTTCCAGCGGAACCGATACCGACTTTCGTTATAGCATTCCTCTTTTTCCTCCACCCCCTAGGGTCAGTATTTAAAGTTTTGCCAGTTAAGTCGAAGATGCGATCCTGATGCTCATATTTCTGAACAAGCTCCCGAATGTGCTCCATGAGTGTCATGTACCCAGTGTTTGCAAAAATCATCGCAATCATCTTCGTCAATAATTGAGACTGAGACATAATCGACATACCAACAAAGTTTGTGCTATTTGACAGTGCCTCTGGATTTAAACCCATAGTGTCCCTTGAGAATCCCGTACGCTCTGCTCTAACCGCGTCCAGTTTATCAGCCATCGCCAACGCGGAGTCGGCAACAAACGGCGTTATCTCATTCTCAAAGGTCGCGCCAACATCTTTCTTGATGAGTCCGCCCATCACATAAGTCATAGCCGCTTTTATATCTATCCCACCTGAGAAAATCTTCCTCGGCATAACTGAATAAGCGACGTTATCGAATGCATTTCTCCACAGTTGAGATTTCGCCCTCTGTAGATCAAAGATGCGCTCTGAAATTGATCTCCCATAGAACCTATAGTTCCTCAAATTAGGCGTGATTGAATGATATATATTACGGTCAACCTCTTCATTCTCAAGGACGTAGCGTGACCCCTTATCAGCACATCTTACGTGCCGCATCTCCGCAACGCCGTCATTGTTGAAGTCAGCCCGAATGTAGTAGTCGAAAATCAAAATCAACTCTCGACTTCGATCTGATCCAGGCATTTGTTGCTGAAGGCTGATATCCGCACCTTCTTTTTTAACTCGCGTCAATCTCTCATCTGTAATAAGTCCACCGCTGTAATTTGTTGATGGCAGTGTGTCAACAAGATCTCTGTCGTACCCCATCTCAACAAGCTCAGACCTTGTTTTATAGTAATATTCGCCACAGAATCTCGCGTCTTTCAATAGAACACTATTGTGGTCTTTTTGAACAAAGAACTGCTCCGGCGGGATGTTCTCGGTCTTTATCTGCCCTATTTTTGTTTTTCTATACCCTATAATATGGTACTTCGCCTCCCCCTCTAACATAGACGCCTGAGTTGGAAGTGATTGTATAATATCTAAATACTCTTCCTCTGAATACTCATTGTCACCAAGACTAATCGTTATCTCTTTTACTTCAAATTCAGGATCGTTGCGTAGTAAAATATACTCTTGACCTGTTTTATTCTTATACTCCTCACGCTCACGCTGTTCTTTCTCTTCCCACCATGCCTTGATTGTCCCGTTTTTCTCGATAAGGGCATCCTTAGCCCAAGTGATAAACTGAAGAACTCCGGGATTTTGTCTTAAGAAAACATACTGGCAGTATTGGCTTTCTATGTCAGCCGCTTCAGAATCCTCTGAGTTCTGCGCCTCGAACATGATGGGGGTATCGCCACTGACAAAAACGTCGCATAACTGCGGCATAATCCAATCAATTACATCTGAAACGTCTGAAGAAACGTAGGACGACAACCCCGCCTCTTCATTACCGAATTTCTCCTGGTTGTAATAATCCAAACCTCGCGTTCTCTCCTCAGCGATTTCAGACATTAGTACTTCTGAATTTTCAAACTCTGACACACAGATCTGCGCCAACTCTTCTTCAGTCATCGGTTCTGGTTTTTTGGCCATGGTGCCCCTATCAGGTTAAATTCCTATTAGTTCTCCCCTGAGGGTACTTCATCTGGGCCTCAGTGTAAAAAGAAACGGGTTCCGCGAAAGTTAATGACAGCGCATCGGCCTTATTAGGTGAGTCGTAACCACGCTTCTTAAGGTCGTCCTTACCCTCCAGCTGCAGCCGTCCAGATGTGTTATCAACCCTGCGAAGACAGGTTAGCTCTATTGAAAGTCCCTCATCATCAGGGAGGGACGGTGGATCATTTGTCGATATCAACCACTTTCTCATTTCCCCATAACACTGAGCCCTAATATTTTCGTACTCATCTGGATATAAAGACCTGGAAGCCATATGCGGGAACTTGATTAACGTTCCAGAAGCCCTTTCTTGTAACTGCTTGCCTATCGTTGTCCCAAATCCTGTTCCATCTATAAATACAGCGTGCGGCTTCTCAATCTCTATAAGTCTCAGCATGTGGGCAATGAACCCGAATTCGTCCATCTTCTTGTGCTCTTCAATTCTCTCTGCAACAGGACCTCTCCTTATAGCGAACGCAGCCGCGTCTCCCTTACCTTGCGATGGGTCTCCACCGATGATTCGCGCCCCATAGGGGATGACAGATTTATTATTGCCCCTTTCTATAGCCGCCTCGACATAAGCAGACGGTATGAATGCTTCTTCATCATCTTGAGCCTTAGCCTCATACAACTCACTAAAGTCTTTTAGGGTGAGAACTGATCTCGCATCTTCAATTTCCTTTTTGTCTAATAACCCAGCATCAACAGCGTCCCAGCATGTTATGCGAGTAAATAATGCGTTACTATCTGGATCTTTATTCCTGCGCTCAACAGCTCTACACGCCTGATAGAACCAGTTTGACTTACCTTTAACGTTTGCGATCAGCCGCACCTGCCCTCGCGTCGCGGTGAGGGTTGACCTTAAAGCTATCCATGAATCGTACCTAGACCTGGAAGCTTCATCAAATACAGCTGCATAAACGTCTTCTCCGTACAAATTGTCAGGCTTCTCCGCTGTTTTGAACCAGATCCTAGCGCCGTTAATAAATTCGATCCATACCTCTGTATCGTTCCATTTTATGAACTCTTTCGGAACTGAATTCTTTATACGGCGATAGGCTATCTTCGCCTGCGATCCTGTGGGGGCCACCCACCAACCATTCCAACCCTTAAACCCCTCAAGAACCGCTTTCTCTGTGATCCATACAGTGCAGGCTGTTGTCTTACCTGCTTTCGTGCTTGATTCGCAGTAGGAATATCTCTTGTCATTAAAAAACGCCCTCTCCTGTAGGGGGTACAAGAAAGGGCGTTCGTAATCGATCTCTATTATTTTCTCAGTCATGCAGCAGGATCGATACTACCGAGTAAAATACTATCAACTCTTTTAAAGAAAGCTTCAAATGATTCAGTTGATCCGTCAATAGTGTCCGACACTATTAAGCTATTATTCTCATCTCCTGCTGTCGCCATCACATTGTAGCATGGCATTTCTGCATCGGATTTTTTCTTATCAAACATTAATAAAACTCCCCTATCATTTAAAGCTTTCGCAAGCGCCGCTATAGAATCGATGGATTTTTTTTTGACATCAGTTAAATTCTCTTCAGTGGCCTTAATCCTCTTAATCCTCTTGCTCATCTTCAATTTCCTTCTCTAATTTTTTACCCAAGCTCATTTTAAAAACGGCCTTAACGTTCTGATCAAAGCCAACTTCTGTCCTGTCTCTCCATCCGTTGATGTTTTTTATGCCAAAAATCACAGCGCCCGCGTTCCCCTTTCCAGTCCTAGCTATGTTTATAATCATCTCCTCCCATTTTAACTTCTGCAGTCTATCAGCGACCTCTAGATCGTGCGGGTTGAAATCCTCAGGGAACTCTCTGGCGTATTTCCTGAACGTCTGGGGGTCGCAATCCGGGAAGCTTTCACGCGTGTAACCGTTACTCAAGTGGAAGCACCAAGCCTTGCACAATTTCTGGCGAGATTCTGGTGTTTTATACCTCATCTCTGGAACGATCCTTGGGTCGTTGTTTTCTTTTGGTGTCAATTTCTTACCTCGTTTTTTTGCACACATATTCCCTCTGCGATGTCCACCATTTTGGACTTTTCCCTTCTTTTTCAAGGAATTGCAAAATGCATAAGTTTTGACTTTTTTCTCCTGTCCAGTGGAGTGGCGTATCACCAGACAAAGATTTTTTAAAAATGGTCCAATTTTCTTTATTAATCATGATCTTCCCTATTCTCTTTTTAAGTTTATTTCCTTTGATATTAAAAAACAATGAACTTTTTGTTTTTCTTGAAGCATATATGTTTGAAGTTTGGCCTTTGGGTTTAAAACAAACCTATTTCTCAAGTTTTTTAAGGCGATTCCCTCTCATGGCCATTAACCTCTCTGCGGCCTCAAGTCTTCTTTCGGGGGCCATTTCAACCTTGTCTCGAACGGGATTTGTTCCCATCCGATATGGCCATAACGGACACGTTACGGACATACATCTACGAACTTCTTGAGTCTGTCCACAGCAACAGTCTAGACATTTTTCTCGGATGACGGACAGGATCGGTTTTTGCATGTGACCGATCGATTTTAAATCTTCTTGGCTCATCTTTCGAGGGTCTTTACCGATTCTTACCCCGTCTTCTAACTCGCTGCCTGTTTCGTATGTTTTACTCTTGTCTTGCATTTGATTTTCTCCGTTTATTTATTTAGGGGTGATTTCAACTGTTTATGTATATAATTCAGGATTCCTATTTTTCCTGAAAGAAATCCAGGAAAAAAAATATGAATGGCTAATTGGGTAGTGAGGAGGCCAAAAAGTATTTCATTAAATTCCCCCGCTAAATTCTGTAGAGATTTTCTTCAAGGAATCGATTTTAAAAGGACACCCAGGATGTAAAATCCCGGATGTCCTCATTTTCTCCAAAATCTGGAAACTAGCAACGACCCTTCATCGGTTTTGCTTTTTTCGCAGGTTTTGCCTTTTTCGCTGTTTTTTTCTTCGTAGCCATTTTTTCTTCCTTTCGTTTTTTTAAACTTCACCCTTCAACCGCCGACTAGAGGTTGGGTTAGCCACAAAGCCTGGCGTAACTCCCATCCCCAGTCTCGATGACTTTGAACCCTTCATCAGGTTTATTTTTCTGGTCATCGTGAATTTCATCCTGATCTGATTTATTTTTCATCTCGCTCCTCCTTTGGTTGAATTTCGAAAATCTGCTTGTGTATCTGCGCGTAGGTTGGAAAGAAGCTTCTCGAATCGCTCTCGATGAAATATTCAACCGCATCGAACAGCTGCAGCTCTGTGACCTTGTACGACATCAGGCGCCGCGTGGTATCGACAAGCAGGAACGCTTGTTGTTCAACGTCCCCCTTCAGGTGCCTATGCATAGATAGCCTGCGAAGGTGTTCTATAATCGTCTCATGCGATGCAGGCCGAGAGAAGAACCTGGCTTGTTCACTCATCGAAATTAAATCCCTTTTCGCCCTCTGGGAACTTTCTGAAGCTGACACCCGGTAGAACGAGACCGTGTGACCCTCTGGGTACTTCTCCCACCTTTCGATCATCGCTGGAAGTTCCTCCTTCGGCATATCCGCCAATTCCGTCCCAGATCGATCTTTGACCTTGGCCCTCCATTCGATTGAAGACTTCGATGGCAGCGCTGGACGCATCTCTGACCTGAGCTGCATAGCTTGTTCTCTGCTGTGGATGTTGATGGCCGTTGGTTTGGTTTTTTCTGCTTGCATCGTGATCATCTCCTTTCAGGGGGAACAGGCCTTTCCAACCTCTCAGGATGGATTGGTTTAAAACTTTCGCTGGGTCATTCCCCGCCACCTTCAGCTTCTCAAGCTCTCGGATCGCCAGTTCCCTAGCGTGCTCGGTTAGGGGTGATTTTGTTTTCTTTCGAAACTCAACGTAATCGGAAAATTCACGTGGCAGCCAATCTGGGTCTTCTCGCTTCTCGACCTGTGTGTTTTTTTTCTTGGGTTTTGTTTTTTCCGGTAATTTTTTCTCCATGGGGGGTAAGGGGGGTTGATATCCGATAGGATATCTTTCTTTATCTGTTCTGTTCTGTTCTGTATCTGGTGCGTTACATGTAACGTTTCTGAAACGTTTCCTGAAACGTTTCACCCGTTCCGTGGAAGTGTCTGAAATATATTGCCTTTCTTGCCATGAGGGTGGAGGTAAGTAGGAGGTACCATGCTGGTTGACCACCTTGGTGATGAGGTTGGTGGAGGCGAGGTAATCGAGAGGCTCGAGGCAGGCTGAAGGGTGGATACGAAGAGCATAAGCGATGGTCTCAACATCTGGAAGAGTGCCATCATTCCGGCAAATAAGGCACAATAAATTGACCCAGAATTTGAATATTTCAGGAGGTAATCGCTGCACCTTGGGGTCGTCTAGCGCTTCATGATAAAATCTGAACCATGAGTTTGACATTTAAACCCCCAACTCTCTTAACTTTTGTTCTATTAAATCAAATTTACCTAGAGATGGGTTCTGTTTTTCATTCAAGTAGTTAGACATTAAACTTGCGTGGATGCCAAGGAGCGCTGCGAATTCTCCAGATCGATAGCCAGCCTTAACGATTCGCCACTTCCATGATTTTATAATTTCTCTTGTGTTCATATAAACCCCTAATGTTGATTATTATCAACTTATATATAATTTAATGGCGGGTCAATATATTTTTTTAAATTTAAATAATTAAATACACATTCTATAAAAATAATAGATATAAACTAAAACCATCAAACCTTGTTACAAAAAAAACACCAAATGGTTTTTAATTTAATAAATAGATGTTGATTTTTTAAATTATTCAACTTAAGATCCTTTCGAAAGGAATTTAAGATGATCCCAGATAAAGAAAAAAACGTCATCAGATCAGTGTCGTTTAAAGCCGACAACCTAGAGTGGATTAAAGAGATCTGCGAGAGGACAGGCCAGACGGTGAGCTTTGTTGTAAATTTTATAATTGAAAAAGAGATAAAATCTCAAGAAACAACTGATGTTTAGTGATGGGGGCAATTGTGGGGAGGTTCTTAAGCAAGCAAGATGCTTTTTCTAGGGCAAAAAAAGCCCATATGTGCACAGCATGCCTGCATCATCAACAAGTGATCTTTAAAGATTGCCCGAAGTGCGGGGAGAGAATGAGAGTGTTTTTCCCATCTCGATCAGAACTTAATCACGCCGCTCTTCTTGTTCAGAGGTTTTCAAGGGGAGAAATCACTGATTTAAAATTCCACCCAAGGTTTGATTTGTCAGTCAACGGAAAGCTTATAACAACATATGTTGCGGACGCATCGTATTGTGAGGGTGGAAGTTTTAAGGTTATAGATATTAAACCACCAGGTAAATTTATAGATGATCTCTCTAAATTAAAAATCTCGCTGTTCGACGCGCTTCATCTTCAATTTGGTGTTAGTGTTCAGATCGTCCGTGTTAAATAAAGTTATTAAAGTGGTGATAAGCGCAACCAATCATGAATGTGCTTTTTAAAGGAGAAAAAACATGGCTAGACTCAAAGAGAAAAAATCCACCCCGGGAAAAATCGGATCGAACATCGCGGGACTCAATGAAGACATTAGCGCGGCGAGAGATAAGATTTTATCTCTTAAAAAAGAACGTGCAGAAATTAATGCGAAAATAAAAGCGGAGTGTGCGCGGATTGAAGCTAAAGGAATCACAAAGAGGGCCTTCGACGCTGCTATGTCTTATATGGATCTCGACGTCTCTGGAAGAGAAGGGTATGATCAGTCCTACATCATCTCCCGCGCGGCTATGGGGCTTCCGGTAAAAGGCGCTCAATTAGACATGTTTGAAGAAAAAGAAGAGGGTGACGTTTCTGAGGTGACGGACATTTCAGGGTGGATGAATGCGTAAAAAGCAGCAGAAAGAAGATAACACTTTAGAAAAAAAGGCCCTTAGTGAGGTTTTGGCGACTGGTTCTATTTTTTTTAAAACCCACACAGTCGACGGGGTTTCTCGCGCTGGGATAAATGACTACAGAGATGAACTAACAGAGAGACTTATGGAGTTGGCCGAAGATGATAAGGATAATTATCTACTTCTTTTGAGGTTAAAACCAGATGAATACGAATTCCTTTTAAAATCTGCCATCAACTCAACTGATGAGATTGGACTGTTTGACTGGACTGAGCTTGATGAGCTTCGATTAATTATAAGAAAGGCAATGCTTAAGTCTGAGGGATTGACTTCTAGTGGTAAAGATTTAGAATAAAAAACCGAAACATACTCCGTTGATGACTTAACCCGCCCTATAAAAAGGGCGGGTTTTTTTACAACAGAAGCAATCAGCGAAAATTATCTTAATGTAGGGTTCTGACATGAATTCAAAGCGTCACGTAAACGCTGGATTTCCTGGTCTTTCATCAACATTTCTATTTTAGAGAATCGCTCTGACATTTCACAGCGCAGTGCGGCCATATCTTGCTTTCTATCTGCTTTGTCTACAGCGAGATGATATTTGTTGTCATCGATTCTTGCCTGTAACCTGGCTTCGATTTCAACAGATTTTAATTGCCCTTCAAACCTAGCCGTAACCCCTTCAGCACGCGAAGAGGAGAGATCGCGAGACAGGTCACTCATAGAGTTTAGAACAAAAAACGAAGCGTCTTTCCCTTCTAATCCTCGATGATGATGCCCTCCTCTATGGCCATCAGTAACGATTACTCCAGAAGATGTTGGTGATTGTGGGACGACGATACTGTCTGACATTTTATTTTTCTTTCGTTAAATTACTCCCGCCGAGTGACGGTACGTTATATACAAAGAAAAAACTAATTAATAATCCGGCATAGCTTTTTCTTGCTTTCCACATTTGCTGCATTTTTAAAATTTCAAAACATTCACAAACAAAGAAATAAAATTACAATCATTATCCTTGACAGGTTCAGTTGGGCTTGGCAGGGTGTATATATGAGTTAGAGATTAACTTTAAAAACAAACGGGAGATAAAAATGGAAAACGCAATCAAAGAAAAAATCATCAATAACTATAAAAAAGACGGCGCCACGGATTACATAGTTTCGTCTTCATGTGAATTATGGACACAGCGGTTTAAAACAATACAAGATGCTGCTGAGTACGCGGTCGACAACCTTGATTATAAAACCTTCATTAATGAAGATGGGTTTTTCGAAAATAAAAACGATCGTGACTGTGAATCCGCATTGTACATTTACAACAACATTAACAACGAAGATGTATTCTCTAAATCCGAAGATTAAAGATTAATATAAAACCAACGGGAGAATTAACAAATGCCAAGAGGAGGCAAAAGGCCAGGATCCGGGAAGAAAAAAAAGTTCTGCCGCACGACAAACGAGAGGGTCCCTGTTCCATTGGTTCCATTTATTAGAAAGTTTGTAAAATACTTTTGGAAAAATCCAGAGCATTTTCTAACTGAAAAAGAAATGGATTTCCTTAAAAAACAGAAATAAAATAAAAGAATTGTTTTTTAAGAGACTGATCTTTGGGGTTAATTTCAACAATAAACGGGAGAATTAAAAATGGAAAATAAACCTAAAAAACTAGGCCGGCCAAGAAAGCCCTATAGAACGAAATTAGTCAGGGTTCCTGTCCAGCTAGAGCCTACAGTTAGAAAATTCTATGTATACTTTCTTAAAAACCCATCAGTGTTCAAAGCGGAGTAACTAAAATGAAATCAATCGTTCAAATAGCTTTTTCTTGTCTAGCAACAACTTCAGTTATGTTGAATCTGTTCGCATATTGCCCGCAGTATTTCAACAGAG
>JACCDR011906738.1_pt1 | contig 14281 bp, 25 predicted proteins | sample 7446431 | NCBI WGS metagenome assembly JACCDR01 (sample SAMN15323443, study PRJNA562643) | freshwater metagenome | isolation source: river surface water | place: USA:Blue River Watershed | collected 2017-08-17 | reverse complement strand
GTCGTGATGCAGTAGCCGTAATCCAGCACGGCAAGCTCTTGTATGTTCTGCTCTAGCAGGCTTGGCTTCTCCTGATTCCAGACCCCGTGGATATCGCACTCCAGAGACTCACAGGCGAAGTCCTCGGACTCCATCAGTGCGATGCCTTGCTCGTTATCGATCGACTGCAGCACTGCCGTCTGGCCGTTGAACAGTCCTAGCTCGCGGTCATTCTTCAAGATGATCACTCGATCGCCTGCCACGGGCGGGATCTCGCTGCCGTAGATCATGCTGCGAATGTGCTGATTAAGCTTCACCCGCGTGCGATTGAATGCACACAACACGATGTCGGATGTCATCAACTTGGCGTCGTCTTGCTCGGTGATGATCTCCAGCGAGCCATCGTTCAACTCTGCCGGGAAGTCCTTGGCGACCTTACCCTGCCGCAGCCAGTGTGCGAACGCCGGTATCGTTCCTTCGCTGCGATAGATCGTCTCGAGCCGATAGCGAGGGTTTCGCATTAGCCCTGGATCTTTGCCGATCGGTGTCAACTGCCCGTGATCGCCCACGTAGATGACTGGCTTGCGAAACGACTGCGCGTCGTGCTTCATCTCTTCGTTGACGGTGCTTGCCTCGTCGATGATAATCCCCGGCGCAGCGATGTCTCGGTTCTTTCGAAACTGCGGGCGACCGTTTCGCAGGATCGGCTTGCCGTTATCGTCCACCACTAGCTTGTAGATCAGCGAGTGCACCGTGCAAGCTTCCTTCAGCCCTTTCTTTCGCAGCACGTTGGCTGCCTTGCCGAAAAACGCACAAGGCTGAAACCCTGTTCGCTTCACCAGCTCGCCGATCACTACACTCTTGCCAGTGCCTGCATAGCCACCGAGCGTGATCGTTTTGCGCTTCGCCTGCAGGTCGCTCACGATGCCTTCCACTGCTGCCTTTTGGGCTGCATCCAGTTCAATTGCCATTGTGTCCCCCATGAGTAAATTGCACTTCTACACCCTTCTATAGATCCTGACTGCGCGCGCAGTTGGCGCAGCTTTCTCTATCTTTTCTCTGGCGATTGGCGCGTAAGGCGTCCCTTGCTGCTGCTTCACTCCTGCCGCACTTGACCTGTGCGCGCAGCATCTCCACAGCAACCGGACCGCAAAGACAAATCGATTACGCTTCGATCAAGTTTCGCCCCGGAGAGTCATACCACCGGGCACTGTTTTTTTCGAACTCTGTCAGCATCATGGACCAGGACGTATCGCCTGTTCGTAGGATCAACTACCTACCCGTTGCCTGGGAAAAACCGCTTTGACACGGAAAACAGCTTTGTGCTCGACCGACACCTGCTCACCACCGGCTAACCCGGTGACTACTCGTGGTGGCTTCACCTGACCAACTCAGCATGCCACAGCAACCCAGCGACCTTCGAAGCTGGGCTTGGATTAACGAGGCATCTTTTTCGCAGTACGTCGACTGCCAGGAGAACACGCCTCGACACGGAACCTGTTGTCTTTGCTCTTTTGGATAGTCACAGACGACTTGGAAACCCAAGCCCATAGGAAAAACTGCGGGGCGCTGATTGAAGCTCCGATGTGACTGACGAGCAGCTGTTTCGCCGAAAGCGATCGAATTTTGTCAGCACCAACAACCAACGCCCCGTAGGTGTATTGTCCTCTTTTGTAGCCACTCATTTAACGTCTGTCATTGGAGTAACAGACCCGTGCAATTCACACTCTCAACTATAACGATGGCTTCTGCAATGGCAAGGTTCCTCGCGGAATTTCTTGCACCGGCTCGCCTGCCATCACATCGGCGCTCAGCACCATGGCGATGTGCTCGATGCGTGCCAAGTCGAACTTGCGAACCTCTTCGCGCCCCATGCAAAGGCCCAGAAAGTGATGCTGACCATCAAAACGCATTGGGCTCACGATGCGAATAGACTCTTGTTGTTTCGAATCGGTGTAGTGGAATCGCAGGCAGAACATGTCGCCAGCCTGCAGTGCCACCGCCACCATGCGTCGTGTGCGATTCAAGCGAATCGCGTATTGAGTAGCTGCATCGCTCACAGCGCTGGCTCCTGAATGCTGACCTCAAAGCTCGTTTGCGGCTCTCGGGCTGGTGGTCGGCAGTCCGACATTGATGCCAGCGCTGCGAGGATAATCAACCACAACTGATAGTCGATCAATCTCATTTCGCACTCTACTTGTTCTTGTATGCTCGGCAGCACTCAGCCGAACAGAAACTATTGTTGTGACTCTTCAGCTTGCCACACTGCAAGCACTTACGCTGATCTGGTTCGATGCGTTGCCGTCCAACCTCAAACACATACGGACCGTGCTGGTGGCGTCCCATCATCATCGCATGGGCATTCGCCATCATTAACGCTGCAGCCACTGAGCTAGCTGACGGCTTTTTGGGTAGTTTCTTCTCAGTCATTGTTTCAACTTTGATATATCAAAAACTTCAAAGTATCGCATGGCAATCGTTACTTCATTACTGCCCGAACCAAATTGCACTACAAACGGGTACTGCTTGTCTGACAACACCTCAATCAATTTTCCTTGTGCCCAGCTTGATCGCTTGTCGCTGCCTCGACCAATCTTTCCAATATCGGCACCAGTTGCAACTCTCCATTTCGCTTTGGTTGTTCTCATTTCTCCACCCTTTCACGTAAGTCATCTGCCCAAAAGTACCCGTCAATCTCCCCGTCTGGCGATCGCACATACACGATCTCACCACGATAGACAGCATCGTTGAATAGCTCGGCCCTGCCGTTGATGTGCCCCCACGAGTAGGCTGCATACCACGAGGCGATGATGATCAGCACCATGAACAAAGCGCACAGGCACACACTCACCAGCGTCATGTGCGACTGCCGCAGCATCTCGCTGAGCACCGTGTCGACCGTGTGATCCTTGATGTACTGCTGGGCGTCCTCGGGGATCTCATGGCCGTTCGAATCGTACTGTTTAGACATGGTTGGATTGCCCCTCTTCAACTGGCTGCGCTGTCACTACCACCCGATACGCGACTGCGAACTTCTGTTTGTGCTTGATGCCATCGCTGACGCATCGTACCTCGACGATCCCAGTGTACTGCCTTGCCATGCAATAGCGCTCGGCAGCCTGCTGCGCGGTAACCTTCGAGCATCGAATATCGAGCCCCTTGCGAGACGGCTGTACGCCCCTTGCCCAGTAGTCCATGACCTCACTCAATGCGCGGCCCTCCATCGTAAGGCAGTGCATAGCCGCCAGCGACCATGATGTCGTTGACCGACTTCTCATGCCCTGGAATGTAGATCGTTACCAGATAGCGACCATACTTCTCGGTGCGATCCTTCACCGTGACGACTCGCAAGTCCATGCCCATCACTAGGTTGCTCAGTGCCTGTGATGCGTCGCTTTTCGCTGGCTGCTTGTCAGGTGCATTGATTCCCAGCAAACGACACCGACACTTCACCGAGACCGTCAACCCTAAGTCGATTTGTAGGTCTACCGTGTCACCGTCAACGACTCGCAGCACTCTCGCTTGATACTCGTACACGTCACAGTCTCCAGTCTCGTAGATTCAATGCCCGTCCAAGCCGCAACAGATCGCCCTTGCAGTAACACCAGGAGCCAGTGAGCGCTACGAATCCTTCCTCGCTGCCGTCCTCGCTATACTGCAGCACATCGGTCGTCCACTCAGGCTGCTCTCCATCATCCAGTCCGGGCCAATGTGCTAGCACTAGCTCACTGCGCGCGCAGTCGGCAGTCCCTTCAAAGTCATCGATCACGGCAGAGTAACACCACGCGCCGTTGTGCTGCTCGCTGTGAATTCGCTTGAAGCCAACTGCCTCTAGCCACGGGCAGGTGATCGAATCCTTCGACTCTACCAGCTTTGCTCGCTCGACTGCTCCCAAAATTTGATCCTTGCTTGGCATGCTATTCCTTCCACTTCTTGTCTCGATACTTGCTCCGAGACTGATCCTCGTGATGTTTGCGACGTTGCTCCCGAACCTTGCGCCAATCGCCTTGGCCCGGTCGCCACACAGTTTTGATACCGAACTTGTGTGACCATACCACAGTCACGCGCTTGCTGTCGATTCTCACTATGTGCCGTTCGCATCCATCACGATCATGCCCAACAAACTCAGTCTGACCACCAGCAATCTGCGATTCCACCAAGTCTGTATGCCTGGGAGTCCATCGAATGCGAAGTCGCTCCCAGGCACGCAAGACGTAGTGAGGCTCACCATTTAACCACTCGGTTGTACGTTTCACGGTTCCAATCTCCTGTAACCGTACGACGAAACCAATCCTGCGTTGCTCGCCGAAACAAGTTCATGCCTACCTCCATGCGAAACGGTGTGATCTCCACCAGCTCCGCACGCATCAAGCCGTCATCCTCCACGACGATGAAGTATACCGGCAACTCTTCACCGTCCTGTAGAGCTCGCAAGTACTGGTAGGCAGCACCCTGCACGTGATAACCGAAGTCCCATTCAGCGGACTTGAGCCACTTATTGAGTTCACCCTTGCCATGAACCTTCAAGTCGATAATGAAGTTCGGATTGAGAATATCCAGCTTAGCCGACATGATCGCGGCATACTCTTGACCCTCGACCTCGCACGTCACCTTGGCCTTGAGGCGCGACTGAAACTGGTTGCCTGCTGCTTCCAGCTTCTCTCGAATAATAGGCACTGCTCGCACTGCCTCGCACACGCGACGGGCTCGATCGATGGTGTCCGACTTCACCAGGATCTTGTGTTTGTTGGCAGCCTCGAACGCCTTCCAGGCACCACCGGCACGCGACCCGCTAGCACTCAAAACCTCCTTGGGGATCTCAAGAAACGGTGCTGGCTCTCCAGAAGGTAGCAGCATCGAATCAACGATAGTCCCGAAGTCCATTGCATCGCTCGCCTCGAATGGCAAACGATATTCCTCTGGGCTCTGCAGAAGCTTGTACAACCCGCTCGGGTGAATCTTCCCAAGCACCTTGCCCGCCGCTTCGTCGTTCTCGATCGCACTAAATTCTAAGCTCACGTCACTGACTCCTAAGCTCATGCACCACTAGCATCAAGAAACAAAACACGGCAGCCAGCACCAAGCCGACTGCCTCCAAAACGTAATAGTCCATCGTCACAGTCCCTTGTGTTGGGCTAGCCACTCCAGCTCTGCAGCGATCGCTTCACCGCGGGTCGCAAACTTGCCGAGCACCGGCCCACCGGATGGGCTCATGTCGGCTTCCCACAGTGCATCGACCGTGGGCTCCACGTGACTCGCCCGGCGAATGTCGCACTCACCTAGATCCCGCAAGCATGCAAGCTCATCCGACCAGATGAACTCCATGCTACCTTCTGCATCGACTGAAATGATCATCGGTAAACCCTCCAGAAACAAAGATCCCCTTTGAACCAAAACTTGGCGCAAAGGGGGGAAAGATAGTTCTTGCTGTCAACTGCGCGCGCAGTCAGTTGTCGCTGCGATACCAGGGATCGATCCTGCCGTAGGTCGCCTGATGGTGCTGCCAAGCCTCCTCAATCTCGTTGGCTCTCTTCTCCATGAACAATATGTCTTCCATGTACCGAAGCTTGCCCCGCGCAATACCATGACGGCAGCCCCTACGATAGGCTCGCCGGACTGCATGATCGCTAACCATGTAGGCGTAGTGCACAACGATAAATCCAATCAGTACTCCGATCCAAGCCATCACTGCACCTCGCTATTGTTTCTGCACTCGTTTGGCCTGCTGACTTATCTCTGCCGTTGCACGATCGGCAGTGACCTTGCCCAGATCCTTTTCTAGGTCGCGTGTCAGTGCCTTGCAGCTCGGGCCGGGGCAGCCCTCCACCTTGACCTGCACTGCGCCGCCGTCGTCGATCTCTACTGTGATGTTCTCGGCCACCTGCTCACCTCGTTGCTTTCAGTTTGATCTTGCCGTCAACCACTGTCTCAGTCACTCGGTAGCCCTGCTGCTTGAGACGCTTGGCTGCCACCTCGGTCGCATAGCGCTGCACGAGTTTACCCACGCCCTCCTTGGCCTTGTCGCTGTCTGCTGCGACTTTGTCCATCAGGCCGAATCCACCTTGGAAGTAATCCCATAATAGCGTGTAGGTGCCGTCTGCAAGCTTGACAACGCCGATCTCATAGGTGTGCCTGCTGGCGTCCTTCACCCGTATCACGTGGTCGCACTTGCCATAGTCGTTGACGTTGATGCCCTTGGCACGCAATGACTCAACAAACTGCACTGAGTCGCCAACAAATCGACCATACCACTTGAAATTGGTCTGGCCCTTAACTAGTTCCAAGCCTAGCTTCTCGCATGCCTTTTGCAGCGAGCTCAAATCCTTGATCTGCACGTCTACCGTTGCGATGTGGCTCACAGTCCTATTCCTCCAAGTTCAAAACGCGGCTTGGCTTGGCAACGGCCAACGATGCCAATTGCTCTTGTGCTTCTTGCAGTTTGGTTCGAAACTCCTCCCGCAGGTCGCCCGGCTTGCGAAGCTTCTTCAGATCGACGCCACCAGCCAGTGCAGCAACGCGATCGACCAAGCCCTTGAGCTGATCATTGTTGCCGACGCTTAGCTCATTGAAGCGGGTAGCAAACTCGGCCAACTGGTCTACCGTGCGCGACTGGATCACCTTCGCCTTGCCCCCTGGTTCGGCAGTGAGCTTGCCCAGTAGCTGATCGATCATCTCTGAGAACTGCATCGCGAGCAAGTTCTCAGCCTGCTCAGCAGCCTCAGAAAACCGCTGCTTAATCTTGGCTAGTTCTTGCTCATAGATTTCCGGTGCGATCGTCTTGAGTCGTGTGTCAGGCTCAATCGCTGGGTAGCTGATTGCAATACCGATGCTCATCGAGGGATCGAAATCGTAGTCCTCTTCGATGTACAGCTCACCGAGACGGCTCTTGGCGTCGTCCTTGATCAGTTGCCAGTTCTCTGCCAGCGACTTGACTGCCGCATTGCAGGCAACTTGATACCCGAGGATGGTGTTGTTCATCCACGTGATGCGGTCGGTGCGAATCAGCCGTGTGCCCTTAGAATCAAACTCCACCGTGTAGGTCTGCCACGTTTTCTTGGCAGCGCGAATCGGTGCGGTGACTGCCAGCAACAACGGGTGCTTGGTGTTCACGACGCGCCGAGAGCCGCCGATCGATTCGTTGTCGGCTGCAAACAGTTCGGCAACCTTCTCCTTTTGATCGGGCGTCATCGATCGATTAGCCCCGATCGCTCGCACCTGCAAGCGACAGCCGGTAAAAGTTGCTTTGAGTTTCTCGCCCAAATCTTCGCTCATATCTCAAACCTCTAGTAAAAGTGTGGTAACTCCCTGCCCCTACAGATCCCAACCGTCGCCCGACTGCGCGCGCAGTCAGCCAATTATTCCATGACATATCGGCTAGGGTCGCACGGCACCGGCTCGATGTTGGCATACCAAAAGCCCTGAGCCCCACGGTACGGGATCGGCTCGATTGCCTGAATATCCTGTAGCACCCAGCAGAACGGCCCCTCCGCAAAACGATGGGCAGCCAGTTGTGCATAAGTCAGGGGTAAAAAGTCCACCTTGTCATGCGGGTGATGTATGCATTGGTACTCAATAGTCCGCAGACTAAGACATGCAGCCAACCGTGCTGTTGCGATAATTGCACCGGTCGGGTAGTCGATGATCTCTTTCTTCGTCAGGTACTGCAGCCCCTTGCCTGCATGAATGGCAATCGGCCCATAGTAGCTGGAGTGAACCGCCCACCCTCGGTTCTCGATCCACTTCTCGCCGCAGGCGATCAAGCTTGCCCACGGCTGACTAATCGTTAACGCTCGAATCTTCATCGGATGTGCTTCCTTTATGTTTACTTCTAGCCTGACTGCGCGCGCAGTTGGCAATTACTTTGATAGTGCCATCGATCGCTTGGGCGGCTCGACTGCTGCCTGCTGCTGGCGTGTGTAAGGGCCTGGATAGCTTGCTGAGAGGAACTTGCCCACTGCGTTGTTGCGTAGGTGCTCGATGCTTTCTGCCGATGCCTTGGCAATTGGCACGATGTAGTTGGCAGCGTCCTGCAGCGTGCAGCCAATGCGCCATGCGATCTCGCAGCACGACTCGATCTCTGCACCGGTCCATGGTTCCTGAGTCAAGACACCGGGCTTCTCCTTGATGCCGAATCGCTTGATGTAGAGCCTCCAGATGACTTCTCGTTCTGGCAGGGTCGGCAGGTCGAAGAACCAAATGCCCAGCTTGAATCGTCGTCGCAGCTCTGGCGGCAGTGCTGCAAGGCTGTTGCAGGTCGCCAAGAATAGAGTCTTGCCGCCGCTCACGGCCGTGATCACCTTCAATGCATCGCGCAGTTGCTGCTCGCTCTGCCCAACTAGCGAGCCCTTGGTCGAGCCCAGATCCAACTGGATGGTCGGGATCTTGGCTTCGGCACCGGTCGCCTTGCATACGGCAGACTTTGCCGCACCGGGCGGGCCCAGCATAATGCACCCGCTAGCACGATGATCTTGCATGTACGATAGCAGGCACCCAAGCTGATCCTGCCCGACGCCCGAGGTATCGCCAGCAGCACCGCCTAGGCTCTTCTCGATCTCGTCAAGGAACACCACGGCATTCGGCTTATCCTTGCCGTTTAGGATGCCTTTCAAGAAACCTTTGATCGTGTCAACTCCGCCAATCTGGTCGAAGCTACCGCTGCCAGCCATTGACAACCCTGGAGTGGAATCGATCTTCTTTCGCTTGGCTTCCCACACGCCGTCGACCTCAAACCCGCTGAGACGTAGGTTCATCGCTGCCATATTCTCGGCAGCGAACGCGGTGCAGCCTAGCGCCGCCCTCGCCACGTCCTGCACTTCACGAGCATCGGTGCGTACTTCCGGGTAGGCATCGACTAAATGTTGCACTTTTTCGGCAAGTTCTGACTCCCCGGGCAGCGGTTCTACGAATTGCATAACGTCGTGCTGTAGTTCCGGTGGCACCGTCCACCCGCAATGCATCGCCACCAGCATCACCTGCTGAGCTTTGCAATTGTCGCGGCAGTTCCAGAGGGCTTGCACTTCGTAGGCATGATCGAGATGTCGCTGTGCGTTGTGCAGCACGATGACCGCCTTGCGGATTCCGCCCTCCGTTGTCGCTTTAGTAGAGATAGTGGAAAGCAACTCCCCGAGCGAAGCGCCCGCGCCATCTGCCAGGACCGACGCGGTACGCTCCCCTTGCCCGTTGAGGGCTCGGAGCCCAGACACACAATCCCACTGCAGTACCGCAACCGTCTCGTCTTGAGACAGCACATACAGCAACTGCGCGAGGCTGTGGGCTGGGTCGCTGGTTTCTAGTGCAATGATTGGCACGGAAACCTGAAAAGCTTTGTAGATTTTAGGGTAAATGGTGGCCGACATGCTGATCTCCTAGCAGTGTAAGGGGCTGGTCCTGTGCTAGTACAGATCCGCAATTCTCACAAATCTAGCGCCGACTGCGCCAGATTTCCCGCCAAAAGGAATCTATCACTGTGAGAGCCTAGGGCGTCTAGGCTTTGATCCTTTAGCTGGGAACCATACTGATGGATGACATTGAAGCGACACTTCGCAAGCTTCTGCCGGAACACCTAGATGCGATTGCCAAGGCAGTCAAAGACATTATTCGCCGAGAGTTGGCTGGAGTTACTAAGCCGCCTGCCGTTGTTTACTTCGACAACGAGGGCATTCCATGGCGTGAAGCGACTGCCAGCGATGTTGGGCAGACTGCTCGCTTCGGCGACTATGGCTTTGCCTATGCGATGCTAAAACCGCAAATCGAAGGCGTACTCGATATGACTGACGATACACAATATGGATCATTTAAGTGCTGTGGCACTGCCCGTGGTGACATGTTTTATCGTGAAGCATACGTTCGAATTCCTCACGTCGGAAAGGCTAGCCAATGAAGAAGACCATGCAAAATGAAGAACGCAACCGCACCCTGCACGAGGTGCGACAGCATGCCGACATTGTGCTGGGCAGTATCACCGAGGTGTCACGATGCACCACGCTGGCGGGCCTGCTCCAAGCAGGCGATCAGATGCTGAAGAAGTCTAGGTTCTGCGGGCCGAAGCTCTTCGCATCGATCTGGAGTTTGGAGCAAAACGACTTGCTCGGCAACCAGATCCTGGACGTGTGCGTGCAGGTCATGTCCTGGGTGCAGCCGACCCGAGAGCAAGGGCTCACCGAGGATGCCGAAGTCGTTGCCCGCTTTGCCCAGACGCTGAAGTACTATGCCGACGCGTGCAGCAGCCGAGCCGACTGGGAAGAACAGAACCGCATGGCGATCGAACAGTGCCGCGAGGTGGCTGAATGACTCCACACGACGTTCGACGCATGATGGACCAGCAGAGCATCAGGCACGCTGCTGAAGCGATGTTGGAGGGTGCTGGCGATAAGATGATCAGTACCCTAGAGGATTCTGAACTCTTTGAGTTTGAGGAGATTGAAGCCCTGCGGTATGAACTACTGCACGCTGAGCGAAGAGCCTACAGAAAAGCGGCGCGACAACAGGAAGAAGATCGTGAGGCGCGCCGCTGGTTGCCGCACCGCTAGGGCGAGCCCTGGATCTGATCCTCAAGCTCGTCGTGCAGCCGGTATGCTTCGTTGCGACTTAGCTCGTAAGCGTTCGATATGCCGTGACCCTGTAACAGATGATCCCAGATGATGCCTGGGTGAGTGTACCTCGGGCGATAGCTTTGCACGGAAGTCACCTCTGTGCCGAGCATCGCCCGCAAGTTCGGCATGCTCATGTAGCCCTGAAATAATCGAGTCGTGCCCCCAGTCTCTACCTCGAAGCGTGGCGTAGTGCCGGTGCTGGTTTCTACCTTTTCCACGACCCAACCGGCTGCCTCTAGCTTGGGACGCTCCCGAGCCCACCAAGTAGCGCACGGCGGACATGACGGCCGCGTGAACATCCGAACGACCGACCGCTGCACTTCACTGCGCTGCGAGTCGTCCGGCTCTTCCTGCTCTACGACCTGGGCTTGCTCTTCGATCTGCGGCGCTGGCTCTACAGGCGGTGGTTCTACCTTGGGCTGCGATGCCTTGCCCGCTGACTGCGCGCGCAGTTGCTCGAACTCTCGCACCAAATCTGCCACATTGGACTCTAGTGCCGCGATGCGATCTTCTAACTGCTTGATGCTGGGCTCTGCTGCCTGTGCTGCCTCTTGCACCGGCAACGGTGGCAATGGCGAATCCTGATACCTTGTCGTAACTGCTGTGTAGATGCCGCCGAGTATCAGCAGCACCGTGAGCATCATCGAACCGTCTCGCGCTACGCTTTGCATGTGTGATTCCTTACTTGAGTTGTGGCAATGGCGTCGTGCCGTCGGACGTCGATGTGATCGCAAAGAAGGTGTGATTGCGTGACGTTTGCCGGAGGTGTCGTTTCCACGTGAGCCAGCAGCGACCCTGTTGGCCGAACTGCAAGCCCCATGAGTTTGGATCATCCATCTGAAGCTCGCCGCTAGCACTGATCCGAATGCCATCGGTGAGTACTGAGTGATTGCCCACGCCATCAGACGGGCCTGCTACGCCGTCGCCGTCGAGCTGGGACCATCGATTATTGGCCTGCACTGCCACGATGACCGGGAAGCCTCTGTAGAGTGCTACAGCATGCTCATGCTCAGACATGATGCGATAGCCTTCAATCAACATAAACTCGCCTTGACGGGCCTTTGCCTCGGCTGGCACGTCAGCCCAGCGGAATGTGCCCTTCTCACCAGCGACCGACGGCGGGCAACCTTTGCTGGTCATGTACTCCAGGCCGCGCACCAGTGCTGAGCCGTTGTCTCTGCCGCCGTTAATTGCAGCGTACAAACCAAAGCCAGACAGCTTTTGGAATGGCAAGCCACGCAGGACTCGGGCTCTCTCTAAACCGCTTGCACATGCAAAGCCATTGCAGGCACCGAACCGCCCTTGGTTGCGGATCCATGTAGAGTCAAATCGCTGCCGACCGCTACGAAAGGTTGGTTGTGCGATCCCCTTGCGGACCTGCTCCTCGGTGAGCATCAGACCGGAATCGGCAAAGCATGGGTACTGCTCAAGCTTGTCTTCAGACAGATCCAACCCCGTGCCATATTCGACGCCACCGATGACGACAATCTCGTTGCTCACTTCAGTCGCTCCTTGATCTTGGCGTCGATCTCTGCTGCTGTTGCTGGCAGTGCGAAGTTCTCGATCATGCTGTTGCTAGGGTCGAGCACCATCACTGCCGGGAGCGGCTGCTTGTTGGCCGCGAAGTACTGCGAGTACACCGGGTTGCGATCGATGTTCTCTCGCTCGATCCATCGCCACTCGACCTTGCGAGCTCGAAGGTTATCCCAGAACTCCGCTGAGTTGAACACGTCTGCCGCTGTGGTGCCTCGCTGCCGTGCATCCTCTTCCAGCACGATCAGCGTAAGGCTGTCGAACTTCGGCTTGGCTGGCTCAACGATCGGCGCTGGTGTGACGCCTTGATCGAAGTTGAACTTGCCTAGCGACGGGCCAAACAGCATCATCGCCCCAATGACGATCCCTGCCAGAGCCCAATTGCGGTCACTGCTTTGGTTCACTTGGCACCTCGTACAGCGAGCGACCTGCATCACGCAGCGACTTTGCGCCGTCCTTCAATCCTGCCGCCTCATACATACCGATCAGCCACCGCAAGTGGCTGTGGGCTTGCTGCTGCCAATCTGGATTGGCAACGTCGGTTGGCTTGTCTACCGGCTTTGGTGGTGCTGGTCCGCCTCCCCCATTAGTCGGTGTCGACTGCGCGCGCAGTTGGCTCTCGGTTTGCGATCGCATGAGCATGTACGCGCAGAATGCCATGAGTGCAATGCCGACGATTTGAATGGTGCTCATGAGAGTTCCACCGTGTCATCATCAGTAGAATGGCCGGTGGAAGCCGCAGGTAGAGCACCAGATTCCGACACGACTGCAACGTCGTCAGCATCCAGATCCTGCGAGTCTTCGTCGTCCCAGATACCGAACAGCCTTGCTTGGGGTGTGTTGAGCTTTCCATCAAGCCAATCCTGCAAGGCTTTCATGGCGAACTGCATTAGGATGGGAAGCAAAGCAGCCCAAATCGAACCTGCGAATCGCGTTCGGACTGCCCCCTCCAACATCTGCCGAGCAAGCTCAGGCTGCCCTGCTGATCGATTGACGCAAGTCTCCACCTCTTGCATCACTGCCTGTCGTCGCCGTAGTCCTAACCGTGCCATGTGCGTTCCCCTAGGTGCTTGTGTGATCTACCACCACCAGCGTACCACCGAGTCGGCACCCGTGACAAGGTTATGTGTTCTTGCCTGCGGAATACTCCACGATGTACTTGCCGTCAGCCTTAACTGCGTTGTTCTCTCCTGAGCCTGTTGCACGCAGCGACCAATAGTAGGTGCCCGTCGTGGCTTGCGTGGTGCTCGTCGGTTGAAAAGTCACGATGTTGCTGTTTGCACCCGAGACCGATGGACTTTCATCGTTGAGGATGTCTGTGTTCGTGGTGCGATCCTCAACGGTGACTCGCAGGTCAAAGCTGTCTAGGTCCACTGGGTCGTTGTTCGCGTCATAGATCGTGACCGTGACCGGACTGGTATCGAATAGCCGCGTGCGAATTGTAGTGCCCACAACACGCTGCGGGTCGCTAGCAGAAAGAGGAAGCACATTGACAGTGGAACCACCAGCAGAGTCGGCGATGTCTTTGAGCGTATCCGTTCCACTATCCCAGCCCGCACCCTTGATTTCAGTAAACGCCGCCGTGACGCCGCTTGTCGTCGCCAGCCCCGATTGAATCTCTGTGACCGCATCGCTTGCAAGTGCCGCCGCTGTGACGGCATTGTCCGCAATCGCCGCTGCCGTGATTACGTCGTCTTGCATTTGGTGCACGTCGGCTGCAATGTGCTTTGCTCCCGTAACATGAACTTCGCTGTTGGCTGTATCCGAATAGAGCAGCCGTCCGTTGGTCACAATCGCATCGAACATTCCAGCGGTTAAGATCGTGTACCGGTGATTGCTCATCGCCATCGTAGACGCGTTCACAATCACGTCAAGCTGCCCAAGCGTATTCGTGTTGCCGCTCGTTAGTGCAATCGTGTAATAGCCGTTGACGCTGTGTGTGACGGTTTCTGTCGTCAATGCCGCGACGGTGCCATTCTTGGCGATGCTAAAATTCGTTGCGACTGCCGTTGTCACCGCTGCGCCGCTTGCATCGAGCACCGGACCGACAACGATTGTGGCTGCTGTGGATTGTTTCAAAAGTTGCATCAAACCATCCCCGTCAAAAGTCTCAGTCGTCGTGCGCCGGTTGCTTGCTGCGAGTATCGCCGTCGTCGTCTGCGTGGTGTGTAGGCTAT
>JACCDR011504687.1_pt1 | contig 14289 bp, 13 predicted proteins | sample 7446431 | NCBI WGS metagenome assembly JACCDR01 (sample SAMN15323443, study PRJNA562643) | freshwater metagenome | isolation source: river surface water | place: USA:Blue River Watershed | collected 2017-08-17 | reverse complement strand
TGACTCTTGGACTCTTTGAGCAATCGGTTGGTTTCTTCCATCAACTCATTTTGCTTTTTGAGAAGTTCAACTTGTGTGCTTTGATTGTCTACCAACTTTTCATCGGTCGGCTTTGGTTGTTCCGATGGCATTCGGTCAAGAACAGCTCGATCCGTTGCGGCAGGTGCCTGATTTGTAATCGGTGGAGTCGGAACAACGATCGGTGCAACCGGTTGATTTGTTTGCGGTGCTAATGCAGTTGGTGCAGTAACTTGCTGAACGGGACTTGAAACCACCACTGGCTGGACTGATGCAGGTTGTGCAATCGTCGGCGATGTTGGTGCAGCGACTTGCTGAACTGGCTTAGGTTGTTTTTGAAACAACCAAAATAAAGGGTCTAAAAATGTTTGAGCATCTTTTGGCTTAGATACTGGAAGTTTTTGCAATGCTTTAACAGTTCCAGATAAAACCCGATCGGCTTGGTTGTCTTCATTCCCTACAGCCCGCAAATTCCTTATTTTGGCCATTCTTTCGCTTTCTGCTACAAACTCGTCATCATTCATGACAGTTCGCATTAGCGATGTTTTAATAGATGCTGCAGCCGAGTGTAAATAATCAAACATACTTCGATTAGTTGCACCTCGTGCGTCTGCCAATGTTTTTGTAGCAGAAGCGATAGTAGCGCCCGGTATGTCTTCAGATTTACCTACAGCAACCGATGTGTCTGAAATATCACCAGACAATGCAATATTTTGCTGCGGCGTGATCGTCATTGATGCGACGGCCTCATCAAACTTTTTCACATCGGTTGTAATCGATGCAATCGAGCTTGAGAGCGTTTTCATATGAATCGAGTTCGGGTCAAAGAACCCTTGCGCGATCGGTTTAAATATTGCTTCGCCTTGCAAATTTGCTTCAGCCGTTCGCAGTAATTCCGGCGATTTTTGAATTGCTTCTAATCGCTTCAACATTGTTCCAGGATCGTTAGCTGCAAGCTTTTGCTGTTCCTGCAGTCGAGTCAATTCAGCCGCATCGCGATCATTCAAAGTAGCAGATCGTTTTGCACGCTCTAATGCGGATTTTGCTTCAGCCAAATCGATTCGAATATCTTGGGCCTGAACGCTCCTGTCTTGCGGGCTAATTCGGCGGGCTTCCGTTTCTTTTTGCTGAACGGTCAACGCTGCCCGATCAATGATAATTTGCTCATCAACGGTGATCGATTGTTCTTTAGTCAGTTCCGCAATACGTTCATCGCGTTTCGTGCGTTCGTCGATCGTTGGTTGAAACGTTTTTCGTAATAAATCGATAAACTGAACTGCTGCCGTGGCTGACGAATCGCCCTGCTTATCCACCTGAGACAAAACCGCAAACAATGCTGCCGCTTCTTTTGCTGCCTCGCGTGGTGCTTGCGTTGGAGCTGCGCCAACACCCGCGTTGATCGCTTTCGATGCACCGCCAGCGAGTTTCGTCAATTCCTCTGGCCTGGCGACCGCTCCCGATGTCAAAAGCAATGCCATCGCTTCGCGACCGTCGGTCATTTGGGCCGCTTTCATTACGTCGGCGGTCGATGTTGCTGCCGACTGCAAATCGTCGGGGGTCAGTCGAGACAACTGCGCCGCAACTTCAACGGCTGACGCTGCCGACTTCTCACCAACAATAGAAGCGACCGATCCCAATGCTTGTGTGATTTTTGGTAGATCGCTGAAACTTGCCTTAACTGCAATTTCTGGAACTTGCTTTTGAAGAACATCAGAGATAGTTCCTGCGTCCGTACCGGCGAGATTCTTCGCTGCCTCTTGTTGTGCTTTGGCCAACTGCCGCGCGAGGTCTAACGCTTTCTCTTGTTTGTCGACCATGCGAGTATGGACATCGACAACGAGATTCGTGGCCGCTTGAACACTCACATAGCCTGCAGCCATCGACGCAAGTGATCCGATGTTCTTCGTGATGTGCGAATTGATCTGATCGGATGCGGTCTTCGATTCTTTTGCAGAATTCTTGAACGAGTCTTTGACTTTCGAATTCTGTTCGATGACTTTTTGCATCGATCGGAGAAGCTTGGCTTCATCGCCCGTTAGTTCTACTACAACTTGAGCCATTTAGAAGCCTGCAAAATATCGTAAATCAGCGACAGTGGGACAGTAATTCGAGTCGAGCCCGTTCAAAGCTTTTCGACTCCAAATAAGATATTCCCAGTACCTCAGACCGTTTTTTTTTGCAATTGATCGAAGCCCGGATCGTCCTTCACGAGCTTCATCACATCGTAGCAACTAGAGTCTAGCAACGTTTTCAGAAACGATAATTCGTATTTGCTGACTCGATAATTCGTCCCGAAAACAATATCGCAAACATCATCCAAGCTAGGAACCGGGACCGTATATTTCCCATCAACCGCATGTTGAATTGCCTCCAAGATGTCTTCTTCGAACTTGGTCGCTAGTTCCCACAATTTCGCGTGCCTCGGCAGAACTCCACCGTAGACCCATTCGCCGTTGTTGTTCATTTCGAGATATCGCGGCAACGCACATTGAACAACCAGTTGCCCCGAACCATCGAGCCAGCGGCGAGCGATCGGGATCTGCCAAGTGTTACCGGCCCAGTCCTGCCAGGGGTGTGACTGAATCGCTGTCGACTTCAGCAAACACGATGGATCGAACGCCGTTTCGGTATCGCGAGCGATCGCGAATTTGCCAAAGTTTTGAATCTCTTGGCGATCGCGAAAGTAGCCGATTCTCGGTTCTGCAATCGTCTCAGTCGATCCGATGGCAAAGTTGTAGCCATGCGGACCGCCAATGATTTGCCGACAGACAAACGAGCTAGGCTTTTCGCAGATGTGCGACAGTTCAATAGACGCAAGATCCTTGAACAGGATCGGCTTTTCAACGAAGTAGGAAAGCATTATTCTTCGTCGTCGATAGCAATGATCGCGTCGATCTCGTTGACTCGGCCCGATTCGTAAGCCTCAACAATTCTCGAACGATCTTGAACACTGATTTCTTGCAGTGCCAAATCTGCTTCGAGTGCCCCGAGTCCGTAAACGCGGCAAAGAACCTGCGATGCGGTCAGCTCATCATCAACAGGTTCGTTGTCTCCTAGTAGTGCTGCGGTCATTGTTGTTAGAGTGTCGCTGTAGTGGAGAAAATCAAAGGAACGTTAGTACCATCGAAACGCGAAGTGATCTTGTACGTTGTTTCACCTCGTTTGTTGCCGGTCGCTCCGAACGCTTTTTCGAGCGTGAGCAGGCCGGCAGTTGTGATCGAGATATGCTCGGCGGTCGCATCGGCAACGAATGGGGATGCCCCGGTTGCACGCTTGCGCAACTTGATGATCGTGTTCGCGTGAGTGCCTGCGAGCCCTTGCAATGGAACTCCGCCCGATGCCAAAAATTGATCGGTTTGCAAGGTGGTGAACGTGATCATCGGTTGAATCTTTGATAACAACAAATGCGTATCGTAGATGTCAGAATCACAGCCGAATGATTCGAGCGTTAGACCAAAATCGATATCGAGTTGTTGCAAGCATGGAATGTCTACACCACCGAACGACATCGACGCGAGCGTATAACGAGCCGGATCGGCAGGAGTGCCAGGCAATGCAACGCTTGCGGTCGGAATGAACGGAAGATTTGTACCGTCCCAAATGGCCATCGCTTCGAGGTCCGCTTGTGCGTCCTCTTGGTGCGAGCAACTAAGTTTTCGAATCATAAGACGACCGGAAGCCATGCGAATCTTTCGATGCACGCTACCAGATCGCAGAACACCGTTCAGCATTTGAGCCGAGAACATTTCGACACCGGGATTCGTCGAACCTGCGATGCTGAGTCCAATCAGACCGCACGTCGAAATAGCCTTCGCGACATCACGAGTCGAGAAAGTCATCTTTGGTTTGATGGCTTTCAGCGTGGTATTGAGAGCGTATGGACTGCCTGCGACTTCTTCGGAGTTTATCTCGGGAGCAATCTCCGCATCCATTTGCGTGATGCCACCGAATAGAACCGCTGAACCAGCCCCATCAGGAAATACGTTGACGCTGTGTCCGGTGTAGATCGTCATTGCCGAGCCCTAGAATTTTTGAATCGAAAAACATTCAACACAAACAATAGAACGCGACGATCGCCAGTGTCGTTTTTTACGATTGGATCGCAGTAAACGAACGAGCCGCATTGTCATAAACCCACTTTGAATCGATAGTCGATTCGATCTCTTTCGCGATCAAGATAGCCTCATCTGGCAAGATTGTTCGAAACTCTAAATTGAGATTCATTGACGGATTCGATAACGGATTCTTGTAGTTGAACGCTCGTGCCCCTGCGTAAGTCACACGAGCTCCGTTCGATGTACTGGATATGCTCGCAGTTCGAACAAGTCTTCGAGTAGTGCCACTGAATTCAAGCGGTCGAGTATGGCCAAACTTGCTGAGTTTCCTGCCAGTGTAAGACTTGCTAAATGCTTTGATGTTTCCCCAGAATGCCGCAACACCTGCTGACGCTTCTCCTTTTCGAGGAGTGTATCCAGCTTTCTTTGCGTGCTCTTTCGAAAATCGATTGTCGCGCAGGTTGAAGTGAAAAAACTTGCCAGCTTCATACCACGATTCTTTGAGCGAAGCTCGGATCTGTTTCTTTTCGCCGCCGCGAGTCATGACGACGTATTCTTTGATTCGAACAACTCCGATCACCGAACACCCCACTCGACTCGGAAATATGCACGCTGCGCGATCCCTTTCGAAATCTCATCTTCAGGTTGAACGCGGAAGATTCCTTCGCAGATGATCTCTTGGATCGCGAGCGAGTCAGCTCGGTCTAGTTGATCGATCAATCCTGGCTGGGCCGGATTTCCCGTCTGCAAAAACGATTCGATCGTATTGATAAAGTTCCGATCGATCTCGGATTCGTTGGCGCCGATCGCATTTTGTTCCAGCATGATCAGCAACGAACCTTTGGCCGTGAATGACGAGCCACCACCCATCGCATCGCGTAGGATTCGAATGGGTGTATCGCCGTTGACTCCGACGAGTGCAAACGGTCGCAACGATTCGAGTTCTTCGCGGGTGTGTGTGTTACCGTTCGCAGGATCGGGAATTGTATCGAGATAGACACGAGCGAGTAACTGCGATTCAGTGAGCGTTCTACCCTGCCAGGTTTGTAGCGCAAAGCATCGCGACACCATGCGACGGAGGCAATCTTGTGGATCGAGTAGCAATCCCATGGCTTAGATTTTCCCTCGTCGATTGTTCCTTGAAACTTCCATCACATCGATGCGTTTCAATTCGCAGACCCAAAAATCGTCTTTGCGTTCGTAGTTTCGAATTTGGTACTTGGCCGATTGGATTCTGATTTCTGCATGGAGCAAAACGGCAGCCTGGCCAGTTGTATCGTTGGCTGGAAATTTGATCTTGCGCAAGATCATTTCTTCAAACCCGTTATCGGTTTCGACTTTCGTTCGTCGTTCTTTGTGGACGATGGCAATGAATGAATTTAGAAATCCATCCGGCTGGACATGCGTGACGAGTTTGCCCGCGTGTTGCAATTGCAGATGAAAAGCGTAATCGATTGCATCTTGAACTCTGTCTTCAGATTCACTTCCCGAAAATCCTTCATATCCAAAGAACTTACGAAATGCGACCGTACTGACAGAAAACGCATCAAACGATTGCACCGAAGTCATTACGTTACCTTTGTGACGGTCACATCAAGAGATTCAGTCGGGTTCGTCCATCGTTGCGTTTGCCCGAACTTGGGCACATCTTCGAGCGAGAAATCAGCACGAAACAACCAGGCATCAAAGTTCGCGGGAGCCGATTCACCAGAGAACACGAGCCAGATGTTTCCATCCAGGGTAGTGTTAACCATTCCGCTGAAGTAACCGTTCGAGCCAGTCAGAGCAACACGTTTGGCCGACCAGTTCGCGAGCGATGGAGCTTGTGACAGCGGGAACGCAAAAAGCGGCCCTGATGCAGTTGTTGTGATTTCAAGTTTTTTCATGTACTAATTAATCTTCGTCGGAGCTGTGTACCCTGCAATCAGTCCTTCAACGCTTGCATGCCAAAATACGTCACGGTTTGGATCTTGCGTTGCCGTAACTGTGATAACTAGTTCGCCGTTAGTTGCTGCTGTCAGTGCCACCGTGTAGCCTGCCGTCTCACTCTCGGTTGTGACAACTGGAGTTGATGAGCTTAATAGGTCAGTATCTCCGTTGCTCTTATGGCGCAAAACAACGTTGTCCCAAACCTTAGTGTAGCTCTGTTGATGCGACCAACAGTAACCAGAGACAACTACTTTGCAATTAAGAACAGCATTGTTTTGGATTCGCAATAAGTTGACGTACCCATTTGGCGAAAGTCCGTCAAGCGTCAAAACCGTTGCGGAACCTGTGGACGTTTTGCGCTTCAAATGCCATCGACTAATTTGCCCCCAACGTAGATCATCACCATCAACGATCGATCCACTTGCCCACGCTTCTTCGCCGTGGTTCTTTGTGACAGCATGTTTTCCGGCGGCTCGTGAATATGCCCCAAACGATTTGCATCCGACCCCATCAGCGTTTGCGTAGTCACCCTCGGAAATAGATTCCAACCCTTGAGCAATCCCGCCAACTGCCCCCGCTCCAAATGCGTAAATGTAGGGCTTATAGGTTAATCCGTGAGTGTCGGGTGTTGTAATCGCTGCGGGTGCGTAAAGGATTGGCCCGTACATCACAATTGATGTTCTATCTGTCCCGCTGTTGTAGCTACTTGACACCACTTTATTTAGTAAGACTGCCTGCGTTTGACCTGCGGCAACAATTTTTGTGGCACACGGAACACCAGCGGAATAAATGGAAGTTTTATCGCCTTCGACCGTGATAGTAATCGCTGTATTTTCGTTGACAAAATTTGTCGAAAGTATCTCGCATTTTCCGTAGCTTCCAGCAGTGCATCCTTTACCGCGAGATTGCCCCTCGTTGATTGTCAGGTTATTAAAGCCAATCGCGTGCGATCCGTGACCAGCCGATAGAACTTGATACCCAACAGTCATGACTCCTTTTGAGCCGTCGCCCTCTGCGTCCGCTGTTTGGTCTACGCCTTGAGCTGACCAACCACCGGAAAGCGAATACTGCGAGAGAAATTCTTCGTAAGCTGTGCGCTGATTGACCCGACCGAAAACGAGATGCGAACGTGTTTCATCAAAATAAACGCAACGCAGCCCGGTCGTGTCGCTATCCGCAACGTTTGGGAACCCATCACGAACGACGTTTGGGATAACGTCAAGATTCCATAAAAGATCCTTTTTCTCTCGAACTCCAGGTGTGAAATCTACTAGCGAAACCGTACCGCCAATTCGTTGCCAAAAACGCAATCGTTGACGAACAGTGTCGTATACTGGCCTGATTCGGCTTGCCAAAATATGATCGGTTGTTGGGCTTGAATCGAGAGAAAAATAACCAGACTGCACTGGACCTATAACAGAGAGATTCCCCGACCAATCCAGACCGAAAATTGTAGCGAACGTGTCCGCGCGGCGAATGAAATAGCCGTTCGAACCAACATCATAGTAAAACGCACCGGCGAACGATCCACCATCCTGCTCTAATTGCGTGACTCGAAAACCGCCATCGTCGCTTACGCGAACACTTGGCCCAAGGTTAAGAGCAGACACGCCGCCAGACACAACGATCGATTGCGATGCCGTAAACGTGTTAGACGCCGCTTTACTCGCTTTTGCATCCAACGCCGTTTGCGTTGCAGAGCTTATTGGTTTGTTGGCGTCAGATGTGTTATCGACGTTTCCAAGACCTATCGTCGTTTTGTTTATCTTCGAATCTGCGAGCATTGTTTCAAATCACCTTCATAAAAAAACCTTCGGCCCTATCGTTTCCGATCGAACCGAAGGTTCCGTTCCTCGTCAGTCCTTCGCCCACAACCCTAACTAGGTTGTTCTCTTACAAATTGTTTAGCAACACCAACGCGGTCAACTGGCCGCTCGTTTTCGCGTTGACTAGCTTTCCTACCAGGATGATGTTCGTCCCTGACTCCGCAACGATTGTTCGGTTCACAGTGTCGTAATATGCGTCCGCGTCTTTGGCCATCGTCACGCCGGTCGCACATGGGAATTCAAAAGTGCCGATTGTCACTACGTTCACTTGAACGCCGGCACCGACATCACGAAGGCCGGAATAATGAACAGCCTTCGAACCGTCGAGCCACACATCGCCAGCGGTCCATAGCCGGCTGGAAACCAACGCGGGAGTTGTAACGACTCGTCGTCCGAACTCTTGTCTTTGTACAACTAACGGTAATGGCATCGCTCTTAACCTTTTGAATTTTCAAAAACGGGATTTACTTCAAACCTTCGACAGCCGCAAGTATCCTCTTGGCTCGTGTGGTACCGATCTTTTCCAGATCGACCAAATCTTTTCCTGACGCTAGAAACTCAAGCAACTGGGCTTTTGTTTCAATACCGTTCAACTTGAGAGACTCGATCAGCGATTCGTCAAGAATCCCAGCCAAGTCGCTCGGTGTATCTGTTTGTTCTGACTCGTCGTCAAACTCAGGATCTTCGTCGTCGACTGAATCCAATGACTCTTGTACGACTGCCGAGCTTTCCTCGGCAACTAGTTGGGATGTTTCGTCATTATCTTCAAACTCAGTCGCAACAATCGACGCCTGGCCGAACTGGATCATGCTCAACAACGAGATCGGCTCGATCTTCTCATCACGCATCATGATGACGCCGACGAGCGTGCCAGCTTTAACCACGCCGTGGCTAAACTGGCAATCGCATGTGAGTCGTACTTCGTGTCGTTTCATGATCGCTGTTTTGTGATAAAGTTTCGAACCAACCTTCTAAGCCGCCAAACTACTAGGATCCTGCGGCGGTACCGCGTTGAAGACCTTCCCAGCCGACCGCCTTAGTTCCGGCTTCGAGCTCGATCGTGGTTCCGACCCCGATGCGTCCATCGCCAGGCATCCATTGTTCGATGATCGGTCCGCCACCGTTGGATCGCAGGAACGCTTTCATCAACCCCCATCGACCTAAACGGTCAGCGATGTAGTAATCTGTCGCCCGAGCTGAAACCGCGAGATCTGTATCTGGGTTGATCGTGCCTGTTTCAATTCGTCGTTCAACGACGAGGTTGAACGAGTTTTGCAACGGGTTGGCTGTTCCAAGCTCTTGAGTGATACCACCACGAATCTCGGAACTGTTGATCATCTGCCGTGCTGCATACTCCAACGATGGTGGAATAATCAACGTCGATGGATCAGCCGAAATTGGTCGACCGTTGTTCATCTGAACCATCATCGCGATGCGTCGAGCGTAAAGGTTCGCCGCACTGAATGCCGCACTAACTGCCGAGTTGCCGTGAGCCGCCGAGAACAACGCATTGCCATCAGCCATGTTCGCATTCAGCATCAGTGTTGAGTAAACCAAATCTTGGATGATCTCCATCGCCGCAACGCCAATGTCGGCAGGTGCGTCGTTGATCTTGCCGAATCGGTCGGCGAGCAAGTCTTTTCGATCGATGAAGTATTGCTCGGAGTACGTTGCAACGCTGATGAATTCTTCGGTCGCTTCGCGAGTCGCAGGAACTGGCACTTGACCGGAAAGCCTCTTGCGCAATCGGGAGATCATGCCGCCTTTGGCCACAGGTTGCGGATTGTCGTTCGGCAATTCAACCGATCGACACCAGCTCGTAGTATCCGGCGATCCAATGAACCCGTCGAGGATCTGAGCCCCAAGAGCATTGGTCAAGAATGGTGCGATGCTTTGCGTGGTAACAGCCCGAGTCACGATCTCTTTCGAGTCGTATCGGTTGTACGCGATCCCGAACTTATCGAGAGCCATCGCACACGCTTGAACCAAGTGAATGTTTCGATGCTTGTTTGCGAACTCCAACGCTCGCTCGCTCGTCTCGTCGAGGTTTCCGCCACGCTCCAAAGTGCGAGCGGCTCGAATCGCGAACGACATATCTTGTTCGTGACCTTCATGACGCTCGAACGTCGACTGATGGCATTGGCTTCGAGCGAAGTTACCACCCTCGATCTTGACACCAGCTCGCATCAGGAACAACGCCTGAAGATCTTCTTTGCGAACTTCGTTATCGTGAATATGAACGGCAGGTGCGTTGTTGCTAGCCACTGGTAAAGTTCTTTCGCTCGTGAGAGCCTTTAGGAATCGTTCATTCATGGTCGGTTTGTCCCAACCGTTCTTAATGGCTTCGTCTACCAGTTCGGCCCGAACACCTTGCGAAACAAAGCTTCGAGCGTATTCCGATCGTTCGCGTTCTTCGCGAGCTGCTTCAGCTCGGATCGCCGCTTCATCTTTGATTGGTAGCAAAGGAGTCGCCACCTGTGCAACTAGTTGTTCTGTACGAACAGATTCGGAATTGGTTTCGGTTGCAACTGCGGACATCGTTCGTTCCTGTCGATCGTTTTGAATTGACTCGCTCTCGCGTGTTTGCGATGAAGTAGCAATTTCGCTTTTACTTACTTCGTGTCCAAATTTGACATCAGAGAAAGATCGCATCTTGGCCAATTGGTCCGCACCGATCGGAGTCGTTGATAATTCTTTGCCAAGCCACTCGGTAACAACTCGTTTCTTTCGATCTTCGGTCGCTTCAAATGTACGACCACCAACAACAGCTTTTTCACCTTTGCGAATCTCGACGAACGATCGCTCATATTGGTAGCCGATCGACACATCTTTCAAATGGCCTTGGCGAACACGCTGCCAGATCTTTTCAACATTGTCGTCATTATCCATAAAGTACGCGCGACCGATCCACTTATCGCCTTCGCGTCGAATGTTGCGCACGGAACCTATGACCGACTCGGAACTATATCGACTGTGATTGTCGAGCAATGGGAGCTGGCTCGGCATTCGAGCACCTTCGGCGAGTAGCACTTCATCGAAGTATTCTTCGCGGTACCAATCAATCATCCGAACGGGTGTCTCGGTACACATGACGCATTCGATGGAGCGACTCGATTCGTCAAGTGAACCGAACTCCATCGGAGCCGAACGAACAACCATATCGTTATCGATTCGCGTTTCAGTTGTTGCTTTCATTGTTATTCCCTTCGTTGTTCTGTTCGTTCTCGTACTGTTTCAATGCATTAGCCAACGCCATCGGGTCGCTAGGAATTGGTCCGAGCATTTCAGGCAATCCGTTGGTTTTCAATATGTCATTAGCTTTCTTCCACTCTTGGCAAAGTGTTTCAAAGTCGACGTTGTTCTGAAGACATGCCCGTTGCGGGGAGATCGTTCGGTTCTCTAATTCAAGACGTTGCGCCATGGCTTTCTTGACTGGATCAACTGCCGGCGGTTGAGGCCAGATCCATGACCACGCTTCGATTCCAGCCAGGTTTTTGTACGGAAGAACGCCCCGCAACATCGCTTCGGTAAGGATCAGCGAAACGAACGGGTCGATCGAACCAGTCGACAAAAACACCTGAATAGATTCATTCGCCCGCGCGTACCCTTGGCCATCGTAGTGAGCCGACGAAAACGTATGCTTTGACGCATCGCGTTGAATCGCCATGAGGGGCATTCCGATAGGTCGGCCAATGTCTCGGATCTTGTCCGCTTTGAATTCCGCATGAGTCGCGGTCGGCTGATTCGCGTTCAGCGCGTACGGTTGCCAGCCGGTCGGAACCTTGACGCCGGATTGTCGAGCGATCTCGAAATTGGATGGATTCTCTTCCGAGTCCACATCGTCGCGAGTATTGTAAAACAACACTGCCATCATGGCCGCGATCTTCGCCGCGTCGAGTACGGCCGTATCGTATTCGTCAAGCTCCGCGAGTGCCTGCAGCGAACTGGCAAGCCATGGATAGCCCCGCCACTGCTGCGTCTCGTGTTTGTAGAAAACGTGCTGGATGTCGCGGGCCGGGATCTCGATCGGATTGATTTTGTAGTAGAGAGACGAGATCTCAACACCTGATTCGACGACCCAGTATTTGGTGGCTCGACCAAGTTTGTTTCGTGTGATGCCCAGCATGGTATCGGCATCATTCCGAAGATGCGAATAGAGGCTTTGCACTGGGATCGGATGCAATCGTTGCCTGACGACTGTTCCACATGCGGAATCGTCAACGTACTGGTTGAGGATCGCCCCGGTTGTCCACAGTGATCGAACACCTTGTTTGAGGTAATCGGCCAACGACAGCTCGCCGGAACCGTCGATCGACTTGAACACTTCGTTGCAGATGACTTTCGCTTTGTCGTTCCATCGATCGGAATCGGTTTTGAATTGGATCTTCGGACCATTCGAGCCGACAACATCGTTCGCATGGGAATTGATCGTTCCGTCCACGATCGGGTTGGCTCGCGATTCAAATACCGATCGTGAAATGATCTTGTTCAGGTTCAGGGCCAGAACTGTGTTGATCGATTGCCCGTTGGCTTTTCCCCAGTGATTCAATGAAGAATCGCTGTCGGTACTGGCTTTCCAATCCCGCTGTTGGTTTCCGCGTTTTGGAATGGAGTTGCGATCGACTCGCTTCAATTGCGGTCGAGTGATCATCGATTTTGGTTTCGATCCGAATAACCAATCGAACATAACGTTGCACCTATCCGATTAGTTTTGCCGAGTACGAATGGGGATGCACGCGAAACCGCCACCCGCTTGAGCTGTGTTTCTGGCTTGCTCTTTAGCAAGTCGTTCGAATTCCTTCATTAGCGCAACGAGATCATCGTGAACGTATTCTGTTTCGTCCTCTTCGATTTTGATCCGTGGATGGCCCATCATGAGCATGACAGCGGTACGCATTTTCTTCGCTGCCAACGCGAAGTTGTCTGCTTCGTTGGCTGCCGCTGCCGCTTTAACGGCTGTATCGATTTGTTGCGCAAGTGATGACATTGCAACAGGATGAACCGAAGTTTTTCAATGTCCGAATTAGTGTAGTGGATCGCTCCGCGATCCTCTTCTAAGAAACTAAAACCGAAGAATGATCGTCGGAGCGATCAGCAACATTGACTTTCCAACCGATACGATCAAGCGCCGCTCGTGCGTTGTAAGCTGCATCCAGCCAGTGGTTGGCTCCCTTCTTATCGAACTTGACCTTCTCGCCCTCGCCTGGCACAAACTCAACTTTCCTGTGCTCGTTCGTAATGTGCTTTGATAACCGAACGTGTTCGGCTTCGGGTGCATGGTATAGGGTAATTGCCCCAGGTTGATCCCTTGGTTGCTTGAACGAATCTTGCAAACGATCTTTCCAGTGATCGGAGTCGGCGAAGATTTGAAACGTTTTCCATCGCTTGTTTCGAGCCGTATGCCAACGGTGCCCAATCTCGACGATCCCGCCGCCGCGCTTCGGTGGGCTTTGATACATCCGTTGCATTTGGCCGGATCCCCGCCCAAGTGCCAATTGATACCGCGAGTTTCGTTTCGGTCGGCCAGAATGAGCAATCACACTTTTGAAAATCGCGTCCGGTTCGTAGCCCGTATCGATCCACGCTTGATCGATTGTCCTCGGGTCCGGTGAACCCTGCAGCGTCCAGCCGACTTCGCAGAGATCGAACAGTTCGTTCAGTGCCTGCGCGATAGCCGATTCCCAATCGAGGAACGCCGATGGAACATCGATCATTCCATACGCGGGACAGTGCAACATCCCGTTCGACAGACCGGCCAAAACGAAATAATGCAACGAGTATTTGCCAACGTCACAACCGAGAGTCAGGTGCGTCGTCTTGGGTGGTAACAGTCCGCGCGGGTACAATTCGTTTCGTCGTCGGAGAACATCTTTTTTATCGAGTGGCAACGATTCAAGGTTCGATGATTTGTACGGAATCGCCCACTTGAATTGCGTCAATTCCTTTTGCGAGTTTTCGTACTCCGATGTCTCTTTATCGATCTGATCGGCTCGCCATTCTTCTTTCGCGAGCGTGGCAGTCGTCACGAAAAGATTGTGCCAACCGGAATACCGGAAGAACAGCCGATTCGTTTGTGGCATCGGGCCGATGATCTCGCCGCGTCGATTGATCGTTTGGCCGACATGCACGAGCTTCGAATTCCGCACACTTTCGCGTCGTTCTTCTTCGTTGATCGATTCACCACAGGACGAGCAACACCAAACAGCCTTTGCACCCGCTTCGAATACGTTGATGGCATCTTGCCAGCCAAGAAGGTTTTCGCGTTCAGGTGCGATCCAATCACCACAGTGTGGACATTGGGACATGATTTTAGAATCACTCGAATCGGCTTTCGCCGACCATGGCAGATCCTCATCGACCGTTACCGTCCCCTCAACATAGAGCATTCGTTGCGGTTCGTCGTATGCTGCCTGCCGTGCTCGCATCTGTCGCAACGGGTCCGCTTCCCTGGATGTGTCCGA
>JACCDR010158893.1_pt1 | contig 14290 bp, 23 predicted proteins | sample 7446431 | NCBI WGS metagenome assembly JACCDR01 (sample SAMN15323443, study PRJNA562643) | freshwater metagenome | isolation source: river surface water | place: USA:Blue River Watershed | collected 2017-08-17 | reverse complement strand
TACAACGAGTACGGGGATAAATTGGAGAACAAAGATGAAGCGTGAAGATTTGCTAAAAGAAATGAAAGAATCCGTTGGTACTAAAGACCCACTAGAATTCTTTTCAAAGCTACCTGATGTACTTACTCTTCTGTTTGATCGCATTGATCAACTAGAGAATACATTGGACCGTGTCAAAAGACAATCTGCTCTTGCTATCAATTGGGAGCCTAAAGTGGCGGCTGATATGTTGGCAAAGCAAGTTCAAGTTCTTCGTCAGGATAAAGACACTTACGCCAACGAAATCACTGCCCTCAAGCAAGCCTTTGCCGAGGACAAGGTGACTCAGAGCTATCAAGAGTTTACTCGGTTCTGGGAGACCACTTTGGGTTGGCATCCATTCTTGGACTAACATGAACGCTAAAGAAATTTTCGAAAAGTTAGTTGCCAGGGCTAGTTGTTGGTCTGCACTTAGTTCTTTCAAACGTAGACCTGGTAAGCCTGGAGAGTTAGTTGAAAAGTTATCTCCCGAGGAGCGTGAAGAGCTAAAGAATCTTGTATCGAAAGATGTGGAAGAGGCTGACCGACATGTACTAACCTACATGACTGGTCAGTATCCAGAGTCTACGGTTACGGTTCATACCCATTCCGTCAAAAAGCCGGAGGAAGGATGAAGCATACCATTAGCATTGCTGAAGATGATCTTTTGGGATTACTTAAAGAGAATCAGCATATGAAGAAACAAGTCGATGGACTTCAAGAGCGCGGCACAGAACTTCTGTTAGAGAACAGAGAGCTTAAAAACGAAGTAGAAAAACTTCGTAATGCTATTCGATATCATCGTGACCAAAAGGGTGACGATCGTTGTTGGGTAGATGATTTGAGATTGTACGAAACTCTTCCAGAAGGACCAGTCGGATACGATCCCACGCTACCGCCAGAGGATGTCTTTCTAGATAACTGCAAACGTTTTTGCCGTTCTAGACAAACTCCGGTGGGCCAACCTTTCAAAAAGGATTGGTGAAAGATTTTGGGATCGTCTAATGGCAGGATAGAGGAATCCGACTCCTCAGATATTGGTCCGAATCCAATTCCCAAAACCAAATGAATTTTAGATATGATTTCGTAGGAGACAAATTAGACCTTACTCGATACACCAAACAAGCTACGGCTTACATTGGTGCTATGCGGGAGGTGAGCTACGATATCTATTTTGAGCACTATAAGTTGCATGTAGAAATTGCAAGGTTAGCGCACAGTAATGCGCACACTGCTACAATTTACTTTTATGAAGTAACCAGAGATGAATCTGGTGAAATTGGTGAAAAAGTCATTATTACTCCATTATCTGATACTCGTTTTAAAGAGTGCCAAGCTATTAAAGACTTATGGAAAAATGATCATTATAAAGCTTATTTTGATTCTAATAATGCAGCAGCTACAGTAGAAAAGATTAACAAAGTAATAAAACTAATCTACAAAATCGAGAACCTGAAAGCCTTTCTATGAAATCAGTTGGAAAGCTGGTGTATTCTCCTCGCACCCACTTAGCGTCTAGTGAACGTTGGCTAGTGTTGATGTGCGATGATGAAATATCCCGGTACTATAGACAACTCTATACAATGAAGTATCCACCATATTTGAATGGCGGATATAGTCTTAAATTGACGCGTCCTGTGTGGGGAACCCACATTTCCACTATTCGTGGAGAACGAATCCCTAACATGAATTTGTGGGGATTGGATGCCAATAAGATTGTCGAATTCGAGTATGATGCCGGTGTTATAGACAACGGTGAATACTACTGGCTCAAGGCCCGCTGTCCTGCACTTTCTGAATTGAGATTGAAGTATGGACTGTCTCCAGAGCCTAGGTTTGGTTTTCACCTAACAATCGGAAGGACAACTAATGACGGATGACGAAGAGCAGGAAGAGTTTGAGCGATACTGTCAAGAGACTCAAGTTCCCAAAGTCTATTTTGCTGTCTTCGGACTTCTAGTTGCAATCCTTGCCGGTTTAATGTATCGAGGATTATAATGCTTGATTATCATGAGTTTTATCTGACACTGATTCGACACGGCCAATCAACTCAAAACCAAAATCCTGATCTGATGGGTCAGCTACCTGATGTGCCACTTTCTGAAAAGGGCCTCAAACAAGCACAAAGATTGGGTGAGCGTTTGAAGCTTAATCCATGGGACAAAGTTTATTCCTCACCTTATACCCGTGCTATTGGTACGGCTATGATTGCTACGGGTCTCGGCCCAGAGATTACTCTTGTTCCTGATTTGCGCGAGTATAGTGCAGGTAACTGGACCAATGCAAGTCGCAGCGAAATTGTAACATTGCCTGTGGCTGCTCGTATGGGATTGTTGAATCATAACTTCCTTCCGCCTAGTGGTGAGTCACTAGCTCAGGTAGAGCGTCGAGCCTCTCTGTGGTTGGAGAATGAAATTCTATACAACAAGGAAAAACAAGCTAAAGCAGCAGAATTAGCTAAAGAAAACAAGATTGCTAACTACTATTGTTTTAGTCACGGAATGACTATCAAGTGTTTACTACATTACGTTCTTGGTTACGATAAGTCAATGACCTGGAAGGTAACAATCGAAAACACTTCAATTTCAAAACTTTACTTTGGAAAGGATGGGTGGCGCCTACTGAGCATTAATGACCATGCGCACTTGGATACATTGTGGTCACCAAAAGAAGTGGAATGAGGAGACTATGGGAGCCCAGGAAAGAAAAAGGCAGAAAAAGATCAAAGAGTACGTAATCAATCGAGACGGAATGATCTGCTGCTATTGCGATAAGCCGCTTACTCCCGAAACGATTACCATGGAACATATTGTTCCAGATAGTCGTAGAGGAACATTCAATACTACCAACCTAACTGTTTCATGTTCGGAACACAATAACAAAAGAGGTAATAAGCCCTTCTTTGATTATTGTAAGCAATTTCATTGGTCAGATGATAAGTTAGAGAAATATAAAAGACTATATTTCAATAACCTAAAGATCAAAGTATTGAATATTGCTAAAGAAGAATGTTTGCCTAAAGCAGTAAATGGTGATGAGCAAGCTGTCCCTTCCGATTTGATTCAAAGAGCTTGCAAAGTTTTGAAGATTAAGGGAATGGATTTTGGTCCTTACGAGAATATGTATCAATTCGAAATCAAATTTGCCGAGCTATCTGATCGTAAAAGAATCGAATTGTGTGTGGAGCAGTTGATTAGAATAATCGAAGCCGATAGCGAGTGATATATTCAATGGCAAGGAGTTCATATGACCGTTCAACCATTGAGAGATTTCATTATCGTTACAAAGCCAGCAGAGAAAGAGGAAACCATTGCAGGTGGATTGCTGTATAGACCAGCGACTTCCGAGCAAAAGGTACTTACTGCCGAAGTTTTAGCAGTAGGATCCGGTAAGGTAGCTTTTGATGGAACCATCGTTCCATTGGAAGTGAAGGTTGGAGACAAAGTTGTTTTCAATAAGAACTTTGCCACTGAAATAACTGCTGGTAACGAGACCGTGCTTCTTCTTCGTGAAGAGCAGATTTTCGCTGTTATCAGATAATCTAACCATCGAGACTTTACAGGCCGCCCGTCATGGTTATGATTGGGCGGCTTTTTATTTATCATGACTGAAAAACAAGAAGAAAAATTTTGCAATCTCTGCGGCGAATCTTGCCGCCCAAGTGGAACCAACAGATTCGGACCTTGGAGTTCCGAATACAATCACGGTTTGCTGGATGCCAAAGTAGTTGGTGGATATCACTCACACCATTTACTGGACATGAATCAGTATACCTTCAGCTTCTGTGAGCCCTGCCTCCGCAAGCTGTTTATCCAATGCAAGATCAAGCCACGCATCAATGACATGCAGTTTCCTCAAGTTCTGGATGGAAAATCGCCCCTAATTGAGGGAGAAGAGTGGCCCTGGGAACGCGACCAAGAAGCTTGGGAATATCGCGAATGGGAAGACTCTGGTGGTTTTCAACAAGCTTATATTGACAGGAAATGTAATCAAAAGAAAGACTGTCCAAACAAAGCAGCCTATACGGTTATGCTAAGTCATCACTTCACCGAACATGCTCTTTGCGAAGAACACAAACACACCTGGGACAACTGCGTCAATGCGGAACTGGTCCCATTCATCTGTGATACACTAAAACCATTCCTATGAAACATTATCCCTCCATCACCAAAGAAGTTCGTCAAGATGTTTACATCTATGCTTTTGATAAGCTAGATGGATCTAACATTCGAGCCGAGTGGAATTCGAAACGTGGATTTTACAAGTTTGGCACAAAGAATCAACTGATGGACGAAAAGTCCAAGCCATTTGGTTGTGCTATTCCTATGATTAAGGAAAAGTACGAGGCTGCCCTTGCCAAGGTATTCAAGGAGCAAGGTTGGAAAGATGCCATTTGTTTTTTTGAGCTATGGGGTCCAAGCTCTTTCGCCGGACAACACGACTTCAATGAGAAGCTAGACGTAACGCTTTTCGACGTAAATCCTTATAAACAGGGAATCCTAGAGCCACAAGAATTTATTACCTTGTTTGGACATCTGGATATCCCAAAGGTCTTGTACGAGGGCCTAGTGACCACCGAGCTATTTGACGGTGTAAAACAATCGACACTCCCAGGCATGACTTTAGAGGGTGTTGTTTGTAAAGGTGCAAGCGTAACCAATGCGAAAATGCCTGTGATGTTTAAGATCAAGTCGAAAGCATGGCTCGATAAACTACGCGTTTATTGTAATGGTAACGAGAACTTATTCAAAATGTTAGAATAATTAGGCATAAGGTCGTAATCTTTTAAGGAGAGACCTTATGAACAAGCGCCCACGTAACGAAGAAGGCGGAGAGCTAGTTGTAGTTGGTAACGATAAAGTTCGTATTAAACTACAAGCCCTCCCACACAGAATAGAAGTTCACTTTAAGAAGAAGAACGATCCACCACCATGTGATCCACATCATCACCATCACCACAGTGATAGGCTAGAGTGGGAAGTAAAGTATAACCGTGGGCACAATGAGTACACTTTAACTATTAAGTGGAAAGTTCATGACGTAAGAGAAATCTTCTGGACAGTATACTACTGCTAACATGTCACCTAAAATCCTTGTATACGGATGGTATAACAAGGGAAATTTGGGAGATGATTTGTTTGTGGATGCTTTCAGAACCCTATTTCCTCGGTTCGAGTTCGTTTTCACCGACAAGATTACAAGTGATCACCTAAAGGGTATTGATGCCGTCTTTTTAGGCGGAGGCTCTTTTTTAGACTCGCCATTGAAATATAAGGGCGAGTCTACGTTTGAGGAGCTTAAAAGACTTAAGATTTTCTACTTAGGAGTAGGAAGTGAGACAATCTTTCATCCAACACACCTTGAATTATTGAAGGTGGCTAAACTAATTGCTATTCGTAGTAAGGCAAATTTAGATGAATTGATTAATCTAAATTTCAATACTATAGTAATTCCTGACTTAATCTTTTCTTTACCGCCGATTGAACCAGTAGAAAAGATAGATAAATCTATATTAGTTGTTCCTAATGTCTATACTATTCCTTTGTGGGATGATCCTCATTGGAAACATGTGTCTTGGGATTTTTTTAAAACAGAAATGTGCCAAACACTAGATGAGCTAATTCGTGATGGATATAAGATTGACTTTTTACCTATGTGTGTCAATCCTGATTTGAATGATAATTTCGCTATAATAGAATTGGTCAATAGAATGAGACATCGTAAATCATGTCGTCTTCTAGATAAGCCAACGGACTATCAGTCGGCCGTTCAAGTCTTTTCAAAATATCAGGCCGTAATTACGCAGCGATTTCACGGAGCTATCTTAGCTGACCTGGCAGGCACTCCATCATTTACTATTCATCATCATGATAAGTTGAAGAACGTCAACGGTATTAGTGCTTCTTACTACGGTATTTCCAAGCCAATATTGATTGAAAAACTTCGTCAAACTTTTAACCAAAAAGAAACTGGTGTTCTACCAATAGACCGTAATATATTCATGAGTCTAAGTAAGAGGGTAGTTAACCTCCTAGAGTGAGGGTAGAACATGCGTTATGCCGGGATAAAAAACAACAGAATCTGCATCATCTCCGGAGAACCCATTAAGAGTGAAGAGTATCAAGTAGTAGAGGTTCCAGACGAGTTATCACATATACCATCGTTAGATTTAATTACCGGCTGTCGTGTTAGAGATGGTAAACTAATAAACAAAATGGCCCGCAAGCCCGCTTCTCAAATGAAGGTGGCTTTGATTGGTAATTGGAAGATGAGGTGCGGAATCGCTACCTACTCCAACAATCTATGGGGCGAGGTTGTCAAACATGTTGGAGACTTCAAGCTCTTTATCGAGGTCAATGAGGTAACTGGCCAGCTCAACGAAGTGGGTAATCAAATCATCTCTCCTGACAAAGTCGTTCCATGCTGGAAGCGTGGCGAATCATTACAAGAGCTAGTCAAGCAAATTAAAGATTACGAACCAGATGTAATTTGGATTCAACATGAGTTCGGTTTGTGGCCTAACGCCATGCACTGGTTGTCATTCATGAACCAGTTGTCCGACTATCGCGTTATCGTTACCATGCACTCGGTCTTCCATCACCGAGACAAGACTATTGTAGAAGCCGCTATCCCAGAGATTGTAGTTCATCTTGATGGGGCCAAGAAGGTTCTCAAAGAAGAAAAGCAAGTCCCTGGAAAAGTCTACGTTATTCCACACGGTTGTTTTCCATGTACTAATCGTGAAAGACTATGGAACTTCTATAAGTCCGATAGAACGTTTATGCAATTCGGATTTGGATTTAGATATAAGGGTTGGGAAAACGCAGTTCGGGCAACAGCCGCTCTCAAAAAGAAGTATCCTGATGTTTTCTTTACTGGCCTGTTTTCAGAGTCTCCGCACAATAAAGCAGAGCACCAACTGTACTACAATGAGTTGATGGCTCTAGTTACTGAACTTGGAGTAGAGGAAAACGTTGCAATCATTCGTGGTTATCAGTCTGAAGAGACACTAGATAGCTATATGAGAACCAATCAGGCTACTTTATTCCCATACGTTTCTCACCCCGCTCACGAAGTGTGGGGTGCATCGGGTGCCGCAAGAATTGCAATGGCTAAAGGTCTTCCTGTAGTCACTTCTTCTGTCAATCATTTCTCGGATTTACCTACCATTAAAGCCGATTCATCAGAAGAAATTGCTGCCGCCCTTGATAAACTGTTTACTGACAAAGCTCACCGTGAAGCTCAAGTTCGGAAACAAATTAATTATCTAGATGAAAATACTTGGGAAAATGTTGCCAAGAAATACATTTCCTTGTTCGAAAATGGCTGATTCTGAAATTACTGATAAAAAGTGATAATTTCTATGAAAGATATGATATATGTGTCATTGAGGTTATTTGAGACCTAAGGAGCACAAATGTCTAACCAGAATTACAGCCTAGAAATTATTAGCCACCACCCAACCTTCAAGAATAAGAGCCTCCGTAAGTATTACGTAGACGGCATCGATACTGTTGGTGCATGGGGAGATGAACCATTCGAAATTAAGTTTACCAATCACTCTTGGCAAAAAGTCCAAGTCAAAATCTCTGTTGATGGAACTGACGTTCTTTCAGGTAAGCCAGCCACCACCGAACCCACTAAAGAGATGTGGGTAGTTAACGGATACGGTACACTATCCCTAAAGGCTTGGCCAGAGAGCGATAATGGTGGAGCAGCTTTCGTATTCACCAGCGCTAACAACAGCGTAGCCATTCATACCCACGGTGACTTGTCTAGTCGTGGTATCGTAGCAGCCGCCGTCTATACTGAAGGTCATGTGGAACCAATTAGATATAATCCACCTATCGTAATTCAAAACGATCATCACCACCATCACTATATTAGATCGCGCAGAATTGCCGATTACACAACTTGGGGTGGTACTTCTAATAGTTTCGGCGGTAAGTTGGGCGGAACCACTTATAGCACGAACACTATTACTCCATGTTCAGCGGCTGGTTCATTTGGTGATTCGGCTGTATTCAACTGTAGCTTCTCTGATGGTGCCGCAGCTTCTGCTGGTGCAGCCGATGTAAGAGGAGAGACAAAGAGTCTTGAAAGTCTTGTGTCAGTTGGTGCTGGTCAACATGTTGATCAAAGAATTACTCATGTTGTCGGCTTGATTAAGCCAACCTTCACCGAGACATGCAGAGTAAGATACATGTGGTGGGATGATCTTGTATCCAAGTTGCGTGAACATAATGTTCCAATGCCACATGCTTCTGGATTTCCCGCTGATCAGAATAAGACCAATATCAATCTTGGAAATACACCAAGACTTGGTGGATATAGGGGTAATGCATTTCCTCGTGAAGCAACTCCAATTCAATCATACTTAAGAGTATAAACCTTTTTGTCGAGGGTTTATGGACGGGCGGTGACATGGGGTCACTGCCCGTTTTATTTTGTCTGGCCTTGACACTTAATTTATAAGATTTAGCTTCCTTCGTGACGGAGCGAACCGTGATTTTAATCATTAACATTTTGCTGTGCATTATTGGAGTAGTATCGCTCGTGATGGCGGTGTACGATTTCTATAAGAAAGATTATCGTAATGCCATTCACTGCGCAATTAATGCCGCCATGTCTTTCTTTTTTGCCGCCCTTTAAACCGGTAGGCATAACGATATATACTAGTACGGACCCAGTGAGGGTCTTTTACAATTGACACACGGAGAGTGTAATTATGAGTACGTTCAAATATTGCGTTTGCATTGGTCGATTTCAGCCGTTTCACAACGCCCACCACGAGCTAGTTAAAGAAGCTCTCAATCACGGCGAGACCGTATTGGTTATCATTGGTAGTGCGTATAAGGCGCGCAACATTCAGAACCCTTGGACCGCTGAAGAGCGAGAAGAGATGATTCGCAGTGCCCTCACGGATGAGGAAAAGGCACGCGTCAAGTTCTTCTACGTTAGAGACTATTTCTATACCAACAACCGTTGGTTGACCGAAGTGCAGCGGATTGTCAGTGAAGCCACCGATGGTGTGGATGACGACCAGATTTGCGATATCGGCGAAACGAGTTGGTTCCCGCAGTGGAAGTTTATCAAGATGCGCCAGCTTGATCGTATGCCACATGCAACCACAGTGCGTGGTCTTTACTTTACGCACGACAATGCTTATAAGAACAATGTGAGCGCCCCGGTCGCAGCATACCTGGAAAAGTTCAAAACCACTCCGACCTTCAAGTCTTTGAAGGAAGAGTATGATCATATTAGAAACTATCGAGCCTCCTGGGATGGAGCGCCTTTCCCTCCTACTTTTGTCACTGTTGACTGCATCGTTATCCGAAGCGGTCACGTGTTGGTAGTGCGTAGAAAGGGCAGTCCTGGTCGAGGTTTGATTGCTCTTCCGGGCGGATTCCTCAACCAGAAGGAAACCATTCAGGATGGAGCCCTGCGAGAACTTAAGGAAGAGACTGGAATCAAACTTCCCAAGGAAGAACTTGAGAAGGCAATTATCGAACAGAAAGTGTTCGATTATCCAGAGCGTTCTTTGAGAGGTAGAACCATCACACACGCGTTTTTGATTGACCTCGGAAATGGTCCCCTTCCAATCGTGAAGGGGTCGGATGATGCTGACAAAGCGTGGTGGATGTCTTTGAGTGATTTGGCAACGAGAGAAGCTGAATTCTTTGAAGACCACTTCCACATCATTTCTCACTTTGTCAACAAATTCTGAGGAGGAATAATGTCAAATTATGTTTGTTCTAAATGTGGCGCAAGTGCTTATTATGATGGTCGTTGTGGAGACGGTCCAATTCTGATGTGTGGATGTGATAGGGGCCAGTGGATTGATGATGGTCGTGGAGGTTATTACGATAACCCAAACAATGCACAACCAATCAAAGATCCAAATCACGCATGGGATAATGATAGGCGTTAATAAAGAATTCTCAACTCGGTGAGAGTTGATTATAATCATACGGAGAGTATACAATGAAAACGAATCGATTTAGTTATTTGGGCGATACCGATAGTTACAAAGTTTCCCATTACAAGCAGTACCCACCGGGCACTACTTCGATGTTCTCTTACATCGAGAGTCGTGGTGGAGAGTACGAGAAGACTGTGTTCTTCGGCTTGCAGTATTACCTCAAGGAATACCTGTCCCATAGAGTGACGGTGGAAGAGGTTGAGGAAGCCAAAGAGTTGTTTGAGCTGCATGGCGAACCTTTCAACTATGAAGGTTGGATGTATATCGCCAAGGAGCTGGATGGAAAGATTCCGGTTCGTATCAGGGCTCCAAAAGAGGGAAGTATCATCCCTACTCACAATGTACTTGTCCGCATTGAATCGACCGATCCAAAGATCATTTGGGTTGTTTCCTGGATTGAAACCATGCTACTTAGGGTCTGGTATCCTATCACAGTAGCAACCAGGTCAAACACCATCAGACAGATCATCCTGGAAGCCCTCAATACGTCGGCAGATGATCCGAATGGTGAAATCAATTTCAAGCTGCATGACTTCGGTTCTCGTGGCGTAAGCAGCCAGGAATCGGCCATGATCGGTGGCGCTGCTCACTTGGTCAACTTCATGGGAAGCGATACCCTTGTTGGTGTCTTTATGGCCAATAGGTTCTACAACATCAAGATGTCCGGTTTCAGCATCCCCGCTGCGGAACACAGCTCGATTACTTCTTGGGGTAAAGAGAATGAGGTTGAAGCCTACCGTAATATGTTGAGGCAGTTTGCCAAGCCGGGAGCTTTGGTAGCTTGTGTCTCTGACTCTTACGACTTGTGGAATGCTTGTGCCAAGTTGTGGGGTGGCGAGCTTCGTGAAGAAGTTCGTAACTCTGGAGCGGTGGTTATCATTCGTCCTGACTCGGGACATCCGCCTACGGTTGTTCTCAAGTGTGTCCAGATTCTCGAAGAGAAGTTTGGAAGCACGGTCAATAAGAAGGGGTACAAGGTTCTGGATAATGTGAGAGTTATTCAGGGAGACGGTATCAATGAAGACTCCATTAAGGAGATTTTGCATAACCTTCTGTCGAATGGCTACAGCGCCAGCAACATTGCATTCGGAATGGGTGGAGCGCTTTTGCAGCAGCTTAATCGAGACACGCAGAAGTTTGCAATGAAGTGCAGTCATGTCTTCATTGGCGACAAGTCTGTGGATGTTTTCAAGGATCCTGTTACCGACCCTGGTAAGGCTAGCAAAGCAGGTCGATTGGATCTTATCTACGATGTTGATCGTGGTTATGAGACTGTCAAGTTGAATGACCGAGATATTGCTCATCCGCACACAATCATGCGCACCGTTTATGAAAACGGCGAACTGTTGGTTGAGCAGACCTTTGATGAGGTAAGAAACCAGGCCCGCTTTGATGAGTACATCGAAGCCAAGTGAGGTTATCATGAAGATTCTTAAAAAGGAAGATACTAGTAACTGGGGTTACAAATGTACATGTTTCGGATGCGATTCAGAGCTTCTTGTAGAAGCTAAGGACGTTGGCCATCAGCATTTTGATGGAGATCCGAGAGAGCCAGGATATGATAAGTATACTGCTAACTGTGCCGTTTGTAGTCAGCAAATAGTGATTCCTGAATCCAAAATTCCCAAAGTTCTACGAGTAGAAATTCAGAATAGAACAAAACGCTATTCTGGTGGCGGCTACTTCGATAGATGAAAGGCTCAAATTAGAGTAAGTTGAATGCAAAGGCGAACTAAGAATATCACCCTCGTTATGCTTGCGGCTATTGCCGCAACGGCTTGTGATGAAACCAAAACCGATGTTCCCAATCCTAATGAGGATGTAAAACATTGCGTGGATGAGAATGGGGTAGTACAGGATGAGGAGAAGTGTAAAGACGCTCCTCTTCATCCTCCGACTGGTTCCGATGGTGGACCAGCCCATCATTCAGGCGGTGGTGGGGGTCATTTCTTTTGGTATTACGGAGGAACCCATACTGCCCCTGGTGGCAGGGTAGGCGGTGGTTCATATGCTCCATCAGTCGGTAAAACCTATTCTCCTCCCAGTTCTAGAGGCGGTTCATCACCCAGTATTGGTCGAGGTGGGTTTGGTTCAACGGGTGCTGGGCACGGATCAACTGGAGGTGGATCGTGAAGCGTATCAAAACTGATGTTCGCCCTAATTGGCAAAAAACTGTCGAGTCTCAAGGGATGATCTATCATACGGCTGATGGTGTTCCATATTGGGACGAGTCGGCCTATTATGAATTCAGCGCCAAAGAAATTGATGAGCTGGAATCCGCAACCAACGAACTTCATAAGATTTGTTTGGAAGCGGTTCAACATGTCATTGATAACAAGCGATACAAAGAGCTTTGTATTCCCGAATCAGCTATTCCAATGATTGAATATTCTTGGAATAACGAGACCCCCGCTATCTATGGCCGTTTCGACCTTGCATATAGTGGACAGGGTCTGCCTCCCAAGATGCTAGAATACAATGCGGATACCCCGACCTCTCTACTAGAGGCGGCTGTCATTCAATGGTTTTGGCAGCAAGACAAGTTCAAAAGTGCCGATCAATTCAACTCTATCCATGAGCGTTTGATTGCCAAGTGGAAAGAGCTGGTTGACTATCTTAAGGGCGACACTTTGCACCTAGCATACATGGATACTTGGGAAGATTACATGACTGTCTCGTACATGGCAGATGTGGCAACTCAAGCTGGTCTGCGTACCAAGAGCATTCCAATTGAACACATTGGCTGGGACAGTGTGGATAAGGTCTTTGTTGACAATGAAATGTTGGCAATGAAGAATATCTTCAAGCTGTATGCCTGGGAATGGATGTTGACTGACCAGTATGGCGCCAACGTCCCCGAAACCTTGGAGAGCACTTACTTCCTGGAACCACCCTGGAAGATGATTCTTTCTAACAAGGGTATTCTGCCCATTCTGTGGGAACTGAATCTTAATCACCCCAATCTGTTGGCTGCTTACTATGAGCCCTCTAAACTCCAGTGGCATGTCAAAAAGCCGTTTTTCTCGCGTGAAGGTGCTAACATCACCATCAATACTGATCTTGAGGTGTTGGCCCAGTCAAGCGGAACCTACGGTGAAGAGGGATATGTCTATCAGGACTTTGCTCCCTTGCCTAAATTCGACGGCAATCATGCCGTTTTGGGTAGCTGGGTCATTGATGGAGAGGCTGCGGGAATGGGTATCAGGGAATCGACTTCTTTGATTACAAATAACCTGGGTCGTTTCATCCCCCATATTATTAAATAATTGGAAAAGCACCTAATAATATCATATAGATATTAGGTGCAAAGTGAAAAACTACTCTAGACTACTTCAAAAATATGCTCAAGTAATGTTACCTCCAGCAGGCAAAGGCGTTGAAATGCCTTTATTTCCTGTCTCTAAAGCCCCTGATGTGGACTCTATTGAAAAGGAACACCTAAAAAGAGTAGAAGAAATTGAAAAAGCTAAGAGTGAGGGTGAAGAAGCTGATCGCCTAAAGCAAGAGCACATTGATGAAATGCTTAAGGCAATCAACGAGGGCAATTTCTTTGACCTTGGTGGCGATAAAGAAGTTACTGCTTCCCGTTCTGCTGATAAGCTTTTGAAGATGTGCACCAATTATTATCGTTTGTGTTGTAAGTAAATTTCATATTAGGTAAGTTCATGATTTACGTTACCGGTCCTAACGAAAAGCTACCGGTCCATCTACAAGATAAGGTTTTGAATACAACCTCCCGCTCCGATAACTGGGGCAGGGGGTTTTCGCCTTTCTTTCTAGGACCTATTCAACTGTATGGTAACTATGTTGCCAAGAACATGGAGAATGCCTGGCAGTTTGCCAAGGTGTACGAATACTACTTGGAAGATGATGATACCATTGGTGATAGGTATTTCCGTTGGGCACAAGACGGCTGGAATGACCAGAGAGCCCATCGCTACCCTATGGGCCGAGATGCCAAGCCACTGTACTCGTACTGGGATGGTGAGAAGCTAACCTATGTAGAGGCTCGCAAGAAAATCTATATTCCACTGTATGCCAAGTACGTTCAACAAACTTCTGCATTTGAAAAATTGAAAAAGTTGCACGAGCAAAATGTTGATGTTTACCTGTGGGACTTCGATGGTTACAATCACAAGGCGCTTGGTCTGACATATGATCAAGTGATAAATGACCCAAATAGAAAAATGGGTCACGCATTCGTAATTTCAATGTTGTTAGATGGTTTTATACAGTGAAAACTAATTTATCTCTTACTTCTTCGGAATTGCAAGATTTGCAAACAGCGAT
>JACCDR011347450.1_pt1 | contig 14291 bp, 15 predicted proteins | sample 7446431 | NCBI WGS metagenome assembly JACCDR01 (sample SAMN15323443, study PRJNA562643) | freshwater metagenome | isolation source: river surface water | place: USA:Blue River Watershed | collected 2017-08-17 | reverse complement strand
TCAGATGCAAATTGCCTGATCATTTTTATTTTTTCAATAAAACTTGGTTCTCTAGTATGTTGTTCAGGTTTCGTCATTCATAAAATCCTCTTTATCGTCAACTGGTGTGACTGTCGATGTATCTGGGTCCAAAGCATTTTGTAACTTAGGTTTAGTATCTTTGAACTCCGCACGCTTATCTTTTTCAAGATAAATCCATCTTGCTTTAGCTGAAGAATAACGGTGAAGTCTAGCAGGAATACCGCTTCTGATCGAAGTATATGTCAAACGGTGCCAATCGCCATCTTTTGGATTAGCTGGGAACTCATCGCCTTGAGTATAAGGCTCACCATTAGGTGGCATAGCATCAATACCAAACTGGTGGGTTACCCTATCAATCTTTCTGGCCACATCCTGACTACCCTGTTCCTCGGCCCACTCATAGAATGCAGCCGTTACTTCTCCAACATCAGCGTAATCTACGCCCCTTTCAGGCACTTGAGTATTGGCGTCAGCTTTGATAGTATGGCTAATGTTCATCACATCTTGATAACGCTTATCTGTACCGCCATCATTAATGTCTACTGTGCCCAATTCATCTGCATCTTCTGTAAGTTTACCCAATATGTCCTGCGTTTCTTGAGATGCCATAACAGGTTTAGCGATAATTCTCTGCATCGTTGGAACCCAGTTTGGAGTAAAGCTGTTTGTGCTCCACGCAACATCCGTTACTTCCAAGAATTTCAATATTGGCTTCAGTGACGGAGAATATTGAGTTTCGGACGGCAACTGAATTATGTCACCAATAACAAATGGTCTACCCAAACCTGAAACAATTGAAGAAAAACCAATTTCTAAAATCCACTCATCACCTGAAAACGCGCTACCAAACCCAAATTTACTCTGGAAAGATTGTACGTCAACTAATTGATAACTTCCCTTCAACCTAACTGGGTTTTCATCGTAATCACGATCACGATTCTCAAGGAAAATTCTATCCTGAATATTGCTAACCTTAGTAGATTCATAATCTAACAATTGTAGTGCCTGAATTACCCAAGCATCATCTGGGCCACCATTGAAAGCTACTGGTCGTATTCTCCAGAATCTTGACGGTACACTTCGCTTAAAGTTAACAATGGCTGCGCCTTCGCAATCCGGCATTGATACAACTTCAACGCCATACCATTTTTCACCATCATTCGATCTTTCAATTCTAGCTCTGGTCACTCTGTTTTCAGCCCTACAACCTTGACGAACACGAAATGCTGATACGTCATGCTTAACAAAAGTTTCTATGCCGTAACGCTTCCTGCCGTTGTCTAGGAGCACTTCACCGAAGTCATAGCCTATGTATGCCTTGGTAATATCTGAACCCGTCTGTAGCGAGCGCCATTCGGTCTGGTAGGTATCAAATGCATTAGATGCCGGAAAATTTGGATGGTCTCCATTAGAAATAGGTGTGCCACTACCAGTTAAGTCTTGTAACTTACCTTGCTCATGTACGCCAAGTAACTTGTACACATTTACCACCGCACCGCCAATCCTAATAGCTTCATTGATGTAATCATCAATAATAGCGGAGTCTTGGGTTTCACTCAATTCCCAAGCTGGGCAGGGCAAATCATTTTTGCGACTAATTCCGGGATTTAGAGAATTGCAAATTCTAGCCACAGCATCATCATCAGGTGGTGGTATAAAATTACCATCACCATCTACGGGGCAGTTGCCGCTGTTTATAAGAGCGTCTAATTGACTTGAAATGCTCATCTATTATCCTATAAAAAATTGTGACATTACATCAACGTTATGATCTTGCATAGAACGATCATACAATTCTTCCTGAAGTAAAGCCTTCTCATTTTCTGCCTGTGTAATCAATTCCTGAGAGTTTAGTGTTGTTGAACCATTCGGTCCCGGCAAAGACTGGTACTTACCACGAACCTGAGATAGAATCATCTTAGCTTCAGCAATTGCCCACTTCTTAATCCATAGAGCCAAATACCTGTTGGTAATTAGCCTCTGTTCTGGAATTTCAATGAAGGCATCCAATAGAATTCTCTCTTTCTTAGGGAATACCTTATGGAAGCTTAATACTCTGGTATCTTCATAGAATGTAAACACTAGGTTGTCCGCAAACAAGTAGCGCAAGTCTTCCATATATGATGCAACCAAATGGAATGACAACATATCAAAGCTACCCACTGAATACAGTTGCTGTAATGCAGCGTAAGCAAATACTTCAGACCCACCACCACTGGTAGCAGCAGCACTAAAGAATCCTGCACGCATTCTATAAGCGGCATTAATGTTGATTATCTTATTGAAACCAACACACTTATTCGTCAACACATACTTCTGCTGGTTAGGGTAAACATCCAAGAAAAACATAGCATGTTCATATGCATAGCTAGAATATCTTCTAATCATTAGAAGTGCGTTATCGACGCACTCATCCAACTGTTGCTTGGTCAATTCAACCGTTACACCAATAGAGCCTAATGCAACGCGAATCTGCTCATGTAGCTTTCTGCGCTCATCTGGTGAACCATCATCACCTACGCCCAATTCCTCATAAGTGGGACCAGCTTCGTTTATACTGCCACCCGGAGCCGGATATTGCCACATAACAGGTACAGTCATTTGACTGAATACAGTTGATGACTTATCAACTTCTATTGATTGATCGCAGCCCACTTCACAAGTTTTGAATCGGATAATATCTCTTCCAAACTTATCGTTGTCGTTGTATGGGGATAATAGTTCGTAGTTAACATTCGGTACATTATTGAAACAAACGTTTCGGTTAAATTCCAATACAACCTTAGCTATCCCACAGGCTTCTTCCCAAGCAGTTCCATTCCACTGATATAATGTATCGGTGGCTGTGTTATAGAAGTAAGTATCTAGTTCTGGGGCTAGTGATTCAGTTTCAAAAACTTGAGCTACCCAAGAGCCAGCCACTCTTAGCCATAATTGATCGTTGTCGGTATCAAACCAGAAAATTCCATCAACAACACCATATGGATCAGCCGAAGATACAATAACATCCAGTGCTATAAACTCAGAACCGTCCCATATAAACCACAAATCATTTGCGGTATCGTGCCATATTACACCAATAGGTAGATTAGTTGGATCGTATGCCGATTCAATAAACGCAACATTGGTGCAATTCAATCCAGTTATTTTCTGAAGAACATCAGTATCAGGATTATACCAAACTGTACCGCTAGCTATAGCTACAGGTAACGCAGGATCAGTTGCTTGTTGGAAAAAGTTATTTACCCCAACCCACACATTGTTAACAGCATCCCAGTGGAAAAGCGTATCAATACTCGGACTAACATTCCACCACAAATTGCAGCTTTCACGTTCGGCAGGATCATTAAAAGAAATAATAACATTAATTTCGATCCATGCAGTATTGGACATATTCCTTTGGTATAGACGCTGTTCCTCTGGATCAAACCAATAATGATTTGCAACCGGGTTGTCTATTTCACCTGATTCATTAGCTTCTTCATATCTAATATTGTTAAGTTCTGACCATTCGCCAGCAATTCTAATGAACACTAGTTCAGAATTACTATTGTACCAGTAATCACCATCAGCAATAGTGTTAGGATCAGTGTCCCATACAATAGGATCAACCTCATCCCACTTACGCATATCAACGTTACGCTGATAAGTGGAGCCAGTTTCGGTATTGTACCAAAAATCATTGGATACTAAAACAGGTGGGAGCAATGGACTTCTTGTGCTTATGATAGTAGGCAGTTTGCACCAAGAATTACCATTCCATTGCCATGCCGAAGTGTTTACAGTATCTAAATTGCCCTGACTGTCGAATACTTTATCGAGCCAAATCGTACCATCTGCCGGGGTAGAAGGATCGGTTGCATATTCGATAACATTAGATACTACAATCCATCCAGATGATTCTCTGATTCGTAAAACGTCAACATCTGGGTCAAACCAATATGCTCCAAGTACCGGAACGGCTGGATCATTCTCAGCAAAAATAGCTGTCTGGGCTACACTCTCTGAGCCATCCCACACATACACAACTTGATTAGGCTCATCAACCCAATACTCCCCGACATTAGGGAATGCTGTACCCTGAATTGGATCAACAGCTAACTTAAGTCTAGTGTTAATAGTTGCCGCTAAATCTTCAAAAGTCTGTACATCACTTCCAGCTAAATCATCAAATGATATACACTGGCCGTTAACTTCTAGTTTAAGCGTGTAAGTTGAAGTACTGACTAAGCCTGTCGAATCTGTTACATCAACACCATCTGGTGTGTCAACTTTAATGTCATGGTATGCTGGTGTAGCATCCTGAGATTTATCAGTCTCATCCTGACCAGTTGCTAAACTATAAGCATGCACACCTTCTCTATGGTAATTACCAACTTGATCCACAGCATAAGCTGAAACATAATATGGGGTCTTATTCTTAACATCAGTTACAAGTAAAGACGTTGTAGTTTTGTCATGATAAAACGCACCCACAACCATCGCAACGTTGATCTTATCGCCAGAATGTAAATCTGCGTCAAAGGTTGGATCAGCTTCGTAGTATGTGCCTTTCTGTGGTGATGTAGTGATATAATTGGACGGTCTGCTACTAACTGTAATAACAATACCATCGTAGGCTATATCATTGATATCACAACCAGAAATATTAGGGATATTCCAAGTTATGGTGCCTGTACCATCACCATTTCTAATGAACTTTAATGTTATTTCCTGACCTTCGATTTTAATTCTGTCAGGAGCGTCGGCGTGCCTATCGTAAATGCCCATGTGTTGAAAACCCTTTTTGATTGTTTAGAATATTTATCAGTCTAGATAAAAAAACTCCGCTACGGGAGAAAGGAGAGTAAACCCGGAGCGGAGTTTGAGACACTGACGGGAGAAGGTGCCAGTGTACATTACTATTTATCATAGATTTTCTAAAGGCTCACCATTAAACGGTAACCCAGAGATATCACCATTAAGCTCAATCAATGCCCTTTCAGCATCGCCAACCGAAGTTGTCATCTTTAAGTTCAACAGATATAGTAAGGTGTTAGTCCTTGCCATGTTAGTGTTGTAAACGGTTGACACAGCTAAATCTTTCACATATGACGCAAAAATTTCATCAGTCCTTCTCTGCCATACTAAAAACTTCTTAATGAAAATAGGTGGAATTCCAGCTTTAAGCGCACGTTCTTCAAACTCTAGGTCGTAATCGGATATGGTATGAATTACAAAATTGGCCCATTGCGATGCAGTTAGTTCTTCCATTTCAGAAGCAATAATCTTATGTGCCATTTCATGTATAGTCTGTAGTCTAATCTCCACCAAACGTCTAAACATTTTTTGACGAACAGGAGTCTTATTAGAATTGAAATCTAATGTTTGTATCTCATTGTTAATCTTATACATTATGTTGGTGAAAAACTGGTGACTAGCTAACTCTTGCTGTAAACTAAACTCAAGTTTCTTAATGCGATCAATATCGCGCTGTGTCCATACTGGCCACAACTTTTTCAAATAATGAATTAGAAAGTAAGTAACTGCCACTAAAAATAGTGCAGCAAAACCATACTCTTGCATTATATGCAAAGCGTCTCTGGCCATGAAATTCTCCTAGTCAGCCTTAATAATATTTATTAAGTGTGCTGGCTGGCCACTAGAATTGATTGCACAACTAAACATTTTTAAGTCTCAATCGTGCTGCTTTCTACCCATTTATGAAACTTGTTATTGCTCCAACATGGGTATACTTGTTTGCCATCTTCAGATACTAAAATAATACCTTTAACGGTGGGGTAATCATCGAACTCGTTAGCCTTCTCCCAAAGTATTTCGATGATATCTTTAGGCTTTAATGAAACATAAACTCTTTCATCTTCCTGTACACTTTCAAATACTGGTAACTTGCAATATTTCGTTACTTTGTACTCTGCCCGAATTCTGGGTACAGTATCACATGCCGATAAAAGTTTCTTCTTCGAATCGTAATATTCTTTAAAAGATAGTCTACGCATTTAATGTTATTCTTCCACAATTTCAAATATTTATATTTGCTGTAATTGGGAATAACATTTTTTTATTGGAAATAAAAAACCCCGCCGAAGCGGGGTTTTTCTAAGGCTTATAACCTCTATATTACCTATTAGATGAACTCTAGGTTGGTAACATTGATTCTGCCGTAGTAGTCAGCAGAGTTGCCTAGAGAGGTATTGGTGTCGGTCAACGCAACCTTACCATAGCGAGTCATTAGAGAAACAACTGGCTGGAAGGTTAGTGGGTTAACAATAACACCGCTGCTCATTAGAGGCACGTAAGGTGCGTAGAAGTAACCGGAGTCAACTTCACCGTTACCACCCTTGTAACCTACTAGCACTTTGTCTTCGCCGTTTGGAGCGGAAGAACCCGGTGCAGCTTGGTTCCATAGGTAGCTGTATACCTTGATGCGACCATTTAGAGTACCAACCATTTCTGTGTTGTTTGGACCCTTGAACTCACCCTCTACTGCTGGGGCAAATACTGCCTTTGCAGCGGACTGTAGAACGGACACGATCATCGGGGAAACCACGATGAAATTGCCTGCGCCACGACGAGTCTTACGAGCGATAACGTTCGCAACTTCGTTAATACGAACACCCAAGTTTGCGAAACGGTCACCTACGAACGCAGGAGCGTAAGAAGTACCGCCAGTCGCAGAGAAATCGAATGTACGTACTGTACCAGCTAGAGCTAGCAAGTCGTTAATGATTTCTGCGTCGATTTCTTGTACGATTTCAGCAGATAGAGCCTTGGTGATTTCGGACTCTAGATCAAGACCATGCTGGCTGTTTAGGTCCTGCATAGCTTCGATTGTCCAACCGCTCTGTAGCTTACGGCTACCAGCTTCAACCGCCTGAGAAACAACCTCTAGGGACATTTTACGGCCACCAGAACCTTCGATGAAGGAACCAGAACCACCTAGCATGCTACCACCAACGTTCACGGAATAACCGGAGAAGCTGGAAGTACCTGTGCCGTAGGTTGTTACGTCGCTTGAGGATTCCCATGCGCCGCCTTCTGCTGTTGCAGCAGCGATATCGCCCGGTGTGCCCGGTCCAATACCGGAAGCACCTGCTGTCTGACCAGCACCAGTGTTACCAGCGTAGAACTGACGGATTGGCTTGTCGTTACCGAAAGCTTCGTCGCCTGCTACGATATCATAACCACCGAACTGAGAAGCAGCAGCGTTATGAGTCATGTTCTCTTCGTACTTGTAACGTAGAGAGTATACTAGACCAACTGGGCCGCTCATTGGCTGAACACCTACTAGCTCAGTAGCGATGGTGCCCGGAATGATACGACGGATCATTGGTAGTAGGGTCTTACGGAAGTTAGCAATGTCATGCGCCTGAATAGACCCAGTAGCCGCAGTTTCATTAACTAGATACTTCTTCTGGTTCTCTAGTAGAGGACCAACAACTTCCTTCTGTGAAGGCTTTAGACCTTCCAAGAGAGCTTCTTTAGTCTGCTCCCAATTTTCAAATAAAACGTTATCCATTTTTATCTCCTAATACTAACCTTTTGGGTTACTTACTTTTGAATTCCACTTAGACGCTGAATACGTGCTAACGCATCCTTAACGTGTTGTGGTAGTTCTTCTTCTTGTGATTCTTCAATCACTTTTTCGCTGTCGCCAGTAGCAACAACAGTTCCTTCGGTAACAACTGCGTCGTCACCCTTTTCACCCTCGGCTAGTACTTGTTCTTCACTTTCCTTCTCCGACTCTACGACCTTGCTTACAGCACTTTCGTGGAGAACCTTCGGGATGTAATGTGCGTAAGCTTCTTCAAGCTTATCGGTTGGAATGTTACGTAGAACAGTTTCCATTACTTCCCTTGCATTACCGTGCAACGATTCTAGAACCGTCGCCATCTTTCTTTCGCGGCGCATAACTTCTAGTTCCTTGGAAGTTTCAGCTAACTGTTCTTCCATTGCTGCTAGACGTTCTTCTTTGCTGCGTAAATCTTCTTCTAGTCCAGACTCATTGATGAACTTCTTGCTGAACATAGCTTCGAATGCTTCGTAAATCTCTGCACCGAACTGTAGCTTGCGTACAGCCTGAATATCTTCCTTAAGTTCTTCAACTTCGGACTTAAGAGCCATTTCTAGGAAAGAGTCAATTGTTTCAACCAATTCTTCCATATCGCTCTTTAGAACTTTGCTCAACTCTTCTTTTGCTTCCGTTAGCTTTTCAGCGTATTCAACTTCTAGATCACGGAAACGCTCGATATCGTCTCTTAGTTCTTCCAATTCTTCACGTAGATACTCTTCAACTTTTGTATCTAGTGCTTCGATTAAAGCCTCTTTGTCTGCAACATATTGTTCAGCCAATTCGGTTCTTACTTGAGCTTCTACTTCAGCTTTTGCTTCAGTGATTGCAGCTTCTTTGGCCTTATTAATTTCAGCCTTGATAGCTTCGGTAAGCTCTTGTTTGGTGTCTTCTGTTAGTAGATCATTTTCTACTAGTTTCTGAAGCAACTCTTCCATAGCTAACTCCTTTAAGTTATTCAGTTTATATTCCGTGCATTTACAAAAATGTACGTAATTATTTAGTGAATTATCACTTAATTCATAAATTATTAGCTCGGCTTATTGTAAGTAGTTGATTTTATTGAAGAAATAATTAGTAAAAAATTATGAAAATTTTAAAAATTTTGAACACCTAATTAAAATTGACATTGCAAAAGATATTTAGTAGAATAAGTCTAATTAACTTGGAGTGATATATAAGTGACTGAGAACACTGATGATATTGTGAACAAATACATTAAGAAGGTTGATCCAAATAGATCAATGTATCGAGAGCCATTGAAACAAAATCTTCAAGCAGATGTTGAAAAAATTGAATCAATTATTAGGAAGATATCAGAGAAACAGGCAACTGCTTCTGAATTAAATAGATTGAGGACGCATGTAGTCAAATTATTATCGGTAATTGATAATAACGAACACTATCATTTGTAATCTGTTTTTCTATACTCATAGATAGCAATTAGGGATAAGACCACCATAAATAATATGGTGGTTAATATAGCAGCATCACGCATTTTGTAAATTCTTCAAATCTTGTTCTAAGATTCTCCTAGCTTCAGCTTCACGATTCATGCCGGGTTCAGTATAATAAATCCTATCTCGTTCCAAGAAAGTTTTAAGCCAATTTCCACGACCAATTCGCCATTGTTCATCATTCGCATTATTTTCAAGCTTGATAAGCTCATTATTCTTTAGATACACTTGTTCATCACTCAGTGCCCAAAGATCAATATCTACTAAAACTTTGGAAACGATATTTGAATTTTCAGGGAGAATATGTGTGCGAGTTGACAAAATTGCCTGTTCAACTACATAACTATATTCCCAGTTACCCGAATCCTGAACCCACATGGCTGCACTTGCTATTTCATTTTGCTTAAGAGGATCGGGTACATTGTAAACTATATCATGATAAAGTATAGCCCAATAGACTGCCAAAAAATCCGGGTGGTTCCATTTATCTCTTAGACCCTTAAAAATGAAAATTTGATCTTTAATTTCATCCAAAACATTAAGCATATAATGAATATGATTAATATCATGGTATTTTCTATGAGGTTCCGTATAGGCAGCAAAAACTTTAGGATTTGGCCTATATTGATTGTTTTTTATCTTGATCATAATATTCTCTAAGAAGTGAATTGGCGGTAGGGGTGGGATTCGAACCCACGCGGCCCGTTAGGACCACCACATTTCCAGTGTGGCGCGATAAACCACTCTGCCACCCTACCGTGGGGAATTAAGCAATATGCTCAGATATTTAGAGACAACTGCATCCAAATCTTTTTCATGTTGATCTGTCATTTGCAGTCCTACACTATTTATACCATGCCTAAGAACATTCTTTAACTCGGCGTTAGCATCTTTACCCTGTGTATAAGCAGCAATCAACGCATTTGAATCAAACTGAAGAACTGGGCGATCACCAATATTGAATGAGCACACGTTGGGGGGCATATTACCGAAATGGATTCTCATAAATTACTCCTTTACTGGTGGGATAAGTTTCATTATATCTTCAACAGTATTAATGTCAACAGAAAGTTCAACAATTTCTTGGTTATACTGTTTAAGAACGTCTCTCACCATCAAATCAATGGTTTCTGCTTCTCTCAAATCTTGATTTCTACCATTTGGCTGATACGGCACAGTCCGCTTAAGCATAATATTGATGTTGTTCATCTTGCCTACGGCTTCAACAACCAACGGTTCAAAGTTTTTATAATTATGTTTCATATACCGAGCATATACTACACTGAGTAATAGTGGGCATTCGGAAACAACATAATCTACTTTACCCGAAAATCTATTGTATTGACGAAGCATCTTAGCAAAGATATAAATCTGATCGGGAAATACTGACCAGTGTTCTTCATAAACTCGGGTCTTTGCGTATTCGGTGATTAGTTCAACATTATAATGTTGTTGTTTCATTTTACCGAAAACCAATGCAGCCGTTGTTGACTTACCAGTTCCCGGACCACCAAATAAATTAATCGAAGTTATCATATGTTTCCTTGAATTGGTAGCTGCGATTGGTACTGCCCCAACTACAGTATCCTTATGAGGGATATGCCTCGCTATTCCGGCCCCGCAGCCCTAAAACCAATATAATAGAACATTTTACATTTAGTGTCAAGCAGTATTTATTTAACTTTCCACTGGTGGCGACGCTTGCTATTATGCTTCCAGCTTTTAACTAAATCCCAGCTATGAGTTGGGATATCGTCCCATGAACTAGGAAGTTGACGCTTTCTTCTACGCCCCCTAACAGCATTAGCACCATAATCAGCTATTACTCCAGTATTTTGACGACGTTCATTTTGCGTTCTAATACGACGGAAGTAGCGGCGTGATATGTATGGATAGCTATGCCATTCATGATTATCACACCAAAAAACACGCTCACCTTTATCAAAATATCCCTTCTTTATTTTATTAGGGTTTTTCTTGGTGAAAACCACATTCAGTGGTCGATGGTGATATTCTTTAGGTCTATACCTGCGATATTGTGGCAACAGTTCTACATCGTCACCAAATTCAGTTTTTACAATATAACGAGAAACAAATACTGCACCATAGTATGTTTCACCATAACGGTCTTTGCAATAACGAAAAACGGATAGTTTAGCATAGTAATAAGTATAAAAAACATCTGAAAGTTCTTCAAGATCAAAAGTTTCGTATACAATGCCATAGTCTACAGTATCCCAAATGCGGTACTTGACTGCATAAGGTTCAACAGTTTTGATTGTCTTCATGTTTAGGTCTCCTATGTGCTGAAGTTACCTAAACATAATTGCCCCCTCTTTTAAACTCAAATACTTTCATTTACACTTCTTCCTTAGTATATCCAAATTTTTCAAAATCTTCGCCAGCCCAAATGTTGGCGTAAGATATAATCTCTTCAGTCTTCAATTCGTCCCATGATGCATGGGTTCTTTTCAAGGCATGTGGGATGTTAACCGGCTTATCCACAAATGTCAAGGAATTAAATTCTGAATTTATGTTCTCTAAATGCAGCGGTATAACAGTCGGTGGCATTCTTCTATACCAACGATGCTGCGGAATCATTAACGTAGGCATACGAACTTTGGCAACATGTTCAATATTGTCAGCGTGTTTTGCTGCAAATTTTGCAAATGATGCAAAATCATCCGTTCTAAGGACTGACAACCAAGTATCTCTATAACCATGCTTATCCGGTTTTGTGCCATTAGAAAATAATAACGAATTCCATAAAGCAACTAATCTATCATATGGATTACGACAAGTAGAGAAAACCGTGTAACCCTCAACCTTAGCAGGCATGGTAGTTCTATGGAACTCTGGACCTAATCTTTCTCCGTCAAATTCATCCTGTAATAATTTGAAAAAGGAATGAGACCCTGTTTTGGGAGTCGATATAAAAACGTATTTGTACTTTCTAGACAGAATCATATATTACTCGTATTACATTACAAGTATATATTGACCCGCTTCGCTTAGTAATTCATCAAAGTAATATTCAAGAGTACGTGCTAAACTGCCCAAATCCTTTAATTCTTCGTAAGCTTCTTTATCACGAACATACAACCTATCTCTACCAACTTTCAAAACTTCAGGAAGCTCATTAAATCTAACATTCCCCGTAATTAGATACTGGGCAAATAGTTCGTTGTAAATTTCAAAATAATCTCTTAGATTAGCATCCCTAGCAGATTTGAAGGTTCCAACTGCGTGACTTAAATGCTTCATAAGCAACTGATCGCTACGCTCTTTTGGACCCCAAAATCCTTTACCGTTGTAATTTCTACGGCCATAAACATCTTGAAGTATAGTTTCAAAAGTATCGTTAATGGCCTGAACTGCCTCATGATAGTAATGAAACTGTCTCTCCATACGCATGCCACGGGATGGTCTAGCGAAGGCATGCCCCATTCGATGTGCCATGATCCACGGTGTCATGTTTACTCTGGCAGAACCCTTATTGTTTGTAAAGATTACGTTAACTGTGCCATCCTGTTGATAGTTGGGTTCCACTTTGTCAGCAACTTCATCGCCTAAATTATCTCTAACCCAGTCTAAATCTACGGCACCGACTTCAGTATGGCGATTAGCTTTTGGGCTGTTTACGAAATACATATTGATATCGTATTTGGTCTTACTGAATTTCTTGGCTACAATATCCCTAAACTTAGGGTTGGAAAGCATTTTTCTATCTTTGGCGTCCCTAAAAGATGAACTCTTATCGAAATCGCCAATCCTTTCAAAGTCTTTAAGATCAGCAGTTACTAACTTTTCAACTAAAATATCATTAACACGCATCGTTACACCATATATTGGAACATAAGAGTCAATCCTATGTTCCAATATTTATGGTAATGTGTTTACGAAACTGTGTTAGTTAATTGGACTTCACCAATTTTATCACACAACTTGATTAAGGTATCACAATCAAGGGTGTCACCGAAAGGTTCAATCAAGCGATTTACCCTAGCTCTATAGGCGTCAGCCTGCATAGCCACACGTTCCTTGGATAGATATTTTGGGAAACTAGATTCGTCGCCCTTATCGTATGCAGCTATAGACTTAACCATAGGTAGAACCCATTTCAAATCAGCGTATGCTGCTCGGAAAGCAGGATCACGGTCTGGATTGTTAGGTGACTTGAACACTACAGATAAATCTTTGCCAAGTATAATGTAATATAACAAATGATGTACTGCGGTGAGTCTACTTACTTTAACTTTGCCACCGTAGGCATCTTCTTCGTAGTATGGTTTATGATTACCTGCGTTGATGTAATCTTTCCATGCCTGACGAAAAGCTTTGTAGTGTTCTTTGTCTGCGAATAGTTCGAACTTTAGATTTGGAAGTGATGTAACCATTTTATAATCCTCCTAGTAATTTGATTAAATGATTGTCTTTAGAACTAACGAAAAACAATCGTCAAGGAGGACCACGGATGGTAGCAATCTACCATCCGTCTAATTTTTTATCAATCTATGCTAGTGCTCTCATAATTAGATTCCTATTACATCTTAAAGTATATATGTGATTATTCAATCTTTGCAATATCTAAGTTGGCTTTCTTTTTAGCATTTTCACTAATTTTAATGAAAATCTTAGACATGAATGTAGTAATGAAGTTTTTAATTACTACAACAATATCTCCAACCATGTATGCTGCACCACTGACGGGCCAAGCAAGTACCCAATACGCAATCCTGTCCAGATTTTCAGTGTAATCCAACTCCGTATTATAATCTCTCAAAACATAATCTGAAACTTTGCCGCCATGCTGATCTACAAGTTTATTAAATCTTTGTGTTACAATAGAAGTCCATCTAAACCAACGCCAAACAGAATGGGTAAATCCCAACACAACGTATGCTACACCTAAGACCCAGAGGTTAACTTGGGGCAGTCCTCCAACACCCACCAATATAAACGCGGATGCTAATGCTGCGATACCTAGAAAGACTGACCAACCTAGACGGTCGGACTTCTCAGATATAATTGCAAAGAAAAACACCGCAAAAAAGAAAAGCCACGAACCTACAATTCCACCTAAAAACGACAAAATCATATCCATAATATAATACCCTTTAATTAGGCCATAGCAAATTAAAGTTTCCTTTCATAACTTTACTTGCCTTAGCTGATTTTCCTGATTTATGATCTACCACTTCATCGTCTTGGAATCGGTATGTGCGTATCTTATCGCCTCTCAT
>JACCDR011524006.1_pt1 | contig 14292 bp, 24 predicted proteins | sample 7446431 | NCBI WGS metagenome assembly JACCDR01 (sample SAMN15323443, study PRJNA562643) | freshwater metagenome | isolation source: river surface water | place: USA:Blue River Watershed | collected 2017-08-17 | reverse complement strand
TGTTGCGTCCCATACCCAGCGTCGTAATCGAAATTCAGCTTCTTAAGAAAGCCCTTTTGCGCAGCACCCGTTTTCAGCTCGTACACTTCCGTTTTCGGTTCCTTGAAGATGTATTTGTTACTTTGGTCCAGCGTGATTTTCGCGCACAAAAGCTCCACCTTATTAAGGGCCAGATGGCTTAGTAGTTCTTGTTTAGCGTTCACCATATACAGCTCCTTATATGTTAGTCACTAAGAAATTCAACCTACAAGTGTATAGTAATTGGTATGCAACTGCTTGTCAATGGGTATTTTGGTTTATTCTGAGCGGTATTTGTCGATAAAATGAACACACTGAACCTATACTCTATACCACACTAACCTATCTGTAAAGTGGCGTTAGACGATTATTTTTGCAAGTTCTTACGCGACATCCCCGTTAGAAAGTTCATCCAAGAAAGCCATTAGGTCTTTAGAATCCCTTTTCTTTGGGTCGAAAGCTGCGTTCCTCGATCTTAAATTAGCACCGTCTGGAACTACATAACTGACACTACCTTTGTCTTCAATTTTGTTAACGTATGGGACTGTGTTGTACTTCGCTCCGATGCTATTCCTAGCTGCGATTTGGGCATCTCTTGGTCGATTTTTCAAATCAAACCCTGCACGTTCGAGAGTGTTTTTTAAATATGTGTTTAGCGCACCCTCAGAGTACGGAACACCTTTCGGACTGAGAAGTTGCTTTTCAGATTTCATTAACAACGGCATCGTATATCCGCTGACTAATTCACCGTTCGCACCGGCCCAATACTTGTTAAAGCGGTCTTCCGCAGCCTTAGCGCTACCCACGTGAGTACCCAAACCGTCGAAAAAATAAGCTCCTTTACCGGAAGTCATCGGCGTAAATTCAGACAATGCTTCTTGGTGTACCCCTATAGGTTTATGCCTACTGTAATGATACACCTCAGTATCGTAACCCATGGCTTTAGCGCGTTCCAGCGGGGTGTTGTCCGGTGGCAGACCTAAACCACCTTTCTCGACGGGGAGCGCCGCGTTTTTCTGTGCCTCAAGCATCCGTTGCTCAAACTCATTTAACCCCTTGCCACCCACCGCTCCTGCCTGTCCACGCATAGTGGCGTTCGTCCCGGCCTTCGCCCCGCCTTTAAGTGCCATTAGCCCCAGTGGAGCCAATGCAGACATCAGTAACTTACCCAAACCAGACCCGATCAGGTCGTCTGGGGAGAACATAGGGGCTTCCAGTGGTGCCTCGCGCTCATACTCTGGTTGCCAGCCGGGTTGACCGTCGTAGTCCTTCATAACTGAGTTCTTGTAGTCTTCCAGAGCGCCCATGTCATCACCTGCTAACCCGTTGATAGTACCTTCATTATACCCCCACAACTTCACGTTTGAACAACTCCAACACCATTGCTTGTGTCTTGAGCTTCATGTTAAGCATTCGGTAGGCTTCCCGTTCGACTTTCGACCCGTACAGGTGGATGATGGCGCAAGTGCGTTTCTTCTCATGCTTCATGATTCGAGCGTTGGCTTGCATGTATGTTCCGGCCTTGAACGTCGGGCCATCCCAGATGATCGTGTCGGCAACGGACAGGTCTAGAGAATGAGAAGTTACGTCGGGGTGAGCGACTAACACCTTGTACTTGTTGTTACCTTTGAACTGGTTGAAGATGTCGTTGCGGGTGTTGCCGGTGATCGCCCCGTTGACCAGCAGGGCGTGTATCCCATGTTTCTGTAGGTACGCCACCAGACGCGCCTGTTGCGCCTTGAACGGGCAGAACACAATTACCTTATGATCAGTCTCATTGACCGCATCCAGAACAGCTTGGTGCCTCGGTCCGCAGGGTAGTTCGACGTTCTCCTTCTCACTGTTCTTGACGGTTCCTGTAGCCACCTGCATCAACTTGGTAAGCATCACAGCAGCATTGACGGCCTGAACTGACCCGTGCTCTGACTCCCACACCGCGTCGTCGTGAAGCTTCTTGTACACCTTCTTTTGCTCTGGCGTGAACTCGCATTCTCGGTCCATATGGACAACTTCCGGAAGGTCCAAGCACTCAGCTTGTGTGAATCTGATCCCCGGTTGCAAGCACTGGAACGCCGCTTCAATCGCACCCTCCTTCGGAACCCACTTGTACTGGGTAACTTGCTCCATCATCTGCCGCTTGAAGCTTGTGAAATACTGAGGTACAGACTTGGGATCAACCAGTCTAGCCAATGACCAGACATCCGTAGGTAAGCGGGGGCACGGTGTACCCGTCATCAACCATAACCGAGTTGTCGGTTTGAGCATCCTGCACAGCGCCTTGTAGCGCATATTCGTCGCAGTTCGGAACCCTAGATCAGCCTCGTCAAGGATGATCAGATTGATGTCGTCTCGCTTATGAACCTCGTTTGCTATGGTTACCAGACCGTCAGGGTTGATGATGTAGAAGTCATGGGGCATTGACAGACTTAACAACCTGTCCTTTGAGCTACCACCGTGAAGCACCGACGAAGACCTGTCTGGAACAAGCCGAAATATCTCTTCTGACCACGTGGGGCGAAGTGAAGACAACGGGGCTATAATCAGAACCGACTTAACCAACCCCTGTTTCATCAACCAGTCAGCCGCCCAGATGGATGCGGCGGTCTTCCCCGTTCGCATTTCCGAGTTGTTGTGGCATCGTGGGTGGTTCGCCATGAACTCTGCCATGACGTACTGATGCGCTCTGGGCTTGAACTTCCCCGGCCAGTCGTAATACTGCATCATCGGACTCGGCACCGCGAACCCTAGATTTTTAAGCACCTTGGACTCGTCATGTCCGTGCTTGATGGCTGTCCATCGCTTGCCTTGCCATACGATGCGTTTGGACGTTGGTATCACTGACCTGATCTGGTCATCGGTTGCTGCATCGAACGGTAGCAGTACGGCTCTGGAGCTTGGGACGATTAGCACATTAACCCCACTGAGCGGCCATCGCGTTTGCAATACCCTGGTAGGTTCTTGAGCGTTCTTTCCAACGGTTCGGTCCGGGTGGCATCTTGTGAATACGGTCTGAACGCCCTTCTACGATGTTCGTTGGTGTCAGTTTCGGAAGTCCTTTTAACCATAAGCAAGTAGCCTTGGTTTCCCCGTGCCCGAACTGCCACGGTTGAATTATCTGGTCGGGCTTGCGAATCTTGCTGCTGATGATACTGACAGGGTTCTCAAGGGCGATCTTTGGGATTGGCGCATCAAGTAACCGACGAACGAAGTCTAAAGCCCCCTGCTGGCGACCGTCAGCGATCTTTCCCTTGAAGTGCCTGGCGCCGCTGACCGCCAAGTGAGTACACGGAGGGTGACAAATCATCAAATCCCAACCCTGTGTCAGCAAGGGTAGAACATCACCTTGGATATGGAACGGCGAATTGTCCTCCGACTCCAGCAGATCACACGACCACGCATCGTGCCCTCTAGCTCTGAACGCTTCCCTAACTCGACCTGAATACTCGCAAGCGACCAACACTCTCATTTCTCGCCCCTCAGCAACTTCTCAAGTTCCGCCAAGTCCTTTTCCAGATACGTAAGCTCCTGCTGCTTGTTGAATATCTGAGATTTGGTCTGGGTGATCTCCTTGTCCAGTTGTCGAATCAGTTGTCTGATCTGTACTTCAGATAGTCCAGTTTTGATTATCATCGCTCAACACCTTCTCCAAGTCGTTTAAATTATCTGGTCTGATGACCAGAGCCAACCCACCACCACGTCGTATTGCATCCAGGCACATACGTTGAAGCTCGCTTACTTTACCCACCAGCGTCTTCGTCTCGACACCGATGAACTTCCCGTCTGAGGGTCTGATGATCACGAAGTCAGGTAAGCCGCCTCTACCCCAAGGGCCTGCCACAGGCATCCCGTACCAAGCGCCATGAGCGTTGCATATCTCTTTGACCTTGCACTTCAGGTGGGACTCTTTGACTTCGTTGATCGGCTTACGGAAGTAGGGTTTGGGTTCAGTCATGTCTAGTTAATCCGGTGTTTTCTGAGGTATGCGACAGGGTGTCGTAGAATTTAAGTTAGGTGTTTCCGTTGCTGCCCACCTGTAGATCACTTCGCGCATCCTTGATTTTGCGCCTTCGTCGTACATCGGTAAGCCATATTCGTAGCTACATACATCAACGGCAATCGCATTTAGTTCGCTCAGTAGTTCGTCGCACTTTGCTTGGTCATTCACAAGGTCTTTCAAGTCCATCTTGCTCTCCTTTTTGCGCCGTCCCGCCAGCGTCGACTTTTTCAAAAACACCCCTAACCTGTCGCTCCAGCGTCACCGTCTCGCCAGTTCGTGTTACTCGGTACGTCTCGCCCTGCGCCTTCGCCAGCCAGCGCAGGGCCTCGCCGGAGTAGGTCACTCCGTTTATCAGCCACGTGTCGTTCTGCCACTGGTAGCCAGTCGTGTTGCCCATGCGCCAGTAAAAGAAATCTAGCGGAAACAAAACCGCTCGCACAGCCAGCGCCCACCAAGGAAGGATCATTCCTTCCGGCACCTTTGATCGCACCGCATTCCAAACCATGTCTCTCATTCATCAACCTCCGTGCAAGCGTTGGGCGTAACTAACGGCGTTCCGTAACACTCAATCGAAAGAGTGTCTATCACGCCCTTGTCGCCACATCTTCTTTTGTCACGTCATACAGATACATCTTCCCACGGCATTCTGGGCACACTGGCGCAGCCCCTGTGTGCGGGTCAAACCGAAACCAACAATCGGGGCACCCTAGGAAACAATCCCCCGCTTCCAACCCTGACAACGCAAATTCATGGTGCACGTTTCTAGTCTTTTCCACATTCCATCGCCTTATCCTTTCCCGGTTAGCAACCGTATAGCAAAGTCATGTACAGGCGTTCCATGCGTACAAAGCTGCTGTACGTCTCTCGTCATAAAATTCTTGCTCACGATACAGAGCTTCCAACCTTGAACACTCATACTGCGCTTGTTGCAGTTCTTCCAACACTTTCCAACTAGGTGTGGTCCCACCGGGGCGCTTTCCATATTGTGCAGTGAACCAAGTTGAGAAGCTAGCGTCATCGTCGACCATCACACTTCCCACCTTTCTTAACATCACAATAGTTATTGCACAACCCACTAACCTGTTTAGGCCATCTGTTGAAGCGATAGGCCGTTTCCAACTTGTCGACCTTCTCACCCCATGCTGACCACTCGCTGTCTTCTTCACTGCGATCCATCTTGAGCGTCTCGGAAATCTTTTTCTCCTTGCAGAAGACATACGCGGCTCGGGCCTTGGTTGCCTCTGGGAACGCCTTGAACCCCAACAGGCAGTAGAGCTTGAGCTGGTCGAAGTCGATGTATTTGCTGCTTCCGAACTTCCAGTCGAACACCGTGAGCGTCTTGTTCGCATCGTTATAACTGATGAAGTCAATATATGCCCTGAGCCACGCGCTGTCGCCGTCTGGTGCCACAGACAGGTCGCTGTAGAGGAACACCCCACGCTCGCAGTAATGCGTGCCTGGAATCGCTGCTATCTTGCTGATAATACCCTCCAGATGCGCAAACTCTTCCGGCATTGGGGTTCCGTCCTTGATCCGGTTCTCAATCGCTTCGTGACCTCGCTTACCGTATAGGCTCGCTTCACCTTCAGTTCGCTCTACGTCCATAAGCACATACTGATGCTGGTAGGACTTGGGACACGTGGCGTATTTCTTCAACGCGCTGTGGCTGATTTTCGGTATCAAGGTCTGTGGCGTGTGCATGGTGTCCTTTGCAGGTGGTGCTTCTTTCGCCCATTTCGGGGCTGGTTTGTCTGACAGTCCGTTGAGTCGGCGCAGCCAGTTGTGGTCGTGGTCAAAGGTTAACATCGCGGTTAGCTTGCAGTGCTGCGTAACCTGCTTCAGTCAGTGCAAAAAATTCACTTCTCGACAGTTTCATGCTACCACCTCTTTCTTTACTTAGGTGTGCTTATCGAGCACAGCGTTGAGTTCCTTCAGTGCATCAGGCGACAATGATCGAGTGTCCGTGTCTCGCAGCCTTAAACGCATTCGGGAAAGAAGCAATTGCTCTTCGAAAGCTTCAATCTCTTCTCTTGCTGCCGGTGACGGAAGAACGTCAAAATAGTCGCCACCAATTCGCCTTCCGCCTTGCGCTTTGAACCGTATTTCGTTTCCGCCTACCGAGCAAACTACTTGCGCTGGCGTTCGCCTCACAACCGATAGCTTTTCAATGCGGTCATTTGACCAAGATCGCGCTCCACGAGCGATGAAAATGATCTCGTCGCCAGCTTTAAGTGCATCCAAGTACGCTTGATAATCCGTGTTCACAATACTTCTCCAATTAAAAGTTAAAAGCCCACATCAGCTATATCCCCAGTATCACTATCCATCACACTACCAACCATCGTACTAAACTCACTATTTACCCACTGCTGATAGGTCTTCAACTCATCGCAATCAGCATCAAGACTCAAAGCATCAACCCACTGCGTCTTGCCTGCTACCCACGGCTCTGGCTGCTTATTGTCAGGATCACCGAACAACTCACTGGCTAACTCACCCAACGGGTCGCGGTTACTGCTATCTACGTCCGATACTTTACGCAATACATGGTGCGACGATGGGGCTAGACCAACATCACGCCTGAACCGCCAATAAAATCTCCAGTCATCAGGGTAGTCGTTGGTGAGAGCCTTGTCAATATCCGCAGTGCGCTCGTTCTCTAAATCAGCGATGTCTAATATAGTCAAATGCTGATGTGGATCGATGGGCTTGTTGTAGCGTTCTAGCGCACTGCGAAGCCGCCAGTATTTACTCTGTGTCACGTAGAGCCACTGCCTGATAGTCTGTTCATCCGATCCCATGCAGCCACAGTTCGTTACTACCCCTTGCCAGACCTTACGAGCGCGTTCCACCCATGCCTTACCACACGGGCGACAGACAACATGGATCGTGTGATACCCGTCAGAATCAGGTCTAGCGTAGCCACCACAACGTAAGTAGCCACAATTGCGATTACGCAGGCGGTAGTCTTCAACTTTGATCCTCAGTTTCTGCTTGCGCGGTTGTCGACTCTTGCCCTTGGTAGTCATCGGTTATGTCCTTGAAGTCATGCAGCCAGCACCGTCTAGCTCGTGGTGGGAGGGCAGCCATCAGGTCTCTCGGAGTTACGTCCGGTGAAGGCGCAGGGGTTCCAAGGTAAGCGTCCAAAGACTGACCCAGCGCGTCCCAGTCAGTGTATTTGTGGTTCACTTCCACTTGGCGAGTGCTGCTCTGGCGTTTGCTTCACAGCAGAACAGTCCTTCTTCCCTTAGATCGTCGGCTGCTTCCTTCAGAGCATTCACCAGTTCGTCAATGTGGTTCGCCATGCCGAGGCACAGCGCCTGCAATTCCTCGAAGTGAACATCCATTCCATGCACGTAATCATTGACCGTAGCAAAGCTGTAGTCAACCGGCATCGTTATGCCTTCCCGCGTTTCAGTCAGAACATTGCCGGTTGCAGTCAGTGTGTAGCTCATCCCGTAACCCTCCTATATTCCAAAAACCGCTCGTGCTTCAGACGAGCCTCGCTTGATACCGCTTCAAGTATCTCCATAGCATGGTCATATTTCGCCCGAAGGTCGATAAGTTCTGCATCAAGGTCAGCAATCTGGTCCAAGGTTCTACCATCGGCAGCCTGTCCAGAAAGTCTGTAGGCTTCCAACATATGGTGTGTCTTACGCATTGTCTCGTTCATCTTAAATTATCCTTACTTGACACACGGTAACGTTACAATGTTACAAAACCTTCGCTATTGATATACGGAAGAATTATCGGTTCCAACTCTTTACTGAACTCGTAGGCTATGTATTCTTGACCAGGTTCATTAACTTCAATCGGCAGGGTATCCAAGTTATCTCGGAACACATACCACGGGGAAGCTTTAGTTTTACATTTCACGAAAACTGTAGTTGGTGCAAACAGAACTCGCCGGGCTGATTTTGTTATCCCGTCCCCCTTGTAACACACAGTATCGAAGAATCCTGAAGTGGGGCTAAACGCATAGGTTTCAAACTTTTCTGATATGAGAACCTCATGTGGGGTTTCTGTAACCAACGTCGCGGCTACGACCTTTGGTACGGTTGTTACCGCCGCTCCAGCAAGTAATGCTTTAAGGAAACCACGTCTATTCAAACTCATCTCAAATACTCCTTACTTTCCACACGGTAACGTTGTATCCATCAGCACATATGATTCTTCGTTGTCTCGGCCGGACTGGTCGACAAGCTGGCACGGGATGTTGCGGTAGTTGGGGTTCGTTCGCGTGACACGGATACCCACATCAGGGACGGATTGTACTCGCACCTCCAGGCCGTAAGTTTTTCTCCAATGCGCAGCGGCGGAGTTGATCTTGATCTGCCAGTAGCGACGCTCGTGCTTACATTTATTTTTTGGCGTGGAGAAGATAAAACTGTCGCCTCGATTGAGCAACGTATCGAAGGGATACTTCTGACGGACGGGTTCCACGCGCGGGGTTAGGACTCGGGTTGGTGTTGTGGTTACGTGTGACATGGTACTCACTCCTAATTAAGTTACACACTGAATCTTACTTGACTCAACGATAGTACAGTATAAGGTCTAGGTCAAGAACAATTTGCGAATTTTGTATGTTCGAGTCAAACGGTCCCAAAGTCGACCATTTATAAGGCTTTTCCGATTCCTGTATATGTAGGATTTCAAAAATTACCCGAGGGGGCCTTTTGCCTATAGTACACATTTTGATAGTTGTTGGGGAGGGTTTGAGTTTTGGGCGGGGGTTCGCCTGATGCGCCTGCGGCCCTGACTACCTGATGCGCCTGCGGCCCTTGCTTGCCTGATGCTGCCCACTGTTCCTGACTACCTGATGCGCCTGCGACCCTTGCTTGCCTGATGCTGCCCACTGTTCCTGACTACCTGATGCTGCCCACTGTTCCTGACTACCTGATGCGCCTGCGGCCCATACAAAGCAAAAAGCCCAGCGGTTAAACTGGGCTTGCGGTGGTAGTCAGGTAGAGCTAAATAAACACAACTTTGAACTTGTCAGGTTCGAAGAAGTAACTCCTCGCCAAGTCATGTTTTACCGGACGTTTACGATAAAGCTCATAGAGGTCTTTGTCTCCGATTCGGACGATCCTGACGCCGAAATTTCCCATTGTGTCTCCAAAAAATCGCATTGACTGTGTATCAAAAAAGTGACCGTCTGGATTGTGCGCGAGGTACATGCGCTTGAGATCGCTTGCCGTGAGGCGTTTAAGAGTAGTCATGGTTATAGTCCCCAAGTTGTGAACAGTAGGAAAATCAGACACAGAACGGCAATTAACAGGATCAGCATGATCAATTCACTCCGCTTGGTCTAATGCTAGTTGCAAAGATTCGATAACGTCGCGGATGTCCAGTGCGGCGAATTCTTCGGCAGAGTAGACGAACGTTTTGATGTCCTTGCCGTGCTTTTCCCGGAAGTATGGTGCGTCCAGGTAATTAATTGAGAGTCTCACAGTTACAGAATCCGGTTCAGGATCGGAACTATGTCCTGTCCAAATGTCCACTACTAAGAGCGTGTCACAATCGGAAAACCATTTGCTTTCGTAGGCATGAAACTGCTCGCGCTGCTCGTCTGTAAGCTTGTCGTAACTATCGATTTCTAGATCTTTGTCAGAAATGAAGGCGCGGAGGCACTGTACACTTTGGTCGTCGTAAAAATCGCGTTGGGCTTGAGTGAAGAATTTCCCCGATCCCCAAGGGTTGTAGTATTCGGAGACAATATAACCTCCGCCAGTGAACGGAATAAACCCAGGCACGTGCTTGCCGGGTAATTCGGTTATTCGGTGCATTCCGTAAGCGTCGACCTGTTCGCTGATAAACTCTGACTCGATCAGTTCGGCCAGCATGTGCATTTTTTCAGCAGTTGCGGAGTTAACGTGGCTTGCAAAGTGTTTCATTTTATTCGTCTCCGTCAGTATCAGATTCAACCGGACCGTAGGCCGATTCAAGCAACTTACCGCAGTGCCCGCACGGTTCCGGTTCACCTTCCCAGTACACGTCCGCACCAGCAGCTTGCCAGTCGCTACGGGCGCGAGTTTTTGTTGCGTGAACAATTTGCCGATAGTTCTCGCGGGCGCATTGCGGACAGAGTAGCGCGCCATCCGTCATGATTGTGTAAACCGGATACCCACCCGGCCAAGCGCAGGGATGGCGGATCGCGTCTTTTACTTGCTCTAGTGTGGTGTTTTTCATGATTATTTCCCCTCACAAGGTAACACGGTTAGCTAGCGCCGCAGAAATCTCCCCGTCACGCACCAGCATGTCCACAAAATCAACAAAAGCGCATCGTGTGTCGGTGTCGTAAATAGTACCGTGGCCGGAGTAGTCGCGTATCTTCTTTCGGCTAATGCCGGGAATGCCAGAATTCCAAAACGCGGCGCGGATTTCTTTTTGCGTTGTATATTTGATCATGATTATTTCTCCTCTCGCAGGACCATTCGGCATGCTTTATTAAGTGCCCGAGCTTGTACGTCTAACCATGATTCACGGGAGTTCGGGGGCAGTTCGCCGCCGCGCTTTTTCTTCAGTTCCGACGGGTTGCAGAGACGCTCGGCAATGTCTGCATCATAGATTAGTGAGCTACCACCGTAGCTGTATTGTGACCAGTCACGGGCACCGTTGAGCATATTTCCCCGTGTGGCTGATAGTCCGTTCTCTGCGAGTGATTCGCGGAGTTCTTGGGCATACATTTCAACGCCAATTCGCCATGCTGATTTTTTCATGATGTGTTTACTCCTGGATTAGATGCTGAAGACTAGGCCGGCGGCGAGTAGAGTGCCCAGTGCGGTGATGATTGCCAGATTGATGAAGGGGTTTTCGCGGGCTGGGACACGGTCCGAACGTGTGGCGCGGTCGGTGCGGGCGATCATTGCGAGGGTGGCAAGCTGTAAATGGGTATGGTGGGACATGATTTACTCCGTAAAATGAACACTAAGACCAACAAGAAACCGGTGAAACTGAAACGAATCGTACGTTATACAGAGATTATACGCAAGAAATTGTGTATAAGGTTTGTTTTGAGGGGCATAAACGGGCTGTATAAGGTTGAAATATTGCTTAAAAAATAGGCAAAATGGGGCCAAAATCGTACCTTATACGCCTAAAAAATAGGCAGTGCGCAGGCTAAAATGACGTATAAGGTTGATGATAGCTGAATATTTGCATGAGGTTTGGATAATTTTTGGGCGAACCTTATACACTGTATAAGGTTGATTTTAGGGCGAAAAGTTATCGGGCGATAGGAAAAGTCTGGAAAAGTAGACTGGACAGCGCAACTACTCCGACGGCACGCAACCACGTCGAAACAAGTATTCACCAAGGCCATAACATGCAACCGCCCTATATGGGGGTGAATTCATTTCCTCTGAAAGCCTTGGTACGACTGAATCTGCGCCAGAATTACCACTTTTCCTCCCAAAACGAGAGATATATACAGAGACGTGAACGTAAATATACGAGTGTGAACTACCACACAAACACGATATGACGTATACATGTGTATAAGTTAGCCATACGGACCCGTATGGTCCACATGAAGAAAATGTACACGATCCTATGTTTGCAAGGAAATATAGGAAATATAGGGGAGAAGCTAGTGCTGGCAATGGTTTGAGAGGCGATTGACCTATATTTCCACTGGGCGAAAGCCATCCGTCATTCTTGGCAATCTGCGTCAAACCCCTGCCGATGCTGGCGTCCAGCGTTTTGGTCAAAAGATTCGCTTCAGACTTTACATAATGTTGATTATGCGAACAGATACACCTAAGTGCTTGAAAAGTAATGGTTGTGGTGTGGTTACAGTGTGGCAAATAGCCTCCTGATCCGTTTATTATCCTGATGGAATAAATGTAGCTACCCTGGCGGATCAGTAATCAGATTTTTATTCGGTCGGATACCCGCCTAACTGGTAGGCCAGCTCACCTAGGAGTCCGATACCCTAAAAAGTGGTGAGACAAACCACCTCGGGAATGCCTCTGGTTCGCACAGAATCGCGTCAGGATCGATTTATAGCCCTTGGGTGGTACCTAAGCCTACCCCAGCCCGTTTTAAGGGCTTAAAACCCCGGTTATGCCAAACAGGTAAGACTGGGGCGGATCGAGGGCTTTCTGCCGGTCGCTATGAGTGGACCCCACCCACCCCCATTCGTCTCAGCTAAATATCTCTATAGGCCGCTAATAACTAGCGCTCCATTTTTGAAAAGTAACTTATACACTTATTTCCTTGCCAGACCTACAATCCAGCGTATAACTGCCTACTACCTAGCCAACCAAACGCCCTAACCAAGCCTGCAAGCAACTTACGTTCCACCTTCAAATACGCAAGAAATCCCTTGACAACATAAGCGATTGTTGATACAACCCCGCGCAATGCACCCCGAAAAGGAAGCCTGACATGGCCTCGTTCAAAGAAACCTTGAAGAAATCTCGATCCGCCGAAACGTTGGCCGCGTATGAGCGCGCCGTTGAACGCTTTGGTAACCCTGTGGAAGCCCTGGCCGAGATGGCCTTCGATGAAGAGAACCCGATTGACCTGCGGTTGCGCGCCATGTCTGACTTCGCCAAGTACGGCAATGCCCAGCTGAAAGCCGTTGAGATCACTGGTGCTGACGGTGGTGCTATTGAGGTCAACCATGAGTTGAAGGGTAAGGTGATGGACGTTCTGGCTAAGCTGTCGGTGACCAAGCACGCCTCTGGCTGATTCTCAGATGGACCTGTCCGAAGTTAAACGGTTGGGCATTGACCTATCCAGTCACTTGCTGTCCATCCCTGATGTGGCACTCCCCCGTGCTGCTGAAGAACCTGACATGCTGGCACAACTCGGCTTGTCGGTATCCGACCTTGACTACCTTGACGAACAGACCCTGACGGCTGTCCTGTGGCGCTTGAAGTGGCTCCACACTGCCAGACCTAACCAGATTCCTCCTAATACGCCGTGGGGTTGGTGGGGTGTTCTCTCCGGAAGGGGTTTCGGGAAAACGTTCTTGTCTGCACAGTGGATAGCGTGGGAAGCATGGTTGAAGCCTGAGAGCAGGTGGGCAGTGATAGCCCCAACGTCATTCGACATCAAGAACACGTACATGGAAGGGCAGTCAGGACTGGTTGGTGTGGTTCCTCCGGAACTGCTGGAGACCTACAACAGATCGTCAAGCGAGTTCATCCTGAAGAACGGGTCGAGGATACAGGGCTACTCGGCTCAAGAGCCTGACCGCCTTCGCGGTCCGAACCATACTGGGGCAGCTTTCGATGAATATGCCGCATGGGGTTCCCATCTGAAAGACCCCGCTAGCGCCTCGCAGGTTGCTAGAGAAGTAACGGACATGGCCCTCTTTGGCCTCCGTTTGGGGACCAACCCGCAGGTGGTCATCACCACCACGCCGAAACCAGTTCCGCATATCCGAGAGTTCGTCAAGAAGACTGAAGAAGACCCAAAGCGTTACATCATCACCCGTGGCTCTACTTACGAGAACAAGTCCAATCTGGCGCCATCGTTTTTGGAACAGTTGTCGGCCTATGAAGGGACCGTGCAGGGGCGTCAGGAGATTCATGCCGAGCTTATCAACCCGGAAGAGTCTGGTATCGTCAAACGGTCGTGGTTCAAGCTCTACCCAGCGAATCAGCCAACACCGAGTTTTGAGTTTGTGCTCTCTGCTTGGGACACGGCCTTCACGGACAAGACGAGCAACGACCCTACGGGGAACATTGTGCTGGGGGTATTCGTTGACAAAGAGACAGGGCAGTTCAACGTCTTGCTGTGCGACTCTTGGACCGAGCACATGGCCTACCCGACGCTCAAGCAGCGGGTCATTGACGAGTATGACAACACGTTCGGGGAACCGGGACGCAAGGCTGATTTGTTCCTCATTGAGGACAAGGGGTCAGGGATCAGTATCAGGCAGGACTTGGCGGGTTCCAAGATACCCATGTGGCCGTACAATCCTGGCCGTTCTTCTAAAATAGAGCGTCTGCATCTCGTCAGCCACTTGATCAAGTTGGGTAAGGTCTGGGTTCCTGAGTCTCCGAAGCGCCGTGGTGAGCCTAGGGACTGGTGCGAACCGTTCCTGAATGTGGTTTGCAGCTTCCCGTTGGTGGATCACGACGAGGAAGTGGACTGCCTGACTATGGGCTTGTCCTATTTACAAGACAATGGGTTATTGCAGGGCACCGCACGCCATATTGACGTAGATGAAGAGAAGGACTACTATCGCGAGAAGCGTAAGTATGCTAACCCCTATGCCCAGTAGGGCGCAACCAAGCCTTGGAGGTCGTAGATGAACGAAGAAC
>JACCDR010317125.1_pt1 | contig 14292 bp, 9 predicted proteins | sample 7446431 | NCBI WGS metagenome assembly JACCDR01 (sample SAMN15323443, study PRJNA562643) | freshwater metagenome | isolation source: river surface water | place: USA:Blue River Watershed | collected 2017-08-17 | reverse complement strand
CTATGCCAATATCTACCGCCAATACGCTACTTTTATGACCGATTGGGACAACGGCTCTAAGCTTTTTAGAATTGCATCGGGAGCGAATTCAAAAGATTATAATTGGACAGAAGTATTGATGCGTGACATTCCGCACCACATGCTCGAAGGTATCGCTCTGCACCATTATTCGGTGATTAATTGGGACAAAAAAGGGCCTGCGGTGGGCTTTACCGAAGGACAATATTTCAAAACGATGCAAGAAGCTTTGTTTATGGACGAATTGATTCAGAAACATACCGCCATCATGGACAAATACGACCCTAAGAAAAAAGTAGCACTTATCGTGGACGAATGGGGAGGCTGGTACGAAGTAGAACCAAACACCAATCCTGGCTTTTTGTACCAACAAAATACCATGCGTGATGCCGTATTGGCTGGAGCAACCCTAAACATTTTCCACAAATATTCGGAACGTGTACGCATGGCAAACTTGGCACAAATTGTCAATGTATTGCAATCAGTTGTATTAACGAGTGGCGAGAAAATGTTGCTTACCCCAACGTATCATGTCATGGAAATGTACAACGTTCACCAAGATGCAACGAACCTACCTATCGAAATCAAAACCAACGATTATTCGTTTGAAGACAAAAAATTACCTGCGGTTTCGGCATCAGCATCGAAAGACAAAGCAGGCTTGATTCATATTTCGTTGACGAATATTGATATTCACCATGCACAAGAAATCAGTATTAATTTGCAAGGACTTACCGCCAAGACTGTGACAGGACGTATTCTAACAGCTAGTAGCGTACAAGACCACAACACATTCGACCAACCCAACAAGGTAACGCCAAGCGAATTTAAAGGAGCTACCCTTTCGGGCAACGTATTGAAAGTAAAATTACCAGCTACTTCGGTAGTTGTATTAGAAGTAAAATAACATTACCAAACTTACCACTGCTGTATTGCCGTCACACACGACGGCAATACAGATTTTCAACCTCTTAATCTGATATTTAATATGAAATACATCCGTACAAATTGAGTACAAGTTTTCGGCTATTTTTTATTTATACATCTGACTATCAAACATATAAATAAAATTTAGTCGATTTACTTTTGTACGCATACGTAACTCATTGATTGGTTTATTCTCAAAGTATTGTTCGGTTGTTTAAAAAAATTTATACCAATGAAATCTTTTATCTTACAATCAAGTATTTATTTACTGGCACTTCTTTTTTTAACGAATTGCTCCAAAAAAGAAGACACCCCAGCCCCTACCCCAACGCCTACCGAAGACCCCATTGTAATGCCCTCTTACAATGGTCCAACGTATTTCGATAGCTATGTGGCGTTGGCGGCGTGGTCGAGTCGCTCGCAATGGAACTTAGCCAACATTCACGACCCTACCGTCGAAAAATGTGGCGACTATTATTATATGAGCCAAACGGATGCTTCCTATGGAAATGCAATGGATGGCAACGGGCATTTCTTCCTAAGACGCTCGAAAGATTTGGTCAATTGGGAATTTATGGGGCCAACCATGCAAACAGCCCCTGCTTGGGTAAAAGACTCGCTCAACAACAAACGAGCCAGAATAGGGCTTCCTGCCATTGCTAATCCAACGTATGGCTATTGGGCACCGTGCATTAGAAAAGCGGGCAACAAATACCGCATGTATTATTCTATCGTAGTAATAGAGCCTATTGTGGGTACTTCTACCAGTACTTCTTGGTCGGAAAGAGCCTTTATTGGCTTGGCCGAAACCGACGATTTGGCAACAAATACTTGGACAGACAAAGGCATGGTGGTGTGTTCTGAACCCGACGGCGTAAGAAGTTATACCAGAAATGGCGATTCAGACTGGTCGGCGTATTTTAAATTCAATGCCATCGACCCTAGTTTCATTACAACGCCCGAAGGCGAGCAATGGCTCATCTACGGCTCTTGGCATACAGGCATCGCAGCCTTAAAGCTCAACCCCGCTACAGGCAAGCCCGACAAACTAGCAAGCATCGCCGACTATGGTGTACGTATTGCTGGTAGAGGAAATATCGCAAGTAACCGTTGGCAAGCCTTAGAAGGCCCTGAAATTATTTATAATGCCGAAACAGGTTATTACTATTTATTTGTAGCCTACGATGGGCTCGACGTTCCTTACAATACCCGTGTGGCACGCTCGAAAAGCATCACCGGCCCGTATGTAGGCATTGATGGTCAAAACGTAAGCAATGGTGCAGAAGCATGGCCAATGCTAACCCATCCTTACGCATTCTCTAATCATTCGGGATGGGTAGGTATTGCACACTGTGCGGTTTTTCAAAATCCTGATACCAAAGAATGGTTCTATTCATCGCAAGGTCGTTTGCCCGAAAACTACGGTGGAAACCCCTACTCAAATGCCATCATGATGGGACACGTGCGTAGTATTCATTGGACAGAAGATGGCTGGCCAGTGGTTTCGCCAGAGCGTTATGCAGGTGTACCTAATACGGCTGTTCCTGAAAAATCGTTGATAGGTTCTTGGGAACAAATCACGCTTGAGTATCAATATAGGGTACAACAAAAACCCATTACCATCAAGCTCACCAGCGATTACAAAGCAGTGGGCAGCAATGGCAGTACATACGGCACATGGAGTTACGATAGCACCAAAGGTATTTTGACGATTACAACCGTCATTGCAAGTACCAAATTTAAAGTCAAATACGACTGGGATTGGGAAGCTTCTCCACGGAAAGTAACCATCACTTTGGCTGGTATCAACTCTTCTGGAAGAGTAATATGGGGCAAAAAAATTCAATAAATAATACAATAAAACGCATTTTAATCATACAAAATTATGTACAAATCGCTAAGAGAAGAATGTTATGAAGCCAATATGCAATTGCCTAAACTAGGTTTAGTGCTTTTTACTTTTGGCAACGTTAGTGCTGTGGACAGAGCCGCTGGTGTTTTTGCTATCAAGCCTAGTGGTGTTCCTTACGAATTCCTCAAGCCAGAGGATATTGTAATTATGGACTATGATGCCCTTGTGGTAGATGGCAAAATGCGTCCTTCGTCCGATACCAAAACGCACGCTTTGTTGTATAAAACATGGGAAGACATCGGGGGCATTACACACACCCATAGCACGTATGCCGTTTCTTGGGCACAAGCAGGATTAGACATTCCAATTTTCGGAACAACCCACGCCGACCATACGCACCAAGATATTCCTTGTGCCCCAGCCTTGACCGATGCCATGATTGAAGGCGATTATGAATACGAAACGGGGAATCAAATTTTTGATGTATTCAACAGCAAAGGGCTATCGCACAAAGAAATGGAAATGGTTTTATTACAAAATCACGGCCCATTTACTTGGGGAAAAACCGCCGAAAAATCGGTGTATAATGCCGCAGTATTAGAAGAAGTTGCTCGTATGGCTTACCTAACCCTACAAATCAATCCTAATACGCCACGCATCAAAGATACCCTTAGAATGAAGCATTACGAAAGAAAACACGGCAAAAATGCCTATTACGGACAAGGATGTTAAGCCAATTGTAACGCAAAAGAAACTCACGTAAGAACTAAGTATCAATGCAAAATTATAAATTATGAGTTATGCTTTTCATTTTCAGTAATTTATATTTTTTAAAAATCAAAAATAATTTTGCATAACTATCTAAGTACTAATGCAAAATTGTGAATTAGTGTTTTGATTTTTCAGTAGTTTACGATTCATTTTAATCAAAACCAAGTACAAATTCCTGAAAAAGAATACTTTAGATTCATAACTCCGTACTCACAATTCAGCATTGATACGCAATCACCAAATTACTTTTTACGTGGGTTTCTTGCAAAAAAACATTTTCCATCTTACACTATAAATCTAACACATGAAATTAGGTCTTGAAAAGCTCGATTACATCATTTTCTTTGTGTATTTCGTCATCGTAGCCTCGTATGGTTATTGGGTTTTCAAAAACAAAGGCAAGCAAACCGCCGACTCAAAAGATTTCTTTTTGGCAGAAGGCTCGCTTACATGGTGGGCAATTGGCTCATCTATTATTGCCTCTAATATCTCTGCCGAACAATTCATTGGGATGAGCGGACAAGCCTTTCAACTAGGCATTGCCATCTCTGTTTATGAATTAGTTGGAGCATTTTCGCTTATTCTGATTGCGGTTTTCTTTTTACCCATGTACATCCGCAACAACATTTACACCATGCCACAATTTTTGGCACGTCGCTACGACAATCGTATCAGTACCATCATGGCGGTGTTTTGGTTGTTTTTGTATATTCTTGTCAACCTTACCTCTATCATTTACTTAGGAGCGTTGAGCCTTGAAACCATGACAGGCTTTAGCTTCATGGCCTGTGCTTCGTTTTTGACCATCTTCGCCATTTTTATTACCCTTGGCGGTATGAAAGTAATTGGTTATACCGACGTAATCCAAGTGGTTTGTTTGGTGGTAGGCGGCTTGGCTACAACCTATTTAGCCCTTGATTTATTATCGGCTAAAGTTGGCTCTGGTGCAGGCGTATTTGAAGGGCTTTCGTTGATTAAAGAAAAAGCTGATAGTCATTTGCACATGATTTTTGCGAAAGGACAATACCAAGTACACGACGGACAAGGCGGTATGATTGACGCTTACAACCAATTGCCAGGCTTGTTGATGTTTATTGTTGGCGGTCAATGGATTGTAAACCTCAACTACTTTGGCTGTAACCAATACATTACCCAAAGAGCATTAGGAGCAGATTTAAGTACAGCACGCTCAGGCTTGTTGTTTGCTTCTTTCTTAAAAATGCTCATGCCAATTATCGTAGTATTACCGGGCTTGGCAGCGTATGTACTTTTCCAAGAAAATGCCGATTTGGCGATTGTAGAAGGCATCAAAGAAGGTGGCATCGTAAAACCCGACAACGCCTATCCTGTATTATTAAACATCCTTCCAACGGGTTTAAAAGGCATGGCATTTGCGGCACTTACGGCAGCTATCGTCGCTTCATTGGCAGGCAAGGCCAACAGTATTTCAACGATTTATGTATTAGATATTCATAAAAAATTCTTTGCTCCAGACCTTAGCGAAAAGAAAATGGTATGGCTTGGTCGTGTATCAATTGTTGTTTCATTTGTGATTGCCCTCGCTATTAGTCCATTATTGAAAAATTTAGGACAAGGATTCCAGTATATTCAAGAATACACAGGCTTTATTTCTCCGGGCATTTTGGCGATTTTCTTATTAGGTTTCTTCTGGAAAAAAGCTACGGCCAACGGAGCATTGGCGGCTACAGTACTAAGTATTCCGCTTTCTGCGTTGTTGAAAGTACAAGCCCCAGATATGCCGTTTCTCAACCGTATGGGAACTGTATTCTGGATTTGTGCCTTGGTAACAATTGTCATTAGTTTGATAGAAGGCAAAGGAAAAGACAGCGAAAAAGCCTTTATTGTCGATAGCTCTTGGTTTAAATCAGAAGGAGCGTTCCGTTTGGGGGCTTTAATCGTGACAGGGGTTGTAGTGATGATATACACGATTTTCTGGTAATTTTTCAGAACTTTGAAAAACTTTCATTTACTAAGCGAAAACCTTCTCCTCAAAGGTTATTTCGCTTAGTAAATGTTAGATTCAAACAAACTTATTTCACAAAAACTATCATCATTTATGAGATTTGCGTTAACAGTTGGCTTGTGGTGTTGTCTTTCTTGCCTTACATCAACCCTTTTTGCCCAGAAAAATGTATATCTATTTTCTTATTTTAAAGGAAATGGCGAAGACGGACTTCATTTGGCTTATAGTTACGATGGCTTACAATTCAAAGCCCTCAAAGGCGATAGCTCTTTTCTTACCCCAACCGTAAGCAAAGACAAGCTCATGCGTGACCCTTGCATTTTGAAAGGACCCGACGGCTATTTTCACATGGTTTGGACGGTCTCATGGAACGACCTTGGCATCGGTTATGCTCGCTCCAAAGACCTTGTGCATTGGTCAGAGCAACAGTTTCTTCCTGTCATGAAGCACGAACCAACGGCACTCAATTGCTGGGCACCTGAAATCAACTATGATGCTAAAAGCAAGTCGTATATCATTTATTGGGCAACGACCATTCCAGGGCGTTTTCCAGACAAAGAAGATGGAAAAAGCGACGGAAACGGCAAATACAACCATCGGATGTATGCCGTAACAACGCAAGATTTTAAAACTTTTAGTCCGACCAAGCTCTTTTACGACCCCGATTTCAATGTGATTGATGCGACGATTATTGCCAATAAAAAATCGTATATCATGTTTTTGAAAGACGAAACCAAAAATCCTGTTCAAAAGAACCTCAAAATGGCAACCAGTAAATCCTTGCAAGGAGGTTTTACGCCAGCCTCAGCACCGCTTGTTCCTTTGAACTGGATAGAAGGCCCAACCGCCACCAAAATTGGCAAAGACTGGGTCGTTTATTTCGACCAATATACTCGTCATAAAATGGGAGCGGTTCGTTCGTCTGACCTCGTAAACTGGACAGATATTTCTGAGCAAATCAGCTTTCCGAAAGGCACACGCCATGGAACGGTTTTTATGATTAGTAAAAAAGAATTTGAAGCGTTAAACTTACCAAAATAAGGATGAAAAACGCCCTAATATTCGATATGGACGGCACGATGGTCGATAACATGATGACACATCACCGTGCTTGGCAAAAAAAATTGGCAGCAATTGGCTTACATTTGAGCTTAGACGAAGTGATTGCAACTTGCCACGGCAAAAACGATGAAATTTTACAGCGACTTTTTGGCGACAAGTATTCTTTTGAAGAAAGAGACCAAATTTCAGCCGAAAAAGAAGCCATTTATCGAGAAGTTTTTTTACCAGAACTCAAACTCATCGAAGGTTTACCAGCCTTATTGGAAGAAGCCAAACAAGCGGGCATTCCGATGGGCATAGGCACGGCAGCACGCTACGAAAATGTGGACTATGTATTGGATAACCTTGGCATCAGGCATTATTTTCAAAGCATCGTATGCGACCGAGATGTAACCCTTGGCAAGCCCGACCCCAGTGTTTTTTTCAAAGTAGCCGACCAATTGGGCGTAGCTTACCGAGATTGCTTGGTGTTTGAAGATTCGCCAACAGGGGCAAAAACCGCCTTGAACGCAGGCATGAAAGCCATCATTCTGACGACTACGCATAAAGAAGAAGAATTCAAAGACTTTGCAAGTGTACTTTTTTGTACACCCAATTATTTATCCCTTAATCTGTTTTCCATTTTAAAATCCCTGTAAAACATGAAATTTTTCATTGACACAGCCAACCTCAAAGAAATCCAAGAAGCACAAGATTTGGGCGTTTTGGACGGCGTAACTACCAACCCTTCGTTAATGGCAAAAGAAGGCATTAGCGGTAAAGAAAACATCATCAATCACTACAAAGCCATTTGTGCCATTGTTGACGGCGATGTAAGTGCCGAAGTAATTGCCACAGACCTCGAAGGCATGATTGCCGAAGGTGAAATGTTGGCAGCCCTCGACCCTAAAATCGTGGTGAAAATCCCGATGATTAAAGACGGTATCAAGGCGGTAAAATACTTTTCTAACAAAGGCATCAAAACCAACTGTACGTTGATTTTCTCGGCTGGACAAGCCCTTTTAGCCGCCAAAGCTGGAGCTACGTACATCTCTCCTTTCGTTGGTCGCTTAGATGATATTTCGTATGATGGCACGCAATTGATTGAGCAAATCCGTACCATTTTTGATAATTATGGTTTCCCAACAGAAATTTTAGCAGCTTCTATCCGTCACCCTGTGCATATCTTGAAATGTGCTGAAATCGGTGCAGATGTCATGACTGGCCCACTTTCGGCGATTACGGCTTTGTTGAAGCACCCTTTGACAGACATCGGTTTAGAAAAATTCATGAAAGATATGGCAGGTAAATGGTAAGCCTAAATAATTGAGTGAGTGAATGAATGATTTGATTTTCAGCAACTTACTTTTTAATCAAGATTAGATTTAGTTATGAGTTAACTGAAAATATAAACTTACAAATCACTCATTCGCTCAATCACTCATTGTTACTTACACAAGTATTTTATTCTATTTAAAAACAACCAACTATGAAAAAAAAATATTGGCTCGTCGCAGGCTTTTGGGCTGGCATGACGCTTTTGGTAGCCTGTGAATCTAAAAAAGCCGAAAGTACACAAGAAGGTAGCGACTCGCTAAAAATTGAACAGGTAGCCTTCGGAAAAGTATCTGATAGCACCCAAGCTACCCTTTATACCTTGAAAAATGCCAATGGTATGGAGGTCAAAATTTCTGATTTTGGTGGCACAATCGTTTCGTGGACAGCCCCCAACAAAGAGGGCAAATACGAAGACATTACCCTTGGTTGCGACTCACTCGCAGGCTATCAAAAAGGCGTTCCTTATTTTGGTGCGTTGATTGGTCGCTATGGCAACCGTATTGCTAAAGGACAGTTTACTTTAGAAGGAAAAACTTATACTTTGGCCAAAAACAATGGAGCAAACGCCTTGCATGGAGGTATCAAAGGATTTGATAAAGTGCTATGGACGGCCACGCCTATCGCAGGGGAAGAACCAGCCTTACAACTGACTTACACCGCAAAAGACGGTGAAGAAGGCTATCCAGGCAATCTTTCTGTAGAAGTGATTTATACGCTAACGAAAGATAATTCATTGAAAATCGACTACAAGGCAACAACAGATAAAGCAACCGTTGTGAACCTCACCAACCATGCGTATTTTAATTTAAAAGGTGGGTTGAACAACGACATTCTCGACCACGAAGTAACGTTGAATGCGGATAAATTTTTGCCTGTTGACAATACCCTAATTCCAACGGGTGAGCTACGCCCTGTAACTGGCACGCCATTCGACTTTACGAAACCATTTAAAATTGGAGCTAGAATCAACGACACCAAAGACGAGCAAATCAAGTTTGGTTTAGGTTACGACCACTGCTGGGTATTAAGCGATTCGAGCAGTAATTTGAAGTTGGCCGCAACCGTTACCGAACCTACGAGCGGTCGTGTATTAGAAGTATTTACAACCGAGCCAGCGATTCAGTTTTATACAGGCAACTTCCTCGATGGCACGATTACGGGTAAAGGAGGCGTTGTTTACAAACACCGTTTTGGCTTATGCTTAGAAACACAGCACTATCCCGATTCGCCCAACCAAGCAAAATTCCCAACAACCGTTTTGAAACCAGGGCAAACCTACCAAACCAGTACGGTTTATAAGTTTTCGGTGAAAAAATAAGATTAGACAACATATTTTTACGAGGCACAGGCATTTTACACGCCTGTGCCTTTGTTGTTGGTACTGGTAGCGAACCCTCAACAGAAAGAAGAGAGCCAAAAAAGACAGCCATTTTCTGACCTCACTCGAATTATTTTCTGTAAATTCGCACTTAACAATTTAATAATTTAATGTAAAAATGGGTTATAGACAAGACATACAATCATATATTTCTAACGAAGATAAAGAGCCTTTATTTTTGTTAGGAGACTGCCTTAACTCGCTTGCCCTAATTCCCGATAATTCTGTTGACTGCATCATTACAAGTCCACCTTATTGGGGACACAGGCAATATAGTGGTGGTGGAATTGGACTTGAAACAACATATATTGAATACATCAACAACCTATCCGACATAACCAGCGAATTATACAGAGTTTTAAAACCATCGGGTTCTTTTTGGTTGAATATTGGCGACACCTATAGGAATAAAAAGTTAATTGGCATTCCGTGGCGTGTTGCAATTAAAATGATGGACGACCAAAAGTGGGTTTTAAGAAATAGTGTCATTTGGAATAAACATAAAGGCGGTTTAGACAGTAGCAAAGATAAATTGAGAAATATGCACGAAAACATCTTTCACTTTGTAAAAGATGAGAAAAAATATTTTTACGACACATCAAACATCCGTTCAGATGCTAGAAAATCAATCGTCAAAAATGGTTCAGTTATATCAGCAACAGGTGTAAGTGGAGTAAGGTATAAAAGACAAATTGAACTTTCAACCTCTTTGACGGACGATGAAAAAAGAAATGCTTTTGAAGCACTGAATACCGTTTTAGAAAGAATTAAAAACAATGAAATTGCAGATTTCAGAATGATAATTCGTGGACAACAACGAACTACTCACTCTAATGCTGAAAAGGTATCGGGCAGAGCAAAAGAATTAGCACAAAAAGGATTTTATTTTTTGTGCTATCATCCAGATGGAACTTTACCAGGAGATGTTTGGGAAATCATTCCCGAAGATACGCAAAAAAGAAAGGAACATTATGCTGTATATCCTGAAGACCTGTGTAAAATACCAATATTGGCAACCTGCCCCAAAGACGGAATTGTATTAGACCCATTTTCGGGAAGTGGTACAACATCATTAGTGGCTCTTAAACACAACAGAAAGTCAATAGGATTGGACATTTCGGAAGAGTACATAGAATTTTCAAGAGAAAGAATTAATGAATATAAACACGAAAATAGCGGAGTTCTTCAATTTTTCAACTAAGAATAACAACGTCAATTGGGCTGATGTGCTTTCAACACAGCATTGCCGTTATCTTAACAAAAAGTGCATCAAAGTTCGCAAAAGCGAACCCGATATTTCTATTGGAACTTGTACTGTTGAATATGGAAAAGAAAGTAACGAAGTAATCATTTGTCCTCATAGACTCATTGAAAAGAGGCAAATATTTATTGATTGTATCCATTTACTCACACTTCACGAACCAGGAAATGAATTACACGTAATTCCAGAAATTGGTATTCCTGGCGGTAGTGTTGATTATTTTCTTGTATCAGTAAGAGACAAAAAAGTAATTGATTTTGTCGGAATAGAACTTCAAACTTTAGACACAACAGGAACTATTTGGCCTGAAAGGCAACGACTACTAACAAATTTGAACATACTTGAAGAACCCCAAGAAGGTCATGCTAACAAACCTTATGGAATGAATTGGAAAATGACAGCCAAGACAATCTTGGTTCAGTTACATCATAAAATTGGAACATTTGAGCATTTAAACAAACATCTCGTTTTAGTTATTCAAGACCATTTATTGAATTATATGAAAAAGGAGTTTTCCTTTTCATATATTAATGCCACGCCTAAAGTTGGCGACCCAATGCACTTTCATTCTTATAAACTTGCAATGGGCGATGACCAAAACTATCATATCAAGCTGAACGAAAGACTCAGTACGGATAGCATTGGTTTGGCAAAAGCAATGGGATTACAAGCAGAAGCAAAAATTGAACTTGAGCTAATTTTCAAATTATTGGAACGTAAAATTTCTGACAATACATTACTTACCATATAAAACCTCTACCGCTAACAAGATATTGCCCAAAGCGGTACGAAACGACTTCGATTGGGCATTTGCACAAGGTTCAACGTTCGTTCTTTAATTGAACTTTAATGCTAAAAATCTCCTCCTTCGGCAATACCCAAAACATTGTAATAGCCCCTATAGATTTGCAGACAGTCCAGCAAACAGATAAAATATAATTTTTTATATATAAAACAATATATATTTTATAATAAAAAAGGTTTTAATCTAAATATGTAGGCAACTTATCGAAACTACATTAATTTTGTAGTTGTTGATGCGTAGCCCACAATCTTACATATTAGCCTTTTGTAGCATATTGTTGATGTATGCCTTGCTACAGTGTGTGGTAAGCAATGCTGTTGTATTTTTTAAAGAATCTTCTTCTATCGTAGTCGAGCCATCGACCAAGCATTTCGACCACACCACACTCGTTTTACAGGAAGTCAATCAACTGGTTTTTCAATTCTTAGCGGGCTTAGGCGTTATCAATCTTGATACCATAAGGCACATTATTCGTTGGGCCGACTGTTCGTTTCGTTACAAAAACGTCTCCTTTTACTTTCAAACAAGCCATTGCAAATATTCTATTTCCATTAATGCTCCCTGAAAAGCATTCATTCCGAACGACATTATTTATCATTTTTTAATACAAAATCACAAGACCCATGTGGCATAAACTGGCAAAAAACATTATTAAACATAGATTTATTTGGATTGGAATTATTCTGATTTCAACTATTTTTATGGGTTATGAAGGCAGTAAAATTCAATTATCGTATGAAATCGCCCGTATTTTACCCCCCGACGACCCTACCGAAAAAGAGTATCAACAGTTTAGAAAGCTCTTTGGCGAAGATGGTAGCTTGATGGTAATAGGCTGGCAATCAGACAAATTATTTGAGCTACAATCTTTTAACGATTGGTATGACCTTTCGTACCAAATCAAAAATCACGAAGGCATCAAAAATGTCGTTTCCTTTGCCAATTTAATCGACATCAAACTCAACGAAGAAAAGAAAAAGTTTGAGGCATCTCCTTTGCTCAAACAAAAGCCCCATTCGCAGGCAGCGTTAGATTCGTTGAAAGACGACATCAAAAGGCTAAAGTTTTATGAAGGCATGGTATTGAACAGCAAAACCAATACAACGCTTATGGCGATTACCTTCAACGACAAAACCCTCCACACAAAACGTCGATTGGCGATTGTGGGCGAAATCAGAGAATTGGCTCGTCAGTTTGAGGTAAAACACCAAACAACCTTGCATTTTTCGGGAATGCCCTTTATTCGCACGGCAACCATGAAAAAAGTATCGGGCGAAATGCAATTGTTTATGGGTTTAGCCATTCTTGTAACGGCCATCATTCTGTGGTTTTTCTTCCGTTCTATTCGATTTACCGCCTTATCTATTTTAGTAGTATTGATTGGGGTAATTTTTTCGCTAGGTACACTCGAACTATTGGGTTATAAAATCACCATGCTTACGGGGTTGATTCCTCCCCTACTCATCGTCATAGGCGTACCCAACTGTATTTTCTTAATCAACCGTTATCAAGCAGAATTATTAGCTCATAACAACAAAGTACTCGCCATCGAAAACATGGTGACGGGCATTGGGCTTTCTATCTTTTTGGCTAACCTTACCACAGCTATTGGCTTTGGCGTGTTTTATTTTACTAATAGTAGCCTATTGGTCGAATTTGGCGTAGTTGCTTCTATCAACGTTATTACTACGTATTTCCTTTGCCTCATTCTCATTCCAATTTGTATTCATTACATGGGATTACCCAAAGTGAAGCACCTCAAACATTTAGATGGCAAATGGGCCAAAGGCTTTTTATCATGGGTAAACAACCTTGTGCATCACAACCGCTCGGCTATTTATATCACCACTTTGGTAGTTGTATTGGTATCGGCTTATGGCATGACCAAAATCAACGTAATCGGTTATGTGGTAGATGATTTACCACAAAAAGACCCGATTTATACCGATTTACGCTTTTTTGAAGCCAATTTCAACGGTGTACTTCCTTTTGAAATTATGGTTGATACCAAACATAAAAACGGTATTTTTGATAACCAAGCCGAAGCTTTGTACAAAATAAAATCTTTACAAAATAAGCTGAAACAATACAAAGAGTTTTCAAAACCCTTGTCGATTGTAGAAGCTACTCGTTTTATTTACCAAGCTTACAAAGGTGGCGAAGCACGTTATTTTGTCTTACCTAGCGTATTTGAACTTTCAAAACTTACCGAATATTTACAAACTACCGATAGCTCTTCGGCAGCATCGAAGCAGTTTAAGTCATTTTTAAATCCAGACAAAAGTATCACTCGTCTGAGCTTTCAAATGGCCGATGTTGGTTCGGTTAGGATTAAAGAATTAATGGGCGAAATTCAGCCCCAAATAGATGAGATTTTCCCGAAAGACCAATACAAAGTAAGTCTTACAGGTCATAGTTTGGTATTCTTAAAAAGCAATGATTATTTATTAGGTAATCTTTACGAGAGTTTGCTCATCGCCATTATTTTGATTGCTTTAGTAGGGATGATATTGTTTCGTTCGATTCCGATTATTATTTTGTCGAAGTTGCCATGCTTAATTCCGTTGGCATTAACGGCCGGCATTATGGGCTTTTTCGATATTCATTTCAAGCCATCAACCATTCTTATTTTTAGTATTACATTCGGTATTGCTTCGGATGGAACAGTATATTTTTTAACTCGTTACCGTACCGAGTTGGAAGAACGCAAAAAGAGCGTTTCGGAAGCCATTACCAACACCATTTTTGGCACAGGTTTGAGTATGATTTATACCGCAGTGATATTGTTTTGTGGTTTCTCCATTTTTGCTGCCTCTAGTTTTGGTGGCACAGCAGCGATGGGGGTAATGGTTTCGATTACGTTATTGATTGCCATGTGTACCAACCTTATTTTACTTCCTGCCTTACTCTTGACCAT
>JACCDR011248646.1_pt1 | contig 14294 bp, 13 predicted proteins | sample 7446431 | NCBI WGS metagenome assembly JACCDR01 (sample SAMN15323443, study PRJNA562643) | freshwater metagenome | isolation source: river surface water | place: USA:Blue River Watershed | collected 2017-08-17 | reverse complement strand
TTTTTCTTTTGATGAATGATAGCTTCCACCAGATGCGAACTTGAGGATAATACTCTTTATGTAAGGATAGGCAACCTCCGCACCAAGTAAGCCTAAGCCACCAGAAATGAGTCCAATGAGTTCGGGGGAGTTGATTGTAGGGTAAAAAATTTTAATCGAAAGGGAAATAAGTATACCTACATATCCTGAGTTAAGAGAACGTATTAACGCTAAGCCAAAAAGCCGCCAGGTTATTTTCCCACTGGCAGGGTTAATAATAAGGTCTAGCTGTCTAAGCAGCCCACCGAAGATGCCGAAGACTAGACCGATGGACACTTGCTGCCAGATGGGAAGTAGGTTCATCTTGAGCGGTAACTCCTATGAGGGTAGGGGAAGGTTTTAGGGGTTGGCGGGTGGGTATTCCCATTCATAGGGTTGAGAATTATCCTTGAAGCGAATCAGCGCGTTGATGTACACCACGTCACCAGCGACACAAAGATTTACCGAATAATTATCCTGAGAAGCAGAAATGTTTTTGAAGTTATAAAAAGTATACTGCCCCCCTTGGGTTCCCACAAAAGATTCGTCTGGGATATTGGCAGAAATATCAGCACCTTGTACCAAGAAACCTATTGAGTCTAGGGGTGTAGAGCCTACGATAACAACATCAAGGCATTGCTCTAATTGCGAAACTTCTACGATACCCTCGTCCTCACTAAAGGGGATAGGAAGCTGGTTAAGCGTAGACGGGACACAAGCGGTGAGAAAAAGAACCAGCCAGAGAAAAAAGATTGGGGCGATGAAGGGGTTACGCATCTAAGCCTCCTTGCAAAAGTTTTTCTCTAGCCTTCGCCTTGAGGATTTGATACTCCCTCTCTGCTTGCTCCCTGACCTCTTGCGAATCAGGGTTCAAGAGTTTATCTGTCAGAGCCTCTAACTCCCCTAGCAGTTCGGGGGCAGAATCTTCTAACAAATCGAAGAAGAAGCGTTTAAGAATGTCTAACATAAATAGCTCTCCTTATTTTTCTGGTTGGTTAGGGAATGTTAGCCCTAACCCCACTTGGGGGTAAATCTGGGTTATTTGCCAAAGTCTTTTCGACTGCTTTCTGAGCCGTCTGGACGTTGTAAAAGTAAAGTCCTTGGTCGATTAAAAATCCCAGGAAGGTATAGGCGGCAGCAAAGCCAATCGTAGCTTCTCCTGCCACAAACATCACAACCCCTTTGGCGAGAAAGTTTAGTAGTGCGTTGACAATAACCGTTGCTTTACCCTCTGTGCCTGTCCACCTCTTTACGAGTGAGGTTAGGGGTGCTGTAAAGAGCGAGAAGATAGCCAGCACATTTGTGAAGGTGAGCAAGGCTCCGATGTCATCAAAGGCTTGCTGTGCGTAACCCAAAACTAGGTTGGCAAGCAAAAAGATGATGCCGAACATTAAAAAACGTTTCATTTGTTACTCCTTTCACTTTCTAATTTAGCACATTAGGAAACAGTCGTGGAGCCTATAAAGTTAGCACCGAGGCTACTGTTATAAACACTGGCACTGTTCCGATTACTAGCAAGTTGCAGGGCGTATCTATTATTACCCCTGATGTTTGCGTGTCCATCTGGAAGGCGTAAATAGAGGTCATAAATACCAGGAGCTAGCGTAGAAGGAGTGTTCACTCTAAAACGAATACTTTTTGACTCAGTAGGCGAAGGTTGGTTGTAACGCCAATCAGTGCGTGTTTCGTTGTCTGCCCCGCCCTCGAAAGTGGCTACTACGCTTGTGGTCGCTCTGCTACTTCTATTTTGAAATACAATTTCGGGGAAGCGCGGATTGATGTTATTGCCAAATCCCGTATTAGTCATTGTAAGCGTCAGGATAAGAGCCGCACCTCTTGTCGCACGAACGGGAATCTCTGAACGTGAAAAAGCGTGACGCGCACCAAACCCCCTTTCCACATCATCATAGACTCCCGTCTCACGCCAGTTAGCCGAAAGTGTTCCTGGTAAGGATTGCATATTTTGATACCTAAAATCCCGCACTTCGTTAAGCCCATTTTGCCCCCTCAGTCTCTCTTCTACAGAACCGCTCGAATTGTTGACAGAGTTAGGGACACCCTCACCACCGTAAGGAACCCAGAGGTTATCTGCTTTGAAAAAATCTCTTTGGCTTTGACTACCGTAATCTTTACCGAAATAATCGTTGCTACCCCCAACCCTCGCCTTACGCGAACCCCTAAAGGCTTCCGCCTTAGTGATGGGTGAAGAACCGAAGATGGCATGTTTGCGCCCAATATAGCGTAGCGCAACCATCCTTGTTGCTCCGAGCGCATCTTGTAAGGCGTAAACAACTTGACGCTGTGATTCAGTATTTTGCGGATTACTTTCATCACCAAGACCGTTGGTAGATTTGTTCCACTCACCCCATCGCCCGATAAAGCCCGTTTCCATATAGAAAATAACATCGAGGATGTCTTGCAAAGTATCACTTAGCCTATCAATGTCGGAAAGAATTTTTGACAGACTAGCGTCCTGATAGTTAGAAAAAGACTGGTCTTCGTTAAACGTGTAAGAGAATCTAATGACCAGTTTAGCACCATTTGCCCTGCAAACATCAGCATCACCCCTAATATGGTCAAGTAAACTTTGGGCAATAGTTTGGGTGCGGTAGGCAGTGAGTACGGGAAGATAGCGGAAAATCTTTGGACCAGAAGGAATACGTTTCAATGATTGATGGGTGTAATAAATATGATTTTCAGACCAACCTCTTTCTGAGTTGAGAATGTTGGTTGTCGTGTCAATCTGAAAGTCGATACGTGCCGTGTCACCTTGAGGTGGCGGGTCTGGGTCAGGGTCGGGGTTCAAAATACCATTGATATAAACCGCAAGAAGCTCTGAAACGATGACTGAACCATAGTCGTTAAGGTGGACGTTATTGGTTGTGCTAGTGCTAAGGTCGGTTTGCCATTTGGGATAATTGACCCCATTGATTAAGCGTGTTGTTCTATCTCCTGCTTCCCAAGCGTCGTTAAGTGTTTTGGTGTGAGCGAAAAGATTTATAACTTGCGTATTTTGAGCTAAGCCAATTTCGATATATTTATCAACAAAGGGTACGAGGGCTGTATTGCGGTTGAAAGTGTGATGAGAAGGGTAGTTATAATTTTTGACAGTAAGGAGTACAGGGATAGCACCTTTCGCCTTCACCCGCGCAATAAGAGCTAAGGTGTCTCTATTAAAATTAGCTAAGGTGCTTTTGGTGGGGTCATAGTCATTTGCGCCAAAGGCAATAACGTAAATAGCGTGATTCCCACCCTCCCACTCCTGTACTTTAGACGCTGTTAGAAAATCCCCAGTGATAGCTCCACCTACACCATAATTCGTAACTGTTTGCCCCGTTGCTCTTGCGAGTAAGGTAGCCCACTGATTTGCTGGTGAAACATAGCCAGCTTGGTTTGTATTGCTATCACCAAGAAGCCCAATACCTCTAAGTGTTCCTGGTGGGGTTGTTGTACCTACGTTTGTTTTAGCGTTGATGGTGGTCGTATACAAACTTGTTCCAGAGGCATTCTTAGCCCGAATACGGTAATAGCGCATCGTATCGTCGGGTAGCCCCGTGTGACTATAAGTGGTGCGTGCTAAGGGGTTCAGGTCTAGTTCGGTAAAAACACCTGTGGGACTGGTAGCGAACTCTAAGTCGTAAGCGGTAGCTAAAGCTGAAGCGTTCCAGCTTAGCTCAATCCTTTTAGCCCCTCCAACTGCCGTAAAGCCTGTTGGCGTAGGTGGCGCGTTTGGTTCAGGATTTGGGTCGGTGGGTAAAGGAATCGTGCCAAAAACAGGTTCAGTCGCGTTAGAAACTCCGTCATCATTTATTGCTCTAACCTTGTACCAATACGTTACTCCAGGAGTAAGATTTTCGTGAACGACAACCGTCGTAGCACTTTCTGGCAAAGGTGTATAAGTTCCTTCTTTTGAAGTTGAAAAAGAAGTGAGGTATGCCTGCGCTAGCGAATCGCCTGTGAAAGTGATTGTGTTGCGATTTTGCCCTACGGCTCCTGGTGTGACCACTACGTTGGTGGGTGTGCTTGGTGGGTTTGAAGGGGTGGGGTCTGGGTCGGGATTATCTGGCGGGTTATCAGTAAGAGTTAGGTTTGAATCAAGTCTATTTTTCATCCAGCCAAATGTTTTTTCTTGGTACTCATTCTCTAATTTTGTAATGTTAAGGTTGTACTCTTCCACAATGGGCAGTTTCGCCTTAGTAAATTCTGTTTTAAGAACTGATTCAAATTCTGCTCTTACTCCCGCTAAGGGTTGTTTTTGACATTCATATTCTTTAGTTAGCGCGTCATCCGCTTCTGATATTTTCTTACGCACCTCAGACATGCTACTTTGATAAGGTTTCCTTGCAACTTTCAACGCCTGAGCTTTTGCAAAGGCGTAGGGTTTTCTGGCTATTTCAAGCGCGTCACGGTAAAGTGTCTCAGCTTTAAGAAATTCGGTCTTCGCATCCCCAGTTAGAACATTTTCGGCAAACCATTTGAGATTAAAAGGTCTGACTTGTTCCAAGGTAGCCTTTGTCGTGTCCAAACCACGAGGGAATAACTCTTCAAAAAGTTTCAACTGGTCTTGACAGGCAGAAAGAGAGCGTAAAAGTTCACCCGTGATAATCATAAAGCCAGTCTACTAAATTTTAGCTTAGTGAGACTGGCTTTATGATTATCTGGCTATGGGTAGGAAATAGCCTACTAGGTATTCCTGCAAATTAAATTATAGGATATTGATTGAACCTAATGTGTGACCGCCTGTCGCTGAATCGTAAATTCCTTCATTGGCAAATTGAATCATATACGGCTTGTGGTTTTCGGCAAGGACATCTGGAAGAAGCAGCTTAATGGGTTGGTTGCCTGATTGCATATCGCTTGGCAATCTTAGGGCAAGCCTTGTTGTTTGCTTCGTCGCTGGGTCAGGTAGGTAGTGCCTGTTATCTTGAAGCTGAGGGGTTTGTTTTACCGTTTCTGCTCTAAACCTTCTGCTTCCCACCATAAGGTCAAAGTGGAAGGGGTTGTACGGCTTGCCATAACCCTCGTTGCGGATGGTTAAGTCAAGGAGAAGGGTTTCACCCCTACTTATCTCCGAAGAGGTTACAGAGCGTTCCAAGACGAACCTGTGACCCAAGCGTTCAGCAAAGCGTTGATAATGTCCTGAATCTCTCCACGAGGTGGCAAAATCGCCACCTGGAAGGTTCATATTCTGCCAATGCATGTTAATAAGTTCTTGCTCTGCCGCAGAACCAACTGAGCGGGAACCGTTCCAACGAATAGGCTCACCACCTTGAGGAACGAAGAGATTATGCTGACGGAAAAAACCTACGGGGTCTGAGTCAATAGTGAAGTAGTCATTGGTTGCACCGTTGCGAGAAAAGCGACTGCCACTATAGGCTTCTTCTCTGGTAAGCGGTGTACTTCTACCGTGAATGGCGAAGGTGCGACCATGATAACGAAGGTTGACACAACGCTCTCTTGGAAGCGCGTCTTGAATTGCAAAATAAATATCGCGCTGAGCAGAGGTATTTTGAGGGTTAGTCTCATCCCCTAAGCGATTTGTGCTTTTGTTCCACTCACCCCATCGCCCGATATAACCCGCTTCCATATAGGCAATCGTTGCTGCGTGGGCTTCAAGTAAAGGGGATAGCTGTTCAATGTGCCGCCTGATGATGTGGGCAGGGGCATCGCAGAAACCACAAGTAGAAGACTCGTTAAACGTTTCCGCATTTCGCATAACAAGCTGTACCCCTGCGTTATAAGCATTCTCGAAAGACTCTTCAATCTTATCAAGCATCGAACCATCAATTGAGCGGTCAGTGAAACCAAGGTAAACAGGAATAAAGCGAATCATAACGATGTTGCGGTCAAAGAGTGCTTTTGCCTTTTCAAAGGATAAAGCTGAGCCACCCGAACCATAAATCAAATGATTATCCGAATACCCTCTACCCACACTTTTAACAATGCCGCTTTTAGGTGCATAGCTAAATTCCCTGGGATTTTTTATATCGTCAGGTAATGGGGTGGGGTTCGGATTAGGATTTGGATTAGGTTCGGGGTCAGGCTTTGGGGGTGTAAACTCACCCCTTACAAGCTGTTCCACACGCTTGATTTGACCAGGCACAGGGTCGCTACCGAAAAAGGCGTTGGTAGCAGGTAAGGTTTGACCTGTTGGTACATCAGCCTTGTAAACCCACCTATCACCCAGTCCGTACCTTAATAGCCCTGGCTTTGTAAGGTTAAAGGTTTTCGTTGGACCCGAAAGGGTATCTTTTGCGACAATGATAAGCTCCCACACGGGTGTTTTATCGGGGTGAGGGTCAGGGTCAGGGTCGGGGGGAGGTGTGCCGTTTAAGGTCACGGTATGCCCTAAACTTCTAACGTGAGAGATAGCTTCATCATCTGTGATTTCAACAGTAACGCTACCCGTTAGTGAAGCTGGTACTTGACCCGATAAGGTTTGAGTGGTTGTTTTGCGTAATGGCATCGGTATCTTCCTTTCTTTTTCTGGATGGTTGTACTTATTTACCTAGAATTAGTTACACAAAGTTGATGTAGGTTGTTACGGCTGCCCACTGTGAAAAGTCGCTTAGTGATATAGCCCCCTTGTTATCAAACCTCCTTCCGGTACGGTAGTCAGGGTTTATATTTTCAAGAACAACACCCTCAGCAACAATAATACCAACATGACCAACGTAGATGTAATTATCTCTTGGCATTCCTTCATACGCTCCTTTGGGATAGTTTTTGTCTTTGGGGGTGGGGATGGCTGCGGTATTCCAGACACAAACTACCGTCCCAGGCTCCGCACTGCTAGCAGGGATGTCTAGCCCTCTATGCCTGGACGTTTTCTCGAAATCCCTAGCCCAATAAGACCTACCAGAAGAAAAAGGAGAGTCGGCTCTTTTGTAACAATTACGGGCTAACCATGCTCCCTCTTTGGGGCTGGTGGGGTCGGCTTCTTCTAGCACCAAACGAGCTAGCATAAGACACCACCCCCACTCATCGACTAATCTTTGAGGAGGGTTTTTGTAAATCTTCCAGGCTGCCCTTACAATGTCTTTGTTAGTCATCTTTCCTCCCTATGATTATTGTGAGATTGAAATTGTGAATTTTAAGCTGTTGGTCTTTCGCTAATTTCAAGATAGGTGAAGTGAAATACGGAGGAGGAGGCTGCTTTTAGAGTATCTCCTGTTTGTGAAGGTCTGCGACCTACCCGAATAACGAGCAGGTCATTTTCCTGTGCTGCTCCACCGTCTACCCGTATAGGCTCAATATCGAACCAGTTTGACCTGTACTCTCTATCAGCGACAAGACAATTCACTGGCACGTCTATCAAGGGTGCTAAGTTTACTCTTAGCCCATCCGTATAAACCCCCACCCGCACATTGCAGAACGCGATACCTGTAGCGGTTGGACAACCCCCTGCCAATCTGACGCGCAAGTTTTGCAGATTAAAACCTTGCAAACGTGAAACCCAAGTACAAAAAGCATCATCTGCTTCTGCGGGTGCTGTGACCGATGAGGGGTAGAGGTAAGATTTTTTGACAAGACCTAAATCAAACTCGCCTACGTTAAAGGCTCCTTCGGCAACAGGGTATGTGCTGTGCGGTGCAAAAGCAGGCGCGGGAATGTGGAGAAAATTATTTTGCACTCCCCCACCATCTCCACCACTGCTACCGCCATTACCCGTTTCGGGGGCAAGGTTGATAATTCTAAAGGTAGAACCGTCTTGCTCTACCGAAATACCCGTACCACCGATAATCGAGATGCCTGTGCCATCACCATTGACACCTGCTGGACCTGTTGCCCCCCTTTCGCCCTTTTCACCTCTTGGACCTTCCTTGAGAACGACAACAATAATACTCTCCGATGCCATTAGAGCCTCACCGCCGTTTCTTTAACTGTAAACGAACCTTCAAAGAATAATTTCCCTCTTTGCATAGTATTCGCCTCAAAAATCCACATCTGATACAATCCAGTTTGCGCTTCAATCTTTAATGTTTGCTGACTTGTTAAGGCAAAGAGTAATCTTCGCCTCGCTATATCACTCCAGGTAAAAAGACCATTTTCAATCGTCGCTTCGAGGATGTATCTCTCACTTTTTATTGTTTGCCTAACCTGCAAAATGGGGCGATAATTTCCAATCGGAAAAAGGGTAATACTAGAATTTGTAACCCAAACACCTGCCTTTTTTGTATAACCTTGCTCTGAGGCGTAATTCATATAATGGTCGCCGTCTACCCCCAAAGAATTAGGAGGCGTAACGTCACCCGTGTAGACAATCCCACCCCCCAATTCCGCGCCGCCTCTGACGGAGTTAATTTCAAGTGAGTAATCCTCACCTCTTATGATAGTGATGTCATGCTGATTGCTCACTATGCTTCTTCCCAAATGTAACGCATAAAACTATTAAGGGGTTGGGTTATATTTATTGAACCAGAGCCTACATTTTTAACCCATAACGAGACCGTAATTGGAATATGCGTAGCTAATAACGAGGTTGTTATTGCGACGTTTTCAAAATTTGTCTCATAGGGTGTTGTCCCGTCTGCCGAAGTTTGCGTACCTATACCTGGGATGGAAATGGTCCAATAATAACGAAGGTCTGGTAAAGTGTCATAGCCCCCACCCCCAAGGTCTAAAATCAAATTATCGAAATTCTTTGAGAGGAAAAAAAATTTAGCGTTAGGAACCCTGTAGTCTGATAATTTTCTGATATTGCCTGCCGCAAGGGAGAGCGGGAAATCAAAAGTATCGTATGCGGGAATAACAAAATTATTAAAAATAAACTTTTCTAAAGGGTTGCTTATAGCTGCCAAAAAAGCCTTTATGTTTCCCTGAGTAGCGACTTTATTATCATTAACTAACTGGCTATGATGCCAAGGTGATTCCATTGGGAAACCTGTAACGTCAGCCCTCCCAACCGAATCACGTCTCATAATTTCATTTGGGAAGGCTACTGAATCAGAATTGGCTTTGAGCCATCTAATATTGACAGCTTCATCATATCTAGCATCGCTATCGAGTGTGCCAAAATCTCCTGCTGTGAGTGCGGGGGAAGTAACACGAGTCCTACCACCGCTATCACGTCCCATGAGCGAAGAGGCTAAGTTACTAGGGGTTGCGCCGTGTACTAATCCTGTCTGGCTTGGGTGGCTTCGGTAAGAGGAGATAACTGTACCTGAAGCTGTGACGCTCGTGAACGAAGAACCATCCCAAACGACTGTAAGCAGTTCTACGCCGTTGGAAGGAACGGCGATGCCCTTATTGAAGGTGAGTCTGTCAACAAGCTCTACCACTGTTTGGGGAACAAGTGCGGGGTTGTAGTCAGGGCGTGGCACAGGGGTGTTAAGAGGCTGGGGGAGGTTAAAGAAAGTTTTGAATGCAGATTGCAACCCCGCACTCCCATGCATTTCGCCAGGGGGGTCATGCGTTAAGCTATTTTCTTCTGCCTTATTATGCAGAGCGTAAATAAAGTAGGTTCCAGCAGCCTCACCTGCAAAGGAGATGTTGATATTTTCTGTACTCTCTGCTAGCTGTTGTCCTTGAGGAATGTTAAGGGGAAGATAGCCACCTTCTGTAGAATCTGAACCTGAAACAATCGTCCAGTTTTCAGCGTCAGAAGGTACGACGACTTTTACAGGGGAGAGGGTAACTGTATTGACACCCTGAGCAAATCCTGGGGTAGCTAAAGCACCTTTCGGAAGGGCAGACCATAACATAGCTGAGTTGTACCTTTGCAAGTATTGCCATAAGCGCAATTCCTTATCGGTTAGTTTTTGGTATCTCGCAATTCGCCTAGTTCTCATGGGTGTATCTCCTATTTCTTAGTTTACACGAAATCTAAATCTACGTAGCTGAAGTTTGTAAAAAAGTTTACCCCTTCTTCGTTGATAACCTGGATGGCGACTTGGCTATAAGCGTCAACGTGATAAAGGGCGAATTGTCCTAAGAAATCAATGTTGAACGTTTCTGCCACATAAGGGGGAATACGAACATACCAAGCGAACTTATCGTGTTCCCTGAAAATTTGCAATTCGTTTACAGAGACTTCGCCAAGAGCTAGTTTTTGAAAAGCCAGGGCTAAGCCTTGGCGCGTTCCTTTAAGGCTAGCGATTTCAAAAGCGGAAGCCAAGACTTGCCTACGAACCTTGGGGGGATAGAGGTTGAGTCCAGGGGGCTTGTAATCAATAAGGTCACTAAATTGGCGTGCGAAGCGCAAGGGACCAACCAGAGGAAAAAGGAGGTTGTGTTTATTGACCGCCCATAGGACTTTATCGTACATCTTTTCGATAATAAATCCGTAAGCGTTTGAGAAAGCTCTGTCATCAGGATACCCTGCTGCTGAGGTCACATATTTCGCGTAGGTGTTAAGGGTGTCCAGGTGGCTTTTGGTGGGGAAGATAGAGTCTCCTGTTTCAAGGGCGAAGAGTGAAATTTCAAAACGTAACTCTTCGGGGTCAGGGTCGACACCGCCGCCGATATAGGCATCCCAGGAGGCGTAGTCAAAATCAAGGTAAGCAGATTCCTCAACAGGCTTATCTGGTTTGACAAACCTTAAAAGAAAATCTTCTGTGGTGGGTCTTTGTGTCCCAGTAAAGCTCACTTCAAAGATAAAACTGTTAGCTCCTGGATTTATTGTGATGCTACTAGGAATATCGTGTGCAAAATTTTTGACGACGGGTGGACGTAAAATAAATTCTTGCGTCTCTTTAATGGCACTAAAAATATGGAGTGTCACACCCCTTGGCTCTTTACCGACGACAACTTCTTTTGCCCTTTGCCATGTGCCATCTACTGAAATGGTTGTGCGGTAACTAGCGTCAAGATAAGCGGTAGCTGAGCCTGGAAAAACCAGTGACATTACAATACACCTTTAATAAAAATAGTTGCAGGGGTAAAGCCAGAAATTGGAAGCTCCCAGGCTTTTAGTTGATAACTTTCCTGGTTAGCTGCGATGTTGGTAAAATAAACTTTTTGGACATAAGCGACACCTTCAACCTTTGCGATAACACCCCACAATTCACCTGCGATGACAGTAGCGCGTCTAGTATCCCAAGTGCGCCAGTCTAGGTAGGTATTCAGTGCGTTTGCTATGGCGTTTTTTAGAACTAGGTCGTCTGCCCCAATTTGTTTGACAATTTCTACGACTCCCTCAATTTGAGCAATACGTATCGGAATAGTATTGATGCGAATTTCTCCTTCTAATGTTGTCCCGCCATAAGGAACTGACACGTCAAGGAGTGAATCGGCTACCTCTCTAAGTTTCGCTTCACCAGGGGTTACGCCGTCAAGGTACGTTGCGGCAACGGTGATGTAGCCAGCTTTAGGGATTTCCGCCTGGTAATCTGAACCCGTCCAAATAACTTGCGCCCTGGGAATCGTGATGACGCGCCCAAACTCAGGGAATTTTTCTGAGACATAAAATGTATGGTCGCTGTCTTCTACAAGCGATTTTGGTTTTGTGGCAAAAACACCGAACTCCCTCGCTATTTCATCAATGGTACTGCCATCCTTGCCGCCAAGGGTGTTGGTAAGAGATATACTCGCACCCCTCAACCAACCTACCGAGCGCGTGAGTATAGCAGAACCATTTTTGAGCGTACCCAATAAACCCAGTGTTCTCGAAACCACAGGTACTAGGTTAGAACTTGTTTGTCCCAGGGCGATGACAAGTTCGCTCTGGGTGATAAAGCGCAATCCATCTTGAATACCTACAACACCAGCCTCTAAAACGTAAGGAGTAACAGTGGGGGCGTTTGGGACGGTCACAACGAGAGAGGAGGTCGAGTAAGAGGGAACGTTGGGTTCATAGCCAAACTTTCGGTATGTATCCAAAATGTCTTTAGTTACAATTCGCTTCTCTACCACTGCCGCGACAGGGAGGTACATTGTGTGATAAGCGGCAAGTGCGAACCTAATCGCCTCATGACCTAAGTAATCACGGTTAATTCCAACATATTCGGCAAACTCAGAGAGCCAAGCCTCTTGGTCCATCACGTAAGCACTCATACCTTGACTCCTTCCCCAATAACTTCGTAATCAATAAAGACTTGCTGAAAAGAAGGATGGGGATGATTTGAAGCGATGCCAGAAAAGCGCACGTTAGGGATAAATTGGCGTAGACATCTAAGTTCGTAGTGAGCGAGAACGCTTAGGGGCAGCTTTCCGTGCTGTTGAATAAAATCTAAAACAGGGTTGCCCGCATTGGGACGACCCGCGATAGAGTTGACCGATGTAGAAAGAGCGTCATACATCTGCGCCTCTATTTTATTTTTTGGCTCCAACTCTAAATCGTAGGTCATTGCCTATGCCGCCTTCACCGTAAGTGAGCCTGATACGATTGTGCCTGCTAATGGACCTGTTGGACCAATAACGACTACGGCATCACCAACACGAGCTACAGGTAACAAGGCTCCCACACCTAAGTTTACTAGATTTCCAGAAATGTTGACGAGAGGAGACTTTATCTCAGTCATAACAGCAGCGTTAATGGCAACGCTAAGTAGGGCGTTCAGGGTAATGATTTGTGTAGCAGAATCGAGATTGATATAGTTGCCCTTCTCATCTTGAATAGAAAAAAGTTTTGAAAGCTGGTCACTCAAAATTTTATGAAAGGTTCCGCCATTTTTGTTTTCTAATTGGAAATTTGCTGTAGGTGGGGCGTAAAGAAGTTGAAATTCTTTTGGGGCATGGTCTTTATGTTTGCTCTGAAACTGGAAAGTAGCACTCCCTGCGGGTTGGGTTACGACATAAAACTTCTGTCCTGAACCATCTTGGAGTTCAAACTCCCATCTCGGGGGGGATTCAGTTTGCTCTAAGCGTATTGTCGCGCCAGAGACAAGGGCTGATACGAGCATTTTGATTGACGTTTCGTCTAACATATCCTCCCACTCAAAAATGTGGTTGCCGCCTGGAAGGACAACTTCACCCCTCATTCTTGTTGGGTCATCAGGGTAGGGGAACCTTACCTCCGCACTGCCACTTTCGGGGGTCTTAATGGTGTAGCCAACATCCTCATTGTTTCCCTCAATAGGGTCTTTATCAGCATCAACAATTTTTATTCCAGTTCCATCAGGGTATTGACTGTAGTGACTTGTTGAGCGGGTATCGGAATAGATTTGGTCAGAGTTGGGGGGATTCCAGCCAACAACTATCCAATCACTTTCGTTCAGTCCTGGAATGACATCCACCTTAGCAAGATAAACGATTGTTTTGGGTGGTAACTGACCATCCCAATCTTTCCTACCTTCGGTGTGATGCCAATTCGTCATGACGGGGATGGGGTGGTCCAGAACGGGGTCAGGTGTTTCGGGAGACATTAACGAAGGGATGCGAACATAGACCATATGCCTACCCAGTTCATTGCCAAAGCGGTCTTTCCCCCCTTTTATATTTGGCTCTACAACTTCTCCAATGGTAAGCATAGAAGAGGGCATCATAGGTGGACGAAATTTATTTTTATGGGATTGCACGAAAAGCCCCCCTTGTGCTCAAGCCGTTTAATTCATAAGTAAGATGGCTATAGGTAACTCTGAAGAATGTATCATAATACTCTTCTAGTCCTGGTGGTCCGTTGGTTGCCGCAATGTCATCGAAGGGCAGAATGGGCAACCCTACCGCAAGCTCGAAATCGCCTGTGACGCTACGCCAAAGATATTCTCCTACCAATGCTTTAAGGATGTTCTGCGCTTCTGGTTCACTACCTGCGCGTAAAAGCCCTAAGCTGATTGTGTAGTCCTTTCTACCGTTCTCTATGTCTTTTTCAATGAGCTTTGGAGAGTCAAGTTGGTCAGGTTTTGCCCAAACTGCGGTAATCTTTGAAGGCGTGTCAACATAATTTTCACGAGGATTCCACACCTTCATGATTGCGGCGAGTTCTTTTCTGTCTTGAATACCAGCGATAGGTATAACCCAATCCATATTTTTCTGACCAAAATATGTTGCTCTGCCGTCTCTTGGGAAAAAGAAAACGAGATTTCCGTCCATCAAGTCAGCATAGTGCATCGAATTAAATTCGCACCAATCGTTAATATAATCAAGTAAGGTTTGATTGGGGTCTTCTGCCTTTGTCCCCTCCTGGGAAGGTTTACTCTCTTCAGCTAAAAAGTTTGTGCTAATACCTAGCCTTTCTAGGGAGTCACGAAAATGGTCGGAATTTCCGTCTCCTTTTGCGGCTGCCACTGTTTGAAGCTCTCTTGCTTTATACATCGGGGCATCAATCTGAAGCTCTACTTGCCCAGGAAAGAGCATACTCGGTGTTGCTTGAAGAACTTGACCTGCGAAAATCCGTC
>JACCDR010308031.1_pt1 | contig 14294 bp, 12 predicted proteins | sample 7446431 | NCBI WGS metagenome assembly JACCDR01 (sample SAMN15323443, study PRJNA562643) | freshwater metagenome | isolation source: river surface water | place: USA:Blue River Watershed | collected 2017-08-17 | reverse complement strand
CGGTCAGCGTGCCGGCGCCGACAGTGCGATTGTCGGTGCTGGCGACGCCGGCCACCGTCACGTCCACCACTGCGGTCGGAACCCCGACGCTGCAGGCCGGGGCCGGGCCCGCGCCCGCCGTCGTCGCCACCAGCAGCGCGGTCGGTGCCCCGACCGTCCAGGCCGGGTCCGCAGCCGCGCCGTCGACCGTGGCCACAGCCACCGTGGTCGGCGCGCCGACGGTCACGATCGGCGCGGCCGGGGCCACCGCCCAGCCGGCCACTGTCGCCACGACGGCGGCTGTGTCGGCCGCGACGGTGATCGCCGGACAGTCGGCAACCGCAACGCCGGCTGCGCTCGCGCTGGTCACGACGATCCCGGCGCCGAGCATCACGTCCGACCTGTCCGCTCTGATCACGGTGGGCGCGATCGCGACGTCGGTGGCGTTCCCGGCTGCCACGGTCGGCGAGCCGGGCCCATCGGTCATCGCGTACCCGCACCGCATCACCATGACCAGCAACAGGGCCAGCATCAGGAGGTCGAAATGAGCGGTGTCGTCGACGTGGGGGAGGCATTCGAGCTCACCTTCAAAGGGTCACCCGGGCAGACGGTGACCACGTCGTTCCTCGACCCCAGCCAGGCCCCCGTGATCGACGGCGAGGTCGTCGCGGAGTCGTCGACCACGGCTGGGGACTACCCGAGAACGTACGTGCCGACGGTGGCCGGGATGTGGACCGTGGTGTTCTACGGGCCCGGCCAGCCGGAGGCGTACTACGTGCGGGCGCAGCCCCTGCTCGGGCCGCTGCCGTTCGCGTCGGTCGGGGACGTGTCCGCCCAGTTCGGGACGCTCACGGTCGCGCAGGAAGGCCTCGTCGCGCACCTGGTGCGCGCCGGGTCCGCGCTGCTGCGGCTACGAGCTGCGCAGGCCGGGCAGAACGTCGACGCCGACCTCGCCGCCGGACGGATCAGCCCGGACGTCGTAGCGTTGACCGTCGCCAACATGATCTTGCGGGTGTTGCGGAACCCCAACGGGCTCCGCAGCGAGACCACTGGCCCGTTCTCCCGCACGTACGACACGACCGCGGCGGCCGGGCTGCTCGTGGTCACCGACTACGACCTGGCCGCGATCACCCCGGCCGAGGTGGTCCCCGACGGGCTCGCCGGGCTGGGCATCGGCACGATCCGGGTCGTGCCCGGCCTCGCCCCGCCCGTCTGCCCGCCCTACCGCAGCTGGGGGCGTCGTGGCCGGTACTGAGACCGTCGTCGTCGTCCGCCGGCCCAAGAAGGACGGGTTCGGCGATGTCCCCGCCGGCGACCCACAGCGGTGGGAGGTGCCGGGCTGGCAGTTTGCGCCCGGCCCGTCGGCGGAGATGGGTCTCGGCGGCAACCAGGTCGACACCGACGGCACCCTGTACGGGCCGCCAGTCGCCGACATTGACCTGATCGTTGAGGACGGCATCCAGCCCACCGACCTGATCGAGGTGCGCGGCGACCGCTACCAGGTCGTCGGCCGGGTCCAGGACTGGGGGTCGGCCGGGTCGGTCGTCGTCCTCAAACGCGTCACCGGCTGAGCTGGGGGTGAGCGCGCATGGCGCGGATCTACGGGGGCCCCACCGAGCTGGGCTTTCAGCGGGAAGTCGTCTACGCGTCGCCCAGGATGATCGCCGAGTTCGAGCTTGACCGCAACGGCATCGCGAAGATCGCCGTCAGCGGGCCAGTACGGGCGATGGTCCACTCGGCGGTCGTCGGGCGGGCCATGGTCCACGCGATCCAGATCTCCCCGCGCGGGGAGACGCTCGAGTACGTGTCGAGCTGGCGGGCTGTCGACACGTACACGGTGATCGCCGGGATGCGGCGTGCGGCGTGCAAGCTGCTCAACACGTCCGGGCACGCGGCCGCCGTCGAGTGGGGCCGCGGCGGTAACCAGCGGGTCCTCGGCAGGACCTTGGCGTGGCTCAACGGGACCTCCCCGATCGGGCTGGCCCAGGCCGCCGCCACGGCGAAACGGTCGGCGGCGTTCAACCCGAAGTTGCACCCGCGAGGCGCCCGCGGCCGGTTCGTCGTGTCGGCGTCGACGCTGCGCAAGCGGGCGCAGCGGGCCGCGCAGATCCGCAACGGCTCGTAGCGCTCTGGGGGGAGGTCGAGGTGACCGGTCCGGTCGAGCGTGACTTCCCGAACATCGAGCGGGTCCTCTACAACCTGTACTACCCGATCCTCGGCGGCCCCGATCACGCCGGCACGGAAACGCCGGAGGACCTCGAGCTGCACCTGCCGTTCCTGCGGATCGTGCGGACCGGCGGGCCGCGCACCCACCTGATCGACTACCCGATCGTCGAGCTGTCGTACTTCCGTGCCGAGGCGGCTATCGGGGCGCCGGAGGCGTCGGCGATCGCGAACCGGCTGCTCGGGAAACCGCCGCCGCACCCGTCGATCGACCTGGTCGGCTGCGAGCTGATGTTCCGCGAGTTGCCGTGGGGCGACTCGGATTCCGTACGCCATTGGGGCGCGACGTTCTACTTCGAGACCCGCATGGTCCGCGTCGCCTAACCCCCTCTCTTGATGTCCCCAGGCCCGGCCTGGTGGAGGCCCACCCGCCTCTACACCCGCCCCGCTTGGACGGGGCACCACCCTGCCTCGACCTGGAAGGGGACGAGTCACCATGGCTGGCACCTATGCCGACATTCGAGACAAAAAGAACGAGCTGATTCGGCGCGCAAAGGACGGGTCGGTGTTCGTCGCGCCGATGACCGTGTCGGTGCCGGCGGCGCTGACGTCGACGACGTCGGCGACGCTGCTCACGCTCGACCCGGAGGACTGGACCGACCTGGGCTGGTTCAACACCGACGGCGTGACCTACGACCGGGAGACCGACCAGGTCGAGACGAGCTCGTTCGGCTCGTCGGAGCCGACCCGGTCCGACGTCACCCGCGACGAGATCTCCATGAGCTGCACCGCTCAAGAAACCAAGGCCTTGACGATGGGAATCACCACGGGGGCCGACATCGCCGCGATCCTGGCGAACGCGACCACCGGCGAGGTCCAGGTCGCCAAGCCCACCCGACCCAAGCTGCGGTTCTACCGCGTGCTGGGGATCTTCCTCGACCACGACGACAACGGCGCGGAGATCTACTTCGGCCGGCTCATGCCCCGCGCCCAGGTGGCTGATTTCGGATCTCAGGGCTACAACGAGGACGAGGCGGGCATTTCGTATCCCATGACCTGGCGGGGCAAAGAGGACTCAACCCTCGGATACAGCCACAAATGGTTCTGGGGCGGTCCCGGCTGGAAGGCGCTTCTCTCGGACATGGGAATCGCAAACGCACCGTAGCCCGATTTATCGGCCTATTCCGGGCGCGGCACGCCGCGCCCGGAAGTGGACCGGCCGGGGCCGGCGAACCGGGTGGGCCCGTCGGCCCCGGCCCTGCAACTCCTGCGCCCACCACCCGCATCAACGAAAGGCACACCGATGGCCAAGGGAACCGACCACCGCACCTTCGTCAAGAAGGGCCCCAACGGCGAGCGCCTGACCCGCGTCGTCACCGACGCCCCAGGGTCCGAGGTCGACGCCCGCTTCGACGGGTTCCTGCCCGAGGCGGAAAGCAAGCCCGCGGCCGCCAGCTCGAGCACCAGCGGCGGCGCCAAGCACGGCAGCTCGACCTCGAGCTGACCTCGATCCACGTCCACCACCATCACGATCAAGGAGCCCACCCGCTCATGAGTGAGAGCACCGTCGTCGACGAGACGACCGAAGTCGAGGTCGAGCAGACCTCCACCGAGTACGGCTACAAGCCACCGTTCCTGAAGATCTCCGCCCAGTACCCGGTCGGCAACGACGACTACGAGGTCGTCGAGGTCGAGCTGAACCTGGCCGACGACGAGGCCGTCGGCGAGTACGAGCCCGGCGCGGCGGCCGTCGCCAAGTCGTGGGTCCTGGACCTGGTCCGGGAAACCATCGGCTCACTGCGCCGGCCACCGGCACCGGCGTCGATCACGCTGTCCGGCGCCGACGCCCAGGCGCTCAAGGAACACGCGCAGCGCTGCGGCGGGCAACTCGTACTGATCGACCGCGACCTGCACGTCACCGACGCGAGCCTCGGCCACATGGGCAGCGACCGGAAGGACGGCGAGCGATGACCGCACCCACGAAACGCGCACCCCGCAAGACGGCGGCGAAGAAGGCCGCCCCGGTCAAGCGGTCCACGCCGGCGAAGAAGAGCACGCCGGCGAAGGCCGCAGAGCCCGCCATGGCGGTGCCGGTCCTGCCGGAGATGCCGGCCCCCCGGATCGTGGCCCGCCGCAAGGTGGTCCTCGACCTCGACAAGCTCACCAAGAAGCAGGCGTACCCCGACCTCGACGTTCCCGACGAGCCGTTCACGTTCCTGCTCGACGGCAACGACTACGAGCTGCGGGATCCGCGTGACACGGACTGGAAGCTGGCGCTCGAGCTGGCCGCCAACCCGTTCCTGCTGATGCGGGCCAGCCTGGTCGGCGCCGACGAACCGGTCGACGACCCGACCGAGTTCGAGGTCCGGCTGTGCCGGGAGCGGCTCGGCCTGCCGGCGGACCCGCCCGACGAGGGCAGCGAGCAGGCTCTCGAAGAGGCCGAGGACTACCCGGACGGCATCAAGCCGTGCTTGATCGACCGGCTCACCGGTGTTGACCTGCCCGGTTGGAAGCTGCAGGCGTTGTACGCGAACTGGCACGAGCACTACAACATCGACCTGTCGCACGGCAAGGGCATCCTCGCCGCTCTGCTCGGCAAGGTCGACTAGCCCAGGGGGCGCGCGATGGCTGCGCGACCGAGCGACATGCTCAACGACCTGGACGGCGAGCGGCCCGACGAGCCGTTCGTCGTCCAGGTCGACGGCCGACCGATCGTCCTCGCGCCGGCCGCCGGGCCGCGCTGGGACGACCTGATGGAGGCCCTCGCCTGGCCGCCGACATTCGTGCGGCTGTTCGTCGACGACGTCGACCAGGAGACGATCGAACGGCTGCCGATCTGGCAGATGCGTGCGGTGCTGCGGGCGTGGCGGCTGCACCACGGGCTGTGCGCGGACGACGCCGACCACCTGCGGCTGGCCGGTGCGCTCGGCAAGCCCGCGTATCGGGCGGCCGCCGAGCAGGACCTGTGGGAGATCCACAGGCTGGATCTGAACATCGAGTGGCAGTCGCGGCGGTGGCGGCGGCTGCTGAACATGCTCGACGGGCTGCGGCGCACCTCCCACGTGCAGGAAGCCCTGGCCATGGACGAGCAGCTCGCCGAGCAGTACCTCGAGCTGCAACGCCGGCACGGCCGCCGCGACGAGCCGCGACGCAAGGCGACCCGGCGGGTCAGCGAGTTCTCGGTCGAGGCCGAACTGCTGTCGTTCGCGGTCGACCGGCTCGGGGAGTTGCTCGTCGCGCACGCCGTCAGCCGGGGCGGGCGCCGCCGGAAGGTGGAGCCGATGCCGCGGCCGGACTCAGCGCTGCACCGCGTCAAGGAACGCAACTCGCGGCGGCACCACAAATACACCGTGGCGCGGATGTTCGGCTACGTCGACGAGAAAGGCCGGCCGACCGGGCATGGGCCGGCCCCGCCGGACGCGTCTCCTGCCTGACCTGCGAGGGGAGGTGTCGACGTGCCCTCGGCAACCTACAGCGCCGGAACGGCCTACCTGACCGTGGTACCCAGCTTTTTGAAGATCACCGATGCCTTCAAGAAGCAGGTCCGCGAGATGGCCAAGGAGGCGGAGAACGACCTGGCGACCCAGGTCGCCAAGGGCCTCGCCGAGGCCAACCGCAAGGCCAAGGAGACCGGCCGGGCCGGCGGCCGCGACTACGCCGGCGCGTACGAGACCGAGGCCAAGCGGGCGCTGACCAAGGCCTGGCAGACGCTGCCCGAGCCGCAGCCCGACGTCAACCTGCGCAAGTGGGACAAGGCCCTCGCAGGTGTGCGCGCCGACATGAAGCAGCTCGGCGAGCAGCGCATCGGCATCGACATCGACCGGGCCACCTTCGACCGGGCGCTCGACGACTTCAAGCGCCGGCTGGAGGAGTTGCGTAACACCGCGTCCGGGCAGAACAAGGAGATCGGGTTCTTCAACGCCGACCAGGCGGCGAAGGAACTCGCCGAGTTCCAGAAGTTCTCCGACCAGGTGTCTCGGCGCGCCGGCGTCGCCGGGGAGCAGGCCGGGTCGGCGTTCAACCAGCGCATGGCCAAGGCGCTCAGCGACGGCATCAGCAAGATCCCGCCGATGAAGATCGACGCGGACTCCACCGACGCCGAGCGGAAGATCGCCGAGCTGCGGCAGCGGATGGTCGAGCTGTCCGACAAGCGCATCGGCGTGGATATCGAAGCGGGTGAGGCCTACGCCAAACTGAAGGCGATCGCGGCCGAGCTGGACCGCCTCGACCGCAAGGACGTGCGGGTGGACGTCCGCACGAACGCGCACGAGGCCGCGGCCGGGATGCAGGCGCTTGTCACGCAGACCGAGGCTGCGGGCGCGTCGACGCAGAACATCGGCGGCCGGGCGGACTTCTCCCGGTCGCGGCTGGAGTTGCTGATCGCGCTGGGCGGCCAGTTCGGCACCATCGTTGTGCCCGCCGCCGCCGCCGCGGCCGGCGCGATCGGCACGATCGGCACCGCCGCGGTGGCCGCGCTGTCCGGGGTCGGGGTGTTTGCGCTGTCCCTCGACGGCGTCGGCGACGCGGTCAAAGCGCTCGGCCAGTACCAGAACGACCAGGCCAAGAGCGCCAACTCGATCGACCAGGCCAACCGGCGGGTCGCCGGGTCGACCGACCAGGTCCGCATGGCGCAGATGTCGCTGGCGAACACTCGGCGGCAGGTCGCTGAGGCGGCCGAGGATGCGGCCCGGCGGGTGTCCGACGCCGAGCGTGGTGTGTCCCAGGCCCGGCGGCAGGCCGCGCAGGACGCCAAGGAAGCCGCTCGCGACATCGCCGACGCCCGCAAGGGTGTCGCCGAGGCTGAGCGTGACGTCGGCGACGCGCGCAGGCAGGCGGCGATCGACATCGCCGAGGCGAATCGGCAGGTGAAGGACGCGCAGCGCGGGGTCACCGACGCCGAAGAGAAAGCCCTCGACGTGCGTAAGGCCCTCACGCAGGCCATCGACGACGCCAAGCAGTCCATGTTGGAGCTGGGCGTACAGATCAAGCGTAACGAGCAAGACCAGTCCGAGGCCGTTACCGCGCAGATGAAGGCGCTGGAGGAGCTGAACAAACTCCGCACCAACCCGCGGGCGACCGAGATCGAGCTGCGGCAGGCCGAGGACGCCTACAACGAGCAGACCGTGCGGATCGAAGAGCTGCAGGTCAAGCACAAGGAACTCGCCGACCAGAAGAAGAAGTACGACAAGGAAGGCGTCGAGGGCGACGAGCAGGTGATCGCCGCCCGCAAGAGGATCGCCGACGCCGACGAGGCCGTCGCCGACGCCCGCGCCAAGCTGGCTCGCGAGGAGGAGCAGCGCCGCAACACCGAGTACAACGCCCAGAAGAGGATCACCGACGCTCAGCAGCGGGTGGCCAAGGCGCAGGAGCAGCTGGCCCGCACCCAGGAACGCGCCAACGAGCAGTCGGTCAAGGATCAGGAGCGGATCCGCGACGCCGAGCGGGCGGTGTCCGACGCCCGGCGGGCCCAGTCGCGGCAGGCGCTCGACGCGCAGTTCCAGCTGGCCCAGGCCTCCAACGCGGTCACCGCGGCGCAGCGCTCGCAGCAGCAGGCATGGGAGAAGACCGGCACGGCCGGCGGGGATGCGCTGGACACGCTGAACGAGAAGATGGCCAACCTCTCGCCGGCCCAGCAGAACTTCGCGAAGTTCCTGTTCGGACTCAAGGACGAGTACCTCGAGCTGAAGGCCGCCGCGGCGGAGCCGCTGCTGCCGCAGCTGGAGACCGCCATCACGATGCTGACGGCGTATCTGCCGGGGGTCGAGCGGTTCATCGGCAACATCGCCGAGAAGCTGGGGTCGATCGCGATCCGGGCCGTCGACGCGCTCGGCAACCCCGTGTGGCAGCGGTTCTTCAACTACATCGACCGGTCGGCGGTCCCGACGCTGGAGATGATGTACCAGACCACGGAGAACGTGGCGGAGGGCCTGATCTCCCTCTTCCTGGCATTGACCCCCTTCAATGAAGATGTTGGGGAGGGTCTGGTCAAGCTGTCCCGCGACTTCGCCGAATGGGCCGAGCGGCTCGACAAGACCGAGGGCTACCGGGCGTTCCTGGAGTACGTGCAGGAGAACGGCCCGCGCGTCGTCCACTTCCTCGGCGAGCTCGGCCAGCTGTTCATCGAGATCGTGCGCGCCTCGGCGCCGCTGGGCGAGTTCACCCTCAAGGCGCTGACCCTGGTCGTCGACGTCCTCAACTCGATTCCGCAGCCGGCGTTGACCGCGCTGGTGCTCGGCATCGGCGCGGTAGCGACCGGCATGAACCTCATCGCGTCGATCATGCGGGTCGTCAAGTTCAAGCAGCAGTTCACCGACATCTTCGGTCCGCGCTCCGCCGCGATGATCCAGACGTACGCCATCGAAACCGGCCGCGCGACCGAGCAGACCGGCAAGCTCGGCAAGGCCACGGCCACCGCCGCAGGCCTCGCCGACGCCGCCCGCAACAGGGTCACCGGGTACGTCGCCGCGGTCGGAACGCTGCCCAGCAAGCTCGCCGCGGCGACCACCGGGTCGACCGTGCTGGGCCGCACCATGGACACGGTCCGCGCCTCGGCGTTGCAGGCTGCCGCCGCGGTCAACGGGCCTGGCGGCGTGGCCGGCGCAGTGCAGACCGCGCAGAGCCGCATCGTCGGCCTTGCCGCCGGCGCCGAAGTCGCCGCACGTACCGGCCTGGGCCGGCTGCGCTCGGTGATGCTGGACATCGCCACCTCGGCGAGCGGCCCGGGCGGGCTCGCGGCCGGCGCACAGACCGCGGCCGGAAAGGTCGGCAACCTTGCGAAGGCAGGCGGCAACGCCGCAACCGCCATCGGAGGGAAACTCGTCAGTGGCCTGTCCACCGCGTCGGCGTTGCTCGGCGGACCGTGGGGCGTCGCACTCACTGGCGCGACGATCGCGATCGGCACCCTCGCGTCGGCTTCGGCCGACTACAACGGCAAGATCGAGACGCTGAAGAACACGCTCAACGACCTCGGCACCGAGTACAAGGACCTCGCCGAAGCAGGGAAGATCGGCACCAACGACGCGACGAAAATCCTGGCCGACATCGTCACGCGTAACCCGGAGATGCGTAACGCGATCGTCAACCTCGACTCGATCGGCATCTCCATCGACAAGCTCGGCCGGGCCGCGGCCGGCTCGAAGGCCGACCTGCAGACCGTGCTCACCGCCCTCGACCAAGAGATCGACGAAACCGAGAAAAAGTGGAAGGACCAGTCGAATTTCCTGCTGACGGTGTGGTCGTCGGACGCCCGCGCGACCTCCGACCGACTCGAGCAGCTGCGGCAACTGCGGGAGGCGGTCAAGGAGTCCGCCACCGAGCAGGAACTCGCCCAGAAGGTGCAGCAGAAAACGCAGGTCCAGGACGAGCGGGCGATCGCCCTGACGGCGTTGAAAAACACCGGCATGGTCACGTCGATCGACCAGCAGCAGCGGCTGCTCGGCGTCTACGACAAGAACGCCACCAGCATCCAGGTCCTCAATGGCCTGTACACCGCCTTCAACAACGCGCAGTCCACGGCGGCGGAACGAGCCAACGCGGTCCGGGCCGCAATCGCAGCCGAGACCGACGCGGTCGTCGATCAGTCGGACGCCGAGGAGCAACTCGCGCAGAAGACCATCAACCTGCGCGACCAGGTCAACCAGGCCAAGGCCGCGCACGACAAGAACTCGACGAGCCTGAGCCTGAACTCCCAGACCGCGCTGCGTAACCGCGACGCGCTCGAGGACGTGGCGACGTCGATCCGCAACATGTACGTGCAGGACGTCGCCGCTGGTAAGCCGCTGGCCGACGTAACGAAGGCGCACAACAACCGGATCGCGGCGCTGAAGGAAGAAGCGAAACGGCTCGGCCTGGACGAGAAAGCCACCGCCGACCTGATCAAGAAGTACGGGGATGTTCCGGAAACCGTTAAAACAACGGTGACGATGGACCCGAACTCGTTCCAGTCCGTCTACAAGAACTTGCAGCGCATGCAGTTCATGCAGTCGATGCTGCGGCTGGGGAAAACACCGTCGCAGGCCGAGAACGAATGGAACGACTATCAGCGGGAATTGAACCGGGCGATCGGCCGGGCCGAAGGCGGGCCGATTGTCGGTCCGGGCACGGGCACCTCCGACGACGTGCTGATGTGGGGTTCCAACGGCGAGTACGTGCACAAGACCGCCGCAGTCCGGTATTACGGCGACGCGGCCATGGCGGCGTTGAACAACATGGAGATCCCGCGCGAGAACCTGATCCCCCGCCGCGCGCAGGGCGGGCCGGTCAACAACGAGCGGATCCCCGCATACGCCAAGGGCGGGAAGGTCAACAACGTCCAGTACAAGGTGGACGTCAGCCACACGTGGGTGCCTGACGCGGCGTGGGTGCGCGCGAACACGCCGATGCCTGACGGTGGCGGCGGGATCGCCAGCCTTGATCCGGATGCGACCACCCGCAAGCTTCAGCAATTCGCGTTGCAGCAGCGCGGGAAAAGGTATTTGTGGGCGGCGGTCGGCCCCGACAGATACGACTGCTCGGGCCTCGTTGGAAATTTGTGGGCCCTGGCCACCGGAAAGAAACTCTACCGCCGATACATGAGCACGTCGGACATGGGCCCCGGGCGTCACGGAATGGTTTCCGGCCCCGGTAAGCACATGACGATTTACCTCGGCCCGGGGCACACCGCAGCGAATGTCGGCGGCTTGCACGTCGAGGCGTACGGCGGTAACGGCACACCTTTGGCGATCGGCCGGATCGGCACGAGGTTGAGCTATTACAACCAGAAGCTGCACATTCCGGGATTCGCCGAGGGCGGCATGGTCGACCCGAACAATCTGCGCACCAAGGGCGACCGGATGGTGTCGTTCCTGCGGTACGGCTGGCCGGAGCCCCCGCGCAACGTGGCGATGGACGACCTGCTCCAGTCGCAGCTGGTGGCCAGCCAGTTCGACACCGGCGGCATGCTGCCGCCCGGCTACTCCACCGTGGTCAACAACACCGGCTCGCCGGAACCTGTGCTGACCAGCCAGCAGTGGCGCGACATCAGCGAACTGGCCAGGTCCGCCGCCCGCCCGGGCGGCAACACCTACCAGTTCGCCTTCAGGGACACGACGTTGGACCCGGCTGAGTTGCGCCGCATCCAGGACCGCGAAGCGGTCCTGGCCCGCGCTGACCGGGCCCGCTGACCCCCGCACCCGGTGTAACCCCGCGATCACCTTGCCCGCCACAAGCGGGACCGCTTTGTCAGCTGCGCCGCGGGCGGTCATCGGGTGCGGGCCAAAACCCCACCAGCAAAGCAGGAAGGAGGCCCGGGGTGACGGTTGCGATCGAGGACGTCGGCACGATCACCGCGACGTGGACGGACCCGGAAGGCACGGTGTGGCCGCTGAGTGACACCTCCGACGACGTCGGATGGTTCACGATGAACGGGCCGGCCGGCTGGAACGCCACCACGTACGAGCTCGTCACCGACCCACTGCCGCGCGGCGGGGAGCAGTTGCGGTTCGTGCGCAGCAAACCCGCGACGATCACCTGGCCGATCTACGTGGGCGGCGAGACGCACCTCGAGTACCTGGAGCGGCTGCGCCAGATCCGGCGCGCGTTCGCGATGACCGTGCACCGCGGCTTGACCGGCACGCTGACCGTCGCCCGCCCGGACGGAACCGCAAGATCCATCGAGGCGTACTACGCGTCCGGGCTGGAAGGCGAAGCCGGCGAGGGGTGGCTCTACTCCAAGGACGCGGTGTCGCTGTTCTGCCCCGACGGCTACTGGACGGGCACCGAGTCCATCACCGAGACGCGGTCCTACATCCCCGGCTCGGACTTCCTGTCGCCGTTCCCGACGATCTCCGACTCTCTCGCGCTGGGCGAGACCACGATCGACAACCCGGGTGACGTGCAGGCGTGGCCGTATTGGACGGTCACCGGGCCGATGACCGCGCTGGTCGGCACGAACGTCACCACCGGGTACGAGTTCGTGCTCACCTACGGGCTGGCCGCCGGAGAGCAGCTGACCATCACCACCGACCGGCCCATGGTGCGTGGCCCGGCCGGGCAGAACCTGGCCGCCAACCTGAACTGGCCGGCCGCCTACCTGTGGTCCCTTGCCCCCGGCGACAACGACGTGATCTTCAACCTGTCCGGGGGTGGCCCGGGCACGCAGATCCAGCTCAGCTTCCGACCCCGGTACGAGGGGGCCTGAGCGTGACCGACTACATCGTGCTGGTCACCGACCGGACCATGAAGGTCGTCGGCGACCCGATCGCCTGCTGGACCAGCCTGGACATCACGTTGAAACACAACGAACCGTCGTCCGGGATCATCACCTTGCCCGGCTACGACTGGGTCCGCGACCAGTTCCGGCCAGGCTGCCGGGTCGTGGTGCTGCGCGACGGGGACGTTCTCGTCGCGGGCCCGGCCGAGCAGTGGCTGTGGGAACGCTCCGACGACGGCGAGAACGCCGGCGCCGGGCAGATCACCGTGAACTTCTCCGACTTCATCGGCCTGATCGTGGCCCGGCTGACCTACCCGGACGGCACGCTCGCCCCTGGCGCGCAGGTCCTCGACAACTGGTCGTTCACCGGCAACGCCGAACTCGCGCTGCGCGACCTGGTCAACAAGAACGCCGGGCCGGGGGCGCTGACCGACCGGGTGATCCCGCAGCTGGCCCTCGGCAACGTCGCCAGCGTCGGCAGCAGCGGCACGTTCACAGCCGAGCGGATGGAACCGTTGGGCGACGTGATGCGCCGCGTCGCGGTCGCCGGCGGCAACCTCGGCTTCAGGGCCCGCCTCGGCGACGACAACGTCGTCTACTTCGAGGTCTACCAGTCGCCCGACCTGGCGCAAGAAGTTGTCTTCTCGTTCGCGTACGGGTCGCTGAAGTACATCGCTTTCGAGCAGACCGCCCCCACCGCCAACGCCGCGATCGTCGGCGGGCAGGGCGAGGGCGCTGACCGGCTTCTGCTCGAGCGGGTCAACGCCGGCAGCGCGCAGGCCTGGGACCGCCGGGAAGTCCTGGTCTCCCGGCCGGGTAACGACCCGACCGCGGACCTTCAGGCCGACGGCGACGCCGCGCTCGCGGAAGGCTCCGAGACGATCCGGGTTCCCACCAGCGTCGCCGACACACCGTTCCTGAAGTACGGGGACTACGACGTCGGCTCGCGGGTCTCGGTCGAAACCTGGCCCGGGACGATGATCTCCGATGTTGTCGTGACGGTCCACTTCCAGGTCACCGCGACGTCCGGCGAGTACGTGTCGGCCACGGTCGGGTCGCAGGCCGCCAACTCCGATCCGAAGTGGCTGCAACGGGTCCGGGCCATGGACCGGCGGATCTCCTACCTCGAGCGCAACGTCGTGCCCGCGGTCGTCCCGTAGCGCAACACCCACCACCTGAAGGGGGAATCTGGTGGCCGAATCATCGTGGCCGAGCCCATCCAACGGACGCGTCGTCGACGACGTGTCGTGGGAAAAGATGGCCATCATTCTCGGGCCCGCTGCGGGGATCTACGGCGACTTCACGTCGCCGCAGCTGATCTACGGCGACTCCACCGGCATGCAGATCAAGGTCGCCGCCGACCGATACGGGCTGGTGCGCGGGCACACCTGGTGGTCGGGCAGCAGCATCTTCACCAAGGCGATCGCGTCCAACTCGTCCGGGTCCACCCGGGTTGACCTGGTCGTGCTGCGGCTGTCGCGCACCACCTGGGACGTGACCGTCGAGATCGTGCAGGGCACTCCCGGCGCCGGCCCGCCGAGCTCGACGAAGAACTTGGGCACCACCGGCGTGTACGAGATGGTGCTGGCCACCGTGTCCGTCGCGAACAACGCCTCCACGATCACCGCAGCGAACGTCACCTACCTGGCCACGCACATCACCTACTTCGGGAAGCTGCGCGTACCCAGCATCGGGGCGTTGTCGTACGTGCCGCAGGCACTCGCCGGGGCGGAAGTCACCGTCGCCGACGCGACGAACTCCGAGTACAAGTACGACGGCAGCAGCTGGGTGCTGAAGCCCTTCCTCGGCAACCTGGGCCAGCGGCAGCTGTTCACCCCGACGTTGACCGCGGCGACGACCAACCCGACGATGGGCACCGGCGCGGTGCGCGTCGGCTGGTACACCTACCTGACCGGCCCGTCGGTCATGTACTGCTTCGACGTGGTGTTCGGCAGCTCGGGCG
>JACCDR010463395.1_pt1 | contig 14295 bp, 12 predicted proteins | sample 7446431 | NCBI WGS metagenome assembly JACCDR01 (sample SAMN15323443, study PRJNA562643) | freshwater metagenome | isolation source: river surface water | place: USA:Blue River Watershed | collected 2017-08-17 | reverse complement strand
GTTAGATCCAGCGCCGCTAAATAGCGAGCAAACCCCGGCTCATCCAGTTGTATCGGCGTGGCGTGCTCTGCCGATGTCTTCGATTCTGCACATGCTGACATAGCGGTGTTAGCCTCGTTGTGTGTTGTGCAAATAGTCAAACAGCGGCGCTGTAGGAGAGCTTGGCACTGCCTGCGCACGGCTGAGTGCGCTGTTGCTCGCACTGTTTGTAGAACTGCTGCTAGAACTGTTGAACGAACTTTGGATTGCACTGGATACATCGCGGCTCGGCGAATGCCGTTGTGTTCGCCAGCGTTCTGCCGCGGCAACCGCCTCGCCAAAGGCTTGTGCCGCCAGGACTGGATGGGCGGCACCGGCAATGGCCGAATTAATTAAGACCGCATCGGCGCCTAGCTCCAGTACCTGCATGGCGTGGCTGGGTAAGCCAAGACCGGCGTCAATGATGACTGGCACTTGGGCTTGTTCAATGATGATCTCCAGCATGGTGCTTTGCTGTGGCCCTAAATTACTACCAATGGGCGCCGCCAGCGGCATAACAGCGGCGCAACCGGCCTCCTGCAATCGCAAGCACAGCACCGGATCGGCACTGCAGTAAGGCAATACCACAAAGCCTAATTGACAAAGTTGCCGCGCGGCTATCAAGGTTTGCTCTGGATCGGGCAGCAAAAAACGTTGTTCCGGATGGATCTCCAGCTTCACCCAATTCGTACCCAGCGCTTCGCGCGCCAATTCAGCGGCAAACACCGCTTCTTTGGCATTCATGGCACCAGAGGTGTTGGGCAAAAGTTTAACCCCAGCGTGGCGCAGCGGCGCCACTAAATCATCATGAGGTTGGCGGCTGTCCAATGCCATCCGCTTTAAAGCCAAGGTCACCATTTCGGTCCCCGAGGCGGCCACTGCCGCCAGCATCTGAGCTGAATTGGCAAATTTGCCACTGCCTAAAAACAAACGACTGTGAAAGGTGTGATCGGCAATACGTAACATTTTAACCTCCGGCGACCAGTTGAAAACAATCGATACGATCATGCGCCTGCACCGCAGTGCTATCCCAACAACTCCGCGCAATAATACGATCGTTCAGCGCCACTGCGATGGCGTGTGTGGGGAGCTCACCCAGCGTTTGCTCAAGCACCTGTTGTAAACTGCAGCTGGCAGTGTCTAGTGCGGTTAGCGTCACGAGGTTGCGCTCGCCATTGATAAACAGCGGTAAACCGACAGGCTGTGGCGCGGCGGGGCAAGGTTGCGCCGATGTGTTAGGTAGCGCGGCGGCGGCATCGGCAGGATCCACTGTATGTAAGTGAACAGTATTTAACGGCATAGCATTTAACGGATGCGCATTACGGGGCTTATGCATGGCAAGTGTCCTCGGCAGCGCGAGTCCCACAGCACTGGCAGTGAGGATCTCGACGAAGGGTTAGCGAACGCACACTAGGGTGCTGGTGATGGCTCGGCATCTGTACCTGAAAAATCGGTGCGGCCGAGGCGGGTGGGCTGAGCAGCAGTGCTATCAGCTGCTGGCAGAGCACACTGGCCAGCTGGTTTAAAAGTGGCAAAAACACGCCATGGCGCTGACACCCCAGATCCGCCACCGGCGCGGCAAATCCTAAACAATACAAACAGCCCTGATCTGACAGTTGATTTGGCATGGGTTCAGCACCAAGCGCGCCGTCATTGAATTCTGTCTGCGATAGGGCTTGTGACACTGTTTGTGAAAGTGGCGGCGATTGTGGTTCTGATACTGGTGCTGCTATCGGTGCAGCAAAACACCAACTAAACCCCTGATGCGCCACAGCACTGGCGCCGGCGTAGGCAACGCCAGTGCGCTGGCAGTAGCGATTGATGGCTAATTTACTGGCTTGGTCATCGCTAAGCTCAATAATGACATCAAAATAGTGCCCCGCGGCCGTGCTATTTGCCGCATCGAATGCTGTCGCTGTATCGCATGCTGTCGCTGCATTAAATTGGCTCAGCCACGTTGGATCCACCGTGCAGGCATGCGGGATGATGCTGATATACGGATTGCGCTGCACCAAGTGCTTGGCGGCAACCTGAGCCTTGTTCTGCCCAACATCCGCTATATTAAACAGCGATTGCCGTGGCAGATTGTGCAGCGCTATGACATCCGGATCGGCCAGATGCAGCTCGCCAATGCCAAGCCCTGATAACATGCTGGCGACTGGGCAGCCTAAACCACCGATGCCGATGACTAATACTTTGGCCTGTTTTAACCGTAGCTGATCACGTTCTTGCCACTGGGGGAGCAGCAGTTGGCGGCTGTAAAACATAAATTCTGCATCGCTCAGTAGAGGCGGCGCCGCCGCCAGATTGGAAGCTTTGCACTGATTGGCATTAGTGAGCATCGTCAGCCTCCTTAGTCCCGCGCGCCAATGCAACACGCTGCATCAGCTGCTGGGTTGCGGCCACCGGATCGGCCGCTGTGGTGATGGCGCGCACCACCGCCACCCCTTCAACCCCAGTTGCCAGTACCGCGTCGATGTTTTGCAGATCAATACCACCGATGGCAACGGTTGGGATCGGCTGGCACAGCTTGACGTAGGCGGCGAGGCGTTCTAACCCTTGCGGGGCCGATGGCATTTGCTTGGTGGTGGTGGGAAATATATGCCCCAGCGCAATGTAGGAAGGGCGTAGTAGCAGTACGCGGCTCATTTCGGCATAGCCGTGGGTGGAAATCCCCAGCCGAAGCCCCGCCGCTGCAATGGCCGCTATATCGGCGTCGGCCAAATCCTCTTGCCCCAAATGCACGCCGTAAGCGCCGGCCTCTATGGCCAGCTGCCAATGATCGTTAATAAACAGTTGCGACGGATAGTCGCGACTAAGGGCGACGGCAGCAAAGATGGCGCGGCGACACGCATCGGCATCGGCATCTTTGATCCGAAGCTGAATCGTCGGGATCCCCAGCGGAAGCAATTTGGCCAACCATGCCACGCTATCCACCACGGCATACAAGCCAATAGGCCCGCGCATCGCGGAAAAACCTGCGGCAAGCACCGAACGGGAGCCCTGCGCAGAGGGATTTGCCAACGCAGATTGCTGCTGCGGGTTTGGCTGGGCATGCAGCGAAGCATTAACCCGCCGCGAAGCACTAACCAGTGGCGTGACGTCGGGTAATAACGCTGCGGTCATGTTGGCTGTGACGGCTGGCGGTAAGGCTGCGCTGACCGGCCGGACCGCGTGCAGCAGCTGCTGCTGTAAATAGGCCCGTGCCAGCGTGAGGGCATCGAGCAAATCGTAGCCTTGGTGCAGATACGCCGCCATGGCGCTGGCCAGCCGACAGCCGGTGCCACGCATATCAAAACGAGTTATTTTATTATCTGCGCTTGTCGCTATGCTGGCTGTTGTGCAAGTTTCATCGCTTTGGGCAGGGTTCAGCACTGCCATACTGCGAAAACGCCACTGTGTACATGCCCCCTGTGTTTGCGAAGCATGCGCCAGACTGAGCACATCATCGATATAGCCATCTGACTGTGCGTGGCCGCCTTTGACATAAATCGCGGTAGCGCCGGCTTGGTGCAGCGCATGCAGTTGCTGTTGAAGTAGCGGGTCTTGGCTGTCCAGCGCCACTGCGTGAGTCGTGAACAACCCACGGCATAACCATGCCAGTTCGGGCAGATTGGGCGTGAGAAGGTCGATGTAGGGCAGCAGTTGCCGCACTATCGCCGGTTCGACCTGTGCCAGTTGCCCACCCGAACTGGCAAAAATAACCGGATCTAAAATCACCCATGGTTTGGGAGCATGCAACGGCGGCACGGCGACATGGCTTGGTTCGGCGGGCACGCTGCCTGTCGCTATGCTTGACCTCTCAAGCGCCGAACCCGTCAAGGGCGTAAGACGCGAGTAGGCGGTTTTAACACGGGCAGCATTTGTGGTCGCGTCAGGTCCCGACCAGCGCCGTAACAGCGCGGTTAACCATAACCACTGTGCCTCAGTAGCCAGCATCCCCACCTTTAGCACCGCCAGCGGGCGTTGTTGCAGCGCTGGTGTCAGCTGCGCTTCCAGCAGCGCAGGCGCTGTCGGCACCACCTCCCGCACCGCCTGATCGGATTGCACCGTGAGCGCCGTGATCAAGGTCATGATGTCAGGGCAGGGTGCGGCGCCATAGCAAGCATGGATGGCGGCTAAATCTGCCACCACACCGGCGGCTCCGGTGGCATCTAACCCGGCCAATATGCCAATCCCAGCGGCCGCCGTCACGGGAACGGCGGCACTGGTTTTAGCCTCAGCCGGATCGATCATGGCTGAGGAACTGGTCATGATGGGCTACGCTCGCTGTGCTGATGCTGTGTCGCGCTTCGGCCAGGGTGCATCAATGGGCCTTGATCGCCACTGGCTTCTGCTTTGATTTGCTGATTGATGCGCATGGAGCAAAATTTCGGTCCACACATCGAGCAGAACTCGGCACTGTCGGCCGCTTCGCCAGATAGCGTTTCATCGTGATAGGCGCGGGCCGTGTCAGGATCCAGTGCCAGATGGAATTGATCTGGCCAGCGGAAGTCATAACGCGCCGCCGACAAGGCGTTGTCCCAGCGCTGCGCACCGGGGTGGCCTTTGGCCAAATCGGCGGCATGCGCGGCAATTTTATAAGCGATAAGCCCTTGTTTTACATCTTCTTTGTTAGGTAAGCCTAAGTGCTCCTTTGGCGTCACATAACACAGCATGGCACAGCCAAACCAGCCAATCATCGCCGCGCCAATGGCCGAAGTAATATGGTCATAGCCGGGCGCAATGTCGGTGGTGAGTGGGCCTAGGGTATAGAACGGCGCTTCATGACAATGCTTTAATTGCTCATGCATATTGGCTTCGATCAGGTGCATCGGCACATGGCCTGGCCCCTCAATCATCACTTGCACCCCGTACTGCCAGGCAATTTTGGTCAGCTCGCCTAAGGCGCGTAACTCAGCAAATTGCGCCGCGTCGTTGGCATCGGCGATACTGCCAGGCCGCAATCCATCGCCCAAGGACAAGGACACATCGTACTTGGCACAGAGCTGGCAAATCTCAGCAAAATGGGTATACAAAAAGTTTTCTTGCTGTTTTAACCGGCACCACTGCGCCATAATGGCACCGCCACGGCTGACAATACCGGTTAAGCGGTTGGCGGCTAAGGCAATAAAATCTTTCAGCACGCCAGCGTGGATGGTGAAATAATCGACGCCTTGTTGCGCCTGCTCTTCCAACGTTTGTTTAAACAGCGGCCAATCGAGTTTATTGACATCACCTTGGACTTTTTCCAAACACTGATAAATCGGCACTGTCCCAATCGGCACTGGGCTGTTGCGTAAAATCCACTCCCGCGTGGCATGAATATGGCGGCCGGTGGACAAATCCATCACGGTATCGGCGCCATAGCGGGTGGCCCAAATGAGCTTTTCGACCTCTTCTTCAATACTGGACGTCACCGCCGAATTGCCAATATTGGCATTCACTTTGACCAGAAAATTACGGCCAATAATCATAGGCTCAGCTTCGGGGTGATTAATATTGGCCGGTAAAATAGCGCGACCGGCGGCAATTTCAGCACGGACAAATTCGGCGTCGATAAAGGCGGGGATGCGCGCGCCAAAATGTTGCCCTGCATGTTGCTGTGCTAAACGGCCATCGGCCTTTGCGTCGCTCTCGGCTGCGGCTTGATCGGCCCGCAGCATATTTTCGCGCAAGGCAACAAACTGCATTTCTTTGGTGATGATGCCGGCGCGGGCAAATTGCAGCTGCGTCACCATCTGCTCGGGTTTGGCGGTAAAAATTTGATGGTCAAAATCCGTAGCCCACTGCTCAATGGCAATGCTATCGGCCTGATACGCAGCGACCTCGACCGGCATGCAGGTGCCGCGCTGCTGGATCCAATCGGCCCGTAATTTCGGTAACCCTTTACGCACATCGATCGCATAAGTGCTATCGCCATAAGCGCCACTGGTATCGTACAGGCGCATTTTGGTGCGTGCCGGATCGCTAAGTTGTACCACACGACACGGCACGCGCAGATCCGATGCCTCAGCGCCCGACGCTGTGTCGGCGAGGGTTAAATAATCACGATAAGAACCGGTGATTGGGCCGGCACTGAGCTGATGCAAGTTTTGCTGGGCAGCGGCGCGCAGTTCACGTCGATTGGCGACGGAGCTGGTTTTATGGCTTGTTGCGGTGGTTTGCTCGTGCTGAGCGGCGGTGGTTTGGGTAGTATCTAACGTAGACATAGCAATCCTTTCAAATAGAACATTGAAGTTTAATTGCTTGTCTGGAGGTTGCGGATAACAGGTCGAACCATCGATTTGTCAACGCGGGCTGAACTAAGCCGCTGGCGCTATTCAATCGAAAAGATGAGGCATGTGCATGTGTTTAAGTGTCACATAGCTAGGTTTAATGTAGCAAGTTCACATAGCTAGGTGTCACATGGTTATCAGCACAGGGTTGTGTAAACACATGATTATGTTTGAAATAGTCATGTGAGAACTTATGCACCTGCTTGGTGTGACAGCGCGCTGTTAAAATGGCCGCGACACAACAGTGACGTATGATCGGCCGGCAGGCCAATGCTTACGTCAGCAACACAGGGCTTAGCTATAACGGCTTAGATATACCGGCTTAGATACCGGGCTAACTACACCTGTTTACCTAAACCTGCTTAGCTACACCTCATCTTACGAACCAGCACCACCTCAAAAAAGGTGGTGCTGGTGGTTCCCACGGCGAAGCAGCATGCTGCTTTGCACTGGTTACCCTTGTTCCCTTCGCAGGTATTATCCTGATCAGGTTCAACGGATCCCGAAATACGGTCTCAGCCTTAAAGGCACTCCGACAAGTGCGACGAGTATATACGTCAATCACTTACCGGTGCAAGCACCAGACGAAAAAGCCAGTCGCAAAAGCTTGCCACAACAGCGAGCAAGCCTGAGGTGTTGTTGGCGTATATCAGTGAGGGAGACATCAGGGCGCAAATATCCCAGCGGTTAAGGTGCATCCTGTGGTTTTGCGGCGCTGTCTTGCTGTTGTTGATAACGCGATAACTCGCGCCATGCCTGCACCTTGTGCCAGCTTTTGGCGAGGATATGATAACTCAGCGTCAAAGGCCCCATTTTTAACCAGTGGCCACGCAGATACCACAACAGATCCGCCACGCGTCGGCTATTGCCGTGTCCGGCAATCAGTTGGGTCAATAACCACCTCACATAAGGCCGAGCTGGATTCGCGTTGAGCCATTGCTGTAATTCAGCACTCAGCGCGACGGCAAACCAGCGCTGCAAAATATCCAAGCCATACGCCAGTGCGGGTTCGGCGTGCATCTCACGTGCCGCGTCGATAAGCGCTGCATGCGCGGGCTGAATGGAAAGAAACAACTGATGCAAGTCAATGATATCTTTGCATAATTTGTGGCTTTCCTCTTGATAGAACAAATGCACCGCCGCGTGTAAAAACAAATGCGCATCGCTTGGGACACGAAGTATTGAGCCTGGTAAAGGCTTCGATTGTTGAATTAAGGGTGCTATGTCGAGCGGTAAGCGGCTACTGCGCGGAAAAATATGATGATGCAAGTCGAGGCTGATGCCGCTGTACAAATTATGCAAGGGCGGCTGCTGATGCGACCAGCGCAGATAATACTGCCGGTCGTAGTCAGATAAACCGGTTTCAACAATCCCCACCAACGCCAAGCGTGCCATGGCATCATGGTGATGCTCGGCTGGGATCAGCAGATCGATATCGGCAAACACCCGCGCTTTTGCATACGAAAAACCGCGGCAACGATAGGCCACGCCCTTCAGTAGCACACAGGGGTAAGGCGCATCGGCAAATACAGCGTCCAGTGTTTGTAGCTCGTTTGCCAGCGCAATCGCTTGGCGCTGGACCAGATCTTGCCCTAGCTGAAAATGCTGCCATATCTTGGGTGGCACTTGCGTCACCGCATCGGCCAGCTCGGTGCGAAATCGCCATGCCAGCGTGGCGAACAATTGTTGTTGCCGTGCCAGGTGGACCAGATCATGCCATGGCGCTGAACTCATCGTTGCAGTGTTATTTGCTGTAACGCAAAACGCCTGTGGATCGCGATAAGCGTCGAGCAACAGTTGCAGGCTCGGTGCAGTGTTCGTGCGGATCGGCTGGTTCATGGTAAGGAATCCATAAAGGCAATGGCTTCATCGGCATCATGATAGCGAAATTCAAAGCCCACCACAGACGCAACCAGCTGACGCATCACGCGAAAGCCACGTTCGCCCATTTGCGCGTAGTTAAAGCTGTTGGCAGCCAATTGCATAAAAAGCGGTGCTTGCGCGATAGCCGCCACATGCAGCGCGGATGGCGTGGCATGGTACTTGGGGAGTACCACATAGGTGGCTTTGGCGGTTTGTGTCGCCTGTTGCCAGCTGCGTGCCGATGGCTGCATATACCCAATGGTGCCTTTAAAGGTATTATGCACGATCGCATGTATGCCGCTGGCGGCGCCAAGCCTGGCCTGTAACACATCGATCGAGGTGTTTTTTAAACTGATGGGTCTGACGCAGGGCACTATGTCGCCGCTTTGTGGGTCGACCAAACAATGCTCGTCCGATAACAAGCGCCAGCCATGCTGCATCAATAACGCACACAAGGTGCTTTTGCCCGAACCCGGGGGGGCCGGCATAATCAGTGTGATGCCGTTTTTCTCCAGTACACCCGCATGAATACAAAGGTAATGACTTTGAAAGGTCGCAATACACCAGTTGAAACCCCATTCAACACAGGCAAGGCTATCATGGGCATCGGCCATGCGAAAATGCTCATTGCCCAAGCGAAAATGATAGGGCCGGCTAAACCCTGACCAACGGCGGCGAAAATCTATTTGAAAATCAACAAAATCTTGCGTGGATGCAGGCCGCATGACGTCGGCCGGATAGAGCAGCGCCAGCTGTGAAGCTAACTGCGGATGGTCAGTGTGCAGCTGAAAACGAAACGGGGCGGTATGAACATCAATGCAGTGCACGGTAACTTTCCAGTAAAAATCCAGTAAACACCCAGTAAATATCAGCCAAGGGTTATGATGAATGTCGCTCGTTTTGCGAAGGTTGATCACCATGCGCCGGCTGGTGCGCGATGTTGCTATCGTGATTCGTCGGCTTTGCAGCCATGGCTTCTTGCATGATGTTAGACACTGGAGGCATATGTCCTGTATCTAAAGTGGATGTATCAACACCCTCAGTTACACCGTCTGTGTTAACGCCTTCCATCGCTGCGCTTTCTTTCTCTAAGCTTTCTGTCTCAAAACTTTCTGTATCTAAGCTTTCAGTCTCAACGCTTTCCGGCGCCACGCGCGGAACCTCTGCTTTCGCATGCTCCAGCCACTCGGTGCGCTGCGTGATACGGTTATAGCTTAGAGTGCCAGAGCCATCCTCGGCACAATATAACAGAGGCTGAGCAAGCTCAGCCTCTGTCGGCAAAAATTCATTCAAATAAGCTGGCCGCATTACGCAAGCGTACGATAGCGCATGTAAATTTCCATCAGCTCTTTGAATTCGTTTTGTCCAGCTGAGGTTAGCATGGCCTTATTGTAGGCACTGATCAGTGCGCTTGGCTCAGGGTAGCAGTAGGGGCCGTTGTTTTGATTAAATTCTTGCCGATAGCGTGGATGACGTTCCCAGATGGCACCTAAAAAAGCAGATAAGAACAATCCTAGCAAAGTGTCACGCCGAAGCACACCACCTGTGGCAGAGAAGGAGTTATTATTGCCTAATCTATACGTGAACACTTTCGAATTGGACTGAGTCGTGGTCAGCGTTAGTGCACTACCGAAAATTTGTTTTAACGTTGAACTGCCTTTAATGGTTTTGCCATTAAATTTTGCCGGTTGACCAATATCAATCAAGTATTTGTCAAAATCGACCACAACGATGCGCTGGATAAGATCCACTTTTGGCCACAATGGGATTTTATACGCTTTATTGGGCGTGTTTTTAGGGTTCGCCACCGCAGATGCGACCGCAGAGGTGGTGCCACTAAGGTTAGTTTGGCCTGGCGTACAGCCAAGGTTAATACAGCCAAATGCCGAACCACTGTTGATGGCCATGATGGTTGGAATAGACACAACACCTGCACGCGTGATGAATTTGCGACGAGAAGCGTTGGTTTGTTCCACAGCCGAAACTGTAGGGGTGTCCGAGCTTGCGGCAGAATTCGCATTAGGTTGTTGTTCAGTCATGGTCAGCTCCTGCTGTAAATGTGATCCGTGCGGAAGCGGCATTTATACCTCTCAACGCTGCATCTATAAGTACGCCTAACGTACAGGGTTCGAACAATTAAAAAGGTGCAATGTCAACAGCTCAAACAAAACACCAGAGTTATTTAGCAAAAACTATACCACTAAAAAATTTGATTTGTAATCATTAGCTTAGCTTGCGTGGCATTTGCGATTTATTGAGCTTTGTAAAAAAAACCGACAAATCACAAGGCATGATCTGATGCCAATCATGCGCCATGCTATTCGTGCGCCATGCTATTCATGCACAATGTTGCGCAGCTCGCGCGGACGTCAACTGCACTTAGATCCAAACCATGATAGTCATTACAACCTTAGTCTAACCAAAGCTAGCCGCAACGAACAGCGATTTCATCGCCTGTGTTGGTAAAAATATCCCTCTTTGACTCCATTACACGCCATTGTGAGTGACTTTAAGCTCGCTTACAGGAAAGCTGATGTTAGCGGCCACTGACATATTGGTACAAGGCTTTGAGTAGCCCAACCTTTTTACTATCGTCGCCAACCTGCTCCAGCGCTTGCTCTAGCAATAACGCAAATTCATCGGCGGTACGCACTGGGCGTGGCAAACCATGCAATAAGCTGTCTTGGCAGTGCCGTTGCCAGCGTTTTTGTTCATCATGGGTAAGGCTGTCGGGGTAATTACGAGCGCGAAAGCGAAACACCAAATTGTTAAGGCGATCATCCTGAAACAGTGGCGGCTCGAGCTGTAACTGTGCTGGCGTGAGCTGATGCAACTGGCGCATTTTTTCCACATCGGCGGGCTGGAAAAACCCATCATACAGCTGATAATCCACATTTTTATCTGCTGGCTGTTGGCTTTGCTGCTCGTGCAGGTGCTGATACAAGGCGACAACTTTTTGCTGCACTTGCCGCTGCTGCCGTAGCCAGTCCAGGTTTGCCAAGCATGCCGCGCGGTCAATGCCAAGTGCGGCAGCACGCTCTGCATTCAAGGTTTTCGCCGGCGCTAACACTGGGCATTTATTTAAATGCACCAACTTTAACCCCAACCGCTGTTCATCCTCCGCCAGATCCGCCGTTTTGGTAAACAGGCGCGCAGCTAACGTCTCGATATCAAGCGCTGCAAGCGGTCTTGGGTCTTGCTGTAAATCAAAACAAATGACCGCATTTTTGTTGGTGGGATGAAATGCCAATGGCACTATCCAACTGCAACAGCCTTGCCATGCCGAAAAACGGCCCGACACATGCACCAAAGGTGTTAAACCGGCCACATCCACCATCGGCAGCAATGCGGCTTTTTGCCGATGTTGGAATAAGAAATCATACAAGCGCGGCTGTGCCGTTTTGAGTAATTTTGCCACGGCGATGGTGGCATAGACGTCGGCGCGGGCATCGTGCGCCATCTGGTGTTGAATACCATTGGCTTTGGTTAAATCCTCCAACCGAAAGCTGGGTTTACCATCGGCGTGGGTAGGCCATTCGATACCTTCCGGTCGCAGTGCATAACAGGCGCGGACGACATCAAGTAGATCCCACCGACTGCAGCCGTGTTGCCACTCGCGGCTGTAAGGTTCAAAAAAGTTGCGATACAGGCTGTAGCGCGTCATTTCATCGTCAAACCGAATATTGTTGTAGCCCACCACACAGGTATTGGGCTGGCTAAACTGCGCCAAAATACGCCGCATAAATTCAACTTCGGGTACACCTTTTTCGGCGCAGCGTTGTGGCGTGATGCCAGTGATTAACACCGCTTGTGGATGCGGCAAGTAATCCGGCGCCAGCTGACAATAAAACATCTCATCCTCGGCCAATGGATTGAGGTCGAGATCGGTGCGCAGACCACCAAATTGCGCGGGGCGGTCACGTTTAGGATCGGCTCCCCAACTTTCGTAATCATAAAAATAAAGGCTATGTGGTGCTGTCACGCTTACTCACTTGCAAAACTAAAGAGGATGACGTCAAAGGATCTGACGCTGTGATAGGGATGCTTAACCCACGTCATCCGAATGATGAAAACCGGCAGTGTAGCAGTTTCACGAAAACTGGCATACTCTGGCGCACGTTTTGTCGCTATGTTCGGAATATGCCGGCATCTGAGCGATTAAAAATACGCTGAGGTATGGCTTCTCACCTTAAACAGGGACACGGTCAGCCTCAACGTGCCGTTGTTGATGTTTGGATGTTTGTAGTCAAAGCGCATAAAAGATGCGTCGAAACATAAGTCGTTGGAGTGGTGGTTGTAGTGTTTGTAGTGCGTGCTTTGGTTGGTGTTGTGGTTGGTGTGGTGTTTGGTGTTGTGGTTGGTGTTGCTGCGAGGTGGTTGCGGCAGGTTGTCTGGCGGCGTACGCCAACAGGGGGCGCAAAACGGCTGTGGTGGTTAAGTCTGAGCATTCTGTGCACGCTAAGCCCGCAGGCATTGGCGGCACCGGATGATTTTGCCAGTAGTAAACGGTTGGCGCAGCGGATTTATGCCGACGAAAGCCAAACCTTTTACTGTGGTTGCTCGCTGCGCTGGCAGGGTGGAAAAGGTGTGGTTGATCTCAACAGCTGCGGTTATGCGGTTCGTAAAAACGGTCCGCGGGCGCAGCGCATTGAGTGGGAGCATGTGATGCCGGCTCAGCAGTTTGGTGCGGCGATGCGCTGCTGGCAGCAAGGTGGGCGCGAGCAATGTGCGGCCAAGGATGCGCGATTTCAGGCGATGGAGGCCGATTTATTTAACCTAAAACCAGCGATAGGTGAAATTAACGCCGATCGCGCACATTATCGTTTTGCGTTGTTGCCTGATGTGCCAAAACAGCATGGTCAATGTGATTTTAAAGTGGATTTTGCCCGTGATTTGGTCGAGCCAAGGGCGGCGATCCGCGGGGATATTGCCCGTATCTATTTTTACATGTCGCATCAATATGCCATTGCGCTACCGAGCAACGAGTTGCAGTTGATGCTGAAGTGGCATCAGGCCGATCCGGTGGATGCGCGGGAGCGCCAGCTGCATCAGCGCATAGCGCAGCATATGGGGCGCGATAATCCCTTTGTCAGCGGTAAACTTGCACCAGAGCAGGTATTTGCGGCGGCGGCACGCGCAATATCGCAGCAAGAGACGGTAGTATCGAGATCCGCCGGCAATTCAGACGATGCGCCGATACATGGCAACAAGGCATCGAAGCGTTTTCATTTGTCGCATTGTCCATCATATCATCGTATTGCCAGTGCGAATCTCCAGCGCTTTGCCAATCAAGCCGAGGCCGTCGCGGCAGGGTATCAATTAGCCGGCAATTGCAAGGCAAGGCCATAACGAGCGACAGTTGCTATTGATAGCACTGATGTAAGCCGTAGCACTTTTGCCGTCGCACTTTTGCCTTGGCGCTGGGCCCTAGCACACTGCGAGCCTTAGCTCTCAGGCCTTAGCTCTCAGGACTTAGCTCTCAGGCCTTAGCACAGGGACGGCTTCGGCGTGCGGCCAGAACGGGCGGAGCATACCGCCGTTGCCGACTGATTAATTGCTGGCGCGCTGCTTAATTTGCGCAAACAGTGCGTCCTTAAGCGCGAGACGCTGTTTTTTTAGTGTTTCCAGATGTTGATCATCACAGTTTTCCACGCCTTGCTCAAACCGATACACGGCGTGGTCAAGTTCATGATACTCGTTAAACAAGCGGGCAAAATGATGATCATTGAGTTTTAAGCGATGAATTTCATCACGATACTCTGGCAATTCATGGACTAAATCATGTTTTTCAAGGCTCATAGTGGTTTCCTTAATGTTGCGTCAATGCAATCTGGTGAAACCATACGCCTTAGCGATGTGCAGCATATTGATCTGTCGCAAAAAATCATGCATCTGGGTGGGGCTGGCTGGCGGCATGGCCAAAGTCGGTATAGTTTTAAATTTAGTTTTAAAAAGTCTATTCAAAGGTATGTCGCTAAACAAAGCTGCGAAAACCGCTGCAGTATCGGCGCAGGCCTTATTGTTAGGGGACCTAAATAGCTGTTCCAAATAGTAGATCACTAAAAGAAGGGAACTCAATGCGGTTTGCGCGATCAGATCAGTCGCCAAACAAAACCCAAAACACTAACCGCATTGAGTATGAACAAAATAGCATTTT